>Ga0116147_1000309_pt1 | contig 57695 bp, 46 predicted proteins | sample AD_JPNHG3_MetaG_FD_89749 | JGI IMG/M metagenome (GOLD analysis project Ga0116147, IMG submission 89749) | Active sludge microbial communities of municipal wastewater-treating anaerobic digesters from Japan - AD_JPNHG3_MetaG | ecosystem: Engineered > Bioreactor > Anaerobic > Digestate | place...
AGCTTTGGGGATTTTATACCAAACTACCTTAATTTCTCCAAAAAAAGACTATTTGGTGTATCTGCGGAATCAGGATTTGGACCTTGATTTGCAACTGGAAACCGATGCCTATTCGGACGAACTGTTTTTGGATTGTTGCAAATACCACTTCGATTTGGTGATGAGAGTAACAGGCTTCATGAAAAAAATGGTGTATATTGCGGGGTTGTATCATGATTACCAACTAAAAGTCGGCATAACGGGTCTTGACAAAGCCGATGTATTAGCCAAATACGCATCCATCCCAGTGGACTATATCTTTACGGGAGGAACCGAATGAAAAAGACTTTAACGTATGCCGTGGCAGCCATAATGGCCTGCGCAGGTTTGGTGCTTATCCTTGGGTTATTTTTGACGGGCGAAAAAACAAGCGCCCTTTCGGAAAACCCGAAAACCCTCTTAATCGCCCATCGGGGTTATTCTTCCCTCTACGTCGAAAACTCCTTAAAAGCTTTTGAGGCGGCGGGAAAAAGCAATTTTGATGCCATCGAATGCGACATTCAGGTCACCAAGGACGGCAAAATCGTGATTTCCCACGACGAAAGCCTGCTGCGTTTAATCGGTGTCGACAAAGTGATTTCCGAAAGCACTTGGCCGGAAATCAAGAATCTTCCGTTTTTGGATGATACAACCCAAACGACGGCGACTTTGACCGACTTTTTGGATGTCTGTCGAAAATACCAAAAAATGGCCATTATCGAAATCAAAGAAAAGGTCAGGGTGGAAGACATCAAAGCCATTTACGATACGGTAAAGGCTTCCGGCCTCGAATCTTTTCAGTTTATTTCTTTCAATATCGAACACTTAATCAGTCTCAGGGCGATTGACAATAACCTAAACCTTCAATTCCTCACCCGCAAGTACTCACCCAATTATCTGAAAACCTGTTTGGATTACCGGTTATCACCGAGCATCAATTACAAATCGCTGACCAAACCGTTGATTGAACTCTTTCACAGTTACGGTTTGAAAGTCGGGGTATGGACCGTGGACGATATAACGGTTGCCAACCGTTTGATGGAAGAAGGAGTCGATTATCTAACCACCAACAAACTTGTCGCAAAATAAAAAACTCAAAGGGCATAAGCCCAAAACAGCTTATTCCTTGAGTTTTTGAAGATTGACGGTTTTCGTATCTTTTTTGATTTTCGGGGCGAAAAGCCCTTTTTTAGGTTCTTCGACAATATTGTACAGCACTTCGCCGTTTTTCGATAGCAGACATCCCAAAATTTTACCGCCCTGGCGGACTTCTTCATAAACCAAATCTCCGGTCAGGTTTTTCAAAAGATTCAAAACCGCCCGGTAGAGTTTTTCGGTCGGATAGTGTTCGAATCCGCGGGAATCGTATTTGGTCAAATCTTCGAAGCGGTTGCTGTAGTAAAAACGGTATTTAATCATAGTATCGTGAATTACGAGGCTTGCTTTGTCTGAATCGAAAACAAGCTCGGCCTGACTGTTGATATCGACGGTTATTTTTGTTTCTTGGTAAGCCGTTTCCGCTTTCCTAAACAAACTGCGGAGCGGATTAACCAATTGGGACTGAAAAACCCCTTCCCCGACATCGTCTTTGATTTGGGTGAAGTAGCCGCTCTTTCGGGCGACTTTTTGCTTTTTGACATGACGGCGGTGACGCAGGCTTATTACTTTCAGTCCCAAAGGCGGAAGAAAGAAAAGCACCAAAAAAATAACCGAACTGCCGTGCTGAAAGCGGAAATTGTTGATGAACCTAAATGCTATCAGCAAAACAATCCACCAAAGCAAAATCAGATAATTGTGGTAAGTGATGATTTTATTCTTTATATTCGACATAGGCTTTGGCGATTTGGGCAGCCAACCGGCAGTTGTTGTAGACTAATTGGATGTTGGCCTGCAAACTTTGTCCCCGGGTTATTTCTTTAACGCTTTTGAGCAAATAAGGAGTTGCATCTTTACCCCTGATTCCTGCTTTGTCCATTTCCTCAAGGGCTTTGGCGATAGCATCGTTCATCAGTTTTTCGTCCATCGAATATTGGTCCGGAATCGGATTGGCCACAATCATGCCGCCCTTAAGACCCATATCTTCCTTGGCTTTGAGCATTTTGGCAATTTCCGAAGGCGTATCGGCCCTCAGCGTCAATTCGCAAGAACTTTTTTTGGTATAAAAGGCCGGAAAATAATCCGTTTGGTAACCGACGACCGGAACCCCTTTGGTTTCCAGATATTCCAGTGTTTTTTCCAAGTCCAAAATTGCTTTGGCTCCCGCGCAAATGACGCAGACATCGGTTTGGGCAAGTTCTTCGAGGTCGGCGGAAATATCAAAGGTTTTTTCCGCTCCCCGATGCACGCCCCCGATACCGCCGGTCGCAAAAAACTTAATCCCGGCAAGCTGTGCAATAATCATCGTTGCGCTGACGGTTGTCGCCCCGTCCTTTTTGTTTGCCACCACAAACGGCAAATCCCGGCGCGAAGTTTTGAGTACCCGGGAGCCTTTTTTTCCGATTTCGTCGATTTCTTCTTCGGTCAGACCGACAATCAACTCGCCGTTTAAAACGGCGATTGTTGCGGGAACGGCTCCCACCTCCCTGATAATCCGTTCGCAGGCAAGCGCGGTTTCAACATTTTCCGGATAGGGCATACCGTGGCTGATAATAGTTGATTCCAAAGCTACCACCGGCCGGTTGTTTTTTAATGCATCCGCAATCTCCGGATTCACCTTTAGGTATTTATTCACTGATTGGGCCTCCCAAAATCAAGATTTGTTCTTTTTCGAAAGTATAGTTGCCTTTTGTTACGCGCAGTTTGATTGTAACCGGAGTCGGTTCGCTTACCGCTTTGTTGTAAAGCAGGTTATTGCCGCCTGCTTCGAATAAATCTGGACGGTCGTATGTCCATTCCACGGTTGCGTCTTTGAGTAACTTAATGGCAATATATTCTTTATTGATCATGTCCAAAAATTCGTTGTAACGGTTAGTCCGAATCATGTAGCTCGGACATTGCTTTTTGTCCGGCGCAAAATCGTAATGGCGACGAACATTGGCAACCGTCATATTGTACTCGGTAAGCAGAAAGGCAATCAGTTTGGCATTGTTGTGCATTGCTCCTTCGTAATTGCCGTCTTGGTTGATGCACATTTCGATTCCGATGCCGTTTCGGTTTCCCCCGCCGGCGGTCGAACCGTCACTCGCATGCCAGGCAGGCAAGTGATTAGGGATATGGTGGTAGATTTCATAGGCATCGACCGAATAATGCCAGGAACTTTTTGCTTCATTGTTGATCATTTTTTGATGCATGACCCGGTTCAAAAGTTCGGCATCCTGTCCTTCTCCCGGCATTCCCGATTCGTGAACGACAATCCAAAGAATCTTCAGATTGTTCGGCATTTTGTAGCCCGGGTAGAATTCTTCGTCAAGGAAAGATTGCGGAACATTCAGTCTTTCGGAAGAAGCAACTTTTCCGATATACGATTCGTCGGTTGTGCCGACCAAACTTTCAATGATATCGGGCACTTGACCGTCAATCCGGTTAAACACGCCGCCCACATTGGTCCGGACTTGTTCCTTCAAGGCCAGCCACTCGCCTTCTTGTTGCAGGATGTTTTTGGAACCCAATATCTGGGTCGGCAAAAGCAGCGGAAGCCAAGCATTGAGGATTTCTTCTTCGGTGGACCCTCCGGTAAAGTTTTCCAAATAGAAAGTCATCCGGAAATCGTCGCTGCCGAAAAAGACATCAGAAACCAAATGAAGATCCTGCGGAACGTCTTTTTTGAGTACATGACCTTCCACAACCAAAACATCGCTGTCCTGCGAAATCCAACGGATTCGTCCGCCAAATTCCGGATGCGTTACCGGCAATACGGCAATTTCGCCTCTTTGGAACGCTTCGACTTGGGTCGGAACCCATTCTCTGATTAAATTGACTAAAGCGCTGTCGGAATATTTGGTAACCGTTACTTCTTTGGTAAACATTCTTTCTAATCCTCGGTACGTCAGATAACAATTGATGGTTACGGTTTGATCATAGGTGCGTTTCGTGACTTTTCCGTCATTGGTAATAATGTCGGGGTTGGTTGATTCGTAGCGGACTTCGACTCCGCGATAAGGGGTTTGCGGGAAAGAAGTGTCCCGCGTAATGGTCGAACTGATATTCGGCCGATAATAATCCCAAGCCAAAATGAAGATACTTTCATCCACGGCTTTTAAGGTTGTGATAAAAGTTTTCTCAACCGTTTTTTTGCCTTTGGAAGCGGTAAGTTTTACGGTGACCGGATTATCAGTTTCGAAGGCCAAAAAGCCCCCGTCTTCGCCCAATAAATGACTCGGTTCGACTTCCCAGGCAAAGGTTATTTCGCTGTTTTCGCTTTCCGGCAGAAAATAACCCGGTTTGATGGTTTCGGGGATGGAAAGCTGATCTACTTCCTGTTGCAACGAATTATCCACGGTGCAACCCGTTATCAGGAAAAGCCCCAACATACAGATAAATAAGAAACGTTTCATGTCTAAACCTCCAGTATTATTACTAAAATTATACCATTATATTCCCTTTTTCGCAAGTTTAATTAAACCGCTCCTTCGGCTGGTAAAAAAAGGAGACTTCCTTGATTGAAGTCCCTTTCGATTACAGATAAATCATTATCGCCTTGGGTTCGTATAACGAATCAGAGCCCAGGCGCAAATGACTGCGATGACAGCGGAAATCAAAACCGCATACAAAAAACCGAGTTTATCCTGCGCAAACGGAATGTTTACATTCATGCCGAAGAAACTGGCGACAAGCGTCGGAATCGTCAAAACAATCGTCACGACCGTCAATGTTTTCATGACATGGTTGACGTTGTTGTTGATAATGGAAGCAAAAGCATCCATCGTGCCGTTCAAAATATCACGGTGAACGGAACACATTTCCATCGCCTGGCGGTTTTCAATCAAGGCATCTTCCAGTAAGGCAATGTCTTCTTCGAATTTTTTGTAAATATCCAACCGTTTGAACCGTTCCAAAACCAATTGATTGGCATTGATACCGGTGGACAGATAAACCAAAGATTTGCCCAGATTCATCAGCTCAAACAGTTCTTTGTTACGCATCGACTGATGAAGCCGGCGTTCGATGGCTTCGGAATCTTTGTTGATTAATTTCATGATGTTGACAAACGCGATAGCGTTTTGATACAACAATTGGATTGTTAATCGCACGTGTTTGCCGGTCGAGAAATTCTTCATGCCCCGACTGGTAATTGCGCCTTCCACCATGTTTTCTTTTAAGCACAACGTGACAAAATAGTCTTCGTTGAAAAAGATTCCGAAAGGGGTGGTCAAATATTTGCTTGATTCGCTGTCGTTTTCGAGGACCGGAGTATCGACAATCAACATCGTAACCCCGTTTTCAAAATCGATATGGGCGGTTTCCTCTTCGTCCAAGGCTATTCTCAATAAATCCTTGCCGATACCCGTTTTGCGGACCACTAAATCAATTTCTTCTTCGGTCGGATTTTTCAAGTGAATCCATGATTTACGTTCCAAAAATGGCTCAATCGGGATATCGCCGATATTTTTGTGAATGGTTAATTCCCTTGTTTCGGTTTTTAAATATACCGTAATCATGTTATCACCCCTCGGTTTTATTTATATTACAATTATAACCGATTGCAAAATGAATTAAGGCAATAAAACTCTTTTATTTTTTGCCGACTTTGGCTTTTTGTCGCTTGATGCGCATTTGTTTCGACTGACGGTTGATGACGATAACCGAAACGATACCGACCGCGATTCCTCCGGCCACAAAATAGATCCAAACCGGTACGATATTGGCTTTGACTCTTTGCCACATGGCAAGGAGTTTTTCGTTTTGGTCGCCGAAATCTTCCATGATGCCGCAGCGGGCGATGATGTTTTTGGTCGGATATTGGGCAAGAAGGAGATTGTAATTGTCACTGTCGGTTTCAATTATCATTGATTTTCCTTCCGATACCGTTCCTGCGAAGAAGTAGCTTAAATCGACGGCCAAATCGCCGTCTTCGACGCCGTACCAATCGTTAACCAAATCAAGCATGGCGTCTCCCGCAATCGCGCTGGTATAGCCAATGAATTCCATGTTTCGGGCGGCCACCTCCGGGTCGCAAAGATAGTTGAGGAATTCGTGGGCAAGTTCTTTGTTGGCACCTTTCGGCATAACCCAGGCGTCAAACCAAATGTTGCTGCCTTCGTAAGGAATTTGGTACTTCAGTTCCAATTCCGATTCTTCCCAGGCGGTTTGAATGCTGTAGATGGCATCGCCGCTCCAAGCGAAGTTGATATCGATTTTGCCGGTCCGGATATCGTTTTTGCCGCTGTCGACTTCAAACCCCGCAATATTTTTCTTCAGGGCTTTCAAAGCTTCTTCGACTTTGGCCAATGTTTCGTCGTCCCGGCGGTTGATGATTTCGGTAACCGCTTCGCTGTATTCGCTTTCGTTGATTAGATTGGCATGGTACCGAACCGCAAGCTCACCCAATTCGTCTTTGTAAACATAGCAAACGCCGATGATATACGTATCCCGGACGGAATCTTTGATTGTTACCCGGTTTTTGTAGTTTTCGTCCCACAAAACGGTCCAGGAAGTAACGTCTTCGTCATCCACTTCTTCCGCATTATACAAGAATCCCAAAGTACCCCACATATAGTTGACGGCGTATTTGTCCCAACCGTATTTTTCGAAAATATCGATTAAATATGGGGAAGCGTATTGTTGATAATTCGGAAGCAGACTCATGTCGATTTCCTCAAGCATGTCTTCACGCACCATTTTTTGAATGACATAGTCGCTCGGGCAGACAAGATCGTATTTGATATTGCCGGTCTTGAGGGAATTGAGCATTACTTCGTTGGTTTCATAGGTCGTATAGATGACTTCGACCGTTTTGCCGGTTTTTTGATAGTAATATTCTTCGAAATCGTCGATGACGCTGGAAACCGGATTGCCGAATTCGTCTTTGCGGGGATTGCCGTTTTCGTCTTTGCCTTCATCGATGTAATCTTGCCAATTGTAAACCCGAAGCACATAGTCGGCGGCTTGGACCTGTAATTTTACAGACCCGAAGATTGAAAAACCAAAAACAACAAGGAGTAAAGCAATTACTTTTTTCATTGTTAAAATTTCCTTTCTAATTTAGCTTTTTTCTTGCTCGCCATAATGTTCATTACAATCAAAATACCCAAAACGGCGAGGAAAATTAAAGTCGTTAAGGCCCGGTAAGCATTGGTCAAACCTCTGATTCTTACCGCACCTTCCACAATCGTACTGATTGTGACAAACGAATCGCTTCTGGTGTAAGCCGTAACTATATAGTCGTCAAGCGATAAAGTCAAGGCCAAGATGAATCCGGCCAAAATCCCGGGGGTAATCTGCGGAATCAAAACGCTCCACAAGGCTCTGGAAGGAGTTGCCCCAAGATCCAGCGCGGCTTCATAGATATTGTTGTCCATTTGTTGAAGTTTCGGCAAAATGCTCAGCACCACAAACGGAACCGTCAAAACGACATGACCGATTAGAAGGGTCAAAAAGCTCAGTTCAATGTTGAAAAAAGCAAACAGGATTCTCAACGACAAAGCCGTAACGATTTCGGCATTGACCACCGGTATTTGCGACATCGCGTTGATGGCGTTTTTGGCCCGGCGGGAACTGTAGAAAATGCCGATGGCGCCGACTGTTCCGAGGATGGTCGAAACCACGCCGGCCGTCAAAGCCAAAACCACGGTGTTTTTCAAAGCCGTCATGATGTCTTTGTTGCCGAAAAGGTTTTGGTACGGTTTAAAAGAAAAACCGTTCCAGGTACCGATAACAGTCGTATCGGTGAAACTGAAAATGACAAGTAGCAGAATCGGCGCATAAAGCAGTAGCAGAATCAGCCAAAGATAGGATTTGGCCAAGATTTTTTTTACCATAAACTACCCCGCCCTTCTTCTTTGTTGACGTTTTTGGTCAAAAGGAAGGTTAAGCCGATCAACAGAAGCATGATGATGGCCATGAACGATCCGTCGCCCCAACGGGAATAGTTGAATGAAGTATTGATATTGTTTCCGATCAGATTGACTTTGGCGCCGCCTAAAGCGTTGCTGATGACGAAGGAGGACATTGTCGGAACAAAAACCATCAGGATGGCGCTGACGATTCCCGGCATAGTCATCGGAATAATCAGTTTTATGAAAGTTTGGAAAGGGTTGGCCCCCAGATCACGCGCCGCTTCGACCTGGCTTTGATCCATTTTTTGCATGGTCGCATAAAGCGGCAAGATCACAAACGGCAAGTAGTTGTAAACCATCCCGATTAAAGTAGCGGTGTAGGGCCGGTTGTTGCCGCTGATGCCAATCCAATATAGCAAGTCTTTCGTTGCCCCGGTTCTTAACACGAAGTTAATCCACATCGGCATGACATACAGCAAAAGCATCATTTTGCTTTTGTTGTATTTGGGATTAGCCAGTAAATAGGCGACCGGATAACCGATCAACAGGCAAAGGACGGTATTGGCGGCACCGATTAGGATGCTGACCAACAAATCGTTTAAGGAAGAAGAATCGGTGAAAAAGTTGACCATGCGGTGAAACGTAATCTGTCCCGCATCGTTCGTGAACGCGTAATAGAAGATCAGTAAGAGGGGTGCCACCACAAAAGCGATTAAAAATACCGCATAGATAATCGCTAAATGTTTCCGGCGAAACTTAAGCTTTAACATATTGTTTTGCCTCACCCTTTAAGCGCATTTTAATCGCTTCGGGAGCAATCTTGATGCTTACCAAGTCTTCTTCGTTCCACATGTATTCCGTTTCGACGACAAAATCTTCGTCGTCGGCGGTTCTCACAACCACCTGATAGTGGTCACCGATATAGATAAAGGAAACAATTTCACCCGAAACATTGCCTTCTTCCACATCGTCGAGAATTTCGATATCGTTTAAACCAACTTCTACCGTCACTTCCGCATCCGTCAAATCATAAAGGACGCCGTTTTTATCCACCAAATAGCCGTCTTCGTCCAATGTTGTTCCTGGGATTAATTGTGTGACGTCGCACGCAAACTCCCCACCAGCAAAATACACGGCATTGTTCTTGGTAATGTAACCGTCGTAAACATTGCTTACGAATTCTTTTTTCATGATATGAATGTTTTCCGGATCAATCGAGATGCTGGCCATCCGGTTAATCGGCAGATTGCGCGTATCTTGGATGATGACTTCGTTTTTGCCAATCATCATCGTATATTCGTAGTGAATTCCTTTAAAGACTTTGCTCACCAAAAATCCGTCCGCAGTCCCCGTTCCGGGTTCGCCCAGCACGATATCTTCGGGCCGTACCACAACATCGACTTTTTCGTTTTTTTGGAATTCGTCGACGCAGTCGAACACATGGTAAAGGAAACGAACTTTTTTGTCGCCCAGATAAGTGCCGTTGTAGATGTTGCTTTCCCCGATAAAGTCGGCGACAAACGCGCTTTTCGGTTCGTTGTAAATCATGGTCGGAGTTCCGATTTGTTGAATCCGGCCGTCGTTCATGACAACAATCGTATCGGACATCGTCAAGGCTTCTTCCTGGTCGTGCGTGACATAGATGAAAGTAATGCCGAGCTTTTTGTGCATGGCTTTTAGTTCCAATTGCATTTCTTTGCGCATCTTTAAGTCCAAAGCTCCGAGCGGTTCATCCAAAAGCAAAATTTCCGGTTCGTTGACAAGCGCCCGGGCAATGGCAATCCGCTGTTGTTGGCCCCCGGACAAGGTGTTGATTTGGCGCCATTCGAATTCTTCCAAATCGACGAGTTTCAAAATGCTCGTGACTTTTTCGTCGATTTCTTCTTTGGTAAGTTTTCGCAAAACTTTCTTTTCGTTTCCGTTTTTGTCGACAATCGTTTCTTCGATGCGCTTAAATCTTAGACCGAATGCGACATTGTCATATACGTCCAAATGAGGAAAGAGCGCATATTTTTGAAACACGGTATTGACGGGCCGTTTGTGCGGGGGAAGATGCGTAATATCCACCCCGTTTAGAAGAATCTTGCCTCTGGTAGGCATTTCGAACCCGGCAATCATTCTCAGCGTCGTTGTCTTTCCGCACCCCGACGGTCCCAAAAAAGTAATGAATTCGCCTTTTTTGACATAAAGGTTGAAGTCTTCCACCACGAAGGTGCCGTTATATTCTTTCGCAACATCAATCAATTCGATTATGATGTTTTCGCGGTCTTTTTCTTTGCTTTTTCCGTTTTCGGTTATAAGGCTTGCGCCATTTTCCTTCTGCATCCCAAATCACCTCAGATTAAATTTTTTAAAAATTCGGTGGGCTCGTTATCCAAATGATTTTGGCATCGGTTTTGCCCGGATTGATCAATTTATGGGGTTTGTCGGTCGTAAAATAGAACGTCTCCCCTCTCCGGCAGACAAAGCGCTTGTTGCCGAAGCTGATTTGGATTGTCCCTTCCAACACATACCCGAACTCCTGGCCTTCGTGCGGCAGGTCGATCATCGTTTCCTGACCGGCTTTCAAAGTAAAACTGATCGGTTCCATGATGTTTTTTTGGCTGTTCGGTACAAGCCAGGTTATTTTTCCCGTTTCGTCCTCTTTGACGAAATAATCGTCCTCGCCGAAAACAATCTTTTCTTCCTGATCGTAACCCGAAAAAAAAGTCTTAATATCCGTACCGAGCGCATCCAGCAAATCCGTCAGGGTGGAAATGGACGGGCTCGTCAGATCGTTTTCGATTTGCGAGATATATCCTTTGGTCAGTTCGCATCTTGCGGCCAGTTCTTCCTGGGTCAATCCGCAAAGCGTTCGTAAATCTTTAATGCGTGCTCCTATTTTCATGGTTATTTTTCCCTCATTATCCCTTACTATTTATTAAAGTGCTTTTTTAAGGCTTAAGATTTTGTTAAATATCATTAAACCTTAAGTTTAGTATTTTTAAACACGAGTATTATACTTTTTTTTGAAAAATAGTCAAGTTAAATGGTAAAAAAATTTCCCCCCGACGAAGCCTCGAAAACCCGGTAAAATTAAATTATTACCTCGGGCTTTCAATCCGGTAAAAAAATGCGCTTTGTTCGGTTAAACAAAGCGCTCTTTACGATAAAGAACAATAATGGAATATATATATTATATTAATTAGGCAAAAGGTTAAACACTTCTTTGGCGTTGAATGTCGGTTCCTCAACCCTTACCCATTCGACAAATTCGAAGTTGTTGTAATAAAACTTCAGGATTTCTTCGAAAGTTTTGCCGCGGCTTGCCATGTTGTTGGCCCCGTATTGGCTCATGCCCGTGCCGTGGCCGTAACCGCCCCCGTAAAAGTGAACGGTATCACCGCTGGTTTCCAGCGCAAAATACGCCGAAGGCAAAAAGGAAAAACTGCGGTTGGTATAACCGTTGGAGGTGCCGGTAGCGGTGCCGATGGTAAGGTTTCGGAAAAGCATCCGGATATTGTATTCGCCGTAAACGCGGAAAATGTATTTGGTTGTTTCGATTTCCAAACAGGTAACCAAACCGCCTTCGCCCCGGGAAACCGGATTCAAATCGGTTACCGTTCCGATATCGGCGGGAATCGGCCGGCTTTCGAATGAATCGGCTACCTTGGTTAAGACTTGATCCGGTTTGGCCGAATGACGGGCAGGCAGATTGTTTTGGAGTTGGGAGGTGATTCCCGCTTTTGTTTCCTGGTAGTGCCATCTTTGGTAGACCGAATCCATGTCGTAAGAATTTACTTTGATGCGTTTGTAAAAGGCAAGCATGGAGCTTTCGTCTTCGATATCAAAACTTAACGGATTGCCCTGTTCATCAAAAGCATACAAGGTGCTGTGATAAGGACCGGTATTATCCGGAACGGGAGTCGTTCCTTCAAACCAGGCATCGCCCGGTAGTCCCGTTGCTCCGCTTCCCGTGGAAAAGAACACCGCGCTGATGACGCTGCCGTTATATTGCATTACCAATCCTTTGGTTTCCGCGATGGCTTGATTGCTTCGGGGGTTTTCGCCGGCATTGTTGTAAACCTGGCTCATGACGCTGTCGTCGACATGATAACCGTTTGCGGCATACCGTTGGTTAAGCATATCCGCAAGCGCATAGGTTCTTGCGCAAATCGCCTGGGCTTTCAGGGCTTCCAGATTCCAGCTTGCGGGCATTTCGCTCGGAACGACGGTTTTCAGATAATCTTCCAGGTTGACGTTATTGACAAGCTGCAGGTTTCCGTTTACGGGAGTAATCTCCATTCGGCCGTAGTAACTCGGGGTTCCCTGACTGCGGCCGATTGAAGTTACGGTTATTTTATCCGAAATCGGTTCCACGATGACCATCTCGGCAAGCAGTTTCCTAGTGCTACCTTGGTATAGGGCGACTTTTCCCTGTTCGTTGTAAAGCGCAATGCTAGAGAAAGCAGCGATTTTTTCGGTCTTTTTTGGTGCTGCCGGAACGAACCAGCAAACCGCCGCTCGAAGACAAGGTAATCGAAGGATGATACCGGTCGTTATCCCCGGTAACCGCCGTCGAACGGTTGATGAACACTTTGATTGCATCCTGTCGGAGATCGCCGTTAATGACGATGTAATCGATTCGGCCGGTATGGCGGTTGATGTAAAAATAAAGATTCTTCATTGCCAAAGCCAAATCGGCGAAATTTTTTTCGACAAGATTTCCCCTTACAAACTGATAAACTTTTGTGTCGGACGTATAAGATACATTCCCGATACCGTCGACAAACAACCGTTTTTGCGTTTCCTGATGCATAAAGATTTCGCCCCTAACGGCCTGGTAGTCGTCGTTGATAATAACGACATCTTCCATTTCATCGGTAATTTGGGGAATTCCGTCAATTTCGTTTTTGTATTCGGCCACGAGATTTTCGATTTCCTGGGCACTGGCGGCTTTGATAATTTCGCTAACATACGACCTTAAGATTTCTTGGACGGTTTGTTGGTTTTCCACGGAGTAAGTTTTGGCTTCGATATATTTATTAAGGACGGTAATCGCATGGGTTTGGTATTCTTCCAAAGCCTTTTTGGTTAAAATTTGGTTAATCTGGGTTTTGGCATCCGTTACGATTCGGTCGACTTCCGCTTTGGAACCGGCTTCTTCGATTGCGCTTTGGGCATCGTCGATAATACCCTGAATCTGCAAACGGGCGTTTTCCAAATAATCCGCCAAATCGACATATGAGGATAATTCTTGAATAGCATTGGCTTTGGCTTTTTCCAAAGTCACGCAACCGCTTAAAAGCAAAAGCGATAGGAGAAAACACAGGACAAGTTTAAAACGTTTCGGCATATTAAGCACCTCCTATAATTCTTTTTCATTATACGTTAAATAAGGGGTTTTTGCAAGTTATTTAAGCGGGGAAAAATTGGGGCGTATTTCTTTTTTGTTTAATTGAAATCAAAGGTTTTTCATGATATAATGGAGTCATAAAGGAAGGAAAAAACTGTGAAAGTCATCGACCTTAAAGCCTTGGGAAAAAACCGGATTTCATTTTACTTAGCTTTGGAAGAATATTTGCTTGGCGACTTAACCGAGGACCTTTTCTTTTTATGGGACATCCCTTCCTCGATCGTCATCGGCCGCAACCAGCTTTTGTACGGCGAAGTCAATTTGCCGTTTGTCAGAGCACACAACATCCCCGTCTACCGGCGTCCGTCGGGAGGAGGGGCGATATTTGCGGACGAAAACTGCTTCATGTATTCTTTTTTGTCCCGGGAGTATAACCGGGAAACGCTCAACCAAAAATTTCTTTCGAAATTGTCGGAAGCCCTGAAGAACTTGGGTTTGGACATTACCTTTTCCGGACGGAACGATTTATTGTTTATGGGCAAAAAGTTTTCCGGAACCGCAATCCTGCAAACCCCCAAGGGATCGATTTTGCACGGAACTTTCCTGTACGATACCGATATCGCGATGCTTGTGGAAGCCTTAACCGTTGATCCCGATAAAATCATTTCCAAAGGCATCAAAAGCGTAAGCGAACGGGTAATCAATCTGAAACCTTATCTGAAACTTTCCAAGTACGAACTGATGGATTATCTGAACAACTTCTTCGCCGATTCTTTTTACCGTCTGACCGAGGAAGAATTGCTTAGGGTAAGACAAATCGAACAAAAATACTTGGATCCCGCCTGGATTGAAGGAAAAAACCCACCGTTTACCGTCAAAACTTCCCGCCGTTTTCCTTACGGAAAAATCGAAGTCTTTGTAAATGTCCGGAAAAACTTAATCGAATCGTTAACGATTGCGGGGGACTTTTTTGAAAAAAGGCCGATCGGCGAGTTTACCGAACATTTCCGAAACATCCCTTTTTCCGAAACCGCGGTTTCTGAAGTTTTGGACAAAGTTTCCTTTGGCGATTTTATCGAAGGTTCAACCAACGACGACATTCGCTCGTTACTGTCAGAAGGAGGAATAAACAGTGAAAAAAACAGTTCTTTATGAGGAGCACCTGAAACTCGGTGCCAAAATGGTCGAGTATGCCGGCTATGCTATGCCCGTGGAATACTCGGGCCTTGCCAACGAACACTTAGCCGTTCGTAATACTGTCGGTGTCTTCGACGTATCTCACATGGGAGAAATCTTAATCGAAGGAAAGGATGCCACCGGTTTTGCCAATTACCTGATAACAAGCAGCGTTCCGAAACAAAACAAACGGATGATGTACGGCATGATGCTTTACGAAAGCGGCACCATCGTCGACGATTTGATGATGTACCACTATCATCCGGAAAAAATTTTGTTGGTCGTAAACGCGAGCAACCTCGAAAAAGACTATGCCTGGATTACCAAACAGGCTCAAAGTTTCGATGTGAGAATTACCAACCTTTCCGACGAAACATCCCAGCTGGCCCTGCAGGGAAAAGAAGCCTGGAAAATTTTACAGGAAATGACCGACTACAATTTAAGCAAAATGAAGATGTTTGACTTTGACGAGATGAACATATTGAATCTACCGTTCTTGGTTTCAAGAAGCGGTTATACCGGCGAAGACGGATTTGAAATCTACGGCAAAGGCAGTTCAATCATAACCCTATTCCAAACTTTAATTGCCAAAGGCGTCACTCCTTGCGGATTGGGTTGCCGGGACACTTTGAGATTCGAAGCGAATCTTCCGCTTTACGGCCATGAGATTGATGCGGATATCGATCCGTTCGAAGCGACCTTAGGGTTTGCGGTGGATATGGCCAAAGATTTCATCGGCAAAAAAGCTTTGGAAGGCAAACAGTTAAAACGGAAAGTCGTGGCCATCGAACTGTTGGAACGGGGCATTGCGCGCAATCCTTACGAAGTGTTGAACGAACAAGGCGAAAAAATCGGTTATATTACCACCGGTTATTTGCTGCCGGGCAAAACCCAAGCCGTTGCTCTTGCGATGCTTGAGGAAGGTTATTGGGCCATCGGCACCACTGTTTATGTCCAAATCCGCAAATCCACCGTTAAAGCGGTTGTCCGTAATAAAAAGTTCTTAAATAAAACATATATAAAATAAAAGGAGGAAATAAAGATGAGCAAAGTTTTACCTGATTTATTGTACACCAAAACCCACGAATGGGTTAAAGTTGAAGGAGACGTTGCCACAGTCGGCATTACCGATTATGCGCAACATAATTTGGGAAGCATCGTTTACCTCGAAGCAACCGAAGCAGGCGAAAGCGTCAAACAATTCCAACAATTCGGAGTTGTCGAAAGCGTCAAAGCCGCCTCCGACCTTATGTCACCGGTCAGCGGCGTAGTCCTTGAAGTAAACCAAGAAGCAATCGATTCGCCCGAACTAATCAATACCGACAGTTACGAGACCTGGATTATCAAAGTTAAATTGAGCGATGCCAAAGAACTTGCCAATCTGCTAAATCCGGAAGCATATCAAACGGAGTGCAAATAAATGTTTAAGTATTTTCCTCATACCGATTCCGACATTGAAGCAATGTTAAAACGGATAGGTTTAGAGACTCTCGACGATTTGTTTTGCCAAGTCGACCCTTCGCTGAAAATTAACCGCAAATACGATATTCCGAACAGCCACAGCGAACTCGAACTGAAAAAAGCAATTAAAGCGATTGCCGGTCAAAACAAACCGCTCCTCAGTTTTCTGGGAGCCGGAACTTATGAACCTTTCCAATTTAGCGTCAGTCAGGCGATTACCTCGCGTCAGGAATTTTTGACATCCTATACCCCGTATCAACCGGAAATCTCTCAAGGCACTCTTCAATATATCTTTGAATGGCAAAGCATGATCTGCGAACTGACCGGCATGGATGCGACCAACGCCTCGATGTACGACGGCGCCACCGCAACCGCCGAAGCGATGTTTATGGCTTATGGCCAAAACAAACGGCCGAAAATTTTAATCAGTTCGGCTCTTAATCCGCGGGTCATCGAAGTTGTCAAAACATATGCCAAATATCGCGGTCTGACAACCGAATTGATTGCTACGGAAGATTACCAAACTTCTCTCGCCGACTTGAAGACCAAACTTAACGAAGAAGTTTCGGCCGTCATCGTTCAACAGCCGAACTTTTACGGTATTGTCGAAGATTATTCCCAATATAAAGATTTAATATCCGCCAACAATTCCTTGTTTATCATGAACGTCGACCCTTCGACCCTTCCGGTTTTGAAAACCCCGAGGGAATGGGGCGCCGGTATTGCCTGCGGCGATGCGCAACCGCTCGGAATCGCGCCGAACTGGGGCGGTCCTTATGTCGGATTCCTTGCCACCACCGCAAAATACCTGCGCCGTTTGCCGGGACGTATCTGCGGCCAAACGAAAGATGTAGACGGAAAACGCGGTTTTGTCCTGACTTTGCAAGCCAGAGAACAGCACATCAGGCGAGAAAAAGCCAATTCCAACATCTGTTCCAATCAATCGCTGATGGCGCTGCAGGTTGTCACGTATTTAAGTCTGCTCGGCAAGCAAGGTACCAAGGAAGTGGCCTTGCGGGCTTACAACAATGCCCACTACCTGTACGACGGTTTAATCAGAACCGGTAAATTCGTTCCCGTTACCAAGGCACCGTTCTTCAAAGAATTTGTGCTTAAATATTGCGGGGATGCCGAAAAGTTGCAAAACTTCCTGCTTGAAAAAGGTATTTTGGGCGGTTACAGATTGACCGACCGAGAAATTCTTTTCTACGCGAGCGAAACCAGAACCAAGGAAGAACTTGATTTGTTGGTCAGATTGGTAGGTGAATGCGATGTACGATAAATTGATTTTTGAATTATCGGTTCCCGGCCGAATCGGCTACAACCTTCCGAACATGGAAGTCCCAAGTTACGAGCTTCCGAAGGAATTTAAACGCAGTGACGAACCGCTTTTGCCGGAAGTAAGCGAAATCGACGTCGTCCGCCATTATACCAATTTGTCCCGCAAAAACTACGGGGTGGACCAAGGCATGTATCCGCTTGGTTCCTGCACGATGAAATACAATCCGAAAATCAACGAACAGTTGGTCAATAACGAAAGCTTCACAATGCTTCATCCTTTGCAACCTGCTTCAACCGTCCAAGGAGCTTTAAAAGTGTACGACAAATTGTCACACTGGTTAAGCGAATTGACCGGCATGGCAAAATTTTCGTTTAATGGGTTTGCGGGGGCGCACGGGGAATTGATTGGTCTCATGATCATGAAAGAATACCACTTGCGCAGGGGCGATACCAAAAGAACAAAAGTCATCGTTCCGGCTTCCGCCCACGGCACCAACCCCGCAAGTTCGAGCGTGGCCGGTTTCGAGGTGGTGGAAGTTGCAACCAATTCGGAAGGATGCGTCGATATCGATGCTTTAAAGCAGGTTCTGAACGATGAAGTTGCAGGCATCATGCTGACAAACCCCAATACTTTGGGCTTATACGAAAAAGATATTCTGTTGATTGCGAAACTCCTTCACGACAACGGCAGCTTGCTTTATTACGACGGCGCCAACCTTAACGCTTTATTGGGTGTAGCCCGTCCCGGCGATATGGGATTTGACATTGTCCATTTGAACCTTCACAAAACATTCTCCACCCCGCACGGCGGCGGCGGACCCGGAGCCGGACCGGTCGGCGTTAGGGAGGACTTAGTCGATTTGCTCCCTAACCCTCAGGTAAGAAAAACAACCGACGGAACTTACGAATTGTACGACAACCCGAAAGCAATCGGCCGGGTGAGCGGTTTTTACGGCAACTTCCTGGTTGTCTTAAAAGCCTATATGTATGTTTTGACTTTGGGTCACGAAAACGTAAGCAATATCGCCAAATTATCGGTTCTTAATGCCAATTACATCAAAGAATCGCTTCGCGACTATTACAAACTGCCGATTGATTCCATCTGCATGCACGAAGTCGTCTTTGACGGTTTAATCAGCCAAGCCGTAACCACCCTCGACGTGGCAAAACGCCTGCTCGATTACGGTTACCATCCGCCAACAATCTATTTTCCGCTTTTGTTCCATCAATCGCTCATGATTGAACCGACCGAAGGGGAATCGAAAGAAACGCTCGATGCGTTTATCGAAACCATGAAAAAAATTGCCGAAGAAGCCGTTTCGAACCCGGAACTATTAAAAACAGCTCCGCACACTACGGTCGTAAGACGCTTGGACGAAGTTCAGGCCGCCCGTAATCCGATTATCAAATACCGGGATACCTTGCATGACTGATTTAATCGTAATCGGTGCCGGACCGGGAGGTTACGAGCTGGCGCTCGAAGCAAGTCATAACGGCTTATCGACGGTTCTTATTGAAGGGAAAAAATTGGGCGGAACCTGTTTGCAGGAAGGCTGCATTCCGACCAAAACTTACTACAAAAACGCTTCAGTGTTGAATACTATAAAAGAAGCCGGCCTCTATGGCATCAATATCCCGAGTTATGACTTCGATTTTTCCAAGGTAGTGGAGCGAAAAGAAAAAGTCGTTCATGAGCTCGAGAAAGGCATTCTGTTTTTATTGAACAAAGCCGGTGTTAAAGTCGTTAACGGTTATGCGAGTTTCTTAAGTCCTAGCGAAGTGGAAGTAAACGGTACCGTTTACCAAGCCAAAAAAATCGTTATCGCAACAGGCAGCGTTCCGATTATTCTGCCGGCCTTCCCTGATGCTTTAACTTCGACGGATCTTTTAAACTTGTCTGCTGTTCCCGAAAAACTGGTTGTAATCGGAGGAGGAGTAATCGGAATCGAAATGGCCTCAATCTTTTCCTCTTTTGGCAGCGATGTTACGGTGGTGGAAGCAACCGATTCGATTATCGGTTTAGCCGATTCCGACATTTCCAAACGTCTGCTTGCCTATTTGAAAGCAAAGGGGATTAAATTTTACCTCAACGCCAAAGCTCAAAAACACGAAAATTCCCAAGTAACAATCGCAACCGAAAAGGGCGAAATAATGCTGGATGCCACGCAGGTTTTAATGGCGGTCGGCCGAAGACCAAACCTAAATAATCTTGGATTGGAAAATGCTCATGTCGAATATACCAAAAGGGGCATTGTGACCAATGAGTTCGGCCAAACAAGCAACCCGAATATCTACGCCATCGGCGATGTAACCGGAATTAATATGCTTGCCCATTATGCAACTTACGACGGCCTAAGAGTCCTGAATCACATTATGGGAAAGCCAAACAACATTCGTTTCGATTTGGTTCCTGCCTGCGTCTTTACTTTTCCGGAAGTGGCTTGGTGCGGCAAAACCGAACAGGAATTGGCAAGGGAAGGCATAAACTATCAAACCCATAAAGGGATGTTTCGGGCCAACGGAAAAGCCCTAGCCATGAACGAAACGGATGGTTTTGCCAAAATAATAACCGTTGACAACCTTATTGCCGGTGTTCATATCATCGGTCCAAGTGCTTCAACCTTGGTTCACGAACTTAGTTCTTTGATGAACCTTGACATAACCAAGGATCGATTTCTTTCGATAATTCATGCGCACCCGACACTAAGCGAGATTTTTACCTCAACATTAAAACAATAAAAGCAAAAAGCAAAAAACCGGTTTTTCCGAAAGGAAATATAGCCGGTTTTTTTATTGTTCTAATTTCTATTTTTTTTATTCCCTGTAAAAAGAAATTATTATTAAGAAGTTTATTATAATTATCGGTCATGGAATAATGATATAACCTCTGTGTCTTGCTAATCTAATTCATAGATCACCGGAAACGTAAGGTTTTCATCCCAGTACCACCCAGCAAACACTATATCCTTATTATCCGATTATGATTCCGGTAAATCAATAAAATCTTGGTAATGCATTTCGGAAGGAGAAATCGGTATGTGTTGCCGAAATCAATACCGTGACCGTTTGCAAAAGTAAGGGTAAACGTGCCGATTTCCCACTTGGCATAAAGCGTAATATCCTCCTCAACTGAATCTTACGAAAGATCCCCTGATTCGGTCGAAGTTTCGCCTTGGTCGTTGCTTGTAAACCATCCAAATTATACCCTTCCTTAAAAACCCCTGGTTCATTTGCCTAGTAGCCTTTTCTGACCTTTTGGACCTCGACTTCGGTTCCGCCCTGCGCATCGAATGTCACCACCTCAGTTTCATAAACAACGAAAAAAGGTTAACAAAATACCCATTAACATTAAAACAACAAAAAGTCATGCTTTCATTTTTTCTCCTAATTAGATTACATAGTGTCTAAGAAAATTATATCCCCGAAATGAAATTTTTGGTCAAACCATTTTTTCTTTAAACCGACACAAGAAATCCTGATTTCAAAAGCTAATATAGGTCTTTTTTGATTTCCCAAAAAAGGGGACAATGTGATTTCCGAAAAAACCATGTTTGAAGTTTTGATTCCGTTATAGTTACATACCTTAAAGCCCCTAAAATCTATCCAAAAAAAAGACGAAATAACCGGCAAACAGCTAATCTACTCGATTTTTTCGTCTTTTTGTTTTTTTAGGCAATATTGTATAGCTTGTAGTTTTTGGTATAAGATTGAGGAAGCAATCTGATTTTGACAAAACCAGTCATTCGCGGTGCGGGATAGTTCGGATTATAACCAATCAAATTGACATACCGGATGATATCGTCTTGTTCTTCGATCATGCTTGATAGGATATACACAAGACTCATGACATCGTCCAAAGCGCGATGGCTGTTCTTTACCACTTCTTCCAAATTATAAGCTGTTATGGCATCGGCCAAGCGGTGCGGATAGGGACGGCGATCCTTGAAAACAGTCAAAGTATCCAGGCAGTCCACGGTGTTGAGAACTTTTCGATAGAGAGGATCGAAAAACAATTGATAAAGAAAGCCCAAATCAAAGAGGATATTATGGGCAACGATCAAAGTCTTTTCGTGCTTGGCCATGATTTGATACAGACTGTTCCTGGCATCGGTCAGCGGAATTCCCGATTCCGAAAGCATCTTGGAAGTTATCCCGGTGATTTGGGTTATTTTGGCCGGCACAAACGTGTGTCTGTTCAATTTGACCAGCGTACTTAACGTAATCGGTTCGTCGCTGTCTTTTTCCAAACAAACCGCTCCGATTTCGATAATGTCGTCTTTCCAAGGACTGAGCCCGGTAGTCTCAAAATCGAAAAAGACCAAGGCATCGTAATGTCCAAACAAACTTTTCAGGTTTTTCCGATAATTTTCCATAAAATCCTCCTAAAATCAAAAATAAGGCCAATTTTGGGCCAAAATAGGCAACTTTGCTTCAAAATCAATTAATTAATCGTTCCTGGTTGTCGATGTGGTTTTTGTATAGGTCATTAACGTAATCTGGTCGGGTCCGATTTCCTGTCGGAAGTAATTGATGATATTATACGGATATTCGGTGAAATGTTCGATTGACGAACATACCACAATCGTATCGGCCTTCAAGGCTTTAGCTATCGGCACCGAGAAACGGGCGTTCTGAGCAGTCGTCAACGACTGTTCTTCTTTGATTAAAGAAGCGGGATTCACGCCTTTGGCAACCAAATACTCTTCCATCCTTTGAGCTTCCGATACTTTGGCCAAAGGATTGGCAACGCCGCCGGATAAAATAACCCGATCCGGGTTCAATTCTTTGATTAATTCCAAAGTCAAATTCAATCTTTCGACCAATCTTTTCGCCATCGTACCGTCGTCGTTTAAACGGTAACCTAAAATAACTGCAACTTTCATACATACTCCTTCTTTGCATTCTGTCGGCATTCTTTCCCAAATAGTGAATATTTCGCTTGGCAATTTTGTGTTTCGAATTTGACATTAATCGTTTGTTTGCGGCTGTCTGTTGCAAAAAAAGCAAACGGACAAAGCAAAAAAGTAATTAATCGATTCATTCAAATCCAAAAAGGAACCGAAGAAACCGGGAAAGAATAATCTTTTCTTGATTTATTTTCCTATCAATTATACCACATTTCGACTTTTTTTGCTTCCTTTTCGTGATAAAAAATCCGCTTATCAATCGTATCGAAAAAGGAAAAGAGACTCCCTTTTCGGAAAGTCTCATTTCAAATCATGGATATTTCAAAAATTTATGCTGCCTTTATCAAGGCAATTTTTCCCATCCCTTTTATTTCCAGTTTTTCGCAAAGTGCGGTTATGATAAAACTTTCCCCGGGTTTTACCTCGTGGCCGAAGACATCGACGGTGCCTTCGATAACGGTAACGATACTCATTTTGGCGTCCTGATTGAAAATTGTTTTTTCGTTCCTAACATTTAGCAGTTCGGCTTTAAAGTAAGCATTTTGATCCAAAACGATATCTTCCTCAAAGTTCAAATAATCGGTATCGTCTGTTGTCGGAGTCATGTTGTATTTAATTACTTCCAAGGCTTTTTCCAGGTGCAGTTCCCTTTTTTGATTGTTGGAATCGATTCGGTCGTAATCATAGATGCGATATGTCGTATCCGATGATTGTTGAATTTCCAAAACAACGATTCCTTTGCCGAGGGAATGAACAACTCCGGGACTGATAAACCGGTACATCCCTTTTTTGACCGGATAGTAGTTTAAAAGTTCCGTAATCGTTGTGTTCTGAACGGCTTCAAAAAATTCCTGTTTGTTTTTTGCTTGGTGTCCCCAAACGATTTTACTGTTTGGTTTTGCTTCCAAAACCAACCAGCCTTCCGCTTTTCCCTGATCGGAAGAGTTCTTTACGTCTTCGTCCGAGGGGTGAACTTGAACGCTTAAATCATCGCTGGTAGCGATTATTTTCACCAGTAAAGGAAAAGCCGGGTTTAAAGTTCCGAATAAATAACGGTTTGTCTGATAAACTTCATTCAGAGTTTTACCTTTCAACGGTCCGTTTTTGATGACTGAGGAGCCCTCAGGATGGCCTGAGGCGCTCCACAATTCACCAATGAGGCTCGAACTTGTCGTTAGTCCCAATCTATCTTTAAAGTAGGTGCTTCCCCAGATCTTTTCTTTGAGCACGCCACTTAAAAATAACACTTTTTCGTCCATTCTTAAGGCCTCGTATATTAAAGAAGGAAAACACTAGTAAAACTTTTTCACCAGACTGATGTTGTCAAACTTTAAGATTCCTGCTGCGCCAGGATTAACATTTAGTTGAAGGGATACTTCGGTAGTATTTTCCTTTAGGGCAGAAACCTTAATATAAATGTATGTTCCGTCAATTAAATCATTGATGCTTCCGATAACAGACGAAGTAATTTCGGAATAATCCGAGCCATGATATTCAAAAGCCTGGAATTTGTTGACGTCGGAAATGTTATCGGCTTGCACCCAAATGGCAATATATTTTGCTCCCAATGGTACATCGGATATTTTGATTTTGAAACGGATGCCGCTGACGCTTCCGTCCTGATAAGCGAAGTTTTGCTGAACGTATTTATTGCCTTCTTCGACAACCAACTGACCGTTCGTCTTAACGAAAGAACCCGTACCGATTCTGAATCCGACAACCGGATCGTCAGTAGCTGCTTGGAAAGCTTCGTCGTTTTCAAAACTTTCAAAATCTTCGACCATTTTGAATCCGAAGGAATTTACCAATTCCTTGGAAAGAAGGATATCGTCGAAATAAAGTTTGCCGCTTGCGCTTTCCCCGATGTTGATAACAAGCGATAACTGAACGGTTTCGTCTTTGAGGACGCTTACCGGGATGTGAACATAGGTGCCGTTAACCAAATCGCTGACGCTGCCGATTACGCTGTTGGATACTTCGGAGTAGTTGCCCGCACTGTCGTAAATGAAAGATTGGAATTTATTGATATATTCCGTGGTTGTTGTTCGAACATAGATGACAATGTATTCGATACCGGCAGGGATTGCGGACTTGGATATTTTGATTCTGATACCACAAGTGCTTCCGCCAGCATATTGAATATTTTGTTCGATCTGTTTGTTTCCGTCAACATTGATTAAAGTACCTTTTTCTTTTACAAAGGTTCCGGTTCCGATTCTGAATCCCACAACAATGTCATCGGTAGCAGCTTGGAAAGCGTCGTTATCCGCAAATCCTTCAAAGTCTTCAAGGATTACAACGTCTCCCACTTCTTCGTCCCGGCTGCCCAAGACGCCGTCTGTGGAAATCAATTTGATTTGTTTGAAGGTCATTTGTTGTGGCGTAGTTGCATTGACCAAATCAGATTCCCAACCAAAATGGAGTTCCAATGTACAACTTGAAACATCGGCGTTTTCTACCGTGAAGACATATTCGTAGACATAGCCGCCGCCGACAAGTCCGACACGGAGTTTGTTATAGTCGCTGGTTCCGCCGTCAAAACCGGTAATCTTGTTGCCGTTGTTGTCAACGAAATAGATCAAAATATCCCGAGGAATTTCGACGTCCGCTTCAATGATTAACTTGAAGGTTTCGCCGGAGACCAAACCGATATTGCGATCGCACTTGAGTTGAACAGCCGATGCCCACCAGTTGGAAGACGGATAATAGTCAAGAATAGCCTGACCGTTTGAATATGTTACGGTACTATCCGATCCGCCGGCCGATAACCAAGAAATCTTTGAAATAATGTTGATTGCGGCACCGTCATAGAAATCCGGAGCAGTTTCTTCTACGGTGAAGACAACGGTCTTAGTTACTTCGTTTCCGGCTTTATCTCTGACGGTATAGTCGACATTGAATTCACCCGCAGTTACAACTTTTCCGGTTGAATCCAAGAATTGTTCCAAACCGCTGATATTTTCGAGTTTCAAATCGATAATGCCGTCATAGTTGTCATACGCTTTGACTGGAAGAAGCGGATTGTAAGTATCTCCGACATATAGTGTTTTGTTGGTTGCGCCGATCAGTTTCGGTGCTTCATCGTCGGAAACAGTGATTTCCAGAGTAACAACATTGGAATCGTTGCCCGAGGAGTCTTTGGTGCTGATCTTGATTTCGTATACGCCCGGTTGAGCATTGGTATAATTCAAACCGCCAAAGTCAATCATGCTCAGTTCGAAAGGAATATGGCCGTCGACATTGTCGGTAATGGTGATGTAACCGGCAAGTTGAGTTAAAACGGCCGTCAAATCGGTACCTTGTTTGATTGGCATCATACTTTCGATCAAGGCAACGGCTTCCGGAGCAATTGTAATAACCGGTCCGGTCGTGTCGACTTCTTCGATGACATTGACGGAAATCGATTTTGTAGTCGATACGCCGTGGGAGTCGGTAACAGTGAAGGTTATTTCATACGTACCCGGAACATTCATGTCAAGATCGCCGATGTCAATCATATCATCGGTGATTTCGTATTCGCCGTCTTCCAAGTCGGTAGCGGTGAAGTAAGTCTTAAAGTCTGGCATTTCTGTTCCCTTGATAAAGGTCGTAGCTTTGCCGCTGACCAAAGTGATGACCGGTGCTTCGTTGTAGTTGGTCAGTTTGTAGAATTGGGCATTATCGATCATGATGGTATTGCCGTTTTCGTTGTCGCTGTAATCGATGGCCCCGAGATGAATTTCAAACTTAATGTTCTTGCTTCCGACACTAGATTGGGCAGCATGGACATAGAAAATATAATAAATGGTAGTCCATTCCGTATCAATCCAATATTTAGGTTCGCGGATACCGAAGTCTTCCATCCAAGGAGAATCCCAAAGTTCCAGACCGGCACGGATGGCAATCCGACGCGGTTTGGTTCCCTTAATATCCATTTTGAAGACATACCAACTGCCGGCTTCAAGTTTATCGGTGCTTAAGCCGCTGATATAAGGACTGTTGGCCGAACCCCAGTTGCCGCGGTTGACAACTTCGGCAACCAACGCACCGTCGGTAAACGACATATTGATAACACTGTCGCCCCCGGTAGACTGAGCAAATTGCGTATTGGTTTCGTTGTCAAAACCAGGGTCTTTGATGATATGGGTATCGTAAGCTCTGGCCACAATCAAAGTTCTTTCGAGTTCTCCGACATTGCCGAAGGAATCGGTAGCGGTAATGGCAACTTTGTATGTGTCAGGAACCGACAAATCGATACCCCGGAAATCGACTTCAAGTCTCGATGTCAATACACCGTCAAGATTGTCGTTAGCGGTTACACCACGCAACAATTCGGCCATAATGACTTCCATCGGAGCACCGAGCGGGACGCAGACATCGCTGTTTTTTTCAATCGAAACGACAGGTGCTTCTTCATCCGCAAACGTTGCAAAATACAACTTCACGGTTTCGAAGGTAACAGTGCCTTCGCCTGCTTCGAAAGTGAACGTCAATTCTGCTTCTTCCAATGTATCGGAAATTCTGAAGTATTTGACATATTCTGCCATTTCGGTGGAAAGTTGAATCGGTTCAGGAGAAGTTGTAGCGTCGGTTAAGCTGATTGTAACGTTTTTAGCCACACTGGCTTGCGCTTTAAAGACGAGTTTGACAAACGAGAAATCATATGGGTCATTGACGGATCCGCCGTAAATTTCCGGAATCCGAGCTACGGCTGCGGTTTCGCCGACTGATACGACTTTGCCGTCAAAGACGCCATCGATTTCGTCAACCGGAATAACATGGAATTCGCCGATACCCACCGTAATTGTCCTGGTCTTTTCGGCGACATTTCCCGATTTATCGCTAACCCGGTAAACCAGCTCGTATTCTCCTTCTTCCCAAAGGTTAACTTCGCCGGTATAGGTAATGTCGGCTGTGACATTTCCGTCAATAGCGTCTTCGGCGCTTACGTTAAGCAATGGAGTGAAATTAAGATCGCCGATAAATACTTCCGTATCCGTTACTCCAAAGAGAACCGGAGGAACGGTATCGGTGTAGATAACTTTGACTTTCCGATAAACGGTTGTGGTATTTCCGTAAGAGTCGGTAACCGAATAAGTAACGGTGTATTCTCCGACCGCATTTACATTGACGCTGCTTGCGTCCACCGTGATGGCCGATGGGTCAATCACACCGTCTTCTTTGTCTTCTACAGTAACACCTTCCAGCGGGAAGAAAGGCGTACCTTTTTCAATAACAATATCCTCGACACCGAAAAAGGTTGGTTTGCTATCAAGGGTCCTGTTACATGATGCCAATAAGCCGAGGACCAACACTAAAAAACCGAAAAACAACAGTTTCTTTCTCATAATTTTTCCTTTCTATTTAATTTTTTTTGTTTTAAAATTTTTGTATTAATTGGTTACAAACCAGTAATACCTGAACGGTCGGCACTTTCGATAAACCACTTCTGACAAATGAAATACATCAACAAAAGCGGCGCAATCGAAAGCAATGTTCCTGCAAACAACACTCCCTGATTGAAGACATCGCTTGCCCCCGCAAGCCCCAAATTATCGGTTTTGTACAGAGTTTCGTAAAGCATTCTGAAGTCGACCAGGGCCATCGGAAGGGTGGAGTATTTGGTTTGCATGTACATTTTGGTTAAAGTTGTTTCGTTCCAATACCAGACAAAGGAATAAAGGAAACTGATCAGAAACGCCGGTATCGACAGCGGAACCGCTATCTTGAAATAAATCTGAAGAGAAGTTGCCCCGTCCATTTCCGCGGATTCGGAAAGTTCGTGGGGAATGGCTTTGAAAAACTGGTAAAAGAGCAGGATGAAGATTACTTGTCGCAACCCAAAACCCGTCATGGCCGGGTAAATGAGTGCCCAAAGGGAATCAAGAATTCCCAATTTCTGATAGGTCAAATAGGTCGGAATGCTGATTAAGACCGACGGAACCAGGAATACCACGAGCAACAAAGCCATCCAAAGGCGTTTGCCGGGGATTTGATGGCGGGCCAAGCCGTACCCAATGAAGGCCGAACTGATGACCGCTACCACGCTCGGAACCGTTGCCACCACAAAGGTATCCCAAAATCGCGGCCAAAACTTAAGCGCGGCCACGGCTTTTTGGTAATTGCTCCCGGTTAAGCGGGTAGGAATCCAAAGAACCGAGGTATCGACCAAATCTTCCAAACCCATAAAACTTTTGACCAACATTTGAAGTAAAGGATAGAGGAAGATAAAACTTATGCCAATCAACAAGCAATAGGTGAAAACGATGTTGACAATGCCGCTTCGGTGGTAGTTGCCAAAGAGCTTGACTTTTAATTGTTTTTTGCTGATTCTTTTCATACGTTTCTCCTACCGATACTTTTTCGAGGACAGCCGGATAATCAAAGTATAGAACCCGATGACGCCGACCTCGATTAGGAACAAAATCCAGGCAAGGGCCGAAGCATACGGCCGGCCGAATTGCGCACTTGATACGCATTCGTTGATTAAAGCAATCAAACGGTTGTTGGACAGATTGGCATAAAGAACTGTGGTGTAAATTATATTGATAATCATGATCGGGAAAACCGAAGGAAGGGTAACCTTCCAAAAGATATCCCAACCCGAAGCACCGTCGATGGCGGCCGCTTCATAAATCGCTTTGTCGTTTTTTTGCAAAGCAATCAGGAAAATTAATGTCTGAACACCGCTGAGCCAAAGAATGAGAATGATCTTGCCGAAAGCGCCGAGAATAATCGTCGAAATAAAGCCCGGAAAGAAGTAAGTTATCGATTCGCTGATTTTTCCGTAAGCGATGCTCGGCATGGTTAACAGACCATAATCATTAAAGTAACCCAGTAAGCTTCCGCTTAACAGGATAACCGGAATAAAGAAGATTGTTTTGAAAATACCGATGCCTTTGATTTTACGGTTTAAGAGCAAAGCCAAAATCAAAGCAAAGATTATCACGAGCGGTACGACTAAGGCGATGTCCGCCAAAGTGGACACAATCGTGTCCACGTGGGCCGGATTGTTTTTGAAGATGGCAATATATTGTTTTAACCCAAACCCTTCGGTGACCATCCGCCTTTCCAAAGTATCCGGATTGAAAACCGGTTTGTGGGAATCGGCCATGCTGAGGCGGAAGGATTGCGCCACCTGATAGACGCCGAAAATCACCAGTCCCACAATCCACGGCATAATGTAAAGATAGCCTTGGATGATTTTTTTCTTTTTGTTGGACAGTTTTTGGTAGCGTCTGCTGATTGGGTCAAATACTTTTTTGAGGAAATTACGAAATCTTTGCCAAGGCCCATGCAGCTTGCTACCCAGTTTTCGGAACCATTTGCCAACCGGTGCCAAAAGTTTTTTGATCCATTCTTTAAACCTTTTCATCATGAATCACCTTCGATTACCAAATAGCCTGACGGTCCGACGGTTTTGCCGCTTATGATGTAGGAAGCGTCTGTGTAATTGACCACTATTTTGACGCCGTTATCGTAAGTCGTGAGGGATACCCCCGGTTGAAGGTACCTGTGGTCGGTAATGGCCGAACCTTTGACGTATTTTAAGGCTCCGTTGATTTGGTTATATAAATCCCCGATAATGTCGCGCCAAATGGCATATTCGCTCGTGTAGATATGTTCTAGGTTGGTGTAACGTAAATTATAGCTCGGTTTTTGTGTCAGTATGAACGACGGATACAAGTCGTACTCGATCAACCGTAAAGCAAAGGTTTGCGAATCGCTGACGAAATTGCTGTATGGCGCAAAAAGATTGACACCACCTCCTAAAACCAATGATACAAACGGAATCGAATCCGTTACAAAAGCATATCGGCTCGATTCGTAAGGAGTCGAATAATAACTGTTGAGATAAGGATACAGATAGCTGTTCGGGTTATTCATGCCCAAATTGAACATCGAGAGCTGTTTGATTTCGTCCTCGACGATTTTAAACAGCTGTTCTCGGTAAACTTCGTTTCCTTTATATAAATAGGAGTATCCCGCTTCCCCGACATAGCTTAAATTCAGATTTCTGATGCCCAGTTTCTGATACTCTTTCAGGTATTTCAAAATATTGTCGGCAAGGACGCTCGGGTTCAAATGATAACCGGTCGTATTGAGCGAAGAGTCAAACCGATAGACAAACGGCTGCAGATTGGTTCTTTTGATAATCGGACTGCTGAGTGGGCTTTTGCTTGTGGCAAGCGGATTTTGATAGGAATAAAGTTCTATTTCCAATTCGTCCAGATAATCCATCAGCATATTGAAGTCCTTTTTGCCGCCCAGCCTTCGGGAAACTTTCGGTTTCAAAGGCAAATTGCCGTAATACCCGTTTTTGTTCCACCCGATATAGGTGATTTCCAAATTATTTACCTGGCGGCTGACGAGGTCGCCGACAATTGATTGCAAATCACGGTAATTCGTCATCGTGATAAACTTTTTGCCGAACAAACCCGGTTTGTAATCCTGGGCAATGACGTCCGCTTTTAACGGAATGTCGCCCGGGGTTTGACTCTTTAAAGCAAGGTTTTCCCGATAGGCCTTGGCCATGCCGACATAATTGGCATCGTCTTTGGCCAAGAAAGTATATTGAACCTCGAAATCGGTCGGATAAACTTCCGAATTGATCAAACTGATGGAGTTCCGGTCGGCCGTGGTCATAAAGACCAAAAAGCGGTCGCGGGCCAAATATTTAAAGAAAGTGCGATTGAGATTTAAGTTATTGTACATGTAAGGATAGGCATGAAGTTCGCTCGAACCGCTGCCTTTCGTAATTTGGGCAAGGATTGCGGCTTGGTTGTAACCGTGGTTGATACCGTAAATCGGCATCGTTACCGTCTGTTGATTTGACAAATGCCCAGACAGTTGGGACCGTTCCTGAATGCCGTAATCGCTGCCGTAAATCCGTTTGATATACGCCGTCTGATATTCTTCGTCCGTATAGCGGATTAAGGCGCCGCTTCCGTCCGGAATCATGGCATAAGCGTTGATTTGATAATTGTTGGAACCCAAATACGGAAAGAATGTGATACTTTTCAGCTTGTACTTCTTTTCGTAAGTGGCAATTTTAATCGGCACTTCTTCCAAAGAATCCTGCAAAAAGGTTGTAATAAGGTTGCGTCCGTCGATCGCGATTTTGACCTTAAAACTAATGCCGATTTTGGTGAAATTGAGACTAATCAGACAACCGTCAGAAAGGGTTTCGATATGGACCGTCCGTTCCGCGACATCCGAACTGTAACGCACGATTTCGATCAGTTCGGAACTGGTTGTTTCGAAACATTCGATTTGGACGCCCGAGGCGATTTGGTTTTTGACACCCGTGCTGTAAGAAGCGTTTTCAAAATCCGGATAACTGGAATACCAATGGTATTGAGCCTTTTTATCGTAAATCGCGATTCCCAAACTTATCGGATGAAGGAACAAAATCAAATCGTCGTTTTCCGCAATCTTCTCATATGCTTTGTTCTGATAGGTTTTGCTCAACGGTTCATCCGGATCAGGGCTGGTAGCCACCGGAGTTTGATCGAGCGGTTGCGTAAAGAAGTTGGTGGTCGGGTCGATGTTTGTTCTCGGGATTTCGAGCGGACTGTGTTCGGTGCTCGAATAACTCCATAAACTTGGAACCATGACCAGCATTAGCGTAAACAAGAGAATTATGATAACGGTTCGCTTAGTCACGGAAAATCACCTCTTTTACGATGTCGGAAACAAAACTTACGACCTGGGCGATAATCATATAGACTAAAATACAGGCAATGATTAACACCACCATCAACAAGAAAGTGACAAGAAAATTAAAGATATTGCGTTTCACGGAGTAGTTGTGAAGCTCTTTGTTGGCAATAAACAACAAGACCGCGCTCCAGACAAGCATAATCGTGATACCGAAGTAATAGATAAAACTTTCGTTGTAGGTCAAGAAATTGGAAATAATGATTAAGAACGGGTAGATAACGATAATCGGGGTAAGGGAAGCCATGGTGGTAAGGAAAATTCCCCGGAAGGTTCCTTCACCTTCCAAAAGCGAAGAAGTAAGATAATTGGCCACGACAAACGCCACAATCGGTATGACGATTTTGAAAGCTTCTTTCAACAAAATCGTCCGTTCGATGATGACATCGTTGAACAAAAAGCCCGTTCCCACCAAGCCCCATAAATAGAGGGCAAAGATTAAGATTAAATATACAATACCGTTTAAAAAACTGATTTTTTTGTTGGTTTTGATAAGATAACCGGTATCGAGCGGTTTTTTGATAAAGCGAAACATCAGGCTGAACTGCTGCACCCACGGCACCTGTTTTACTTTGGAAACGGTATTGCCGACAAAAGCAAAGACCTGGGTTTTTTTGTTCAGAAGTTTGACAACATACCAAATCGCCACCAATACAACCAAACCGGCCATAATTCCACCCGCATGAACGGTCAAAAATTCGTTCCGGATTTCCCAGTAAGCATCGGAATATTCTTCTTTGGCATTCGCGATTTCGAACTTTTCGAGTGCCTGTTCGTATTCGTGCGCCTGATAGTGAGCCATGCCGATGCCTTTGTGGGCAAAGTCAAACATCGAGTTGTAACGAAGCACTTCTTCGAACAATGCTTTGCTTTCAAGGTATTGGCCGTTGTTGTAATAGCCTAAGGCCTGGTGCACCAGATTGACGAATTGCGTCGGTTTGAAGATTTGGATACTGTTGTCGTTGTCGTCTGTGACATAGAGATAACCTTGGGAATTGACGGCTATGGCGCTTGCGCTGTTGAAAAGACCCAATTGATCTGTTCCGACGCTTTTCCCCGAGAAGATAAAGAGGAGATTGCCTTCTTTATCGTATTCGTAAATGAAGCCGTTTTTCGTAACCGCAAACACATTCCCGACTTTCCCGGTTGCGGCGCTTACGAAATCGCTCGTCGCGTACATTTCCACCGGGAAGTAGTTGATTCCGCCGATATTTACTTTCTTTAAGGTATCGCCCAAATTGTTTCTGACTATCGTTTGGGTGACGGTGTAGATATATCCCGAATCGTCGATGACCACGTTGAAAGGCGGAGGCGGAAGGGTTTTGCTGATAATGGCTTCTTCGTTGTCACCGTATAAGAATTTGATGATTTTGGTTTTTAAGGTCGTCGACACTTGGTTCGGCGAAAAGAAACTCATAAAGCGGTTCGCGTCGTTGATCATGAGGATACCGTTGAAGGAACCTTCGACTACGACATACATCGTTTTGTTGTTGTCCACCGCAATCTTTTCCGGCCGATAGTTAAAGTTTTCGACCTTTAAAAGCGGACTGTCGGGACAGGCCCGTTCTTCTTTGAAAGTGATGAGATTGTCATTTTTGTTGAATTGATATATATATATCCGGCCGCTTTGGTTGTCTTCCAGGGAACCGTAATCGGCCACATAGACCAAATCGTCCCGGACATATACTCCCCGAGGGGAAATCAACCGATTGTCCGAATCGCCGAAACTGTTGACATATTCGTGACGGTCGTTGAGAATGACCACCCGGCGGTTCCTCGTATCGGCTATATACAGATAATTGTCGCGGTCAATGAATATATCTTTCGGATTGTTCAATGTGTCAATTGCACCCGAAGTATTCGGAAATTTCTTCAGTTTCATAATCGCTTCGTAGGCATCTGGTGCCGGGACAAGTTCGCCGTAACGGTTTATCGTTTGCGTCACATAAGGACTGGCAGCTTGGATTTGTCCTTTGTCAAAGCAAAGCAGAGTTGACGTCAGCAATGCGATAATCAACAGACGTTTTAACCAAAATCTTTTTTTCATCCTTTTAACCCCGAATGTGCCATGGTACTCATGACATTGCTTTGCAAGATAATAAACACGATGATATTCGGCAAAAAGATAATCAGCGAAGCTGCCGCCGCCATGCCTTGAGAGGCAATCGAACTGAGACCCATCGTCAGGGTACCGAAGTAATAAGGAAGGGTTTTAAGGTTTTCATTGACCAGATAAAGCTGAGAAGATTCCACATTGTTCCAGGAAGCCTGGAAGGCCAAAATGGCTACCGTCGCAAGCGCCGGTTTAACGAGAGGCAAAACAATGTACCAATAAAACTGCAATTTGTTGGCTCCGTCCATCGACGCCGCATCAATCAAATCCCGGGGGATTTGATCCATGAACTGTTTCAAAAGGAAGATTCCGACCGGCATCGCAAGGAGCGGAATTATATGAGCCATGAACGTATTGGTGATGCCTAAAAAAGTTAAAACCATATATCTTGGGACCGCCACCGCAATCGGCACAAACATGATGGCAATCTGCGTGACCGAAAAGAGCAGCTTTTTGCCTTTGAAATTCAGGAAACTGAAAGCATAAGCGCCCAGGCTCGAAATGGCCAAAGACAAAATTATTACCAAAATACAGGCCACGATACTGTTGAACAAGTATCTCGAAAACGGCACTTCGGTTTGAGCGGCCGCTTCGAAAAGGTTTTTGAAATTATCGAAAGTAATGCGCGAGGCAAAGATTTTTGGCGGATAAGCATAAAGTTCGTCCAAAGGTTTGAAAGCATGGGAGATGATAAACACAATTGGAACCAACATGACAAGAACAATCGGCAAAAGAATCAAAATGAATTTGATTTGCGACCGATGAAAGCGCGACGGGTTAATCATCGTTCCCAAATAGGAAGCTTTGAATCGTTTTCGCAAAGTTTTTTTCTTCATTTAATCACGCTCCTCGCTTCCAAACACCCGATATGCCAAGCGGTTTAGAACCAGACAGAAAAGAAGGAGAATAACCGACAAAGCCGAGGCATATCCCATTTCAAGTTTGGTAAAGGCATAATCGTTCATGTGGTCGACAATCAGCCATCCGGCATATTGAGGAGGGGGATAAGCTCCGGTAATCGCCGAAGCGATTCCGGATGCATTAAACGTACCGACGATGGCCATGACCGCTCCGAAAAGCATTTGGGGTTTCATCGAAGGAATCGTAATGTAGATGATTTCCTGGAACCGGTTCTTCATTCCGTCGATATAGGCCGCTTCGTACATTTCGCGGTTGATATTGAGAATTCCCGAAAGCATCGCCAGAAAGCCGATACCCATGCTTGACCATAAGCCCACAAACACCATGATGCCGAAGACGATGTTGGCATCCTGCAAAAACTGCAGGGGTTCGTTGATCAAACCGAGATTGAGTAACAGATAATTCAGATATCCGCGGTTATCACCGCTGAAGAGCACGCGCCAACCGACAGCCATCAAAGCCCCGCTCGTTAAAGCCGGGGAATAAATGATAATCGCCAAGACCGTTCTTAAGCGTTTGGTCAGCTGAGCCAAACACCAAGCCAGGAAAAACGATAAGATATAGCCGCCCGGACCCACGATTAAAGCGTATTTAATCGTAATCGGCAAGGCATATTGCATGAATTCGCTGTCTTGGGTAAACAGATTGACGTAATTCTTAAACGCGATGAACTGCGGAAAATTGATGGTATCAAAATAAGTAAGGGAAAGCAACATCGAAATGGCAATCAGTACTATCACGAAGGTAAAAAACATCAAAGCATACGGCAGGATAAAGAGGAAAGAGGTGTTGAATTTCTTTTTATTTTTCTTCATATCGATACCCCTTTACCCATCTGTCGAGATTGTCAAGTTTTGGGACCAAATATTGCTTGACCGGTTGACCGTCTTTCAGATAACCGAACTCTTCGAATTTCCGTTTGAGTTCCCGGTTGATTTTCGGAATCGACTGATTGATGGCAACCCGGACATTCATTTTGTCGATGACGACTTTGTTCCAGATATTGCTGATCTCCCGTTCGACCACATAACTGCCCGGAATGATGGCCGGAATCCGGCTCCATTTGGCTTGGGCGACAATTTGGGTTTTGATTTCCTCGTCCCACGGGGAATCCGCCAGACTTTGCATATTGGCCGGGACAAACAGATATTTTTCGCCCAAAATCATTTTGACCTGATTTAAGTAAAGCGATTGGACTTCGGTGGAATGGAACCACTTCAGGAATTCCCAGCCTTCTGATTTTTTGTCGCTGTCTTTGAACATGATGCTGCACTTTCCGTATGTTGTCGTCCAGCGGGCAACTTCCTGCAGTTCTTCCGAATACATTCCCGGAATCGGCAGGACTTTCCATTGGCCGGTTAATTCCGGACAGGCATATTTGAGTTGCAGATAAAAGTCAATCGAAGCAAGCCCCGCCGGCAAGGTGCCGGAACGGAAATGTTCGAAGAAAATGGCGACCTGCTGCGGCAGATTGTAAATCGTAAAGAGTTTGGTCATGAATTCGATGGCTTCGATTACTTCCAAAGTATCTAGATTACTCAGGTAACCGGTATCGTCGTACATTTCCGCACCCATCAGATAGAAGAAAGGCGACGTCAGGCTGTACCCTTTATAAGCGCTATCGTTTCCGAGCGGATGGTAAAAGTTCATCGAGAAACTTTGCAGAGTTGGCAAAATCTTGATTACGTCTTCCCAGGTATCAGGGGGATTCAAACCCAAAAAGTCGAATATGTCTTTTCGGTAAAACAAAAGCTGCATACCCTGGGTTTCCGGAATTCCGTAAACGCCGGTGTCATAGATTAAAGGCGTAAAGTTGTTCGCAACGATTTGCGAAGTAACCGAATCGAAATCCGGATACTTGCTTAAATCTTCGAGCATGCCCCTGAGCGCAAAAGTATACGGCTCCCAGGAATCGATGCCCAAAACCAAATCTGGATTGGTTTTGGTGGCATTGTTCAAAACAAGCTTTTGGCTGCTCGGCAAAATATGCAATTTGACTTTGATATTTGATTTCGGCGTAAATTCCGAATCGATGATATCCTGTAAAATATTGGTATACAAAGCGGATTGGGCAACCCAGATTTCCAAGGATTCGTCGTCCGTCTTGGAAATTATTTTGGTCCGCTGATCAAAGAACGAATAAATAAAACTCTTTAAACCGAACCATAGCCGGGCAAAGAAGTTGCCGTTTGGTTTCGGTAATTTATACCCTTCCCCGTGGAAAACCATAAAGTCGATATCCAGCGGCTGAAGCGCAAGCGTACCGATGGCAGTGCCAATTAACTGATAGGCGGAACCGCTGCCGTCGCACAGTTCGCCCAACCGGTTTTGGACTTTGTTCGGATGTTTGGCCAAACGTTCAAGCTGTTTTGAAGCAATCTTCAACGTCGATACTTCCGAAGCCTGTTTGCTTTCCGGATCCAAATCGTTGACCCTTTGATAACATTCGGACACGATTTGCGCTAAGGCGAGCAAATCTCCTTTCAGAGAAGGCAGGTATTTTTCGATATTCCAATCGATTTGGGTATTTTGGGAATTGCCCGTGATGCTTTTGATGGTTAAACCCAACCGGTTGATTTCGTCCATGCAATAGTAAAGTCTGTCGATGATGTCGGTTATATGGTAGGTTACCGTTTCCAAAGCCAGTGTATGGATTCCCTTGTCCAAATAAATCAGATACGGTTCGTCGCCGCCCAAAGTGTGGTTGACCCACTTTTTGGTGGACGGGAAAAGATATCCTTTCAATTCTTTAAACGGTATCGAACCGTCGATATATATATTCCTGGCGACCGAAAGGTCTGCCAAAGTATTTTGCTTGATTTTAAGCGATAATTGATAAAAGCCGCTCTCTTCGATTGGGAACTGATATGTAACGACTGTTCCGCCGCGGGAGGTAGAATTACCGTCCAGGATATTCAATACTTTCGTTTTGTAGGCACTTGGGCTGATGGCCACGCCCTTAAAATAGGAGGATTTGACTTCAATATTGTTTTTCGTCAGGTATTCTTCTGCTTCGATTTTCACGCTTGTTTGGTTATCAACTATCGCTTGGGGGTAACCTGCTGAATATTCCTGATAAGAAGGGAGTTCGTCTTGACAGGTTAAATAAACATTGCCGACAAACAAGTCATCGCTCAGACTTACGATTTTGATTTCATTGCTTCCTTCTTTCAGCAGGATAAAATAAGGTTCCTGGTGACCGCTTATTTCGTCTTTCAAAAAGGCTTTTTGCCAAGTTTTGATAGCTTCCGAAAGCGGCAACAATTCGTCGCCGTATTGATTATAGCGTTTGCTTTCTTCCCGTTCGACCTGTTTCCAATAAACTTCCAAATTGATATTGGTCATTTCATTAAACAGCACTTCGTCGTTAACGGATAAAGCGATTTTCGGATTTTTGGTGAAATCCGTTTGATAGGCGTAGTCAAGCGCAAGGTTGTATAAACCTTCGTTTGCCACTTCAACCTTAACGATTAAGGTATCGTTTTTCTTTAAGACAAAAACTTCGTCTGAATAGTTTTCGTCGCTCGCAAGGGTTAAACTTGGATTCAACGCTTTTAATTCGCCGGGAGTGAGGGTATAATCTTCATCCTTGATTGCCGAATACTTTTTCTGCCATTCGGCCAAGACCCTTGTATATGTCGACGCACGAAAAGAATCTACTGTCGGAAGTAGGTTATCGCTGCTTGCTTCTGCAAAAACACTTTCCGGATTGAGCATGGCAAGCGACATCAGAAGGATGTTAATTAATAGATACGCAAAGATTTTTTTAACCATGAAGATTCCTTCTTTCCTGGAAATTAAAAGCGTTGAATCATTTTGATTGCTTATAAGTTATTTGTTTTCGATAAAGGTCAGCCGTTCAGGAAGCCGAGAGATGCCCTGACTTGTTGAATGGCTTTTTTGGAGTCGTTTTCCATTGCTTCCCGGACTGCCGCAAACGTGGTTTCACCGCTGAGTATTTTTTGCAAATATTCCGAAACCGCATAATCTCCGGCATCCCAACCGACATATTCTTTGTTCATTTGGATGGCACCGTTTCTTAAGCCTTCCAGGTATTGCGGGGTTACGAGACCAGGAGCGGTATCGCCGTAAGGGATGCTTTCCCAGATGCGGTTTTTGCCGGTGGAATCGATTCCGTAATCCGCAACCGGATACGGATAGTTGTTGCCCTGACGGTATACCACGCCGCCGTGTTCGCGGAAAAGTTCAAACCGTTTGAGGATGCCTTCTTCGCTGTAACTCATCCATTTGAGGAGCTGATAAGCGGCTTTTTTCTCGGCGCAAAGACTAGAAATTCCGATTATGTCGGTGTTGCCGCCGGTTACTCCGCCCGGACCAGGATAAATATCCCATTCGAATTCCAAGAGGTCTTTGACATCTTTGAACGACCAGGATTCTTCGCGCCAAATGGCGACTTTTCCGTTAACGGTCGGACGATAGTCTTCCGAACCGTAATATTCCAATTTTTGTTCCGCGGTCAGGCCCAATTTGCACCAACCTTCGTTTAAAGCGGTCATGAGTTTGTTGAAAGCAGTTAACTGTGCATCGTCCAAATAATTGAAGCTTTCGCCGTCAAATCCTCTTGCCGACCAAGAAGCGCCGACAACAGGATCGGATTTCATTTTGATTATTTTCGGCAGTTCCGAAATGTAGGCTCTTGCTCCGCTTTCGGCACCGTAACCGCCGTTGACGCCGTACAAACCGATGATTTTCTTGGTTTCGTTATTGGCCATTTTGGCGGTTTGTTCCATGGTTTCCCAACTCCAGTCGTAATCCGGAATTGGTACATTGGCTTCTTCAAGCAACGTTTTGTTCACAATCCAGAATTGCGGGAAGATATATGTCGGAACCGCATACCGTTTGTTTCCGAATGTTCCAGAAGCCTGCAAGGTCGGGAAAATGTATTTGGTATCCGGATCGTTTTTATACATTTCCGATATATCGGCCAGCCATCCGTAAGGCAAATCGGATTCCAAACGGCGTACCAGGAAGACATCCGGGAATGTTGGGTTATCCGGGGTATGGGCTTCCGCAAGCGCAATCATATTGTCCTGCCATTCCCATTCCTGGCCGACAGGGATAATTTCCACGGTAATGTTCGGATACTTTTCCATAAAAGCATCAATCATCAAAGATTCAAGGGTAATCTGGTCGAGTTCGGTGTGTTGCCATGAGGCATAGGTCAAATGAATCGGTTTTTCCAACCAGTCTTCGATTCCGTTACCGTCTTCGTCCCAGAACGTTCCTTTCTTTCCTCCGTTGTCGTCGCCGCCTTTAGTGCAACCCACGACAAGGGCCAAAAGGAACAACACACTTAAAAGCATCAAAAATCTTTTTTTCATTTGCTTCCTTCCTTTCATTTGTTTTTCTTTAAATGTTCTAAAATGGCAGCGACCGAAGCGGTTGCCACATTGACAAAGCGGTCGGCTCCGCCGTAATAAAGATATAAGGTATCTCCCACAATCACATTTCCGGTTGGGAAGACACAGCCGTTGTAATAACCTTCGGTTTCGTAAGGAAATTCCGGTTCCATTACGAAATCCTTGGTACGCGCCAATATTTTGGTCGGGTCGTTTAAGTCCAAAAGCATGATTCCGACCCGGTAGCAACCGTCTGTTTCGGATACTCCGTGATAAATCGTAAGCCACCCTGCTTCGGTTTCCAAAGGCGGAGTGGAACCCCCCATTTTTTTCTTTTCCCATGATTCCAAAGGAGTTGCCAACAACTTTGGTTTCGGCCACTCCATTAAATTTGGGGAAGAATTGATCCAAATTGACGGGACATCGCAGCCGTATTCTTTTCCGACCCATTCCATCGGGCGTTCCAAACGGTAGTATTTACCGTTGATTTTTCTCGGGAAAAGAATTACGTCCCGGTTGTCGGTATTGTAATCGGTAATCCGTCCCAGTTTCTTGAAATGAATTAAGTCTTTCGTTACCGCCAAACCGGTATTGGTCAAGTTCCACTTAAGACCGTTCGGCAAATCTTCCTCCAGGGGAAAGTCCGGTTTCACGAAAGGTTTGCCTTCCCAATACCTGCCGGGCATAAAGGTCCGGAAGGCATAGGTAATGTAATAGAGGCTTCCCAATTTGACGATGCGCGGGTCTTCGCAGCACCCTTCGTCGTAATTGTTTTCGGTAGGAGTCAGAACCGGATTGTTCGGATATCTTTCGAACCGGAAGCCGTCTTGGCTTGTGGCAAGACCAATCTGAATTTTATGTCCTTCGTCATCGCCGGCGCCCCGGTACAACAGATAAAAGGTTTCGTTTTCGTACCAAGCGGCCGGATTGCATACCGCAAGACTTTCCCATCCGTTTGCTTTTTCCGGTTTTAGAATCGGATTGTGTTCGTATTTTTTAAACAGCATAAACTTCCTCCCTTATTCGACGATGAAGGCGATATCGTATTGGAACCCCGGAACCGTCAAAATCGCTTTGTTGTTGTTAACCGAAAGTTCGCTTTGGGCGATAACGTTGCCGTTTAGAGGATCGTAATAAGTTAAGGTATAAGTACCGCTAGCAAACGGTATTTCCATGATGACACCGTTTTTGGTTAGAATATTGTCGTAGTTGCGATGGGTCCAGCTGCCGTCGTACAAGTAACCGTAAATTCGGTTGTCGAAGCGGTAACCGAGATAACGGACATTTGTTCGGTTGACGGTTACGCCGCTCACTTTGGTCAGCTGACTGTAGTCGCTTCCGGATAAATTCATATGGGAAGCAAAGGTCGCAGCTCCCTGATAGAGGTAATAAAGATTATAAGGATGTATCTGGCTGTCCCACCACCAGTTCATGGCGCCTCCCGCACCTCCGCCCATTATGCCTGCCCATAAGCCCTGCCGAATCGAATAACCGTTCGGATCGGCCCGATAGGAAGAGATGCCGTTTTGCCAGTTGATGCCGAGTTCGGCCTGAAGAACCGGCTTATCGTATTGGGCAAAGACGCTGTTTAACACTTCCGGCAAATTGTTCAGAATCCCTTTTTCCGCATAATCATAGCTGTGCGCAGAGACAAAATCAATCGAAGAAAGGTTGAAAGCCGAACCGGTCGAACCTTTGTAACTGGTCGTAACCATGTGGTGATAAGGGTCGTTGGCTTTCAGGAAAATAGCCATTTCATCGTGCCAGTTTCGGACTACCAAACTGCCTAGGGCGGCACCGTCGACATAGTCGACTTCGTTGAAAAGTTCCCAACTGAAAAGACTTTTTGTATAACCGTACCGGGCAATGATATATAACAATTGATTTTTGTATACTCTTTTGGCTTCATTCGAGGTGAAAAATTGCAGCGGGTGTTCGAGAATTCCCCCGTTGGCCACATTCCAAGGATTGCTTTCCCATTCCGGGTTGACAATACTGGAAAACTGACCGTGGTTAATTAAAACAAGGATAATTTTTATATCAAAGTTTTCCGCAAGCTCCACTACGCGGTCCAGACGGGCCATATGCGAATAACGGCTGGAAAAGTTGTCGTATTCGCCCCAATGGAGCGCAAAGCCCCAGGTGGCAAGCCAAATTCGGGCAATGTTCATGCTGACTTCGTTCATGTTTTCGAACCAGACATCGTAGTCGACGCTTCTTCGGGTCGAGGATGTATACCAGGCGACATTTTGTCCGACTGGAATAAACGAATCGCCGTTTTCGTAGACAAAGGTTCGTTTGTTGGACTCGTCTACCCGAATCACACCTTTATAGGTTTCCGAGCTCGGACTGACATTAAAACTTCCGTTTAAGGTTTCGGTTTCGACCTTGTCTTGGAATACCTTAAGTCTAAAAGTCCAACTGCCCGCTTCGGTCGGCAAAATCCGGAACCGGTAGTGCGGGTTTCCGACCGGGGTGACGATCTCCCTTCCCTGCGGTTCGTTCGGATCAGTCGAAGCCACTCCAGAAATACCGTACGGCGGCGTTTGGTCCGCTTCGTTTAAAAAGATCGTTGCATGTTGGTACCAGAAAGCCGGTATCGTGGTTACTTTTCCGGAGGGGGAAGTAAATTCGCCGATAACTTTGAAATAATCGTAATCGTAAGGATTGCCGTCTTTGGCAATCGTTTCTTCTTTTTCGTATAAAGCAAGTTCCAACTTTTGATATTGGGTTGGATTTGGGGTGACAACAATCGGGTCTTTAAAAATATCGGATTTTTTCGGGGTCGGGTCTTGGCACCCCCAAAGCGCCGTGCCGCTAAATAAAATCAACATGAGCAGTACAAACCTAGCATTTTTCATCACCGGCCCAGCCCACCATCTCTGCCCACGGATTCGTGATTGGCCTTAATGTATGCAATGACTTCATCGACTGTGGTAAAGGCAATTGCCACATATGTGTCGGCTGCCCCGTAATAGATGCAAATCCGTCCGGTTTTTTCATCTACCAAAGCGGCACAAGGGAAGACGACATTCGGAACAAACCCGGTTTCTTCATAAGGAGCTTCCGGGGTCAATAAGTAATTCTTGCAACGGTATTTGACAATCGATGGTTCGTCGCGATCAAGAATCGCTCCGCCGATACTGTAAACATAGCCGTTGCAGGTGTTGACAACCCCGTGATAGAACATGAGCCAGCCTTCACTTGTTTCAATCGGAGCGGGACCGCCCCCGATCTTTAAACCCTGCCACCAGCCGCTACCGCCCCGTTCCATCACATGGCGATGGCGTCCCCAATAAACGAGGTCGGGACTTTCGCTGATGAAGATATCCCCGAACGGAGTATGTCCGTTGTCCGAGGCCCGGCTTAGGATTTTGAATTTGTTGTTGATTTTGCGCGGGAACAAAACACCGTTCCGGTTGTAAGGGATAAAAGGATTTTCCAACCGGACAAAGGTTTTGAAATCGGTGGTTTTGGCCAGACCAATCGCGGGACCGTAAAAATCGGTGCACCAGATGATATAGAAAGTACCGTCCACTTTCACCAAACGCGGATCGTAGGCATAGTACGGCCGATAGTCTTTGCCTTCTTCGTCGACAAAGCGAATTTCTTCGTCGTCGATGACCCAATTGATTCCGTCTTTGCTGCGGCCAAGCCTAAGGTGGGGTAAAGTCGCCACCGTTTCGGCCCGGAAGACCCCGATAAATTCACCCCTGTGGTAAACCACCGCGCTGTTGAAAACCCGGGCAATTCCTTCGACCGGATTGCGCTTGATAATCGGATTGCCGCTATAGCGCCAAATCGGTCCCCTAAAACCCTGGGGTTTATCTTCCCACGGCAGATTTGGGATGTTTTGGCCAATTACTTTATACTTAGACATAAACTCCTCCTTATGGGTTTAATTTATTTTTTTGATCGAATCGCGTTCGATGATAAAACTCTTAATCAGAATGCGATCGTAGACTTTGGCTGGATTGCTGATTTTTTTCATCATTACTTTGCATGCCACATTGATTTCCTCATCCACATTATTGTCTACCGTGGTCAGGGATGGGGTAGCCAGGGTCGAATAAATCGTATTATCGAATGTAACGATCGAAACATCTTCGGGAACTTTGAATCCGTGTTCGTTTAAGACATTGACCAGGCGAAAGGCCACTTCGTCGTTGTTGCAGACATAGGCGGTCGGCAGTTTCTTCGGAAGGACCAAATCGATTAAGTGTCCCGTATCGTCGCGGTCGCTGATGATATAGTCGTAATTGATCGGCAACTTATGTTCGAGCAGTGAGCGATAATAACCCAAAAAGCGGTCCTGAATCGAACTGGTGGTCATGATATTGCCCACAAAGCCGATTTCTTTGTGGCCGTTGGCCACCAAAAGGTTGGTTACTTCATAGCCCGAATAGAAGTTGTCGATGACAATACTCGGAATATTGCCTTCGTTGACGTAGAAGTCAAAGAAGATAACCGGAATATCAAAATCATGAAACAAACGCAGGTATTCGTTTTTCAATTGGCCGATAATAATCAGTCCGTCGATTTTGCGGTCGGTATACATCATCGGCAAAACCAGTTCGTTTTCCATTTTATCGGTGAGTGTTTCCATGATGCTTGAATAATTCAATTCCGCAAGTCTTGCCACCATTTTTCCGCAGACCCCGAAATAATAAGAATTGGTTTTTCCCATATATCTTTCGGCAATCAATAATCCGATGTTGTACATTTTGTTGGTCCGAAGGCCTCTTGCTGCATTGTTTATCCGATATCCCATTTCTTCGGCGGCTTTTTTGATCTGACTGCGTAATTCTTCGCTGACTCCCTCTTTGTCGTTCAGGGCCTTGGAAATCGTAACCTTGCTGACGTTGAACATTTTGGCAAGGCTACTCATACTTACTTTTTGCTGCATAATTCCTCCTTCTTGGTTTATTTAACTTAATCCCAATTAGTCATTTCTCTGATTTTGGCCGTTACCGCATTCGCAATTTGGGCATGAGATGAAACGCTCGGATGCGAGTTGCTGCCTTTTCCGTCGCCGAGCACTTTCAGAATGTCCACTTTGGCATCGGTCTTTAAGGCATCGTAGATTTCTTCCGTTGCCTGATAAATATTGGATTCTTGCATCAAACCGTATAGAATCAAAATATAAGCATCCGGATAAAGCATTCTTAGATACTGGACAAATTCGACATAACCAGTTTTAAACTCTTCCATCAGAGCTTTTTGTTCGGCTTGGGTGTGGTTATAACTGATATATGACCAGTCGTTGGTGCCGAGATTGACGATGATGACATCCGGTACGAAGTTTTTCGGATCCCAATCGACATTCGAGAAGAAATCTACTTTTCGGTACGCTTCCGCCATACTTGCGGTAACAGGATTGGTCCAACGGCTGAACTTGAGACCCCAACCGCTGGCCGAATAAATGCTTAAATCCGCATTCAATGCCTGAGCGGTCAAGAAAGCATAAGCTTTCAAAGCGTCGGAATTGGCGGTCGATTTGACATCGGTCGAAAGATTGCCGTAACCTGTTGAGGACGACGCCGCAATCACTTCGATTTTCCGTTCTTTGTATTCGACTTTTGCGAGGAATTTACCGTCGGTTGCCAATTGTTTCAGACCGATATGGGAGTCGATTGATTCGCTCCGTTTGTAAACGGTAAGTTTATGTTCTTTGTTTTCCAGGTTTTCCGCCAAAGTCAAGTTATTGACAGGCTGGGTTAAACAAACGGTTTGGGCTTCTTCAAAGTTATCGTCAATGACGATTACGATATACGGACGATACCCGATTGTTTCGGTCTTGGTAGCGCTGATAACGGCCGTTACGGTTGTGCCTTTGAAGAACACTTCGAAACCGCCGGCGGAATGGAAAACAATATTTTCATCCTTTTGTTCGTTATAAAGCGTTCTCCCCATCCATTTGACATAGTTGCCGTTAATCATCATCGAACCGGAAATTTCGGTTACTTTGAAAAGGTCTTCCTGATGGTAAGGCAGTTCTTCGGTAAAGTCGGATTCTGCCCCGCGGTTTAAGGCTTGAAGTTTAATCATATAATCACCTTCCGGAATGTTTAAGGTATTCAAATCGGTGCCGGTTTCAACGATTCTTCTTAAGATGGCACCGGTTTCGATGTTCCGCAATTCAATCCGATAGGTGTTAGCGTTTTCATTCAGGTCCCAAAAAATCACACCATCCACGATTCGGAAGTTGGTTGGTGTGTCGGGTTTTGTCGGCGGTGTGCAACCATTCAATACAAACAAAGCAAGAGGAATAATTAACAAAATCAAAAGTTTTTTAAACATAATTTTCTTCTCCTTATATTAATTTCGTAACTTAACATTTAGTTAACACTTGATTAATCGATTACTTTACATTATTGTATCACCACGTTTTTTACTTGTCAATAGATTATATAAAGTTTTTGTTGTTTGATTTTGCTTTTTTTAATATTTCTTGCCTTTCTTTTTGGTTGATGATAGAATAGCTTATACAAAAAAGGAGGAAAATGCTATGATTAACTTAAAATTGCTTCCGAATAAAAAGAACACCGCCGGCTGCTGGCATGGTATTGCCAACCTTGAAGATTGGCAAAAAGCATATCCGCCCAAAAGCCCTGATCTCCACTGGAAAGACGGACGAAGCACCAAAGAACTGGCTCGCTTAATAACCAAAAACATTCCTTATCTTCCGGGGGAAATCGAAGACCAAATTAAAGATCTTTCCCCAGCGAAGGAGTTTGAGGGATGCGGTGAATATGTCACGGAATTTCGAAGTTTCGACCTGGGCTCTGGCGAAGGAAGAAATCACGACTTTTTGATGTATTCCGATGATCTTGTGGTGTCAATCGAAGCCAAAGCGGACGAAACATTCGATAAATACATCGGGGAGTTGACCAACGTTACCCCTAACCAAAACAAACGCTATAACGGTTTGATTCAAATGCTTTTTGGCGAAAGTTCAACAGACAATTACCGCGAATTAAGGTATCAGCTGATCAACGGTGCCTGCGGAGTGGTCTTAGAAGCCGAGCAAAGAAATCTTTCTGCCGCGCTTTTTCTGATTATTGTTTTTAAAAAACCGGGTTGTTTCAAAACCGAAAACATCGAGAGAAACAAACGGGACCTGGCCTTGTTTTTGGAAAAAATGCAATGCGATAGAAATGGCCTTGCCAAAAAGAAATTCGGAAGAAATAAAAACATCGACCTCTATATCCGGAAAATCGAGGTCGACTTGAAATAAGGTAAAGGCAAAAATAAAACGAACCCCTCAGTTATATCAACAGGGTTCGTTTTTATATATCATTTTTACTGACAATTTGTCCTTGTTTCCTTAAAACAGCCTGAACTTCTTTGTAATCGACTTGTCGTGGCTTAATGTTTTTCTTTATCGCTATCGAAGCAAGCGCTCCCGCAGCTTCCCCGAGCGCAAGTACGCTTGGCGTAACACGCATCGAAGCATTGGCTTCATGGGTGGCGCTGATTGCTCTGCCGGTTACAATCAATTGTTCGGCTTTTTTCGGAAGCATGACTCTTAAAGGTATTTCATAACACTTTTGTTTGTTTTCCTCAAGCACCGTTAAGGTTGAACCGTCCGGCGAATGAATATCGATCGGATAGGCGCATACGCAAACCGAATCCTCGAAACTTCTTTCTTCGACTATATCATCAAGTTCCATGATGTAATCGCCCAAAATATGCCTGGTTTCCCTAACGCCGATTTGGGAAGGCGTGCGAACGATAAAACTGTCCTTAAAGCCGGGAACGTATTTCTTTAGAAAAGCAAACACTTCTTTGATTTGTCTGCGGCCTTCTCTTTCCGCTTCGGTTAAGGACCAGGCATCGACACCGGAGTGTTTTTGAATTCTCGTCATATTAACGGCTACTTGGTTAGGACGTACGTCCTGGAACAATAAGACACGGTCGCGCGCGATGGTGAAATCGCCGTTTTTTCTGGCTTCTTCCACCAATCGAAAACAACCGCTGATGGCAAGATATTCTCCGTCGTAATTTTCGTCCAAAGTAAAATCGTCCGGATTGTTTTTGAGATAAGCCTTAAGTTCATCCAGTTTCACATTTCCAACCGAAAAAATCATGGTCATCGGTTGCGCGAAATTATCGGTATTTCGGCCGAAGACATAATCGCAACCCATTTTGTAAGCCACGTCGCCGTCGCCGGTCGCATCGATGATGACTTTGCCGAACAAATCGATAATGCCGCTTTTTGTGGCGGCTTTAAGACCTTTGATAGTATTTTCATCCCTTATTACATTAATGATTAAAGCGTGAAGGAGTAAATCGATTTGCTCTTCGTCCATTAGTTCGAAAAGAACTTCTTTCAATCCTTCCACATCATACGGCGTTATCGTATCGCAAAAACCGATCGGATCCGGAATATGGGACAAACTGTAGCCTTTTTTAACCATCCGTTGGACGATTTCCTGACCGATTCCTTTGATAACCTGAGTCTTGCCGTAATGGAAACTCATCCAAGGACCGACCAAAGCGTGCACGCTGTTGCCGCCAAGCAAACCGCTTTGTTCCACAAGTAAAACCCGGGCACCGTTTCTTCTGGCACTGATAGCCGCTGCTATTCCGCTCGGTCCCCCTCCGCATACTATTACGTCATAAATCATAGTCTCACCGTTAAATCTCCTTGTCGTTGGTTCGGGTAACCGTGTTTTGGCGGAAACGGAAATGTTCGCCGTGGAAATAGCATCTGGTGTAAACAAATGCTCTTCCATTGTCGAGATAAGTGATACTGCTCATGTAGAGCGTCGGTTCGCCTTCCTTTTGCTTGAACAGATTGGCTACGTGTTTGGATAAACCCCGGGCTTCGATGGAACGGACGCAGTTGCGAATCTTCCAGTGCAATTCTTCCTGAATATATTCGTAGAACGATCCCATAAAGATTTCGCTTCTCAAATCAGGGTAAAGATTGGCGGGAAGATATATTCTTTCGAAAACCAACGGGATGCCGCTGGAATGACGCAACCTTTCCACATAGTATAAATTGTCGCCGGCTTTCAGCTGAAGGCGAGAAGCCAATAGTTCGTCGGCCTTGATCATGGAAAAACTCAAAAGGGTTGTTTCGATCGGGGTATCGATGTTTTTCATTTCTTTGGTGAAACTGAAATAAGGCGTACCCTCTTGTTCCATTTCTTTTTTGTTGAAGGTGACGAATGTTCCGCGGCCTTTGTGGCGGTAAATGTAACCGTCCACCAACAAATTGTTGATGGCCTGTCTTACCGTAAAGCGCGATACTTTATACTGGGCCACGAGTTCCATTTCGCTCGGGATCAATTCCCCTTGCTTGAGTTCTCCGTTTAATATTTTATGACGCAAATCATCCTCGATGATTTGGTACAAATGTTTTTGGGTCATATTAATCACCTTTTTTGGTTTTTCCCGGATGAAGTTCGATTGTTTCGCTGCCGATACTCGGGTCGAGTACATTTACCGTGATGGCTTCGCGGTTCGGACAAATCATCGAGATTTGCCGGTCGACCGAAAACGGCACTTTCACGATTTCGCCGTTGATTTTTCTGAACAGATAAACTTCGCTCCAGGTAGCTTTGGAAACAAAAGCATCGGTCATTTTGGCATTGAAGCCTTCGTTTCCGTATTGGTCAATGGCGTTGACGCGTTTGAATTCGGCCGGTTCGATACCGTGGCCGCCGGAATAGAAGATGGGACTGAAGAAGTCGGCCGGTTTGTCGTCAGGCAAACCGTATTTTTTTCTCAGTTCCACGTATTTCGGAATCTTGGTTGTTTCGACGACTTCGATATGAAGCTGCAAGTAATTAGGCATCGGGCTGTAAACTTTCATGCGGACTTTATCGCCCGGAAAATAATAATACATCAGGGCGCGCGGGTTGGCCACGTTCCAGGAATTGATTTCCCTGCGGGTGACATTGCCTTTGATGTCCTGCGCATCTTTATAGATATAACGCCAAAACGGACGATACGCCAGTTTCGGACTCGAATAGGTCAGTTCTTCGGTTGTGTCTTTCGATAAATAAGTCACATTGAGACCGAGGCCGGCGTCCGATTCAAACTCGCTTTTCCCGCCCATGTAGATGCTCGGAACATCCATGTAGCGGCCTTTGCCGTCCAAGTTGAAGCGTTTGGGATCGGGAGTAAATTCGCCGAGTTCGATTACGCCTTCGATGCCGAGCCAAAGGTCTTTGCTGGAGACGACTTTACGGTACCAGGCGCCGAGGAAACATGGGGGTGTTTCGCCAGGCATTACTTCGCCTTCGATTGGTCCCGAATATACTTTGGCTTTCAGGAAAGGCGTAACGTCGGTATATCGGCTGTCCAAAACAGGTACTACTTCGACTGTCAGGCTCATTACTTATCACCCAATTTGTCAATGGCTTCCCGGAAACTTCTGACGATTTGGCCGAAAGCGGTTTTGTCTTTGCCGGTTACGATGGCGCCGATCATTAAACCCCGGACACCGACTTGGTGCAGATATTTCACGTCTTCGGGCGCAACTTTCCGTTGGGTCGGAAGAACGAGCGGGACAGGCAGTTTGGCAAGTGTTGCAAGCATTGACAAATCCCGGGCATTGAACCGCGTGCCGTATTGGTCGTGCGGAACGAACGAACATTCCAAGATATCGACAAAACCGTCAGCTACGAGGTTTTTGATTTCGTCGAGCGAATAGGAATCGTCGATGGCAAAGAAACTGTTGATGTCCTTTCGGAAGCAGCCGATCGGCGGATAGTGGTGTCCGTAAAGCGAGACAAAATCAAAGCCCATGGCAACAATCTTTTCCATCACCCTTTCGGCATCCTCAGGATTTTGGGCAGGCACGATTCCGACCGGAACGGGTGAGGTTTCAAGCAATTCCTTCAGGAACGGAAGCTGTTCGTCAAAGGTGCCGAATTGTCCTTTGGAAGCGTTGTGGAAAACATTCGTATGCACTTTGATGAAATCCGCCCCGTTTTCCCAGGCCAGTCTTGCCAGTTCCATATCGTTGACGGGAAGACTTACGATAAGTGTCATTGGTTTGGTTAATAAAGATTGTTTTATTTTACTCATTTGGTATGACCTTCTCCTTGTGATTTTTGACGATTCTACTGATTATTGCTTTGATACCGTAGTAAAGGATTTGGTAAAAGAGGATAAAACGAAAAGGTTCGATGCCGATTTCGACGATTTTGGCTTTCAAAAGCCTGTAATCGATTAACCGGATTAAAAAGCATAAAGTAATACTAATCAGTAGATTGAGGGCTAAATTTAAAAGGAGTTTTTTTCCTTTAGGCATTTCCCCCCGATTGCCAAGTCTGATTGTTTCAATATAGTAATCGATAAAAAAGGTATTGACAATTCCCAGGAAAATCCCGATAAAGAGGTGTTGCAAGCCCATCAGGTAATGGACCACCACAACTGCCATCCCGATTGTCCAGGAACGGATTAAAAAGATTTTGGTCGAATCTTTCATTACTTTTCGGACCCCATGACTAAGCCTTTGACAAAGAATTTTTGTAAGAACGGATACAGGACAAGGATTGGTACGGTGGCCGTGAAGATGCTTGCGGCCCGAATCGATTCGGTCGACAATCTTTCCGCTACTTCCGGACTTAATTCGTGGGCCGGAATATAACTCATGTTAAGTAGGGATTGGAGATAGGTTTGAAGCGGCATCTTATCTGGGGAGGAAATGTAGAGAATACCGCTGAAATACGAGTTCCAAAATCCTACCGCATAGAACAAAGCAACTGTGGCCAAAGTCGGTAAGGATAACGGAAGCGTAATGTAGACAAAAATCCGAAATTCGCTGGCGCCGTCGATTTTTGCGGATTCGTAAAGCGCCATCGGCAGGGTTTCGAAATAGTTTTTAACCAAGAGCATGTTGTAAGTGGAAATCAGTCCCGGCAAGATCAAGGCCCAACGGTTGTTTCTCAATCCCAATTGGTTGATCAGCAAATAGTTCGGGATAAGTCCGCCGTTAAACAACATGACGATGATAAAGAGAATCAAAAAGAATTTACGGCCTTTGAATTTCGGTAAAGATAACGGATAAGCCGTTAAGGTTGTTACCACCATGCTTAGGAGAGTTCCGACAACCGTGATAAATATCGTTGTTTTGAAACCGTTCCAAAACTGTTTGTTCTGTATAACGAATTTATACGCACTTAAGGTAAACCGTTTAGGCCAAAAAGATACCATTCCGTTCGATACGGCTACTTGGTCGGAGAGGGAAGTCGCCAAGAGATTCAAAAACGGCAGGATAATCAACAGACCGAAAGTGGAAAGAAGGATATAAACTATTACGCTAAAGACTTTATCGCTTCTGGATTCTATCATATTACCACAATCCTTTTTTGAAGAATTTACGGCATAACCAGTTACCGCCAAGAACGAGTACCAATGCTACAATCGAGTTAAACAAACCGGCAGCCGTACCGAAACCGTAGTCCTGTCCCCCGATACCTTCCCGATAAACGAGGGTGGAGAGAATATCGCCTTTTTCATAAACGACATAGGAATACATGTTGAAGATTTGGTCGAATCCAGCATCAAGCAATGCACCGACCCGAAGAATAAACAACATGATAATGGTGCTCGAAATGGACGGAATCGTAATGTAGATGATTTGTTGGATTTTGTTCGCGCCGTCCATTTTTGCCGCTTCGTACAACTGCGGGTTGATACCCGTGATCGCCGCAATATAAATAATCGCATTCCAACCGGTTTCTTTCCAACCGGCCGATACTACCAACAAACCGCGGAAAATATCGTTGTTGCCGAAAAAAGGAATTGCTTTGTCGATGAGTTCCAAACGTTTGAGCCAGTTGTTGATTACACCGTAAGGACCGAGGATCTGCAGGAACAAAGCCGTAACGACAACCCAGGACAAAAAGTGCGGCAAGTAAAGGATCGTTTGAATCGATTTGCGATACCATTTGGCCTTGATATCCGTAATCATGATGGCTAGAATAATCGGTACCGGGAACAAGAACACGATTTTATAGGTGCTGATGACAATGGTATTCCGAAAAGCGCGGAGGAAGTTCGCGTTGTTGAACAACCGCCTGAAGTTGGCAAAACCGACCCAATCGCTCTTGATAATCGATTCAATCGGGGTTCTTCCGGCGAAGATGTTAAAGTTCTTGAAGGCAATCACAATACCGGCCATTGGGACATAGTTAAAAATTATTATTAAAATAAGACCGGGGACCAAAAAGAAATACAGCGAATAATAATCGATGTGTTCCCACAGTTTCTTTTTCTTTTTTGTTTCAATCGTACTATTCATGATTATTCTCCCTCATGATAACATACTTCTTGCAAATCGGGATATAGAGAAGCGATACCCAAAAAGCAAGCAAGCTGAACAATAAAATAAATAAAATGGCATTCAGGTAATTAAAGACAAAATAAACTATCAACACGACGCTCGCCACCAAAATGATTGTGGTCAGAATATGGCGATGCACCATGTAAAAACTCATTAACAAAAGGTCTTTGAAACTTTTGAATTCGAAGTTGCCGTGCAGGTAACTGCCCATAATGAACATTAACGAAATTTCGATTAACCCGATATATTGGACAACAATGATAACTTTTTGCAAAAACGTCGGGTAGTTAAAAAAAAGAATGTTGTCCAGATTAACGCTGCATAGATACAAAATAACGGCGGTTATCAGTTCCAGATACAGCGAGTATTTCAGTTTTTCTTTGATTAAAGCAATGTACTGCCTGATAATCCGGTTATTGTCGTAGCGTTTTTGAATCAGTCTGGTTGTAAAGCAAAAAAGAGCACTAGTAGCCGGGCCGACTAGTAGCCCAAAACTGAATATGACGGTTAAAACATAAATCATATTCAAAACAAAGAGTTGCCCCAGTGCTATTAGTGCTCTCATTTTCTATTTCCCTTCTATTTTGTAGTTTGATACCAAGCGTTTACTTCGGCTTTGCATTCATCGAGTTTTGCTTCGGCTTTTAGTTTGTTGATGAATTCCTGATGTGTCATCTGCGTGCCTTGGCCGGTAATCACACTAATGAGGTATTCTTCGGTTAATAACGATAATTTTTGTTTTTGGCCGCCATAGATGTTAAAGCCCGGTGCAAGACCCAATTTATCGTAAATACCAACCGATTCTTTCTGTTCAGGAGTATTCATGCCTTCCCAAACAAATTGTTGACGAGGGTTCTTACGAGCCCGGCATTGCCAATATAGAGCATAGTCTTCTTCGCGAATACCTGTCAAGAAGTAGTCACCTTTGTTGAATGCGTCGAATGGAATATTTCCTTTGTCATCCGGTGTAAGGATTGGATAATATTTACCGTCGATAACTTGATGATGAACGCCTTCTTCACCGATTGTCAACCGTTTGAAGTTTTCTGGTTCAAGTTTTTCATTCATCCATTTGATAACGGCGATAGCATATTTTTCCATGTATTTAGGAATTGAGAAGAAGTAAGTAATGGAGTAGTCCATCTTAGCTTGGCCTTTGCCAGGAGTACCGTAGTTTTCATCGCCCAGTAAGGAGTCGATGAAGTATAGGTAATCGTCACCGTTTTCGTAAATTTCCGGTTCGGTCTTGCCGAGGGATGCAGCGATACCGTTAATGATACCGTTACCGCTCCACCATGCGTCTACTGTAACACCAACTGTACCGTTTTGTAAACCGGCACGGCTTGCAGCGGCATCGCCAGGAGTTGTCAGGTAACCGTCTTGAACCAAGCCTAGGGCAACTAGTTCTTTCATGTAAAGAGCATAATCTTGGAATGCTTGGGTTTCTGTCCAGTAAACAAGTGATCCATCTTCTTGTTCGATCCAGTCGCAAACGATACCGAAAGCACCTCTGATAGGTTCAATGTTGTGAGTGCTTGGGCTGAATGGAACGAAATTAGGTCCTTTTGCATTCTTTAATGCGATTAATGCATCTTTGAATTCTGTCAAAGTTGTTGGAAGAGGAATGTTGTTATCAACAAAAATGTCTTTTCTTACGAATAATGCGCTGTTGATGTTGTTGGCAGGGTTCTTTTGCGGAACACCGTAGATTTTGCCATCAAATGTAGCGGTCTTCCAAACTTCATCGCTGATGTTTTCAACAATGTTTGGACCGTATTGTTGCAATAAACCGGTAATGTCAAGAAGGGCGCCGACGCTACGTAATTGGTTGAATTGGTCAGGGGATATTTTCAATAGATGATATTGAGCTTGTCCCGCAATGTCAAGATAAAGTTTGGTGTTGGCTGTGTTGCCGTCTTGTGGGAGGAAGTCGTATTGTACATCGACACCTGTGAGTTGAAGAATTAAATCATGAACATAGTCTTTTGATGGATCAAATGTATCAAATGGTCCGTAAATTTTGATGACATCCAATTCTTCAACTGGTTTGTCGACATCGTTACCGCCGCCGCAGCTGATGAGAGTAAAAGAAATCAAAAGAGCACATAAAACGAAAATGAACTTTTTAAACATATTTTTCTCCTTTCTTTTTACACATCGGCGTTTTGTAAACGCTTTTATGTTTTACATCAAAATTATACCACCATTTAAATGTCCGGTCAAGTTAAATTATAATATTTTTGTCCGGACAAGTTTATTATTATTTTTTGCCACAAAAAGAGCTTAATTTGATAAAATGGAATAAGAATTGGATGAAAAGGAGCATTAATATGAACAGAATTGGTTTTCTACCTTTGGATTCTAGACCATGCAATATCGATTGGATTAAAGACTTTGCTTCCCTTGTCGATGCCGATTATGTTACTATACCGAATGAACATTTGGGCAATCTCCACCAGGCCCTTACCTGGGAAGAAACAAAAGCGTTTCTACTGGACAATGCCCCAAAAGTCGATTATTTTTTGCTTTCGATCGATTCGTTTCTGCACGGGGGATTAATCCAAAGTCGCACCGTCAAAATATCACCGTTTGAAGCAAGAGAAAGAATGTCTCTGATTTCCGAACTGAAGAAACTTAATCCCCAACTAAAAGTCTTTGCCTTCGACACCGTTTTGAGAACCTCCATATCGACACTCGATGAAGAATCCCAAAAAAACTGGCATTTGGTTAATCAGTACTGCCAATATATCGGCAAGTACAACCTATATAAAGATGAAAATGATTTGGCCAAAATCCGGGAATTGGAAAGCATTATTCCTAAGAACGTATTGGACTACTTCCTAAAGAGCAGAGCCCTTAAACACCAAGTTAATCTTTGGGATTTGGAACTGGTCAAAAACGGGGATATCGATCTGCTTCTTCTTTTGCAGGAAGATTCCATGCCGGACGGCTTGCAACGGATTGAACAGGAAACCTTAAAAAATTACATCAAAGAAAACAACTTGGGAGAAAAAGCTTTTCTATATAACGGAACCGACGAAGGTATGGCCGTCATCTTTGCCAGATGCTTTGTCGAAGATACCAAAAAGGAAGTGAAATATTATCTTCTTTGCCCGGACCATTCTTATCTTGACAAAACCCAACCGTTTGAGGACCGCCCTTTTACGCAAAACCTCAATGCGATGACCAAAATCCTTAACTTGGTCGAAACAAAAGAAAAAGACCGAGCCGATTTGATTCTTGCCATCAATGCAAGCGAAACCCCGTTAACCATTGAAACCAGTGCAAGGAACGAACCGAAAACTTATCCGAAAGACGAAAAGACTTTAAACTTCATCAAAGCCATTAACCTGGCGATAAAACAAACAACACCTGTTTTCCTTCTGGATATCGCCATTCCAAACGGCGGTATATGGGAAATGATGCAACAAATCGATTTCCTGAAACTTAAAGGTTACAGTGCCTGGAACACCGCTTCCAATGCCACCGGAACCCTTTTGGCTCATGCTTATCTATATTCGATAACGAAACCTTCCGAACAAAAAGAAAAAATCAACGGACAAATTCTTTACCGCAGTATCATCGACGATTGCCTGTATCAGGACGTTGTTCGGCCGGAAGTGGAAAAATATGTGGCCAAGCACGGCTGCAATATCTTTAATTTCGGATACAACGAAGATTTCAACAAATTCTTAAACGATAAACTGCACGGATTTACCGAAAACATCATTCCTATAAAATACGTCGCTTACTTCCCGTGGAACCGAACCTTTGAAGTTGGCATCAGATTCCTAAACGATTAAGCAAAAAACCGGCTAATAACCGGTTTTTGTTTTTAGGCATCCTTGAATTTTTCGATGATTTCAAGCAGATCGTTACCGTATTTTTTAACTTTGTCTTCTTTGAAACCGGGAACCCTTCCCAACTCTTCCAAAGTTTTCGGAAATTTTTCGCAAAGGGCAAACATTTCTTTATTGTTATAAACCAAATAAGGAGGAATTTTTTCTTCCTGTGATTTTCGGAAAGGGTATTTCTTAAGTTCTTTTACAAGTCTAGAATCCAATTACAAAAAGCGCTTTATTAGTTATGACTTGGTTATCTTGGATGAATTGGGTTACATCACTTTTGACAAGCAGGGAAGCGAATTGTTATTTAATTTGCTTTCCATGCGTAACGAAAGAAAA
>Ga0116147_1000317_pt1 | contig 56762 bp, 44 predicted proteins | sample AD_JPNHG3_MetaG_FD_89749 | JGI IMG/M metagenome (GOLD analysis project Ga0116147, IMG submission 89749) | Active sludge microbial communities of municipal wastewater-treating anaerobic digesters from Japan - AD_JPNHG3_MetaG | ecosystem: Engineered > Bioreactor > Anaerobic > Digestate | place...
AAAACTCCATTTGATCCCGTTCCACTTTGTTTTCTCTCAGCATTTTGCTCAGCTCCCTTCCTCTATATTATACCACATAAATGAGAAAAAGCCCAGTTTTTACTGGACTTTTTCGACAGACTGAACAAAACCACCTGTTAAGGTGGTTTTGTTATCTTCGGCGTATTACCTTATGGCGCATGTCGAATCCAAGCATCGATGCTATTCTCAGAGCATCCTCGAGACTTACGCTCCTTACGATATATCTTGTGGCTATCTCTCCGCAGAACCACAGATGTATACTGCATCTGCCGTTGAAAAGCTGGAAAATCGACTGCTGTATGTCTATTTTGACCACGTTCCTGCGGTCGGCAACTACCGTGTGGAACGAGGTCCACTTGGAGCATCTAACCACTATCTTATCATCGTAAAGCGAGATGCCGCTGGTATAGAGTGCGACCATTTTCACGGATATCAGCCATACAGAAGGTATCTCAAGCATTATGGCGGTGAACCTCGCAAGTTCTCCGAGACTCGGAAAGAGTTTCGCAACAAGGTCAGAAAGAGGAAGAAGTATCACCGAAAGCAGAAAAGGATTAAGGATATAATTCAGGAATCCCTGCTTTCTTGCCTTTACATCAAGCTCAACTCCGCTGAAAACGCCTATTTTTTCAAGTCCTCTGCCGAGATTCTTCTCCATTTTTATTGGAAGAAGTACAGGCAGATACTGCGAATCCGAACCGTATCCCGCACAGTTTATGCTTACCGTAACTGCTCCGAGGAGCTTCATGATAAGGTTCTGTCTCAGGTCGGTGAAGTTGATATGGTCGGAATTGATGCGGTATATCCTGCGGTTTATAACTCCGCAGGCAACATTTATACGGTCGTCGTCGCATTTTATCCTGAAGCGTGAATACCTCAGCACGTTTACCATGAACGAGAGCATCCACGCTGCAATAAATAACATACCTGCTGCAAGTGCGGCAGTCGGTATTTTCATAAGGAACTCATTGGAGAGCCTTTCGGAAGTCTCTGTAATTCGGTTCAGCGAAGTAGTAATGAGGTCGTAGGCTATATCTCCTCCCTTGAAGAAGAATGCGGCAATATATATCGCTCCAGAAAAGCTGCTGGAGAAGAACACGGAGAAAAGCAGCACGGAAAGCGCCGTAGGTTTTGCGATGCCTTCTATCTTGCGCTTATCGTCCACATCCGGGATACGCTTTACAAGTTTTGCACAGACTTTTCCCGTTACAAGGAGTTTCATATCTGTACGCTTCAATATGCCCGCCCTTGTATCACAGCTGAAACGAAGTCCCCTGAACGGTATCAGCAGCAGCGGACGTTCAACAGTTGCAACGCTTATACTTTCAAGGGGAATGGCAGTCCTTACACGGATGATTATGCCTTCTGTGTGGACTATAGAGGTATCAGTCAGGTAGATGCGTGACTTGTACCACTGTACATAACCCACAAGCAGGATAGCGCCGACTATCGCAAGATCGAACCACGCACCCTTGAGCCAGCCGTAAAGACCTGCTGCATCGAAATGGATGACCGAAAGTCCGCGGAGAAGCGGAAATATCAGCAGCCACAGGCCTTTCATGGAGTATTTCAGGATACGCAGGGGATGTTCGTGATACAATGATTACACCTCCCCTATATCAAGATGCTCGGCATGGCTGAGTATCTCGGCTGCGTCCTTCTGGTCGAGGAATGCAAGCTGCATCTGTCCTCCGTATACGAAGAACACGATGAAATTAAGTCCCGTATACTGGGAGAAAGGAGTGCTGATTATAGTTATATACTGAACAGCGGAATAGCGGACAGTCTGATGCTTTTTTATAATGACTCCGCTGTGTCGGGTTATCTCGATACCGTCCGAGGAATAGCTCAGAGAACGGAAATACAGCGGCAGATAGATAAATATAAAGAAAATATCCGCAGTAACGATAGCTATAGTTGTAATAAATACTATGATATCCACGGGGATGTAGTACCTTACTACAGCAAACAGGATGAGTGAAGCTAAGAATATAGCTATTCTGAGGGTTATAAGTCCGTTTCTGTCAGGTCTGTATTTCTTCATTTTCCACCTCCCGTACTGCTTTCGTATTAAAAGTTATATTTGTATTATACCACAAATATTAATGAAAGTACAGTATTTTTTTATCCGCACTGTAACAGGCGGTATTTCGGGAGTTGATGCACAATGGATAATCTCATCGCAAGGCTGCACGGTTTAGTATGGGGAGACTGGCTCGTCCTTTTCATAATAGGTACGGGACTCTTTTTCACGGTCAGGCTGAGGGGGATACAGTTCAGGTGGATGCGGTATCTTTTTCGCTTTCACAGGTCGGAAAAGGGCGGCAGTTCACAGCTGAGGACTGTCTGCATGTCCCTTGGAGCTGCAATGGGTACTGGAAATATAACGGGTGTTGCTGCGGCTCTTGCGGCAGGAGGTGCAGGCGCTGTTTTCTGGATGTGGGTATCCGCATTCTTCGGCATGGCGGTAGTTTACACTGAAAATGTACTTTCATGCAGGTTCAGCAAAGGCAGATACAGAGGCCCTATGGCTTATCTTGCACTCGGTGCGGAAAGTCCTGCGGCTGCGGCACTTTTTGCGGTATTCTGCTGTCTTGCGGCTCTCGGAATGGGAGGTATGGTACAGGTCAGCTCCTTCACCGAGGCCCTTTATACCTGCACTGACGCTAACAGATACGTTACAGCGTTCATAGTCCTTGCAGTTGTTTATGCCGTTATCAGCGGCGGCGCACTGCGTATCGGCAGAACTGCACAATTGCTTGTACCTGCGACAACAGTTCTGTACATGGGTGTAAGCATAGCCGTACTTGTAAAATTCGGGGACAGACTTCCCGCGGTTTTCCGCAGTATCATCGGAGAAGCACTTGGTTTCAGACAGGCAGCAGGCGGTATTGCAGGCTACGGTATATCAAGGGCGGTTTCAGTGGGAGTCCGCAGGGGTGTTTTCTCCAACGAGGCAGGTCTCGGAAGCTCTCCCCTGCTTCACAGTTCAGCCGAAAAACAGGAACCCCGATTGCAGGGCATGTGGGCTATGGCAGAGGTTTTCTTCGATACAATGGTATGCTGTACCCTGACCGCAGCCGTTATTCTATGCGCTTCCGACGACTTCACTATCGCTTCGGCTTTCAGACATATCCTCGGGAACTGCTCCGACTTTGCCGTAACTGCGGAACTCGGCGCATACGCCTTCTGCACCATGATAGGATGGTATTTCTGCGGAGAGACCGCTCTGCACTACCTTTTCCCGAAAGCCGGCCGCAAAGCTGCGGCACTTGTCTACGCTGTCATTTCAGCACTGGGAGCTGTCATAACTGCCGAAAATGTATGGCTCATCTCCGATATATTCAACGGACTTATGGCTGTTCCGAACCTTATCGGGCTTATAGTTCTTTCGGGATATGTAAAGGAAGAATAGAACCGTTTTTCCCGTCAATACTCTTTTCAAAGACTGCTGTACTGTTACATTTTGTGGTCTATTAAATAATGCCTTATACGAATAATAATTGTATAAACTGCACAAGAGGAGAAAGAACATTCTTTTTAGTATTGACAAAGCGTTAGACATTTTGTATAATAGAAAGTGTATAAATAGTCCTGAGAGTTCGTTTCTTCGGGACACCCCTATCGACTTTATTGGCGGCAAACGCCTTTAAGATATATAATGAACAGTATCGCCCTCTGCATACTGCTCAAAAGCAACGGAGTTATCATTGGAAAAAACGATATACGGTATAAATAACGTTTCTTTATACGCTATATCCATTACGATCTGAGGGAAAGCTGTCTCTGTTTGTAACAGGTACGCCATTTCAGCTTTTCTCCTTGTCTGTTTCAGCTTTTTTGCTGCACTATGATGCTGTACGCACATTTATAGTTTAATGATATAACTTTTGTTGCTCCACATCAATGAAGCTGACGGCTCCCGAACGTACTTTTTTGCCGCAATGCTTCTAACTTCCGAAAGCGAGGTCACAAAGTGAACAACAACGAAACAATGAAAAAATCGCGCAAGGCTGCTGCGGCAGCTGAGACTTCTGCGCCCAAAAGAAGATATTACAAGAAGAAAAATGCGGATCAATCCGCTTCATCCGCAAAACCGCAGACCGAAACTGCTCCAGCTAAAACAAAGGCTACTCAGCCTAAAACAAGGAAACCCCGCGAGACTAAAAAGACTCCCGTAAGGATAATCCCTCTCGGAGGTCTCAACGAGATCGGTAAGAATATGACAGTTTTCGAGTGTGCAAACGATATGTTCATTCTCGACTGCGGACTTGCTTTCCCTGATGCCGATATGCCGGGTGTTGATATAGTTATACCCGATTTCACCTACGTTGAGCGCAATGCGGACAAGGTGCGCGGTATCGTCATAACTCACGGTCATGAGGACCACATAGGCGGTCTTGCTTACCTCCTTAAGAAGGTAAACGTACCTGTCTATGCCACAAGACTCACTATAGGTCTTATCGAGGGCAAGCTCAAGGAACAGGGACTCCTCGGCAAGGTACAGCTCAATGTTGTAGAGCCGAAAAAGACCGTAAAAATGGGATGCATGGCTGTAGAGTTCATCAAGGTCAACCACTCTATCCCCGATTCTGTAGGTATGGCTATCCATACCCCTGCAGGCATACTCGTCCACACAGGCGACTTCAAGGTAGACTATACTCCTATCGACGGCAAGATAATCGACCTTGCCCGCTTCGGTGAGCTCGGAAACCGCGGTGTCCTTGCACTTATGGCTGATTCCACAAATGCGGAGCGTCCCGGCTATACACATTCCGAAAAAACCGTAGGCGAGTCCTTCGACCGCCTTTTCAAGAAGGGTGAGGGAAAGCGTATCATCATCGCTACCTTCTCATCCAATATACACCGTGTTCAGCAGATAATCAACTGCGCTGTAAGATACGGCAGAAAAGTTGCTGTATTCGGCAGAAGCATGGTAAACGTAATCAATACTGCTATGGAACTCGGCTACCTTGACGTCCCCGACGGAGTCATCATCGATATTGAAATGATGAACCGCTATGAGAACGAGAGGATAGTCCTTATCACCACAGGCAGTCAGGGCGAACCTATGTCCGCTCTTACACGTATGGCTATGAACGACCATAAGAAGGTAAATATCACTCCTATGGACTTCATAATCATCTCCGCAACTCCTATCCCAGGAAACGAAAAGTTCGTTACCCGTGTTGTAAACGAGCTTATGAAATCGGGTGCAGAGGTCGTTTACGAAGCTATGTACGAAGTACATGTTTCAGGTCACGCTTGTCAGGAGGAGCTGAAACTCATGCTCACCCTTACAAAGCCCAAGTTCTTTATCCCCGTACACGGCGAATACAAGCACCTTAAAAAACATGCCGACCTCGCTCTCCAGATGGGCATACCAAAGGAGAACGTCATTATCGGCGAAATAGGCAATGTTATCGAAACAGACGGCAATTCCATCAAGGTCGTATCACAGGTGCCTTCGGGACGCGTACTCGTTGACGGTCTCGGCGTAGGTGACGTAGGCTCTATCGTTCTCCGCGACAGAAAGCACCTTGCTCAGGACGGTCTTATCATAATAGTTATCGGTATCGAAAAGGCTACCAACGAGATAGTTGCAGGTCCTGATATAATTTCACGAGGATTCGTTTACGTAAGAGAATCCGAGGAGCTTATGGACGAGGCTAAAACTATCCTCAACGGTACTCTCGCAGGCTGCTCATACGCAGAAATGAGAGAGTGGAACACGCTCAAGGGCAAGCTCCGTGATGCGCTCTCTGACTATATCTATCAGAAGACAAAGCGCAGTCCGATGATACTCCCTATCATCATGGAGACCTGATATATTCGGGTATCTCTTAAAAGTATCAGATTCGGAAAGGAGAAATGGTCTTGAAAAAGAAGCTTCCGTCAGTATTCTTCGCATTAATGATAGCCCTTCTTTTAGTATCGGCTTTCTCATCGGTAATGCTCTACAGATACAACAAGATATTCGGACTTGCAGGACTTGTATGCTCGGCTGTCCTTGTGGCAGTCATTATAGTCATGACTGTACTGTATTTCAGGAATGTCATGCGGCATATCTCAAAAATGAACGCACACCTCGAGACCTCCGCCGCCGAATATATGAATTCACTCCCTGCGCCTATAGCAGTTATCGATAACAACAACTGCTTTGTATGGTATAATCAGATATTCTCCGAAAAGATAGGTCTCGGTTCGGACCTCTACGGTCTCAGCTTTGAAAGCTCGGTAAAAGCCGACCTTGCAGAGCTAAATGCCAACGGATACTGCTACTGCAGCATAAACGGTTCAATCTACAAAGTAACCTCTGAGAAGTTCGACCAGAACGATATATCTTTCCTTATCATCTATTTCCACGACGAAACCGCATACAGGAACCTGAAAAAACTTACCGATGAAACTCGTCCGACCGTAGTCATCATGACTATCGATAACTACGATGAGATAATGCAGAACGCTAAAGAAAGCGAAAAGGCTCAGGCATCAGTCGAAACGGAACAGCTCATAGAAAAATTCATGAGCAGTACCAACGGATTCATAAAGAAATCATCTTCAAATACCTTCTATGCGGTCATCGAGAACCGACACATCGAGGAAAAAATAGCAGATAAATTCAAGATACTCGATTACGCAAGAAACATAAAAATAGCAGGAAAATACCCCCTCACCTTCTCTATCGGAGTCGGTCAGGGTGCGGAAACTCTTGCTGAAAGCGAACAGATCGCAAGACAGTGCCTTGATATGGCGCTCGGACGCGGCGGAGATCAGGCTGTTGTAAAGACAGACAGCGGCTTCCGCTTCTTCGGAGGCGTCTCAAAGGGCGTTGAAAAAATGTCCCGTGCAAAGACTCGTATCATCGCAAGCGCTCTCCAGGATCTTATCATGGACTCCGACAGCGTTTTCATCATGGGACACCGATTCGGCGATCTCGACTCGGTAGGCGCTTCATGCGGTCTTGCAGGTGCTGTGAGACTTCTCGGAAAAGAGGTACATATCGCTGTTGACAGAACAAAGAACCTCGCATCCCACCTTATCGATATCGTTGAGGATCAAACTGACAGCGAACTGTTCATGACTCCTGCCGAGGCACTTGAATCTGTAGGCAATAACGACCTCGTTATCATCGTTGATACCCATAACAAGGACTTCATCGAGAGCCGTGAACTCTACGAAAGCGCAAGGGCTGTGGTAGTTATCGACCACCACAGAAAGACCGTCAACTTCATCGACGATGCAGTCATTTTCCACCACGAACCTTATGCTTCATCAGCCTGCGAAATGGTAACAGAGCTGATACAGTATTTCAGATTCGAGACGGACGAACGATTCCCCAGCTGCTATGCGGACGCTCTCCTTTCTGGCATAATGCTCGATACCAAGAACTTCGTTATGCGTACTGGTGTAAGAACTTTCGAGGCTGCGGCTTTCCTCAAAAAAATGGGCGCCGATACCGTTGCGGTAAAGCTCCTCTTCTCAAATTCTATCGACTCTTACAAGCGGAAGGCTCAGATAGTTTCCTCCGCTAAGATATATAACCGCTGCGCTATTGCCGCTGCGGATTTCAAATCGGACGATATACGTCTTGTTGCTCCGCAGGCTGCCGACGAGCTCCTGAACATCACCGATGTGGACGCTTCATTCGTTATCTACCGAACAAACAACACCGCCAATATCTCAGCCCGTTCAATGGGTGCGCTGAATGTACAGGTAATTATGGAACAGCTTGGCGGAGGCGGTCATCAGAGCATGGCTGCAACTCAGCTTGAAAACACTTCTATTAGCGACGCTGAAAAACTTCTCATCGCCGCTATCGACGAGCGTATGAACGACGCTCAGCACATATAATGAAAGGATGTAATCACAATGAAGGTAATTTTCTTACAGGATGTAAAAGGCTCAGGCAAAAAAGGCGAAGTAAAGAACGTATCCGACGGATACGCAAGGAATATGCTCATCCCGAAGGGCCTTGCTGTTGAAGCAAACGCTTCAAACATGAACAAGCTCCAGGGACAGCAGGCTTCTGCTCAGCACAAGATCGACGTTGAAAAACAGGCTGCTACTGAAACTGCTGCAAAGCTCAAGGGCAAGAAGGTTGTCATCAAGGCTAAGGCAGGCGCAAATGACCGTCTTTTCGGCTCTGTAACATCTGGTCACGTTGCCGATGCGCTCAATGAACAGTTCGGCGTAAAGATCGACAAGAAAAAGATAACTCTCAGCGGCGATATCAAGAACTTCGGTTCCTATAATGCCGTTCTGAAGCTCTATACAGGCATCTCTGAGACCATTGATGTCGAGGTAGTTGAGGGCTGATCGCTCTATGGAGGATAATAATACCCTGCTGACCGACCACACCCTTCCTCACAGCATCGAAGCGGAACAATCCATAATCGGCGCACTTATCGCCGATCCTTCGATACTCCCTGTGGTGGTCGAGAAGATACGTCCCGAATATTTCTACAGCGAACAGCATAAGGAAATATACGGCATCATCCTCAGGATGTTCACAAGCGGTTCCCCCGTTGACATCGTTACGGTGCTCAACGAAGCGGAAAAGCTCCACATCTTCGAGAGCTCCGCAGAGGGCAAGCGCTATCTTCAGGAAATAGGCAATATACTCCCATCGACCTCGAATATCGAAAGCTACTGCAAGATAGTTGCAGATAAGTATTTCATCCGCAGTCTCGGATATATCGCCAATTCTATACTCGAAGACATACGTTCGGGCGAACAGGATGCTCAGCTCCTCCTCGATTCTGCCGAACAGAAAATATATGACGTCCGTCAGGGCAGAGAGGTAAAGGGACTCGTCCCGCTGGGTGATGCAGTCCTTGAAGCCTATGACAGACTGGGACACATAACAGGTGCCGACAAGGAAAAGTACATCGGTGCAAAAACAGGCTTCACCATGCTGGACAGCATCACATCAGGTCTTAATAAATCGGACCTCATCATCATTGCTGCCCGTCCGGGTATGGGTAAGACCTCCTTTGCAATGAATATCGCCACTAACGTTGCAAGACGCAACGATAAGGACGTTGTTACCTTCAACCTCGAAATGTCCAAGGAACAGCTTGCCACACGTATCCTCTCTACGGAAGCGCTTGTTGATTCAAGTTCACTCAGAAACGGAAGGATACAGGGCGATGACTGGGTACGCCTTGCAATGAGCGCAGGTTACCTCAGTACCCTTCCATTGTATATCGATGATACCGCAAGTATGACAGTACAGCAGATGAAGGCAAAGCTCCGCCGTGTAAAGAACCTCGGACTTGTCATCATCGACTACTTACAGCTCATGGAGTCCACTTCACGCTCGGATAACCGTGTAACGGTCATCTCTGAGATAACCCGTCAGCTTAAAGTCATGGCGAAGGAACTCAACGTGCCTGTAATACTCCTTTCACAGCTCTCCCGTGCGGTCGAGAGCCGTAACGATAAGCGTCCCATGCTTTCGGACCTCCGTGAATCGGGTTCTATCGAGCAGGATGCGGATATAGTTCTTTTCCTCTACCGCGATGCTTACTACAACAAGGAAAGCACCCGTCAGAATATCTCGGAATGTATCGTTGCAAAGAACCGTCACGGTGAAACAGGTACCGTAGAGCTTTTCTGGGATGGTCAGTACACTCGTTTCTCCAATCCAGACTACAGCACTCCTCCGGAGGGTTAAACGATGCTCGATAAGATATACAAGCATGTAAAAAGATACAATATGTTCAGTGAAGGCAGTACCGTTGTCTGCGGCCTCTCAGGAGGAGCGGACAGCGTTTGTCTTTTGTTGTGTCTGTGCAGTCTCAGTGAAAAACTCGGCATAAAAGTTGAAGCCGTCCACGTCAATCACTGTCTCAGGGGCAGCGAAAGCGACAGGGATCAGGAATTCTGCCGACAGCTGTGCGAAAGGGAAAATGTACCCTTTACGGCTGTTTCCTGCGATGTGAACACATACGCAAAAGAGAACTCCCTTTCAACTGAGGAAGCTGCACGTATACTCCGCTATCGTGCATTTGCGGATAACTCGCAGGGAAAACTCCTTGCAACAGCTCACAACGCCAATGATAACCTCGAAACTGCGATCTTCAACCTCGCAAGAGGTACAGCACTGAAAGGTATCGCAGGAATACCTCCTGTAAGGGACAATATAGTGCGTCCCCTGCTGACGGTATCCCGTCAGGAAATAGAGGAATACCTCCGTTCACTCGGTCAGGACTGGGTAACGGACAGCACTAACCTCTCCGATGACTATACACGTAACAAGATACGTCATCAGGTGCTTCCTGTGCTTGAAGGTCTGAACAGTTCACTTATAGCAACTTCCGTGAACACCTTCGAGGTGCTTCGCAGCGAAGATCAGCTCATTGAAGATATGACTCGTGAGTCGTTGAAAAAGTGTCGGAACGGCAACAGGCTCACAGGTCTTTCGGAGCTTCACCCCGTTATAAGAAGGCGATGCATAGCAAGACTTCTCTCGGATAACGGACTTTCATACTCCTACGCAAGGCTCGAAGAAACGGACTCTATCGCTGTAAACGGCGGTAAAATCAACATCTCGGGCGAACTTTTCCTTGTATCGGACGGAAAAACTCTTTTCCTCGAAAAAATACCACCGAAAAGCGGTGAGGAGCTTCTTTCCGCAGAACTCAGGATAGGTAAAAACTCGATTTTCAGTGGGATAACACTGAACTGCGAGCTTGTGGAATGTGATAGTATGAAGAAATTTTCATATGTTAACAAAAAATTAACATTTTACATGTTAGATTATGATAAAATTATAGGAAGGGCTGTACTGCGTAACCGAAGGTTCGGCGACCGTATACAGCTTCGCGGGAGAAACTTCTCCTCATCCGTAAAAAAACTCATAAACGAAACAGTTCCCAAGGAACTTCGTGATACCCTCCACTTCATTGAGGACGACGAGGGTACTCTCTTTGCCGAACATATCGGCGTTGCTCAGCGAGTCGCTCCCGATGGAAATACAAAACGGCTGCTGAAGATCACCATTGACCGCTAATGGTCTGAATAGGAGTGAAGTAATTGACACCAAAGAAAAGCAGAGGTCTGTTTACCTACCTCATTATCATCCTTCTTGCACTGGGATGTCTCTATTACGTAAGCAATAAGGTCGTTCAGGATAACGATAAAACCGAATACGCCTCGGTAATAAACCACTTCGATAACCTTGAAGTCTCTTATTACGAGCTCGACCTCGGTACCGGAGAACTGACCTACCAGCTGATAGATGATACAACAAAGTATAACTACACTGTACCAAGTGTGCAGATCTTCTACGATGATACCAAGAATTACCGTCAGGACTACAACAAAAAGCATCCCGACGAACCGCTGGTACAGAATTTCATCAAGGTCACAGACCGAACATGGCTCTATTCGCTTATCCCTGTTCTTCTCACCGTTGTTCTTGGAATCGCTATCCTCTATTTCATGATGAAGCAGAGCTCGGGCGGTGCGAAGTATTCAAACTTCGGAAAGGCTAACCTGAAAAATCAGGCAAGCTCAAGAAAGTCTACTTTCGCAGACGTTGCAGGTGCTGACGAGGAAAAACAGGAACTTGCTGAGATCGTCGACTTCCTGAAGCACCCGAACAAATACGCAGATATCGGTGCTAAGGTACCTAAGGGAGTACTCCTTCTGGGCCCTCCCGGTACAGGTAAGACTCTTCTTGCAAGAGCTGTTGCAGGCGAGGCAGGATGCCCGTTCTTCCCGATCTCGGGTTCTGATTTCGTGGAAATGTTCGTCGGTGTCGGTGCTTCACGTGTAAGAGACCTCTTTGAACAGGCTAAGAAGCACTCCCCTGCTATCATCTTCATCGATGAGATCGATGCTGTTGGACGTCACAGAGGCGCAGGTCTCGGAGGCGGTCACGATGAGCGTGAACAGACTCTTAACCAGCTTCTCGTTGAAATGGACGGCTTTACAGGCAATGAAAACGTTATCGTTATCGCTGCTACAAACCGCCGTGATATCCTCGATCCCGCTCTCCTTCGTCCGGGAAGATTCGACAGACAGATCGTTGTCGGCTATCCCGATGTAAAGGGACGTGAAGAGATACTCAAGGTACACGCTAAAAACAAACCTCTCGGTCCCGATGTTGACCTGAGAGTCATTGCACAGACTACACAGGGCTTTACAGGTGCAGATCTTGAAAACCTTCTTAACGAAGCTGCTCTCCTTGCTGCAAGAAACGGCAAGCTCGCTATCACAGAGACCGATATCGAGGAAGCTACCATGAAGGTCATCGCCGGTCCTGAGAAAAAATCCCGTATCGTTACAGAGCACGACAGACGTGTTACCGCTTATCATGAGTCAGGTCATGCGATCGCTGCTTACAACCTTCCTACACAGGATAAGGTACATCAGGTAACTATCATACAGCGCGGTATGGCGGCAGGTCTTACTGTTACCCGTCCCGATACAGACGATCAGCACGTTTCACGCAATCAGATGCGTGAGAGCATCATAATGCTCCTCGGCGGACGTGTTGCAGAGGAACTCATCCTTGATGATATCTGCACAGGCGCTTCAAACGATATCGAACGTGCTACTTCTACCGCAAGAAATATGGTAACAAGATACGGCTTCTCAAAGAAGCTCGGTACTGTTGTTTACGGTTCTGATAATGACGAGGTGTTCCTCGGCAAGGACTACGGACATACAAGGAACTACAGTGAGGCAGTCGCTTCACAGATCGATGAAGAAGTCAAGGCTATCATCGAAAAGGCTTACTCAGATTGTACAGAGATACTTCGTGCAAATATCGATAAGCTCCATCTGCTTGCAAAGCACCTCCTTAAGTTCGAGAAGATCGACGGTGAGGACTTTGAAAAGCTCATGAAGGGCGAGATCACTGAGGACGTTCTTAACGATGACATCACTGATGACGAGCCTTCTGAACCTTCGATCCCTTCAGGAGATCCCGTTGAGGCATAATAAAATATCAGCAGTCCGAAAGATTTTTTCTTGCGGACTGCTTTTTTCTTTCCCCCTATTTTGACCATTGTGTGAAATTATATACTCAACTGTTGACTAATCAGCTTTTTTATGGTAAAATAAGTGTACGGTATGCACCGTTATCACCTTTCAGAGGAGGCTATGAATCATGGGAAAAAGAGAAATAAAGCATGTCTGGACAGATAAAAAACGTACACTTTTCGGTCTTCCGATCTCATTTACAAGATACTATCTTACCGAGACCAAGCTCATTACTACAGCAGGTTTCCTGAATATCGACGAGGACGAGATAGACCTCTATAAGATAACAGATAAAAAAATACTTCGTCCGCTGGGACAGAGAATGTTCGGCTGCGGCTCTATCATGATATACAGCCGTGATACCGATACTCCTACAAAGGAGATCAAATGTATCAAGAACGTTCGCGAGGTTTCGGATATGATCGACGAATACCTCAATAAAATGCGCGATAAATACGGCATCAGAGGTCGTGACCTCATGGGTTATAACGACCACTATCACGATGACGGCTATGGCGACATGGGCGGAGAATATTAATTTCATCAGGGGGCTATAATGATCTCTTTTATTACTGAAAAGGTTTCCTGCTGGGACAAGCTCAAAGCGGAAACAAGACCGATATTCATATACGGCATGGGCGACGGGGCTCTGAAAATCATGTCCGTCTTCAGAAAGAAAGGCATTACCCTTTCAGGCATCTTCGCAAGCGACGATTTCGTTCGCGGACATTCATTTGAAGGATATAAGGTCCATAAACTATCAGAGATAGAGGAAATGATCGATGACTTCGTGGTAGTTCTTGCATTTGCGGCAGGCTATCAGGAAATTGTGGACAAGATAGAGGCTATCGCAGAAAAGCATACCCTCTATGTACCCGATGTTCCCGTTGCAGGCGGAGGTCTGTTCACCTATGAATACTGTATGCAGAACGCAAATAAGCTTCAGCAGGTCTACGATACCCTCGCTGACGACTACTCACGCAACGTCTATGCAAATATCATCAACTTCAAGATAAGCGGAAAGATACAGTATCTCTCCTGCGTTACAACTCCGAAAGCGGAAATATACAAGGACATCATCAAGCCGAATATGAACGAAGTCTATGTTGATCTCGGCGCATATAACGGCGATACTATCCGTGAGCTCCTTGAATTCACACACGGCAGATATAATACTATATTCGCCCTCGAACCCGACAGAAAGAACTTCAAGAAGCTTTCAAAGTTCGTGGACGGTATGCCCAATGTCAATGCATATCATGCTGCTGCATGGTCCGTGGACGGCGAGCTTCCATTCGCTGCAAAGGCAGGACGTCAGTCCGCTATATCCGCAAGCTCCGACACTATGGTGCAGGCTTTGTCTGTGGATTCTGTCCTGGGCAAAAAGACAGCTACCATTATCAAAATGGACGTTGAGGGCTTTGAAAGAGAAGCTATATGGGGCGCTTCACGTTCTATATCAGAGGACGGTCCGAAGCTTATGGTATCTCTCTATCACAGAAATGAGGATATTTTCGAGCTTCCGCTGCTTATCAAGTCGCTGAATCCCGATTACAGACTCTATATCAGACACCAGCTCTACATCCCAGCATGGGAGACTAACCTCTACGCTACTCTTGACTAAAAGTATGCATATATAAATTCACCCCGAAGCATTTTACAGTTTGCTTCGGGGTTTTTTTTGTATTCAGAAAACCTGATGATTCTTTCACATTACGCCTCGGGAGCGTACTCAAACTTAGGCATCAGTCTGAGCTTGTGGAGATTATTTCTGTGGAGCCTGTCGATCTTTTCCTTAAGCTCCGGCTTGTCTGAGAGATCCGTCAGACCGCGTATGTATCTGTCAAGCTCAGCATACTTGAAGCCGAGATTATCCTCGTCGGTCTTGCCGCAGAGTCCGTCACTTGGCACCTTATGCACCAGTTCAGTGGGAAGTCCGAGAAGATCACCCACCTGAAGAACTTCTGTAACTGTAAGGTCTGCAAGTACCGAGAAGTCACCTGCACTGTCACCGAACTTTGTGGAATAGCCGACCCAGTCCTCCGAGAGATTGCAGGTATTGACAACTCGTCCGCCTACAGATGCGGCAACTGCATACAGTGTAGTCATTCTTATACGGGGCGGAGTATTTATTGTAGCCTGACTTGTAGGTTCAAGGCTCTTGCTGAACTCATTCATGAAAGTGCTTACTGTTTCGCCGATATTTATAGTATAGCTCTTTATTCCGAGTGTATTTACCAGCAGATGACTGCATGAAATATCGGACTGTTCTCCCTGCGGCATAAGAACTCCGATAACTCTGTCCTTGCCCAGTGCCTTTACACATACAGCTGCGGCAACTGAACTGTCCTTGCCTCCTGATATACCAATAACGGCTTTAGTATCGGGAGAAGCGTTCTCCTCGAAATAGGTCTTAACCCAGTTAACAAGGTTTTCCGTTACCTTTTCTGCATCAAATGAGTACATAGTCCCATCCTCCTTAAATCAATCTATTATCATCTGGCATGATCTCATTGCATTCAGCGCATTGTTGTGGCTTTCGGGAGTAACTCCTGCACAGCAATCCGAAATAACTCTTACAGGTATCTCGGGGAATGCAGCCTTAAGTATCATGGCATTGGATATAACGCATATATCGGTACATACGCCCATTATTATGAACTCTTCAGCACCGTCAGCTATCTTCTCGGGAAGATCAATAGCTCCGAAGGTCTTTTTCTCCAGCCTGAGACAGTTCTCTCCAAGTGCCTTATCTACCTCGGGAACGAGCTTCCAGCCTTCCGAACCTTTTATACAGTGAGGTACAGGAAGGTTCTTTCCCTCCTGAGTCTCCATGTAGTTTTCATAGTGAGTATCAAGTGTAGCGATGATCTGTCCATCCTTTTCCTTACTGCGGAAATCCTCTATGGCACGTACAACTTTTTCAGTTACCGCTGCTGTTTCGGGATTGCCAAGAACTCCTACAGTAAAGTCGTTCTGCATATCGATCACAATAAGAACCTTCATAGATAATACTCCTTTCGCAGATACAAATAAAACTGATAAATATATTATATCACATTCATGAGCGTTTTTCAATGCTTTTTTGCGTTTTACGTGATGCAATGGACAAAAGGACAAAACTATGATATAATGAATGCATAGCATTCATTATATTTTATTTAAATGCCCTTGCAGATACGCAGATCACAGATCTGCTCCCTGCATATCGGACAATTATATCATATCGCTTCGCTTATATGATATAATGAATGCATAGCATTCATTATATTTTATTTAAATGCCCTTGCAGATACGCAGATCACAGATCTGCTCCCTGCATATCGGGCAATTATATCATATCGCTTCGCTTATATGATATAATGAACGCATAGCATTCATTATATTTTATTTAAATGCCCTTGCAGATACGCAGATCACAGATCTGCTCCCTGCATATCGGGCAATTATATCATATCGCTTCGCTTATATGATATAATAAAGGCAGCTAAGAATAATTACCGCGTCAGAAAGGATATATATGAAGCAAGGATTCAGACAAAAATTCATCGGCGACAAGACCTTCTATAAGAGCGTACTCGTTATGGTCGTACCGATGATACTCCAGATGCTTGTGACCAATTTCGTCAGCATGGTGGATAACATCATGGTGGGACAGATAGGTACTGAGCAAATGAGCGGAGTCTCTATAATCAACCAGTTTATTTTCGTATTCAACGTTACTGTTTTCGGCGCCGTATCAGGTCCGGGAATATTCGGAGCGCAGTTCTACGGCAAAGGCGACCATGAGGGACAGAAATACACTGTACGTTTCCGCCTTATCGCCTGTACGATTATAATCATCGTTGCAGCACTGCTTTTCTCGCTCTTCGATGACCAGCTTATAACACTTTTCCTGAGTAAGGACGACTCTCCACAAAAGACTGCGGAAACGCTCGCTTACGGCAAGGATTACATGCGTATCATGCTTCTTGGACTTCTCCCCTTCGGTATCGGTCAGGCATATGCCAGCGTGGTAAGAGAGTGCGGAGAAACAAGAATTCCGATGATTGGCGCATTTTCAGCCGTTGGCATCAATGTGCTGCTGGATTACGGACTTATCTTCGGTAAGCTCGGAATGCCTGAAATGGGCGTAAGAGGCGCAGCAATAGCTACAGTTATCTCCAAATTCATCGAAGCAATTGTTGTCATACTCTGGGCTCACACTCATCCGCAGCGAAACAAGTACATCAAGGGACTCTACAGCAGTCTCAGCATCCCCTCAGAGCTTACTGCGGATATCATCAAAAAGGGTACTCCCCTGCTTCTCAACGAGTTTCTTTGGGCTGCAGGAATGTCTATCATAGCACAGTGCTACTCGGTACGCGGACTGGACGTTGTAGCCGCAAGAAATATCTCCACAACGATAACCAATCTGTTCAGTGCGGTGTATCTCCAGCTGGGAGCCTGTATCTCTATCATGGTCGGCAATAAGCTCGGTGCAAACAAGCTCAAAGAAGCCCGTGAACTTGATAACAAGCTGCTGTTTTTCAGTGTAGCCGCAGGCTTTACGGTTGCGGTCTGTCTTATACCTGTTGCCGCAGTCTTCCCCTCCGTTTACAAGACCGAGGAAACAGTCCGTTCACTTGCAACTTTCATGATACTGATACAGGCGGCGGCAATTCCGATGTGGTCATATACCAACGCCTGCTATTTCACTCTGAGAAGCGGCGGTAAAACGGGAGTAACCTTCCTCTTCGATTTCGGCTTCACATGGCTTTTCAGCATCCCTCTTATGTTCATCCTATCTTACTTTACCCCTATAGATATCCACCTGCTTTTCGCTATCGGAAACCTCTCCGAGATACTAAAGGTAGTCATCGGCTATTTCATGGTAAGAAGTGACATATGGATAAACAATATCGTCGGAGAACAGTGATATAACTGCATTAATATATTCTTACCCCTTTACTTTTCGGAAACTTTGTGATATTATATTAATGTCAACATCTTAATATCAACATCGAAAGTGAGGAACATACCTTGAAAAAGACTTTATCTACCCGTATACTTGCTTTTGCTGTGGCATGCTCTATGCTCATGGCAGGTACTTCATGCGGAAGCAGCACACAAAACTCAGCTCAGAACGGCGGCAGTTCAGCAGTTCAGGAGGACGTATCCCTTAAGAACGTAATGGATAAGAAACAGCTCGTTCTCGGACTTGATGCAAGCTTCCCTCCAATGGGATTCACAGACGAAAACAACGAGATCATCGGTTTCGATATCGACGTTGCTCAGGAGGTCTGCGACAGAATGGGCATCGAACTGGTTAAACAGCCTATAAACTGGGATACAAAGGAACAGGATCTCAACGTCGGAAGAATAGACTGCATCTGGAACGGCATGTCCATAAACGCTTCACGTCAGGAGCAGATGAACCTCTCCGATCCGTACATGAAGAACGAGATGATTTTCGTAGTACCTGCTGACAGCAAGGTCAAGTCAATGGACGACCTCAGCGGAAAGACTGTAGGCGTTCAGGCAGGCTCTACTGCACAGGAAATACTGGAGGGTTGGGATAAGTATCCCGAGATCACTCCAAGTCCACTTGAGGATAACGTAGAGGCTCTCCGACAGATGGAGCTTGGCTTCTCGGATGCGGTATTCCTTGATTCTGTAGTTGCAAACTACCTTATCACATCCAATAACAAGGACTATGTTGTACTTCCAGGCAACCTCGAAGCAGAGGAATATGCTATCGGTTTCAGAAAGAACGATCAGGCACTCCGTGACGAAGTTCAGAAAACTCTCAGCGCTATGAAGGCTGACGGCAAGCTCGGCGAGATCTCTACAGAGTGGTTCGGCAGTGATGTTACAACAGTAAAATAATATCTGCCGTTGATACAGAAATTTCAAGCCATAGTATTACTGATACAAGGTCAGAAGTACTATGGCTTTTCTATTGACAAAGTAACTATACCATGTTATAATTGTTACAAAAATAAATCGGAATTTATCAAGCTATCTGCTAAAGAAAGGATGAGGCAGTGACTATGATTGAGATTTCCTATCTACAGATGTTTTTTTATAACTCTCATTTGGATAGTTGTGCGATTCATAATTGCGATCAGATTCAAGAAGTTTTCGGTAAAACGAGAACTACAGATGCTTCTTGTATACATATGCCTTGTAGTTATTGCAAGATTTGTATACTTCCCGTTACATTTTGTTGATGGAAAAATAGGTACACTAACGATTGGATTTTCAGAGACACCGTCTGACATGATAAGTTTAATCCCGTTCTTTTTTCTCTTTGACAGATATGATGGATGGCTTATCAATATTATCGGGAACATAGCAATGTTTATACCTGTAGGAATAGTATGGCCTATCTGTTTTCGCAAGCTTGATAATATCAAAAAAACAGTGTTCGCAGGGATTTGTTTTATTATCTTTATTGAGCTGTCCCAACTGCTATGTCCCGAAAGGCATACAGATATTGATGACATAATATTAAATACGAGCGGTGTTATGATTGGGGCGTGTGTCATATTTGCTATACGAAAAGCCACAAATTCTGATTTAACTAAGTAACCGAATAAAATACAATGCCCCTGAGTGCTTTACAACGCTCGGGGGCAAAACTTTTGTATAAACCTCACACTTTAACAAGAGTCCGTTTTATTATCTTATCATCAGCCATTATCCGCTTCGGATACCAGTTTTCTCAGGAGTACCAGGTCGAAAGCGTTCAGACGCTCATCCCTGCAAACATCGCCGTTTTTCCATACAGTCAGCTCTGTTGTTTTTCCGAGAAGGAAGCTCTGAAGCTCTACTGCATCTGCGATACTTACACTGCCGTCCCCGTTGACGTCACCAACAACGTCCTTAACCACAGGCTGCTGCTTTTCCTCAACAGGTGCCATGCTCGGCTCAGTATCTCCCCACCAGTCCCAGCGGTCAGCGGTACGGTATTTCTCCATTTCTCCGCCTGCGGAAGTCCAGGTGAAAACGTTATCGTAGAGGTGTCCCTCATAGTAATAGAACTGCGCCATTGAGCAGATCTCATCCGCATATGTCTTGTATGCTCCGTCATCCTCAGCCATATAGCACCAGCCGGTATTGAATCCTTTAAGGCTGTTTCGTATTACCTGATAGCCGTGCATATTTTCTTCATTTATGCATATCTCGGCAAAGTGGAGAATCTTTCTGATTCCCATGTGGTTCGAGATGATACAGTCATAGAAATTCTGCGGGGTAAACGAATACTGGAACATCTCGGGGACATTGTCCTCGGGCATGAACTTCGGATCGCAGTCCGCAAAAGCTGTAACAGCAGTCTGAAGAGTACCGTATGCGTGGGCGGAGTTTACTCCCCAGCCGTCCTCATAGGCTGTTTCATGGTCCGAACCTATCTTTCCTTCTCCGAGAGTTGATTCTCTGGAACCCAGTCCTAGGAAAAGCGCATACATCTTCTCACGGTCAGGCTGTCCGAGACGTGTTGAAATAAGATCCCAGTGCTCGTCGATCTCCTTATAGAGTGCGTATTTGACCTCCTGAACGGTCATTTTGTGGTTGATAGCACGTATCTCCTCAGTCGAAGCATCCGCAGGGGTATTTCTTTCACCGAAATTCAGCGGATTTCCTACGCCCTCTGTCTGTATATCGCGTGTAGTATCGTGAAGGGGTTCACAGGTGCTTCCTGCGAAGTACCACTCATCTGCCGAAGCCTTCATCGGAAGTAAACTTACAAACATTACTGCTGACAAGACCGCAGAAACTGCTTTCTTCAATCTCATATATATTCCTCCTGTTTCTGTTGATTTTTAGCCGAAACGGTTCTTTCATAAAAATTATAAAGGATACAGCAATTTTTGTCAAGGTAAATATTGCGAAAAAAAGTCATAAAGGAAGCACTGCTGTCCTTTATGACTTTTCTGGTTTTTAGTAAAGCGGTGAGTCTTCTCCTCCGCCTGTTTCTCCTCCACCGCTGTAATCCGGAACTCCGGGATCAGGTGTGACTACACCCGGATCAGGAGTTACTACTCCGGGATCCGGCGTTACTACCCCGGGATCTGGTGTTACAACTCCGGGATCAGGTGTTACGACTCCGGGATCAGGTGTTACGACTCCGGGATCAGGTGTTACACCGGGATCTACATATCCGCCGTTCGGATCAACATATCCTGCATTCGGATCAGGAGTCCAACCGCCTGTCGGCTCAGGTACCCATCCTGTAGGCTCCTGTATTCCTGTAGGTGCTGAAGGCGACTCTACAGGAGCTGTAGTATTGGCATAACCGTTATCAACAGGTGTGGTATATGTCTCATAATTGCCCGGCATTATAGCTGTAGGTATTCTTCCGTTCCACAAGAATCCCGAACCTGTAGTTACGTTTATCTTGTAGTTAGTCCTTGTAGTTGAAGCTGTGGACTTGGTAGATACCTTGCTTGTAGCTACTGTGCTGGTTGCGGCTGTACCCGATATAGTAGTTACAACTCCGGGAACCGCAGTTACCGCACCGCCTGAACCGTTATCCCTGAAAATGCTTTCACGTCCGATATTGGACATTATCTTTTCAGAAGGGGTTATAGGGAATAAAACAAAGAACACAGTTATCAGCAGTGTAAGCAGTACAAGACATGCACACGACAGCATAGTGATCTTTGTTGATCGTTTTAGATTACCGAAAAAGTCAGCGACTCTGCTCATTTTAACACTCTCCAGTTTAACTTCCTGAGTTTTCAGCTTATCCGACTGATAAACAGTCAATGAGATTATTATATACCATTTGCAATGAAAAGTCAAGGAAAAAACCGATATTATCACAATTTTTTCACCTTTAGCCGCGAATGTGCACTGATAAGGAAAAAGCAATTTTCAATGAATAAAAAACATTTTTTGACTTGACATCACAAACTACAGCAGTTATAATAAATGTGGATATAGCCGATCCGAAGTTGTTTGGCAGACATTAATAAATGCGTACTCAATGACCGTATTCTGACAATATATGATCGGCGGATCAAAAGTATCTTTTTATAAAGGAGAATCATTATGGATGAACTTGAAAAAATCATTACCGAAAGAAGAAGTATCCGCAGCTTTAAGGATACTCCCGTCCCACGCGAGCTTATCGACAAGATCATAAATGCAGGGCTCTTTGCCGCATCGGGCAGAGGACTTCAGGCACCTAAGATCATTGCCGTTACAAACAAGGAGCTCAGGGACGCTGTTTCCGATGAAAACCGCAGGATCGGAGGCTGGAACGAGGGCTTCGATCCTTTCTACGGCGCACCTGTTATCCTTATCGTAGTTGCTGACAGCACTGTTCCTACTGCTGTGTATGACGGTTCGCTCACTATGGGAAATATGATGCTCATGGCTCATGATCTCGGACTTGGCAGTATCTGGATCCACCGTGCAAAGGAAGAATTCGATTCCGAATTCGGAAAAAACCTGCTCCGCAAAGCAGGCATCGAAGGAGACTTCGAGGGCATAGCTCACCTTGCGGTAGGTTACACTAAAGGTGACTATCCCGCAGTTATCCCGAGAAACGACGGACGAGTTTTCTATCTGGACTAATAAGGAGAAATAATATGGACGATTTCAATACATATAAAAAGCCTGATCCCAAGGATCTTCCCTTCGATCCCAGCAGGCGCAACGAAAACGACTTTCCCGAGTCCGCACACGAAACAGTATACTCCTCATCGGATCTTTCATTCGAGGGATCATTTGAAGAGGATAACCGCGTACTCGAAATAGGCAAGGGCGTCATCGGCGCACTTATCGGCTCTATACCCGGTATTATCATATGGATACTTATAGGAAGATTCGGTATCATTGCTTCGCTCAGCGGTGCTATACTTGCAGGCGGAGTAGTTATGGGCTATAAATTCACACAGAAAAACGAAGTTCTCTCAAAGAGAACGGGTATCATCATCTGCGTACTCGTCATCATTTTTGCTATACATATTTCCCAGAAGATATCATGGTGCATTCAGCTTTCAGACTTCTATGCACGTTATGTCGATGACCTTAAAGATTCTCTTTACGCTCTCGGTGAACTCGGAAACATGAGCAAAGATGAGATAGACAAGATGTACCGTGATACTATCTATGAGACATTCGGATTCTATGAAGGTACATTCGGCGATTTCTATGATAATTTCTACAGGGTACTTTCAGCTGTCGGCGCAGTCGGAAAATACATAGGTTCACTTATCATGTCCATATGCTTCGCAGCAGCAGGTTCTTTTGCTATGTGGAGAAGAAACTTTTACCTATGATACGGAGTTTGAATGGCTGAGATAATAGAGATAACCGACCTTTCCGCTCACGGACTCGTCCCCTATACCAATACCTCGGAAGCCGAACTGAAAAAATGGCAAGGTACAGACTGCGGTGTATTCGTCGCAGAAAGTCCGAAAGTGATACGAACTGCTGTTGAAGCAGGATTCATGCCGATATCCTTCCTTTGCGAGCGTAAATATATAACAGGTCAGGCAAGTGATATCCTTGCTGCTTTCGATGATGTACCCGTTTATACTGCGGACAGCGAGGTGCTTACCGAGCTTACGGGTTTCAGAATGACTCAGGGTATACTCTGTACGATGAAGCGCAAACCGCTTCCCACTCCCTCGGAAATCCTTTCGGGTGCAAGCCGTATCGCAGTACTCGAAAACATCATGAACCAGACAAACATCGGCGCTGTATTCCGTTCCGCTGCTGCACTCGGATTCGATGCGGTGTTGCTTACACCGTCATGCAGCGATCCCTTATACCGCCGTTCAGTCAGAGTCAGCATGGGTACCGTATTCAGCATACCGTGGACTTATCTCGAATCCGCCCCTCCCGACTATGTAAAGGAACTTGCAGGATACGGATTTCGGACTGCGGCAATGGCACTGAGAAACGATACCATAAGTATCGAGGATGAGACGCTGCAAAGTACCGACAAATTAGCCGTTCTTTTCGGCACAGAGGGTACAGGTCTCTGTGAGGAGACTATCAACGCCTGCGACTACACAATCAAGATACCCATGTATCACGGAGTTGATTCGCTTAACGTTGCGGCAGCAAGTGCAGTGGCATTCTGGCAGCTCCGCAAGAAAATTTAAAACAGCAATATCGGGGGACTTTTCCGAAGAAAGGTCCCCCGTTTTTTATCGTCTACTGTTTGCGGTATGCGGTAGCAGTTTTCTTCTGTGCAGTTCACAACTGAGTATTTTTATGTAAAATCATAGCATAATTGTGTCGGAATTGCAAGACAATATTACACCCATCTCTTGAAACCAGAAAAAAATGTAGTGAAAAAACATGATATTCAATTGACTTATACGCATCGGAATTGTACAATATAGATAGATGATCGTGTAATTTCCGGGTTTTCAATTAAAAAAGGAGGAGATATTTATGGGATACAAAAACAGGATAACAGCAGCTTTATTTGCCTCTGCTATGGCAATAACTGCAATGACTGCTGATCTTCCGAACTTTTCAGCACCTGTCACTCTCAGTGCATACGCTGAGAGCATAAGCGACATGCCGTCTGATTTTCAGTATGCCGCTGACTGGATATGGAAGAACCGCATAGAGCGTGAGCAGTCCACAGTCCGTCGCAATACTATCTTCGACCAGATAGTTGAAGGGAAAGGCAGTATCAACTACGTTGTGAAATGGCAGTCCTACCGTACTGTCACATACGAACAGCGGCAGCAGTTCGAGAAAATGCTCTCGGACTGTATAAATGCGTGGAACGACTGGCTTGCAGGCTATGAAAACTGGCCATACGAGCATATCGATGTAAAGGTAGTCGGCTGGGCAGTGATTGATAAAAGCTGTCTGCTTGACCTTCACGATGATGAGGTGGTTTATACCGATACAAGGTACTATGATGCACAATACGATACCTCAAACGGCAGAGACACTATCCCCGATAAAGAACCATTTGCACCGTCCGAGCTTTCACGCTTCGACCACTTTACGGAAAAGGACTATGAGTATCCGGGAGGTCTTGATAACCGCTTCGATATGTATATGTGGGCTACTCAGGGATTCCCGGACATCGGAGGATGCGGCGGAGACTGGGGACAGCGTCTTTCGGATACGGCTTATCTCAGCATGATACAGCACGGAAGTCTTCACGTACTCGAACATGAAATAGGTCACGGATTCGGTATGACGGATTTCTACGGCGGCGAAGGCGAATCGGACGGTTTCCCTCCGGGAGGATTCCCGGGCGGTGAAAACTCCATAATGATGGCAGGCTCTGCCGCAAAGATAACCGATTTCGACGGCTGGATGCTCCGCTATATGTGGACCAAAATAAAGGACGATAAAGACAGATTCGACCTTGCAAATGCTCTGCCTTCAACTCCGCAGCCAACCGATATGCCCTCATATGAAGGTGAAATCATTACAGGTGACGTTGACGCTAATGGCAAGGTAGAGATAGCGGATGCGGTTCTTTTGCAGAAATGGCTTCTCAGGATGCCCGATACCTATCTCCCTTACTGGAAGGCAGCAGACATCTGTCAGGACAACAAGCTGGATGCCTTTGACCTTTGCCAACTCAGGCATATGCTGGTATACGGTTCGGAACCAACTGCGGACAGCAGTCCGCTGATTCCTGCTACAGTATCGAAATTCGGCAAAATGACTCCCTCAACGGGCGATTGTAAAATGCTTTCGGTATTTGTGGAATTTGCAGATCAGAAATACAGTCGGCCGCTTTCCGCAGAAACAGTCAAGGAAAAGTTCTTCGGTCACGGCAATAAGAATTACCCCGATGACAGTATCAGCGACTGGTACGAAAGAGCTTCCTACGGAAATCTTCATATCGACGGCGACGTTTACTATTATACACTGCCCCGCAATATGTCCGACTATATGAACGACGACCGCTCGTTTGAGGATTTTGCTATGGAAGTTCTCTCAGGTCTCGACAAGCAGATAAACTATGCTGATTACGATGCAAATAATGACGGAATCATCGACTGCCTCTCACTCGGAGTTCCCCTTGACAATGCTGATGAAGCGCTGAAAGAGTACTGGTGGGGCTGTACCGCTGTATGGTGGGATAATCCGTACTTCTCCCTTGACGGAAAGAAGCTCAATAAATACATAATCCTCGATGTTTCGCCTTATTCGGATACGATAGGTGAAGCCAAATCAGTACTCGAACACGAAATGGGACACTCACTCGGACTCCCCGATTATTACCTCTATGAAGCTAGTGACGACTGGGAAGGATATAAAGGTGACGCAGGCTTTGAACGCATGGACGATTCCATCGGCGATTTTTCAAGCTTTTCAAAGCTGATGTACGGCTGGCTCCGTGAGGATGAGGTACAGTGGTTCAGCGGCGGAACTCAGAGTTTCAGACTGAAGGACAGTTCCGCTCAGGGTAGTTGCCTTATTGTACCTATTACTTCTGAGGTCGGCGATATAACATCTGAGTACTTCCTCGTTGAATATGTAACTCAGAAAAACAACAACACGGAAGCTTCATGGTACACCAAAGACTCAGGGATCCGCATCTTCCATATCAATGCTGAGCTTCAGCGTGATGAATGGTCGGGACTTAAGGATTTCAAGTACGGCGGCTACAGCGAGTATTATCTCGGCAACGACCGTTTCCGCGTGACACGTCTTGTAAATGAGGGACACGGTTTCTACCATACAGGGGACATCTGCTCATACGGTACCAAAAATTTTGCAGGCTATGACAGCAATGGATACCAGACTATAGATACAGGTATTACTATCGAGATCGGTGAACTGAAAAACGGTGAGTATACCGTGACCGTAAGAAAGTAATTCCTGTTCCGCTAATAATATAAAATTCTCCGCTGTATATCGCAGAAATGATATACAGCGGAGTTTTTCGTTTATGGTATTATCTTTTGCTGTGGTACCCGTCTTTACCTGACCATAAGTTTTCTCATAAGGCAGAGATCAAAGGTATCAAGTTTGTTGTTTCCGTCAAGGTCGCCTGCCTTCCAGTCAGCAAGAGTCGTATCTTTAGTTCCGAGAAGCCACTTGTTGAGCAGTAACAGATCGGCTACACCTGTTTCACCGTCGGCATTGACGTCACCGAGAATCGACTCGACCGCTTCTTCACGTCCCGAATAGGTCACATTCGGTTCATCTGTCTTCTTGTATGTGAATCCGATGTAATCCAGCGCACCGTTGAATCCGTTTCCTACGATACAGCTGTCAGTCTCGGAAGCGCTGAGGACTGCCTTCGGTGTAAGGGTGAAGCTTCCGTTTGCAGCAGTCTGACCGTTTATCAGCAATTCAGCCTGACCGCCTATGATACGTACTGTGACCTTGCTCCACTCGCCTTTCGTCAGCGGATTTGAAGCTGTAAGCTTTTCAGTCCTGTTTCCGTCGGTGAATACGAGTTCCGCACTTCCCTGACTGTTGGAAGGAGTAAAGCTCATGTATGCCTTATCATCGCCGAATCTGAACAGCTCCTGACCTGCGGCTCCGCCCTTCCAGAGAACACCGAAACTGATCTGTATATCATCTGTACGAAGCAGAGAATCCTCCATCACCGCATAACCGCCCGATCTATCGAAGGATAATACACCCTTTGCGGAAGTACGTTCGGATTCTGCAACAGCACCCTTTATCATCATATCTGTTGCAGCGTACTTGTCTTTAGTCCAGTTAGTACCTGCATCACTGAAATCGTATGAAGCGATATATCCGTCGGAGGTATTTTTCCAGCCGTTATCGTCGAGCCAGCCGTAGCCTACGCCGCTGTCCTTAGTCTGTTCGTTGCAGTAATCACCGTCCAGTATTGCCGTACCAGAAAAGCTGCTCTTGCCGTAAACGTAAGCCATACCCTTGACTACGGCATTATCCGAAACTGATACCGCATCTGCAAGATACGCCTTCTGAAGTACCTTTGCATTATCAGATACGGTACAGGAATTAGTAACTACAGCGCTGTCACCGATAACTGCGTTGCCGCTGAGTACAACCGAACCGTATTTCCAGTCGTTGTCGTAAACCCAGCCGCCGCCGTCCACGATTGCGTGACCGCTTATTACTGCATTGCCCGAAGCCTTGACTCCATTCGCCACAACTGCGTGATCCTCAACACGTACATTACCCGTTAGCTCGGCATTTCCGCTTACTGTGGCATTCTTTCCGACGTATACCGAGTCCGATACCTTTGCAGAATCCGACACCCAGCCGCCGCCGTTGGGATGAGCGTGTCCGCTTCCCTTGCGATAGGTGTTTACGTAGTTTATCTCAGCTCCCGAAAGGCTTATAGTGTAGGGATAGCGTCTGCGTTCATTGCCCGTCTTATAGGGAGATTCCTTCTCCTTATGGAAGGCATTCACCTTGTAAAGCTCCTTCGGCATTGCGGCAACAGTTAGATAAGCAGATGCCGCACCTGCTGCGGAAACCGTCATGGTATCTCCGTTTCCGAAGAGGTCCGAATATGTTTCTTTTCCCGACGAGTCGACCGTAACTATACATGCCTGCCATGCGGCGTTGGGATCGTCCGAGATGCCGTTGAAACTGATCGTTATATCTCCGCCTGTGACAGTAAGTGGGATAATATTGATACCTGCCTGCATTGGAGCTTCCTCCTGCGGCACTGTATAGACGGTATTATCCGCCGCATCTGCTTCGGGATAGGTGTAGTAAAGGTTGCTGTAGAAAGGCTGCTCCTTCATCTTCTTGTTGAATTCTTCCTGATACGCCTGCTTTGCACCAAAATCAAATGTCGCCATTCGCTTTGAATAATGACCGAAAACAGTCTGTGCATCGGTACCAAAAAGGCGTGTTATCGTATCGAAGGGGTACTCTCCCGGCTTTGCCTCGGAAATGATGCGCTTTATGCAGTCGATACCAAGTCCGGGGAGGTTATCGGGATTGTATGAGAGATACACAAGGAAGGGCCATACTTCATAGTAATTGCGTCCGTGAGGGAGTGTAAGGCTCAGATTGCGTATATACGGCTCGAACCAGCAGGTCTTTACGTTGCCCGTATAGTAGGGACTGCCGATATACATTTCACGGAACCAGTTAGCAAGAGGTTCCCACCATGCGCCTGTTATATCCTGATCCACCCATGCCTTCTGCTGCATTGTAACAACGTGTCCGAACTCGTGAGCGATAGTCAGATCATCCAGCATAGCGTCTGGACTGATTATCTCTATGCCATAGCCGTCCTCGGCACTCATGAACGCCCAGCCTTCCTGAAATTCAGGAAGTCCCGTACAGGTCAGATAAACATTGGTCTTGTATTTCTGACTGCTCCTGCCGTTGACATCAACATTCATGTTCTCCATTCCGAGGTACTCGCTGTAGCACTTCCACAGCTTCTCGTAGTCCTCCAGATTTCGTCTGAGAAACTCGGCGTTGACGTGTCCCGTAGTGTCATTATTTCCGTAGAAAATGACAAAATGATCCGATTCCACATAGTTTGCCGATTTGCAGTATCCCCATTTGTCGCGTACAAGATACTCGTCATCTGCCGCCTCTGCAGCTGAGGGTATCATGGGGAGTGCTGACGCTGTAACAAGTACAGCAGTCAGTGCAGCTTTGATCCGCTTGTTCATAAATATACCACCCTTTGCATAAGATTTCCGTTATGCGATAAAACCGCACATTGGTCTGCCTAAGGACACAATGGCGGTCTTATCTTCCGTATATTCATTATAACATAACATTTTGTGAGTTGCACTGATTTATTGAGCCTTTTTGGCGAAATACAGGGGATTTCTCTGTTTTTTACAAATCGGCGGAGCTGTCTTTGGGCATATCACAGATTAAACCCGTATATCTGCTTAAAGGATGATTTTATCTGCACGCACTGCACACCTTTTTCTCCGTATCAGCGGCTTTTCCGCTGACACTTCTCCTTATGTTCACCTGATAAGCTATGAAGTTTGTGAGAAGTGCTCCGCTCCATGCAGATACCTCGGCAAGTGCAGTTGCTCTGAAACCGAGAACAGGGATGAATATTATTATCACGGATATCCTGAGGAACATTTCAAGTATTCCCGAACACATCGGTACAAATGGGTATCCCATGCCCTGTACGCATTGTCTGAAAACGAACAGAAGGTCAACTGCAAAAAGCATTACTCCGCAGATAGGAAGGAACTCGGAAGCAAGTGCGATAGAGTCGTCACCGCTGAGTATTATTCCTGCCAGTACAGACGGGAAAAAGAACATTACCGAACCCAGAATAAGATACGAACCGAAGGCTATCTCCGCACAGACCTTTACGCCTTCACGTATGCGCTGGTATTCTCCTGCACCGTAATTCTGACTTGTAAAGGAAGATATAGTGTAGCCTGCTGTAACTCCCGGAAGCATGAACATGTTGATGTATTTACTGCATGCGGAATATGCTGATGTGTAGGCAACTCCGAGTCCGTTTACAAAGTACTGTACCACGATGCAGCCAACAGCGGTTATAGAATTCATACATGCCATTGGAAGTCCGTTTTTCAGGAGCTGCATATACATCCTGCCGTCGTATGAAAAGTCCTCACGGCTGAGATGTATCATCTCTATTTTCCTGAGTCTGCTGAAGCATATGGATGCGGATATTACCTGTGCCGCAATTGTAGCTGCTGCTGCTCCTTCAACTCCCGTACCGAGTACGAATATGCATACGCAGTCAAGGACTATGTTAACAATGGTTGATACGATTATTGCAATGAATGGAGTTCTGCTGTCACCAAGAGCACGGAGTATGGCTGCACACATATTATATGCGATAGTTGCAGCAAGTCCGCCGAATATAATATAGCCGTATGTAAGGCTCTCGTGAAGTATGCTCTCGGGAGTCTGCATCACTTTCATAATGGTGTGCAGAAAGATTATGCTCACTGCTGTGAGAAAGAGCGCTATAACTGCCGAAAGCTTAACTGACGCTGCAATAGCTTTCCTGAGCTGTTTTGCATCCCCTGCACCGTAGCTCTGTGCAATAAGTATAGAAAATCCGTTGGTCATGCCCATTGAAAAGCCTATTATCAGGAAGGTCAGCGAGGACATGTTTCCTACCGCAGCAAGAGAAGCGTCACCAAGTCCCTTGCCAACTATAGCCGTATCGGCAAATGAATAAATCTGCTGCATAAGATTAGTAAAAAGAAGCGGCATAAAGAATGTGAAGATGATTTTCTTTACATTTCCGCTCGTCAAATTTCTGGTATGCGTCATACCGATCACCTCGTCAGAGATTATACAGCAATTACAAAACAAATTATATCATAAATGTTGTTTTTATATCAGTTTTGTGGTATAATAGTAATGGCTTTCCAAACTAATTCTTCGGAAAGAAATAAAAAGGAGGCGCATCCATGAATACCGACCGTGAACTTAATTACCGCATATATGTACAAAAAATGAGCGGCTTTACAAGACTGCCTTTCAGCAGCGAAATGGAGCGATATATCTCCGTACAGCAGGGCGACGTTGAAGCAGTCAGAGAGAGCTTCAAAAAGGTCAGAAAGAACTTTCCCGAAGGTAAGGGACAGCTCTCGGATGATCCCGTAAGGAATATCCGATATCACATGATAGTGTCGGTCGCTATCATAGCCAGAGTATGCGTCGAAGCAGGCATGGGACACGATGAAGCCTATACCCTCGGTGACATCTACATCCGAAGAGCCGATAAATGTAGCGACTACGAGGGCATCCTCGACCTTTTCGAGCAGATGCGCATAGACTACGCCGAACGTATGCATCAGCTCAAAAAGAACAACGTCATTTCCATTCACATCAGGAAATGTATCGACTATATCTATGATCACCTCCACGAAGATCTCTCGGTAAACAAGCTTGCCGAGGTCGTGGGACTTGAACGTACCTATCTTTCCAAGCTTTTTTCAAAAGAAACAGGTACTACCATAAAGAACTTCATCAACAGCGCCAAAATAGATACCGCACAGAACCTGCTGAAATACAGCGAGTATCCAAGCTCGGAGATATCGTTTGCACTTGGTTTTTCTTCCCAGAGCGCCTTTATCAGTGTGTTTAAAAAGTACAGCGGTATGACTCCGAAGAAGTACCGTGAAATGTACTATTCACAGACTCAGATAGTATAGTCCAGCAGCGTCAGCCTGTGAAAAGCATTGCACCGCATTTTTTGAACACATTCCTCCAGAATCGCAATTTTTGCAAAAAAGCGCGCCTTTTTATCGTGTTTTTGCACAATATTTCACTTGAATTATTTATAATTTAATAGTATAATATTTATAAGCCTATGAAAAAGGCTTAAAATTTATAACAGGAGGAAAAAAATAATGAGCAAATTATTCAAGCGCATGCTTACAGCTGCACTCACTGCATCTCTCTGCATTTCGGGAAGTGCTATCCCCTATGCAAACGCCGTAGATACAGAACCATCCGCATCACAGCTCCTTAATGCTGACGAAACCCTTCTGAACGGTGCCGTAGAAGAATCCGGTACTCATGGTCTTTATCAATACCAATACTATAATAAGGATCAGGGAAGCATCAGCGTTGAATTCCAGAACAGACGCGGTTATGACTTCAGCTGGAATGATGCCGAAGATTGCATGTGCATGACAGGCGAGGTCTTTGACAGGATCGAATGGGATGAAAATATGAACAAGGTCACTGTAAGAACACCTTTATACGGTAAACCGATGATCGAGTACAGAGCTATCTCCGAAGGTGACGGAAATTATTTATTCGGTGCATACGGCTGGCTCGGAGATAATGATGCCGAGTTCTTCATTATCGATGACTGGGGCGCTGAAAAGCCTGATTATTCCACAACAGGTGAAGCTCTCGGTGAAGTTGAATCCGACGGCGCAGTTTACAACATCTACAAGGTACAGCATCCTTTCATGAAGGATTCAGACACCTATACATACTGCTATTATATCGTAAGAAGTGAGAAGAAGTCCGCAGACGGAAATATGATAACAGGAACTATAAACGTTGCAAATCACTTCAAGGCACTGAATGATCTCGGCGTTGATACTTCATCACCATTCGATATAATGCTCGCTACCGAGGGATATGGTTCCAGCGGAGCTATGCACGTAACCAAGAATGACCTCTACTATCTCCCTGAGATCGAAGAAGATTACCCTGATGTAGAGTATATCCCTGATGAAGAGGATATCAACAACTATACAGGTACTGTTTTCAACGGTCTCGTTAATAACGAGAGAGACGGCTATTACTTCAACACATTTTATGATACTGTTCTTGCTGATCCCGAAGATGCTAACGAGATCCGACTCGAGCTCATCGAGAACGGCGGTTTCAAGTGCGACTGGAAGGAAGTTTACGAAGCAGAGTTTGAGAAAGGTCTTAAATACTACCAGGCTGAAGATCAGACTATCTTCCCGCTGAGAGAATACAACGGCGAGGAGCTGACTGTTGAATACAGTGCCGACCTTAAGGAAGGAAAGGCTTTCGCAGGCGGTCACGGCTGGCTCAACGGCGGAAGTGTTGAGTACATGATAGTTGACGCTTACAGAGGCTGGGATCCTCAGGAAAACGATAACGAATTCACGAAAACAGAGCTTCTCGGTACAGAAACTATCGACGGCGCTGAGTATGATATCTACTACAGCGACCACTTCTTCTACAAGCTGTATTTAAGCGTTCGCAAGGAAAACAAGCTTACAGAGGACAATACCGAGATCGAAGGCGTTATCAACATCAACGATCACCTTGATGCTTTCAAGAAGCACGGCCTTGCTGTTGCTGATCCTGAGATAGCTACTTTCCAGGTTACAGGCGTTAAGGGCAGCGGTTCTGCTGTTGTAACAAAGGATATCGTAAAGATAGACGGCGAGGATATCTACATTCCTTCACCTGCTGCCGAAGAGATACTCGAAAAGGTATTCCACTATATCCCCGGTGATCTTAACGACGACAAGAAGGTAAACAGCTTTGATATGGTCATTGCACGTGCTGAGCTTCTCAAGTCCTTCAACGGCGAGGAGTGCCTCGAAGCAGCGGATATCGACTGCAGCGGTGAAACACATATCAACGATGTGGTTCTGCTGAACAAGCTTATCCTCGGCGAGGATATCAAGGTTCCTACAGTACGTCCCGAGCACAAGACAAAATAAAGTATTACTAATAAGCATGAAAAACGATTGTGACGCAGTATCCCGACTGCGTCACAATTGTAATAGGTCTTTACAATTATTGGAAAATTATTACGGGGATATGTTATAAAACAGGACTTTTCTGCGAGTGTATATTATGGAACTATCATCTATAACACATGTCCTGTTGGGCGGAAAGATCTATTGTCAAAGGAGAGATTTTAATGAAAAAACGAATCACACGCTCGATCATCAGCAGCCTTGTATCAGCTTCTATGCTGGCTGCGACTGCTTCACCACTGATCGCACCACTATGCGTCAACGCTCAGGAAAGCGATGCACCTGTTCTCGGCGCTGCTAATGAAACAGCTATGGGCTATAATATGCTCGGTCAGAACAACTTCGATAACGGGATAGGATTTCCGTGGAATGTAGTTCAGGTTCTGCCTGCACAGCAGGCCTTCGATATCTCGGACGGCACTTATAATGTACGTATAATCAACAACCAGAGTCCTGAATCAATATGGGATCTTCAGTTACGCCACAGAGACCTTTCTATAACTGCCGGACACAGGTATAAGGTCGCTTTCGATATTAATTCAACATCCGATGGTAATATCTTTACTCAGATCGCTAACTATAAAGCAGATGATCCCGTATGGATGAACTGCCTGCCGGGCACCGATGCATGGCACTTCAGCGGTCGTACCGACGAAAATGGCTATGAACACTCACTCAGCTTAGGAAACCTCGTTGTCAAAGAGGGACTTAACCACTTCGAGAGCGAATTCACCGCACAACACTCCATTGATAGCGCTGAGTGGATCTTCTATTACGGCGGCAAAGGCATGCACGCAGATGAAGACTGCTTCCCGAACGGTACTTTACTTAAGTTCGATAATATGGTCCTCACAGACCTGGACGAGGAAAATGTTCCCAACCCCAAATACAGCATAGATAACCTTTACACCTTACCCCACAGCAATGTAATGGTCAATCAGATCGGTTACTATCCTACGCTTAATAAGTCGGCTTCATATGTGACCGATGCTTTCAAACCGCTCCCCTTTGAGATAAGGGACGCTTCCGGAACTGCTGTATACAGCGGCATGACCAAGGTATTCGGTGAAGATGAAGACTCAGGCAGCAGCTACACAAAGGATTCAGGTCAATTCATCCACATCATAAATTTCTCCGATTTCCAGGCACCTGGTACCTACACTATTTTCGTCAAGGACGAAACAGGCGTATCAGATACTTCCTTCAACGGCATTGAGGGATTCTTTGATACCGTAAAGGACGGCGATAAGCTCACATGGAGCACCAAGGAACCCGGCGCTGAAACATACATTATGAATCAGAGTCCTGAATTCAGCATTTCAAGCTTTCTTTATGAAGACAGTATAGTGAAGGATGCCTTCAACTACTTCTATCAGAACCGTTCGGGAATAGCAATAGAACCCGAATATATCACATCGGGAGATAAGGAACTGCTCGGACATAAGGCTGCACATCTATCGGATAAAGCTTACGTTCAGAGCGAATGGAGACAGAGCTACGCATATGACCTCGAAGGTGCCGATAAGAATTATCTGCTTGATGTAACAGGCGGCTGGTACACCGAAGGAAACTACTACAAGCAGGTCACTGACGGAGCTTCCGCTGTATGGGCTCTCCAGAACGCTTACGAGTTCTCTAAGGCTCAGGACGGCACAGATAAATGGGCATCAGAGAATATAGCTCTCCCTGAAGAGGGCGATGCTCCCGCTATACTCAAAGAGGCAAGATAAGAGCTTGAATGGATGATGAAGATGATCGTCAAGGAGGATGATCCTTACTGGGGCGAACATGCAGGCATGGTCTACAGCGGAGTACGTGACTACATGTGGCTTCCTATGCCAAGCCTTGAATGGAATGAATACGACGAAACCCCCGGGCGTATCATCTCTCCGCCTTCATATACGGCAACTCTCGATTTCGCAGCTTGTGCAGCTCAGGCAGCACGTCTCTGGAAAGACTACGACTCCGATTTCGCTGCAAAGTGCCTTGATGCCGCTAAGAAGGCTTATGCCGCAGTTGACAGCTCCGCACTCACTTTCAAGTGGAATTCTGATACTAAGGTATTCTTCGAGCCAAGCGATAAGGGCGTAGGTACTTCTCTTGTAACCGATTACTCAGCAGAGGACGAATACTACTGGGCAGGCTGTGAGCTGTTCATATCTACAGGTGATAATTCATACTATGACAACATACAGAAACATGACAGCGGTAATAACGGCAAAGCTTTCTCTCTGGCAGATCGGCTTTCTCCCGATGGAGGCGCCGAAGTATATACATCTTTTGACGCAGGAAACACATCGGGATACGGTACCCTTTCACTCTTCCTCTCACCTGAAGGTCTGAGCGATGATGAAAAGCAATTAATACGTGATTCTATCATCAAAGCAGGTAAAAAATACATTGATTACCAGGAAAAACAGGGTATGCATATTCCGTACACTAAGTCATATGTTCCTAATTACACAAGTATAGGACCTGAAGATCTCACAAGAGGCTACCTATACGGATCCAACGAAACCATAATCAATAACGCACTTATACTGGGTTATGCATACTATGCTACTGAAGATACATCCTACCTAAGCGCAGCAGCTGAATCTATGGACTATATCTTCGGACGCAATGCCCTCGGATTCTCATATGTTTCAGGCTACGGTGAAAACTCTATGAAGAACCCATACCACAGATACTGGGCAAACGGTCTGAACTCAAACCTTCCAAAGACTCCTGACGGTGTTCTTTCTCCGGGTGCTAACTCGGGATTACACGATCCATATGTTAGAAGTCTTGGTCTTATAAGAGGTGTAACGGTTGGAGATAAAATGGTTTGTAAATATGCTCCCCAGAGGTGCTACGTTGACGCAAATGAAGCTTTCAGTGTAAATGAAGTTAATGTTTGCGCTAATGCTTCACTGGTATCCATGCTGTCGTTCTTACAGGATGCGACCAACAAGCTTCCAAAGGCTATGCCGCATGTAACAGTTCCGCAGGATCAGGAGCCTACAACCGCACCTGTTGCTACAACTGCCGCAGTAATCACAACAACAAAGCCTGTACAGACAACCGCGGTCGATCCTACTGCTGCACCTGCAACTTCACCTGCTGATACAGATTCAAAGGTCAGCGGCGATGCTAACGGCGACTACGATGTTTCACTTGCAGACTCCCTGCTGATACTCCAGAACATCGCAAACAGCAAGAAGTACCCACTCGGCGTTCAGGCTACGGATAATGCAGACTGTGTCGATAACGGCAAGGGACTTACTCCTATGGACGCTCTCGCAGTTCAGATGGTAGATGCTAAGCTCATCAAAGCAGGAGACCTGCCGATAAAGGGCGAAACAATGGAAAAACTGACATCAGATAAAAAGTAATTCAACAAGGCAAGGGAAAGTTATAGATATATAAAAGGGCGTCCTTCGGGACGTCCTTTCCGTTTGTATTACTTCATTTGTGCTTGACATAAGATTAAAAGTATGCTATAATGAAAAAAACTGCAAAAGAGGTGTGAGGATGAAAAGATAATCTGCTTTTGAACACATGAATAATTAATCTGACAGTGTGGAAAACGCATACTGTCTTATCATGTTGCCAAAAGTGGATTATGTTATCATAACCTCTCTTTTTTGTGCATTTATATTTCTACAGGCGATCTGCGGGATCGTCTGCTTTCGTGAGGATATGATACTTATCGGGACTGTTTGGCAGCAAGCGGTCCCGATTTTTTTCGGTCCGCGGAAGGAGGAATCTATGTCACAGATCAGCGTAAAAAATCTTACTTTCTGCTATGAGGGCAGCTTTGATAACATCTTTGAAAACGTTTCTTTCTCTGTCGATACAAACTGGAAACTCGGATTCATCGGCAGAAACGGCAAAGGAAAAACCACCTTTCTGAAGCTCCTTACAGGCGAATATCAATACAGCGGAAGTATCGATTCATCCGTAGCTTTCGGCTACTTTCCATACGTACTCAGCGATGAGCAGATGCAGCTTCCTGCCGCTGAACTTCTCGACGAAATGAAAAGCGGCTGCGAACTATGGCGTGTTATATGCGAACTATCACTACTTCGTGAGGAATCGGATATACTGTTCCGTCCATTCGTTTCACTAAGTCCAGGAGAACGTACAAAGGTAATGTTAGCGGTACTGTTTTCGGGTGAAAATGATTTTCTGCTCATCGACGAACCAACAAACCATCTGGACAATAACGCCCGTGAAGCAGTCAAAAATTACCTTGCTAACAAAAAAGGCTTCATACTTGTTTCCCATGACCGTGAACTTCTTGACGCATGTACGGATCATGTACTTGTGCTGAACCGCAAGTCCGTTGAGGTACAGAGTGGAAATTTCAGCGTGTGGTGGGAGAATAAGGAAAAGCGTGACCACTTCGCAGCAGCTGAAAATGAAAAGCACAAAAAGGAAATAAAAAAGCTGAAACAAGCAGCAAAGCGAGTTTCAGACTGGGCAGATAAAAATGAAAGCACAAAAATCGGTTTCGATCCTGTAAAGGAGCATGACAGGTGCATCAGTACACGTTCGTTTATAGGTGCAAAAACCAAGAAAATGCAAAGCCATGTAAAACAGATGGAAAAGCGCATTTCCAGAGAAATTGAGGAAAAAGAAGGGCTTCTAAATGACATTGAACGCACTCCCGAACTGAAGATACAGCAGCTTCAGCACCACAGGAATACTCTGGTAGAAATCAGGGACTACAGCGTTCAGTACGAAACAGCAGATACTCCCCTTTTCACAGGTCTGACCTTCACTGTAAAAAAAGGAGACCGAATCGCACTTCACGGTGGAAACGGATGTGGTAAATCGACACTAATTAAATGTCTTCTGAACAAAGCCGGTTACAATAGTGATTCGCTGCCGATAAAGGAAACTGGACTATGCGAAACTGCATCAGGCCTCATCGTCTCCTATGTTTCACAGAATACAGACGGACTTAGCGGCAGTTTACAGGATTTCTGCACGTCAAGAGAAGTTGAACAGAGTCTGTTCTTCTCGGTACTTCGTCAGCTGGACTTTGAACGCACACAGTTCACCAAAGACATACGGGAGCTATCTGCCGGACAGAAAAAAAAGGTACTTATCGCAGCAAGCCTGCTTAGTCCATCACACTTGTTTATCTGGGACGAGCCGCTGAATTACATCGATGTCTTCTCACGGATGCAGATAGAAAAACTGATCTCCACCTTTCAGCCAACCATGATATTTGTGGAACACGACACTCGTTTCCGTGAAAAAATCGCAACATCAGTCATTGAACTTGACCAGATATAAAAAATCGGGGAGGACCTGAAAAGGTTCTCCCCGAAAGTATACTCTTATTATTCCTTTACACCACCGAGGGCAACGCCAGCGATAATGAACTTGGAAAGAATTACATATACGATTACGATAGGAAGGATACTGAGAGCGATTGCTAAGTAGATAGCACCGTAGTCAGTAAACTTATCTGATGCCTGGATAGCAGAAACCATCATAGGAAGAGTCTTCTGCTTGAACTTCGAGCTAACAAGGATCATGTTAGGTGTATAGAAGTTGTTCCAGCTTGCGATGAAAGCGAATATAGCCTGAACTGCGATAGCAGGCTTCATCATCGGGATCGCGATCGATATGAATGTTCTGAACTCGCTGCATCCGTCGATACGAGCAGCCTCAACGATATCGAGTGGGAAGCTCGACTTCATGTAAGAACGCATGAAGTAAACTACCGCAGGAGCTGCGATCGCAGGAAGAATGAGCGGCCAGTATGTATCGGTAAGGTGAAGTTTCAGCATGAATGCTACGAAACCGGCTGAAGTAACCTGCATAGGAACCATCATTACAAGGAGGATAACTGTGTAAGAGATCTCCTTGAGTTTGAAGTCGTATACATGGATGCCGTAAGCAGTCATAGCTGAGAAGAAAACAGTAAATACAGTTGAGATACCTGTAATAAGTAAGCTGTTCTTATAACCGATCCATACGTTGAATACTGTGTTATAGTTGATATCCTTGAACAGTGTCTTTATGTTCTTGCTGAGGTGTCCGCCAGGAATAAAGCTGATACCGTTAGCAATAGCTGAATTTGAACGAGTAGCATTGACAATAAGGATATAAATTGGAAGCAGACAGATAATAGTCAGGATAATAAACCATATGGTAAGTATAACTGACTTTCTCTTAAGGCTTGCAGTATAGTTATCCTTGGGCTCTCCGTAAACAGATTTCATTTTGCTCATATTTTAAAATCTCCCCCCAAACTGCTTGCCGACCATTGAAGTCTGCTGCTGATTCTTCTTGATCTGCTTCTTCTTAGCGATCTCATCCTTATCACGAGTGAGGTAGAATGCGATACAACCAAGAATAAGAGTAATGAAGAACAGAATAACTGAAGCTGCACCTGCGTAACCCATCTTAGGATCGACCTGATCGTGGAAATACTCATAAATGTAAACAGCAACAGTTTTAAGGTCGTTACTAACCTTATTAGGATCCTTATGATAGAGATAAGGAATATCGAACATCTGGAGACCACCGATCATGGAAGTAACCAGTGTGTAAGCCATAATAGGGCTTAAGAGTGGAAGAGTGATCTTTCTGAACACCTGTCCGGAAGTAGCACCGTCGATGCTTGCAGCCTCGAACAGTGAAGGGTTGATACCCTGAATACCTGACATGAGCATGATCATGGTATTACCGAACCACATCCATGTCTGGATGAACATAACGACGCCACGGGACTGCCATACACCTGTGATGAACTTGATAGTATCATACTTTTCTGATGCAGCGTCCTTGCTAACCACTCCTATTTTATTAAGGAGCTGATTGAGCGCACCTGGAGTATTCTCAGCCTCACCGCAAAGCTGGAGGAAGAGAACTGCAACTGATGCAGCAGTGATGATATTAGGAAGGTACATTACAATCTTGAAAAAGCCCTTTCCCGGGATCTTGAGGTTAGCTTCTGTAAACCAAACCGCAAGAGAAAGGGACAGAGCGATCTGAGGTATAAAGTTACCTACCCAAAGGATTACAGTGTTCGCAAGAGAAGTAAAGAATCTCTCGTGAACCATTTTGATAGCACGGTTTGAACCGCCGAAGAGTATAGCCTTATAGTTGTCCAGACCTACGAAAGCATCGAGACCATCTTTACCGTTTCCGTGGAAGGAAAGGATAAAGGTATTAATTAAAGGCCATAACTGGAAAAAGAAATAAACGATAAAAAACGGCAGAATAAACAAGTAGCCATATTTTGCATAGCTGATAGATTTAATTCGCCTCTGTGCAGCTGATGCCATTCACACACACCCTCTCAGATAAATCAATTGTTAAATAAATATACACCTACGGAACACCGAAGTATTCCGTAGGTATACATATTACATTTTAAAGCTGAAACGAATTTAATTATTCGATATCGAGTGTTGTGATCTTCTCAGCAACCTGATCCTTGAATGCATCAAGTGTATCTTCCCATGAAGCGCCAGCCTCGAGGTACTGCTTCTGAACAGCATCGATGAACTCGCCCTTAACTGTAGCATCATACTCTGTGATGAGGCCCTTGAAGTCGATTGTCTTAGCGTTCTCAGCAAGCTCTGCGAAGTAGTTCTGCTTGTCCTTGAAGTTACCTGTGATCTCCTCGTTGAATACTGTGTTAGCATCGATGAGGTCAGCCATTACCTTAGAGTTGTTTACGAACTCAGGCTTGTTCTTAGCGTATGTAGACATCTGATCCTCGTCTGATGTAGCAGAGATGATGAAGTCACGAGCCTCTTCACCGTTATCTGTGTTTGGATGAACAACGATCCAAGTACCGCCCCAGTAGAATGCCTGTGGTCCTTCACAAACAGCCCACTTGCCGTATGTATCGCCGTCTACGCCGCCAGCAGCGTTGAGGAAGAATCCGCCGAAGCCCCATGTTGATACGAAGTAACCCATGCAGCTTCCGTTTGTTCCTGCAGCTGTCCAGTCATCAGACCACTGTGTGTTCTTTGTAACACCGCCGCAATCCCAGAGAGCCTTAGCTGTATCTGCGAAGTCCTTGCAGAAGTCGTCGATAACGAGTTTGTTGTCCTTAACCCATGGCTGTGTACGTCCACAAGCATATGCCTGCCACATACCACCGAGTGTATCAGCGAGAGCTGTCTTGCCGTTTGAAGCCTCGTTAACTGTCTTAGCAGCCTCAACGAACTTATCCCAGTCGCCGATCTTATCCTGCATCTCAGCAGGTGTCTTAACGCCGAGGTACTCTTCAGCGAGGTCAGCTCTGTAACCGAAGCCGCCTGCTGCAGCCTGCCATGAAACGCCCTTACGAACGCCGTTCTTATCCTTACCGATCTCATCTGTGTATCCGAAGATGTTAGAGAAATCGCTGTCGCCAAGACCGAGCTTAGCAAGGTCGAGTGTGAGTGAATCATCGTTGATGTACTTCAGAGCCCAGTCAGCCTCGCAGAAGTAAACGTCGATGTCTCCGCCGCCTGCGAAGAGCTGATCGTACTTCTCTGAAGCCTCGCCGCCGCCAACACCGAAGTTGATGAACTTGATGCCGTCTACGCTGTCGTTTGCGAGCTTATCAGCGAATGCCTTGTAATCAGACTCGCCCTTCCACTGAGCAAGAAGTGCAGGAACGTCATCTGCGTTCCAAGCAGCAACTGTGAAGTCTGCGCCGCCCTTACCAACTGAAGCGTCGATCTCGCCAGTGCCTGTTACAGCGTCAACTGCATCTGAAACAGCCTCTGAAGCGTCTGAAACTGCATCTGAAACTTCGCTTGCAGCGTCTGAAACAGTGTCTGAAACTGCCTCTGAAGTGGATGAAGCTGCCTGACTGCCGCAGCTTGCGAGTGCTGTAGCTGCCATTGAAAGAGTAGCTACTAATGCTAATGTTTTCTTAAGTGTGTTCATTAGATTTTCCTCCTTAAATACCCATATTTTAATAATATGGTTTTAGATGAATAATGATTTTCTTCCGAAGCCTTCGGGGCCCATTCCCATCGGTGAATGTCCTCACTCGAATCATACTCCCTTTGGGTGTTCGGTGTGCTCCTTGCGGAGCGGGTATTACAAGGGACTTTCATCCCAGTACCGTCTTGGCGGTTTGTACGGCAGATACCGTATGAAGCAATTCGTCCGCAGGCATCATCAGGGAACCGCTCCCTGTGATCCTTTCACCTGAATGATATCCTTGCTTCATGCTGTTTACTTAAAGTATTATACAGCACCTCCGCTTTGGTGTTTTTACTATACCGTATTTTTCGATCAAAGTCAATCCTTTGCATCGTTCCGTAATACTTTTTTGCACATATTGTATATTTTCAACACTCATTTCTCGGTAATAATCACATAATTACAGAGTGCAATTTTCAAAAGTTACAAATTGGTTAACGGTCATTTTTGACTTTATTTCACATATCGTAAAGGTTTCTTTTATGGCATATGCCTACCTAATACAAAAAATCGGAAAATATTTCCGATTTTTTGTGCGTTTTAACAAACTGGAAACAAGGAGCAGTTTTTTGATGCATTTTACTCCTCTTTTTTGTCGGTTGCATCAGTTATACTCATAGTTGAAAGTTCGGCATAATATACAAGAATTAATGTCGCATCTGAGGAATCTATTACATGGTTCTTATCCATGTCTGCAAGGTACTGATTGCTGTAAGGTATCGTACCGCCGCCGCCGGTTGACATTGATGCATAATGTGCCAGTGTCTCTGTTGCATCCGCCGCATTAACGAAACCGTCCCTGTTAACATCGCCCATTTCGTACATCTCAACTATCATCGGCGCCGTAGCAAAGTAGGTTTTTGTCGCCTTTTCACGTATAGCGAGCCTGTCACCTACGTGGAACTCGTTATCTCCCCACCATGCTCCTATCAGCGAATCAAGATCGCTGTCATCTTCTCTGAGGTTATATCTATCCAGCAGCAGTTCCTTCAATTTTTCAAGAGAAGTATATCCCCTGGATTCCGCCAGCATTTCAAACAATCCGCCTGACGAAGGCTCTATCAGTGCCGCTTCATACTTTTCAGGATCATCAAACATTATAACGCCTGCCTTTGTGGTGTATGAAGGAACTTCGGGAGCCATTCCCCCTGCATAAGGTATGACCATATATGTTGCAAGACTTGCAAAATGCGTATCATCAGCCTTTAAGCGAATGTTCAGTCCCTCTCCGGGTATTACGCTGAAATCCAGATAATTCTCGTCATCTTTTCCGTTTTCGTCCACTGCAAAAGTGGTCATACGGTTTGCGGCAGGCTGATAATTTGTGGGCACGTCGAATCCCTCATCGATACAGAATTCTATATCGGGAGCAAGTTCCGTGGGGATGCCTGTGATAGTCTCGGCTTTAAAGTTGATGACCAGATCGGGCATAACTCTCCTTGAAGGAAGCCTGTATTCGGCCTTCTTATCGCCTATATACGCGAAAACTCTCTTTCCTGCGATACCTCCCACATAAGCGCCGTCATCAATAAAATTGCCGAATTCGTCATATACTTTTTCCGCACCTTTGTAGTACAGGCGCTCATCCTGCATATCCACTTTAATACAGTCACGCACTATTTCAAGCTCGTAATCGCCGTTCGGAATTCCCATCTGCTTCGCAGTAAGATTTATTGTACAGGCTTCTCCGTCTTTAGGAAGTTTCTGCCACTCTGAACGCGAATAACCGTACACAATTTCGTCTCCTATGCTTATTAATGCTGTAGTTACGGGGTAAAGCTGCACCTGATCTATAGTAGCATCAAGAATGACATAAAATTTGCCGTCCTTGTAGTAAGCACGCTGATACTTTTCTTTTCCCCTTTCAACGTAGTAAACGAAGATGTCATTTATTGCCGCTGTCTTTTCTGTATAGTTTACTATACGCGGATCATAGGGACTGCCGTTTGTATAAGCCGAAACAGTATCAGGGGGAACGATCTTCTCTGTCACCTCGTGTACTCCCGAGATCTCACCGCTGCCGCCGGAACATTCTATCTCAAAGTCGCCGTAGGAGGTCAAGGTGAGTGGGGTTCCCGGTTCAACCGCACCTTCAGGTTCGGAGAATTTTACGTCATTATCCTTTGTACCAAATGCCTTAAGGGAAATATTGCCCAGAACTACGGTTATCGTTCCGTTAGCAAAGAGCGTCTTGTAGTAATCGAGCTTTTCATCGGCTTTCTTCATTTCCTCTTCGTCATCCTCTATACCGAAGTAGAGATTGGATTTCAGATTGGTGTAAATAGCATTTTCCTCTGCATCGCCGTAAGTTTCTTCGTCATCGACAACGTCGAACCATGTTTCTCCGTCCGCACTGAAAAAGCTTTCTCCTCTGTTGGTATTGTTTCTGACGCCGTCTTCTGTAGTATTGCTGCCGATATTCGTCTTTTCACCGTCTCTATCATCAGTAACATACATAGCTGTCTCGATCGGGATTATGAATGTGGTTTCCTTATTGTAAAGCTTCACTACAACGCTGAAGTCAGTGCCGTACTTTACAGCTACAGCTTCATCAAGGGGAATGGTAAAATAGCCTGTATAGTGGCTTACGCCTTTCGTAACTGACGAAGGTGTACCCGAAGAAGGATCTTTCCTGTCCTTAAGGTCTGTATATACGGTTATTTCATATTCTGTTTCGGGTTGTCTTATATATGTAGATATTGCTTCGATGTGCTGATCCGTTTCATCATTATAGAATATATTCGCCATGTAGGAAGGTGTATTTTCCTCCCCTGAATCAAATATTGAGAGCGACTGGTTCGGGACAAAAGTATCATGGTGGAAATTAGTCGAGTAGTTATACTTGTCTCCGAGCTCAAAAACGGCAAATTCTCCCAATGAAGGATCATCATAGGATATCCATACGAAACCATCATCACCGAGATCTGTTCCCCAGCTGTTCTTTACGAGCCACGCTCCGTCATGCTCGGGAGCGTTTTTGAAATAAGATGCAGGAAAGTCGTCATCCCAGCCGACTATTACCACAGAGTGGTTTGAAAATCTCGGAGGTCTCTTTGATTTGGTACAGGCATGCTCAGAAGAATAGTTCGCCGAAGAATCAGAATGGAACGCAACATCAACAGCCTGTCCGTTTGTAACGAAATGCTTTACAAGGCTGTCAACGTAATCCTTATTCGTCCTCATCCTGTCATAATCGAACATATATGCATTTTCAAGGTGATAATCCGAATCATACTTGATGTCATACATTTTTACATAGTCATTCAGAGCGTTGATATCACCGTACCGCAGTTTTGATTCGTTAACAGGTCCCACCCACTGAGACCACAGATTTACTACGATTTCACTGCTTCCGCCGACAGACATGATCTTCTTTGGATCGGTTTCCATGGAATCTATCTGGTCGATTCCGAGATAAGCACAGTAAGCAGTATGAAACTCCGAAAGGTCAATATTCGGCAGTCTGTCTATTATGCTCGTTTCCGCACTTGCTGCTGCGGAATGTGCCCAGCAGGTACCGAAGGTCTCCTGGTTCTTTACAGCTGTAAGCGGCAATACACCTCGCATATCGAACTTTGAAGGGTACTTCTCATCGCCTTGTATCAGCTCGCTCATCTCCGCTGTATTGAGAACATCGGGAGAAAGCATATCTTCAACTCCGTTCAGAGTCAAAGAATCGGGTACAGACAGTGAACAGACTATATCGTCCGCTGCGCTGTCAGGTGAAATAACTGCCGCTTCCGAGAGAAACGGCATCATATAACTTAAAGAAACAGCTGCTGCCGAAATTATAGCAGCAGCTCTGTTCAAACATTTTCTCATAAACACTCCTCAAACCTATCACATCAGACCCTGTTTACATATACATCATATTCTTATCCGCAAAAAGCAGATGTTTCGCCGCTTTCTGTATATCCACACTATAGAAAAGCTCGCCGCCTTCATATTCCGACTGAACTGCTGTATATCCGCTGTTTTTAAGTTCGTTGGAACGGAGATACGCTTTAGCCTGCTTGACGGTCTTGAAACGTTTTCCATACATCTCATGATGTGCATAAACATTGCGCGAAATGAGGTATGTACCTGTTTTTTCATTTTTCAGAACAAACACTTTATTATCCTCCTAACCGAAAAATATAAAATAAACAACCCCGAACCATTCTCTCACCCAATATGTAGGCAAAAGCCAGTATGGAGTAGGTGCCGAAATGTTACGGGCATCCATTCCGAGTTTACGGGCTATCAGGTCGGCCCTTAACTGATGGAAACCGTCTGTAACGATAGTGACATCACCGCAAAGTGATCTTTCCTTTATCAGCTTTTCCGAAAATCTCAGGTTCTCTTCGGTATTCACGGACTTATCCTCCATAAATATCCGTTTACTATCGATACCTTTTGCAACGAGGTAATCCCTCATGCACTGCGCCTCGCTTACAGCCTCATCCTCGCCCTGTCCGCCTGAGACGACAGCCTTTACATCCTCATGCTCCGAGAGATAATCGTAAGCGGTATCAAGTCTGCGCTTCAGCATAAGGCTCGGACGTCCGTCCTTGACCTTGCATCCGAGTACAACAAGTGTCGTACTGCTGCTTTGCGGTGCATCGCGCATTTCCCTGACCATAAATCCGCTTATCACGGCGGCTGTAATAACTCCTGCAAGGAAAAGTCCGCCTACAGTACAGACTGCTGCTTTCCCGAAAGGTCTTTCCCACATACGGCTTACAAGCTTCATGAAGCTGCCGTTAAACAGGAATATCCCCGTCAGGATAAGTGAAACAGCTGCTCCTGCGGCATTTCCGATATTGACTATCCCGGAGCCTACAGGAAGCAGAAATAGTATAAAAAGTGCAAAAGAGGCAAGAGCAGCTATCACTCTCGCCTCGTTTTTCACAAGCAAAAAACTCATGCCGATCAGTTATTCCTTTGCTGCTTTAGTTTTTGATGTCAGACGAAGGATCCGTTCAAGGTTCTCTTCGGTAGTTGTACAGCTTCCGAGATGAGTCGGAACGCTGTTGTAAAGTCCGTGGAAGTCGGAGCCGCCTGTTTCGATCAGTTCGTATTTTTCAGCAAGCTTGTGAAGTTCGCTGCGGCAGGCTTCATCAGCGGAATAATGAGCAACCTCAACTCCGTCTATCCTGCCCTCGGAAGCAAGTTCCTCCAGCAGTTCAAAGTTGTCATACTGCGCAGGGTGAGCCATTACAGCCGCACCGCCCGAAGTATGGATAAGGTCGATTACGAAGTTCACATCGGGATATTCTCTCTCGATATAGCAGCTTCCTGTTTTGGGTTAAAGAGCTCGGAATCAAGTTCGCCGTAGAATTCAAGTGCATATCCGTAATCGATAAGTGCGCGCATGATATGCTGCTTGAATATACTCTTTGAGCCTGTGGTATTTTTAAGTATGCTTTCAAGTGTTATGGGGTATTTTTCCATAACCTTGTCTATCATTTCCTTTGAGCAAGCCTTGCGTATCTCGCATGACTTAAGGCAGAGTCCTTCAAGTCTTTCGGGTTTGCGCGGATTGTAGCACAATATATGGACTTTTCCGTTTCTCTTTTTATCCCATGCGGAAAGTTCAACTCCGCGCAGTATATTGACTCCTTCACGCTGACCTATAACATCAGCTCTTGAAAAAGAAGCCATAGTATCGTGGTCAGTAATGGACAGCCAGTCGATACCTGTTCGTTTAGCCTGTGCGATGACGTCCTCGATGCCGAGAGAGCCGTCTGACAGGGTAGTATGACAATGCAGATCGCAGATCATGATATAACCTCTTTCACCGCAAAAAGGTGCGGTCGAAATATATTAATTATGTCACAAATAAATAACGAAAAATATATGCTTTATCCATTATACCATATCCGCTCACAAATTGCAAGCTTTTTTGTGCAATTTTATTCCTGCTGCAATGCCGAGTACAATTCTCCCTTCTTGAATCCAGTTTCCTTTGCCACTGCCTTACACGCGTCCGTAGGCTTTTCACCCATATCTATGAGCTTTTTGACCTGTTCCATAGCCTGTTCTATAGTCATTTCGCCGTCCGCAGAAGGATCTCGTCCCTCCAGCAGGAGCACGAATTCTCCCCTCGGTTCGTTCTCGTTATAGTAGGCTACCGCCTCATCAAGGGTGAAGTGAAGAGTCTCCTCGTATATCTTGGTTATCTCACGGCAGATAGTTATTTTTCTGTCTCCTCCGAAGAACTCCGCCATTGCCGAAAGAGTCTTTTTCAGCTTGTGTGGAGCCTCGTAGAATATCATTACCGCAGTTTCATTCCGCAGAAGCTCGAATCGTTCAAGGCGTTCCTTGTTTGCCACGGGAAGAAAAGCTTCAAAGGTGAATCTTCTTACGTTCATACCCGAAAGTGCTGCGGCAGTTGTCACCGCAGTAGGTCCCGGAACTGCCTTTACAGGTATGTCATTTGCATAAGCCTTCCGTACAAGCACTTCACCGGGATCGGATATACAGGGCATACCTGCGTCCGTCACGAGTCCGCAGCTTTCGCCTTCAAGTAGTCTGCGGATTATCCTTTCCGAGTCCGCAGGAAGACTGTGCTCATGGAAAGAGACTATATTCCCGCCGCTTTTCTTTATGTCATAATGGGCGAGTATCTTGGAAGTCATGCGGGTATCCTCCGCTGCAACGAAGTCCACCTCCTCCAGCATCCTAAGCTGACGGAGAGTTATATCCTCCAGATTGCCTATGGGAGTTCCTATTATATACAGTGTACCGCTCATTGCTCATCCTTTCCCGTATCGTAGATACGCTGAAGTTCTTCCGTAAAACCGTTCTCGCTGCGGATGTACAGCTGCGGCTCGACCTTCATAAAAGGCTTGGAGCCTTTCTTACCCTCTATCAGGAACAGCCACGGTGCTTCATCGGGATTCTTTGATACGAAGCGAAGTCTTTTGGGTTCTATGTCATTGTTTTTCATTGCGAAAATAACGTCACTTAGCCTTTCGGGACGGTTGCAGACGCAAAGTCTTCCGCCGTATTTCAGGAGCTTCTTCGCAGCTGCACATACATCGTCTATCGTGCAGAGTATCTCGTGACGGGCTATTTTCTGCGCTGTGATAACGCTCTGAAAGCCTGCGTTGTTCACCTTGTATGGCGGATTGCAGGTTACGAGGTCCAACTGACCGAGAGGAGCGTCCTCCCACAGTTCTTTCAGATCCGCACATATCGGTACTATCCCCGAAGTTTCACTCTTTTCCAGGCCAAGGCGAAGCTGTTCTATTGCCCCCTCCTGTATGTCCACAGCGTAAGTGACCTGCGGCGGACGGTACTTCTGCATAATGAGCGGTATGATACCGCATCCCGTACCAAGGTCGCAGGCTTTGTCCTTCTGCCTGTACTGCGAGAAATCCGCAAGCAGAAAAGCGTCTGTACCAAAGCGGTGATCGCTGCTGGCACAGACATATATCTTATCAGTTAGTTTTTCGTATTTGTATTCCATAACGCTCCTATCAGAGTCTGTTTTGCTTGTCTATGATCAATTTCATATTGTGGTATTTAGTAACAGCGTCCTCGAATCCAAGGGACTTGTAAAGCTCATATCCCTCATCGGTAGACTTAAGCTCCAGAAAATCAAGTTTCATTTCAGATGAATCAGCGATCAGCATTTTTATAAGTCTGCCTGCAATTCCCTTGCGTCTGAATTCCGGACGTGTATAAACGTTGAGAAGAGTACCTGTCTTTCCGTTGATAAAAGACGGATTCGGCGGTTTCTCCGATACGAACAGAAAGCAGCATCCTGCAATAAGCTCCCCTGCCCTGCATACGTATGCAAACAGATCAACATTCAGATGAGTCTGAAAGTAATGCGGCAGTTTTTCCCTGAACTGTTCGAGTTCAGTCAGCGAAAGTCCGCCGTAATCCTCTGTCAGATACTCTATCCTCAGTTCAGTCAGCGCTGACGCAAACTTCTCCGCATCGGTTATTTTCTCGTATTCCATTCAGATTATAGTACCTCCGCCGACTACAGTATCACCGTCATAGAGGACTACCGCCTGTCCGCTTGTTACAGCTCTCTGAGGTTCGTCAAACTCTACCATATACTTGCCGTTTCCGAGGTATGAAACAGTTGCAGGCTGCTCCTTCTGGCTGTATCTTGTTTTTGCTGTAACACGCATAGGTTCGGTGAGTTCCGCAACCGAGATAAGGTTGAAATCATCGGCAATAAGGGACTTTGTATACAGGTCTGATTCGTCGCCGAGCGTCACCGTATTTGTACCGACGTCCTTGCGTACCACATACGCAGGCTTTCCGAGGGATATGCCGAGATGCTTACGCTGTCCCACGGTGTAGTTTATTATGCCCTTGTGGGTTCCCAGCACCTTACCCGAAGTATCAACAAAATTACCCTCGGGTACATCCGCACCTGTGAATTTGCGTATGAATTCGCCGTATTTTCTGTCGGGAACGAAGCATATATCCTGACTGTCAGGCTTGTCCGAGTTGACAAGTCCCGCCTTTTCGGCAAGCTCTCTTACCTGAGTCTTTTCAAGCTCTCCCAGCGGAAAGAGAGTATGTGCAAGCTGTTCCTGAGTCAGAGCATACAGCACATAGGTCTGGTCCTTGCTGCGATCCTTGGGACGCTTAAGAAGGTATCTTCCCGACTTCTCATCGAACTCCCTTACGGCATAGTGTCCCGTAGCTATATAGTCGTATCCAAGCTCCAATGCTCTGCGGAGCATCTTGTCGAACTTCACATGTCTGTTGCACTCGATGCACGGATTCGGAGTTCTTCCGCAGAGATAGCTTTCCGCAAACTGACTCATAACGTGCTCGCGGAAATTATCCTTGAAGTTGAACACCACATGCTCGAAACCAAGGCGGTAAGCGACGCTCCTTGCATCCTCAACATCGGAAAGGGCGCAGCAGGTCTTGCCTTCTTTTTCCGCCTGAACTATATCCTCATCCGAGAACAGCTTAAGGGTAACTCCCATTACATCATAGCCCTGTTCTCTGAGCAGCATAGCGGCTACGGAGCTGTCAACTCCTCCGCTCATGCCTACCATTACTTTTTTCATATCGATTATCCTTTTTTAAATTATCTTCGGAACAATTCTTCCGCTTCTTTCAGCGAACTGAAATAATAGTCCGCCGCAGCTTTTATATCGTTCATTTCCTTTTCAGCAGCCTTATCGTAAACTGCCGCTGTTATAAAGCCTGCATCTGCCGCAGTGCGGATACAGTGCAGTGAATCCTCGATAACGAGTGTTTCTTCGGGGGAAGTACCCAGTCTCTCGGCAGCTCCGAGAAAAATATCGGGACGTCTTTTCCCCTCGGGATACTCCGCATCCGTCAGTATAAAAGCAAACCTCCCGCAGATACCGCAGCGCTTCAGCACTGCCTCCGCAAGAGATCTGTATGTAGCTGTGGCAACTCCGCAGCGAATACCCTTTCGGTCGAGAACATCAAGAAGCTCGGAAACATGGGGTTTAAGGGGGATATTCTCCTCATACTCACGTCTTACGAGCTCCTCTATACGCTTTATAACGTAATCCTTTGTGCAGTCAAGACCGAATTCACTGATGAAGTATGCCGAGGATTCATCGATAGTCATCTTCTTCATCCTGTCGGAAATATCCTCGGGAGGATCGGTTATACCGTTCTCCCTGAGGAACTCCCTGTCTATCCTGTACCATATTCCCATAGAATCGATAAGAGTACCGTCCATGTCGAAAATCACGCTTTTAATCTTCACTTGTTTCTCCTTCGCCGCCGTTTTCCTGCTGCTCTTCCTCAGGCGGATCCTCCTGCGGCGGTTCAGGCTCGGGCTCCGGTTCTGGCTCAGGCTCGGGTGCAGGCGGCGGATCAGTCTTTGGTGCCTTTGGTGCTTCTGTTTTCGCTTCTGTAGGTGCCTTTGTTTCAGGCTGAGTCGTTTTCTCCTCCGTAGGCGGCTCGGTAGGAACGAGGTCCGGACGATTCTTCTTCATCCATTCCTCTTTCTGCTTCTTGGAAGAATACTCCTTGCCCTTTGATTCTTCATTGCCCACGAGTATGACAGCCTGTTTGTTCATATTACCGTAGATGCGTTCAAACAGTTCCATATCATACTTGATATTGCCCTTCAGAGGATCGGCGATGTGTACTTTCTTTTCGTTATAGTCAAAACCGTATATAGTTACGCAGTGCTGAAAAGGATTGAAATAGAAATCCTCACCGCAGCCAAGTCTGAACTGGAACTCGGATACGGTATCTCTCTGGTCGATGGTAGTCCATATAATAACGGGACGTCCCTGTTCTATCTGGTAGTAAATCTCCTTGATATCCGAACCTGTAAGGTCTACGGCATACCAGTCCGAACCGATGTAATTGAAATAATCATTAGCAGTTTTAACTATGGTCTTTGCACTGCATCCGAATCCGTAAGTAGTATGGGGATCGCCGAGATAGCGATCATCCATTGAATAATATCCGCTGTAATCGGTAAGCAGGAAGGTATCACACAGAGTTACCTTATCTATTCCGAATCCGTAGTAATTAAGAGTCTGCGCAAGTGCGGTGACCTCGCATCCTGTAGGAAGTTCGGGTTCCTGAAGAACTGTTTTGAAGTCAAGTGCCTTATCTTTTCCGAGTTTATGGTCCTTAGGCATCCTGACATCGATCTCAAGCTTCGGAGGTGCGGTTTCCTCTGTAGGCTTCTCAGGCTCTTCCTCTTTTTTCTCCTCGACAGCAGAGACAACAAGCTCGCTTATACCGATATTATTGTCCTTATCCGCTTCAGCGTCGTTGAGCTTTACCGTCTGACCGCATGATGCAAAAGTCATCAGAGACAACGCAGCCGCCATCAGGCTTATGAACCTTTTTATCATTTTTCACTCCATATCGATCATTATTTTTGCCCTGAAATCATTCTGGGCTGACATGATATTATCAAGTGCAAGTCCGTAAACGTCGGAAGCTCTGCCTTCGAGCTCGGCAAATCTTGCGGACACTCTGTTTCTCTGGGCAAGCTTGGCAAGCGATACCGCATACGGTATGACAGCTCTGCCCTTTGCCTCAGCAAGTATCTCTCTGCCGTTCTCATTCATGGCAAGTATCCTTCCGTATGGAGGCATATGTGTCATATCCTCCGCCGTTATCCCTATCAGAAGGGAAAGGATAATGCGCTTGATACGTGCAAGTGTGTACCTTTTCGTCTTGACGGTATACAGCAGTTCTTCAAGAGAACCCGCCGATCTTGCACTGTATATGCGATTTTCAAGTCCTTGTCCAATGTCGCTTAATTCTGAAATCTCTTTTATGGATGAAGTTCTGAGTTTATATAGTATTACCCTTTCAAGTCGTGATAACGAAGCCGTTTCGCCTGATGATACAGCATTTCTTACTGCTTCCGCACAATTTGCGGGCATATATCTCTCTATCCCTTGAATATTCCCTTCTCCGATAATACTGCGTATAATACCTGCACTTGCACTGTTGCCTTCAGCCTGACTGTCGTTATGACCTGCGCCGCTTCGCTTTACAGTAAAAGGCTTTATCCTTGAACCCGATGCCTTAAGAGCATGAAGATACTCGATACCAAGCGTATTGTTCGGTTCGGAGAGAATAGCCGCCGCATGAGCGTCAACTCCGCTCATTACCGAGCAAAGAGCCCTCGGATAGGTATATCCTTTTTCCATTATACTGCGAATCTCGTTTTCTTTTTCTTCCTTCACCTTTTGCATTACGGAAAGAGAATCCTGCATTTTTCCTATATCGCCGCATTCACTGCCGAAAGACAATTCATCGACAATCCCCAGCGAATTAAGGAGCCATACTCCGCCTGCCGCAAAATTCTCGGCAGAGGAAAGGCAGTATGACACGGGAAGCTCTATAACAAGGTCGGCACCGTTTTTTACGGCGAGCCTTGCACGGGTAAGCTTGTCCATAATGGCGGCATCGCCTCTCTGGACGAAATTTCCGCTCATTACTGCAACGATATGAGTTGCACCGTTGCGCCTTGTTTCCTGTATATGGTGAAGATGTCCGTTATGGAACGGATTATATTCGCAAATTATACCGCTGACTTTCATTTTACTACCTCTCGCAATAAATTTCAATGGGTTTGGCAAAATTTTCATTTACTTTACATTTTCTTTGCTTACAAAACCTCGTATTTGTCACTTTTTAACTATATATCGCCAAATATGTGTAATTTTTATTCAATTTTCTCCTTAAAGTATACTTTTTCTTCTTCAAATCTGCTCTTTTCATGGGAAAATTTTCAAAAAGGACTTGAAATTTTCCGTAAATAGTATATAATAGTATATGCAAAAAATAATTTTGAAAGGAATTTGTATACATGATTATTTTAGTTGTTAATGCAGGAAGCTCTTCTCTGAAGTACCAGCTCATCAATATGGAGGATGAAAGCGTTATCGCTATGGGCAACTGCGACAGAATAGGAATCGACGGTCACCTCTCCCACAAGACAAGCGACGGCAGGAAGGTTGAAGCAGACTGCGATTTCCCGACTCATACCGAAGCTTTCATGAAGCTTGTTGAAACTCTTACTACTGGTGACGCAAAGGTCATCGACAGCATGGACGAGATCTCCGCTGTAGGTCACCGTATAGTACAGGGTGCAGACGTATTCGATAAGTCTGTTCTCGTTACAGATGAGATCATAGATAAGATAGACGAACTCCGCGAGCTCGCTCCTGTTCACAACCACGCTCACGCTCTCGCTCTCAGAGCATGCAAGAGCGTTATCCCTGCTGACGTTCCACAGGTCGTTGTTTTCGACACTGCTTTCCACCAGACTATGCCTGCTAAGGCTTACATGTTCGGTCTTCCTTACGAGGACTATGAGAAGCTCCACGTAAGAAAGTACGGTTTCCACGGAACTTCACACCGTTTCGTTTCAAAGGCTCTTGCTGAGGCTATGGGCAAGGATGTCAAGGATCTTAAGATAGTTTCATGTCACCTTGGAAACGGTTCTTCAATCACTGCCGTTGACGGCGGCAAGTCCGTTGATACTTCTATGGGATTCACTCCTCTTGACGGTGTTGTTATGGGTACACGTACAGGTTCTGTAGATCCTTCTGCTGTTACTTTCGTAGCTGACAAGCACGGCTTCACACCTTCACAGATGAGCGAATACATGAACAAGAAGTCAGGTTTCCTCGGAGTTTCAGGCGTTAGTTCAGATAACCGCGATATCCAGGAAGCTGCTCTTAAGGGCAACAAGAAGGCTCAGCTCGTATCTGATATGCTCACACACGAGATCCAGAAGTACATCGGCGCATACGCTGCTGTTATGAACGGCATCGACGCTATCCTCTTCACAGGCGGTATCGGTGAGAACTCATGGGAAGTAAGAGAAGATGTATGCAAGAACATGGACTACTTCGGAATCAAGATAGACAGCGCTCTTAACAAGAGTATCAGAGGCAAGCTCCAGAAGATCTCAACTCCCGATTCAAAGATCGAAGTATGGATCGTTCCTACAAACGAGGAGCTCCTTATCGCAAGAGATACTCTCGAACTCATCAGCAAGTAATTCCTTTAATTGAATTATACCACGCTGACGATCCAAAATCAAGTATAACACAAGGGGACGTATAAGGACGGTCCTCTTATAGAAGTTTTTACACGTGATATTGAGGGAAACCCTTTTGAAAAAGGGTTCTCCCTCAAACTCCCTTCCTAAAACTTTCGCCTTAAATTTTCAGCCTGATATATCCCTTACAAAAAATTGCTGCTTAT
>Ga0116147_1000319_pt1 | contig 56381 bp, 36 predicted proteins | sample AD_JPNHG3_MetaG_FD_89749 | JGI IMG/M metagenome (GOLD analysis project Ga0116147, IMG submission 89749) | Active sludge microbial communities of municipal wastewater-treating anaerobic digesters from Japan - AD_JPNHG3_MetaG | ecosystem: Engineered > Bioreactor > Anaerobic > Digestate | place...
CTCCTTGCCGCGCGCGGCGACAGGGCGGTACTCACCGTCCGCGCAAAGAGTACGCGCTTTTACGCAGTCGGTAAAGTAAACATCGAGGGTGGCGAGAAGTTTTTTTCGCGGGCCGGGCGCGAGCACGGGAATCATGAGTTCGATGCGCTTGTCGAGGTTGCGCGTCATCATGTCGGCACTGGAAATGTAAAGGTCATCCAGACCGCCGTTACGGAAGCGGAAGATACGGGCGTGCTCAAGGTAGTAGTCCACGATGCTGACAACGGTGATATTCTCGCTCATGCCAGAGACGCCGGGCTTGAGGCAGCAGATGCCGCGGATGTTCAGCTTGATCTTCACGCCGGCATTGGACGCGCTGTAGAGGGCGGCGATGATGCCTTTGTCGCTGAGCGAGTTCATCTTCATCGTGATCTCGGCCCTCTCGTTGTTGCGGGCACGTTCGGCCTCGTTGGCAATGAGCGCAAGGATGATGGAGCGGATCGAGAACGGAGCCACCTCGAGACGGCGCAGCGATTGCGGCTGGGAGTAGCCGGTGATGGCGTTGAAGACGTCGGAGGCGTCCGCGCCGAAGTCATTGCGGCAGGTGAAGAGACCGATGTCGCTATACAGCGTGGCCGTCTTTTCGTTGTAGTTGCCGGTGCCGAAGTGTACGTAACGCACGATGCCCTGTTGCTCACGCCGGACGACGAGGCAGATCTTCGCGTGCGTCTTGAGTGAACGCACACCGTAGACGACGTGCGCACCCGCGAGTTCGAGCCTGCGCGCCTGAGAGATGTTGCGCGCTTCGTCGAAGCGGGCCTTCAGTTCGATGAGCACGGTGACGTGCTTGCCGATCTGCGCGGCGCGTATGAGCGCCTCCACGATCGCGCTTTGCGAGGCGGTGCGGTACAGCACCTGCTTGATCGCCAACACCTGCGGGTCGTCGGCGGCATCGCTGATGAACTTTACGACGGGGTCGAATGAGTCGTAGGGGTGCACGAGCAGGATGTCGCCCTGCGCGATCTGCGGGAACATGGACTCCTTGATGTCCACGTCCGGCGAGGGCACCGGCTCCCACGGCTCGTCACGCAGATTTTCAAAACCGTCGGTCTGGGTGATCGACATGAGGCTGCGTAACTCTACGGGGCCGTCCACGGAGTAGACGTCCGCTCGGTCGAGACCGAGCTGCTTCGTCATCGCGTCCACGAGCGTACGCGAGGCGCGGCGGTGGATCTCAAGGCGGATGCACGCTGTCTCGCGGCGGTCGTCAAGCAGCTCCTGCATGCCTGCGAGCAGGTCGGATGACAAATCCTCGCGCAGCTCGATATCGGCGTTGCGCGTGACCCTGAACGGCACGCATTCGAGAACCGGCTGACCCTCCACGACTGCGGCGATCTGCCATGCCACAACCTGCTCGATCGGGATGAAGACGGCGCGGCCCGCAGCGTCGGGGATCCTGATGAAGCGCGGGAGTTTCGGTCCCAGCGGGATGAAGATCATGCGCGGTGCCTCGTCCGGCGCGGCGGGAACAAGCGTGACCACGCAGTGCAACAGCAACCCTGCTGGGCGGAAGGGACGCTCCTCGCCTACGCCGACGGGTGAGAGGAGCGGGAAAATGTTGTCCATGAACTCGCACTCAAGCCATTTACGCTGTTCATCAGAGAGGGCTTCCACACTCTCCTGCATGACAAAGCCATGTTTGGCAAGCTCCTTCGCGAGGACATCGAGTAACTCATACTGGTCTGCGACCATCTTGCGCATGCGGCGCGTGACGGCGACGAGCTGTTGACGCGGCGTCATGCCGGAGGGGTCGGTGCGGCGGATGTTGGCTGCGACCAGCATCTTGAGCCCGCCGACACGGACCATGCAGAACTCGTCCAGATTCGAGGCGGTGATGGAGAGGAATTTCAGGCGCTCGAGCAACGGCACCTTCGGGTTGCATGCCTCAAGAAGCACGCGCTGGTTGAACTCAAGCCAACTGAGTTCCCGGTTCAGGAACTCATAGGCATCCGGTGTCGTGGCTTTCTTCTTTTTCTTTGTCTTCATCGCATGGCACCGTTTGGGTTATTCTGGGTCGTAAAGATAACAATGGCGTCCGTACATCACCTCGAAAAGGTCACCCTTCTCAGTGAGGGCCACCTGCTCGGCGCTGGTCGCCACACGGCGCGACGGGATGCAGACGAGCGAGGCATCGTCGAGTTTGAATCTGATTTTGCCGAGGCTCTGATCGTGTACGCGGTCAAGCGCGTCGGCGACGCGCAGGATGGCGGCGAGCTTGCTGACGACCAGCCTGTCCTCAGGCGGGAGCGCGGAGTACTCCGGATGACTGGCCTTCGGCATGGCTTTGCGGTGGTAACGTGCGACAACGGCGATGAGTTCTATCTCTTCGGATGAGAGGCCCGCGAACTCGGTGTTGCGGATAAGGTACATCGTGTGGATGTGGTGAGAGTGTGCACTTACGAATGCGCCGATGTCATGCAGCAGTGCGGCCACCTCAAGGATCAGGCGGTGGCGTTGCGTGCAACCGTGCTCTTCCTGCAGCAGATCAAAAAGCTGGAGCGAAAGCTTCGCCACCTGCTCCGCGTGGTTCATGTCGTGTTGGTATTTTCTGCCCGTGGCTCTGGCGACACGCAGTACATGCTTGCGCATCGTGTTTGTCCACGGCGTGCCGTCCACGGTCTCTTCGAGCAGTCCGTGGCAAAAAGAGAGACTGCTGATATACACCGATTTGAGTCCCACGATGCGCGCCACGGATATGGCGATACTCAGTGCCGGCGCGATCAACTCGGCGTCTGGATATGAGACGCGCCACTCGCGCACGATCTCCTCCGTGGACGACTTCTCGATCTGCTTGAGTAGCGTGTTAAGCTCGTCCACGGTGACAGAGACCACGCCGGCGGCCGGATCAAGTTCAACGGCGTTATTTTTGTCAGGGCGCAGGCGCGCACCCGCGAAGCGCATCTCGCGCCCCATTAGGAATAACTTGATGGACTTCACGTCGTCCACGTTATTGCGCAACTGCTCGGCGATCTCGTGTGTGCGTCCGTCGGCGAGCGCGATGAGCTGCCGCGGCCGGAAGTCGCCCTGCTCCATCTGCTGGCGCATTCGCAGCGAGCCCAGGCTGTATGTCTGCACGAAGCGGATCTCACCCTCCTTGCGGCATAGCATGTTGCAAGTCAGGCCCCCGACCTCCAGCACGACGGCTTCTCCTTTGTCGTGATTACTCTCGTCCTTGCCCTTGCCGAGCCTGCGGAACGCCAGATGGTAGTAGTAGCCGATCTGCCCCGGATCGAGCAGGCGGAAGGCGATGTGCGAGGTATTCGCCAGCCTGTCGAGGAAGACCGCGCTGTTGTCGGCCACGTTCAATGTCGGCGTGGCCACGGCGGTGACCGACCCCAGCGGGATGCCGTACTCATCGAGCAGCTTGCGGAACGACTTGAGGATCTGCGCGCATTGTTCCACGGTGGCGTTCGATATCCTGCGCGAGACGATGATGTCGCGCCCGATGGGCACCGACTGCACGGCCTTCTCGAGGATGTACGCCTCCTTGGCGTCGCGTTTCTCCGCGATCAGCATCCGTATGAAGGTCGCGCCTATGTCGATGACGGCGATCGTGGTCGGCGCCACCGCTTTTTCCGCTGTGTTACTGTTCTTTTTCATCGTGTGCGCGCGAATAATCTTACTTCAGAAATGTTTGCATTGTGTTAGCTTCCGGTTAGTTTTGGAAGCTAAATCGCACACAAGAAAACACTCAACCAAAATAAGTAGCCGTCTGGGACAGATTGACTATGAACGGTCAATGGGATATTCTATCTGCGTGACGAACAAGGAGTGACTCGTGACGTCCGGTAAAGTCAAATGGTTGATGCGCGAAGTTGGCGCTTGGGAGCGTGAGGGTGTCGTAGACGCGGCGACCGCGACGCGGCTGCGGGCGCGCTATGCGCTGGCGGCGGCGAATGAGACGCCTTGGGGACGGATTATTTTTGGTTCGCTAGGCGCGCTGCTGGTGGGGTTGGGCGTCATTGCCCTTTTGGCTGCCAACTGGGGTGACCTTGGGCGGCCGGTGCGGACCATCATCGCGTTTATGCCGCTGTGCGCGTGCGCCGTGCTCTATGTGGCGGGATATCGGCGCAGGTGGAGTTCGCGTGCCTTTCTGGAGCCGCTGGGACTCTTCTGGGGATTGGCCGTCGGTACGGGCATAGCATTGATCGGACAGACCTATCATCTGCCGCAAGATGCTGAAGCCTTTACGCTGGTCTGGACCCTGCTGTTAGTTCCGGTGTGTTACGCGACCCGGGCGCTCGCGCCGGTCGCGGGCTATTTCATTGGCTTGCTGATCTGGGTCTCGATGTCGCAATTGGCCGGCGGTGTGGGGCTCTGGTACTGGCCGCTGGTTGCGATTGTCGTGCCTGTGATCTACTGCGCGTATCGCGAACCGGATGCGGAAGTGCGGTCGACGTGGATGTTGTGGATTGCAGCCCTCAGTTGCACGGCGGCATTGGGCATCACGCTGGAGAAGAGTCTGCCTGGGCTCTGGATGATTGTCTACACGGGAGCTTTCGCCGCGCTGCTGCTGGGGGGCGAGGTGCGCGGCAGCGATGAACGCGGGTGGTGGCGCAACCCATTGCGGACGCTCGGCGGCGGTGGTTTGGCCGTGGTGCTTTACCTGCTGATCTTTCGGTGGCCGTGGCAAGAGATTGGATGGAACCATTGGCGCACGGATATTTTCTGTCATCGCTGGGCATCGTTCTTTGATTTCGGGCTGAGCATCGCACTACCGGTAACGGCTGCCTTTCTGCTGGTGCTGGCCTTCAGGCGTGTGCCAAGACGCGACTGGTACGGTGTGCCGCTGCTGCCGGCCTGGGTGTTGTGGGGTGCCGCGCCTTTTGTGACAGCCACCGCCTATGCTCTTGCCGCCTACGGCGGGAGCGACCGCTGGTCGGCGCTGTTCATGACTTTTTATTTGGCAGGGCTGGGCTTGGCCACACTGGGAGAAGGCTTGGCTGAACGCCGCCCCGGCACGATCAACGCAGGGGTGCTGGTGCTGCTGGCCGTGATCATCGGCAGGTTCTTTAGCAGCGATGCTAGTTTCACGGCCAAAGGCGTGGTGTTCATCATATGCGGCGGTGTGTTTCTGGCGGCCAATCTGGTGGTTTCACGCCGCATGAAACAGAAGGAGGGTGCGGCATGAACCGGCGTTGGTTGCTCATCATCGCACTCATCGGTTTGATGGCGCAGTGCGGCGTTATGGGCTTTATGATTATCCGGCGTGAAATAGCGTTGCGTAACGGTGCGGTCTGCCGTTTCCTTACGGCGCCGGTCGATCCTTATGACGCCTTTCGCGGCCGCTATGTGGCGTTGAGCCTCGCGGAGGCGCGCAGCCGGCTTTGTGATCGCGAGTATCTGCGCGGGCAGCGCATTTATGCGGTCATCGGCGAGGGAACGAACGGCTACAACGCGATCGAGCGTCTGACGTTACGTCCCGAGGCGGGTGCGGTCTACATTCAGACGCGCGTCTTGTCTTGCCGGGAGGAGTATCGTCAGCTTCCCGTCGGTACCAACGATGTCGCGCGGGCAGGGCGCTTTCAGAACACACGGCATGTGCCAACGGGCCGATACCATGTGCACTTTGCGCTGCCCTTTGATCGCTTCTACATGGAAGAAAAGCTGGCGCCAGAGGCGGAGAAGGCCTACTTTGATGTCAACCGACGCGATAAGCAAGAGGGTGTGGCCGTGGTGCGCGTCTGGCGCGGGCTGGGGGTGATCGAGGATATCGAACTCGGCGGCCGCCCCATACGGGATGTAGCGCGAGAACGGCTGAAGCGCTGAATTTTGGAGTCAGCCCCTTGTTTTATGACAGGAGCGACGGGGCGACCACCGATGACTCTGTGTGCCCACGGCGATGCCCACAAGAATGTCGAACGCTCAACGTTAAAATGAATACGCGGAGGAGCCTGGCTTTTACACCCGCTCCCCCGCGCATAGCACGGCAGCACTAAACTACCACGCGAACGCACTCACTTCGCGTAGGCCTTCTTCGGATGGTAGTGGTTGTGCAGCAGGTCGTGCGCCTTCTCGCTGAGCGGTTCGCCGATGTACTCTTTGTACAGCTTCTGGATCTGCGGATTCAGGTGCGACATCCTGAGCACACTCTTCTCGTCATCCGTGTAGAGACCGGCCGTGCGGGCCTTGCGCACTTCGTCTGTGGCGCCGGTCGGCTGGCCGCCGCCGCCGATGCAGCCGCCGCGGCAGGCCATGACTTCGATGAAGTCGTAGCGCGGTTTGCGCCCTGCCTTGCGGTCCTCGCGGATCGCGTCCAGAACCTGCTCGACGTTGCCCATCTGATGGGCGACCGCGACCCTGACAGACGTGCCCTTGATGTCGATCGTCGCCTCTTTCACACCCTCCATGCCGCGGACGGCCTCGAAGTTGATCGACGGCGGCTGGTCCTCTTTCGTGATCAGGCAGTAGGCCGTGCGCAGCGCGGCTTCCATCACGCCGCCGGTCACGCCGAAGATCGTGCCCGCGCCGGTGTATTCGCCCAGGATCGAGTCAGCCTCCTCCTTCTCCAGTTTGGGGAAGTCGATGCCGGCGCTCTTGAGCATGCGGGCCAGCTCACGCGTGGTGAGCACCACGTCAATGTCTTGGTATCCGCTGGCGGCCATGGTTATGCTACGGCTGATCTCGAATTTCTTGGCTGTGCAGGGCATGATCGAGACCATGAAGATTTTCGCGGGATCAATGCCCATCTTCTCCGCGTAGTAGGTTTTGGCGAGCACGCCGAGCATCTGCTGCGGCGACTTGGCAGTCGAGAAGTTGCTCATGAAGTCTTGGGCATACTTCTCCATCCAATCGGTCCATGCCGGGCAGCAGGAGGTGATCAAAGGCAGCGATTCACCGGTGGTGAAGCGCTTGATGAACTCCGAGCCCTCTTCCATGATGGTCAGGTCGGCGCTGTAGTTGGTGTCGAAGACCGCCTTGAATCCGAGCCGGCGCAGGGCGGCGTAGGTTTCGCCGGTCATGAGCTTGCCGGGCGGCAGGCCGAAGGCCTCGCCGATCGCGACACGCACGGCCGGGGCGATCTGCACCACGCAGTACTTGTCCGTGTCGCGCAGGGCGCTCCACACCTGGCGGGTCTGGGAGCGCTCGTAGATCGCGCCGACCGGGCAGTGCGCCGAGCACTGGCCGCACTTGATGCAGGGCGACTCGTTGAGCGTGACATCGGCGGCGGGTGCCATGCGGGTTTTTTCGCCGCGGCCGATGAACTCCAGTGCCCAGACATTCTGCATCTCCTGGCAGACGATGGCGCAGCGGCCGCACTTTACGCATTTCTCGGGATTTAGCACGATGGAAGGCGTGGAGGTGTCGACCGGGATACTCGGCACATCGGCCGGGAAGGGGTTGTCGCGAATGCCGAAATCCGCCGCGAGTCTCTGCAGTTCGCAGTTATTGTTGCGCGGGCACTGCAGGCAGTCGTTCGGATGGTTGGCCAGGATCAACTCCAGCACGGCGCGACGCACGCGCACGATGTCTGCATCGTGCGTGGAGATCTTCATGCCCGGAGCGACCTCGGTGCAACAGGCGCGCAACAGCTTGGGGGAACCGGTGGCGCGGACCACACAGATGCCGCACGCCGCCCACGCCTTGAGATCGGGGTGGTAGCAGAGCGTGGGTATTTTGACATGCACCGCCTTGGCGGCATTCAGGATCGTCGTGCCGACCGGAACAGAGACCGGGATCCCGTTGATTTCGAGTTGAACCAGATTAGACATAATGGGAAGTCCTTTCAGAATTACGCACGGGTGATGGCGTGGAACTTGCAGATCTCATAGCACTGGCCGCACTTGATGCAGACCTCGTTGTCGATCGTATGCGGCTGCCTGCGTTCGCCGGTGATGGCGTTAGACGGGCAGATGCGGGCGCAGGCCGTGCAGCCGACGCACTTGGTCTTGTCGATCGTGTAGCGCAGCAGGTTCCTGCACTTGCCGGCGCGGCAGCGCCTGTCGTCGATATGCTCCAGATACTCGTCCATGAAGTAGAGCAGGCTCGACTGGACGGGGTTGGAAGCGGTCTGACCGAGGCCGCAGAGCGAGGCGCGCGACATCGCCTCGTTGATCGCGCGCATGTTCTCGATGTCCTCGTGGGTGCCCTCGCCGTCGCAGATCTTGCCGAGGTAGTTAAGCAACTTGCGGCCGCCAATGCGGCAGGGGGCGCACTTGCCGCAGGACTCATCGACGGTGAAGTCGAGGTAGAACTTTGCGATGTTGGGGATGCAGTCATCCTCGTCCATTACGATCAGGCCACCCGAGCCCATGATCGAACCGATCTTCGCGAGGTTCTCGTAGTCGATCGGCGTGTCGAGGAACTGCGGCGGTATGATGCCGCCGGAGGGGCCGCCGGTTTGCGCCGCCTTGAAGGCTTTGCCGTCGCGGATGCCGCCGCCGATGTCAAAGATGATCTCGCGCAGGGTGGTGCCCATGGGCACTTCGATCAGGCCGGAGTTGTTGACCTTGCCCGTGAGGGCGAAAACCTTGGTGCCCTTCGAGGTCGCGGTTCCGATCTTGCTGAACCAGAGCCCGCCCTTGAGCAGGATGACCGGGATGTTGGCCAGCGTTTCGACGTTGTTGATGACCGTGGGACGTTCCCAGAGCCCTTTGACCGCCGGGAAGGGCGGGCGGGGGCGCGGCATACCGCGATTGCCTTCGATCGAAGCGAGCAGCGCGGTCTCTTCACCGCAGACAAAGGCACCGGCGCCGAGACGGATCTCGATGTCGAAGGAGAAGCCGCTACCGAGGATGTCATCGCCGAGCAGCCCGTATTCGCGAGCCTGGGCGAGCGCATTCTCAAGGCGCTCGATCGCGAGGGGGTATTCCGCGCGAATGTAGATGAAGCCCTTGCTGGCGCCGATGGCATAACCGGCGATGGTCATGGCTTCAAGCACAGAGTGGGGGTCGCCTTCGAGCGTCGAGCGGTCCATGTAGGCACCGGGGTCGCCCTCGTCGGCGTTGCAGACCATGTACTTTTGTCCGGCGGGTTGTGCGGCCGCGAACGACCACTTCTTGCCGGTGGGGAAGCCCGCGCCGCCGCGTCCGCGCAGGCCGGACTTCGAGACTTCATTGATCACGTCCTGCGGCTTCATCTCAAAGAGCACTTTTTCAAGCGCCTTGTAGCCGTCACGGGCGATGTATTCATCAATCTTGTCCGGATCGATCACGCCGCAGTTGCGCAGCACAATGCGGAACTGCTTCTGGTAGAAGTCGATGCCTTCGATGGCGACGTTGGCCTTGCTCTGCTTCGTGTCGTAGAGCAGGCGGGAGACTACGCGGCCTTCGACGAGGTGCTCCTTGACGATGACCTCAGCGTCCTCGGGTTTAACCTCGACGTAGAAGGTGTCCTGCGGCAAGATTTTGACGACCGGTCCTTTTTCGCAAAAGCCCAGGCAGCCGGTACGCACGACCTGCACCTCGTTGGCCAGACCGTTCGCTTTGACTGCTTTTTTCAGTGCGTCGAACAACTCGCCGCCCTTGATGGACTCGCAGGCCGTTCCGCCGCATACCAAGATGTATTGTTTGTAAGCCATGTTGTGTAATCCCCGCTTAGCGAACAATGTCCATTGCCGGTTTGTCGCAGATGTGGTTATCGATGAGGTACTTGTTGACGATGTGGTCGTTGACGATCTGCTTGCCGACCTCGGCGTTGACGTTGCCGTAGATCACAGCGGGCATATCAGGGACGATGACTTCCACGGTAGGCTCGGAGTGGCACAGTCCCATGCAGCCGGTTTGACGGACCTGCACATGCGAAATGTTCTTGGCATTGAGTTCGTCGATGATCGCGTTGAACGTCTCTTTCGCGCCGGCGGCGATACCGCAGGTTCCCATGCCGACGACGATCTTCGCGCCGGTGGAGTCGCGCTTCTCGAATTCCTTCTGTTTCTCGTCACGCAGTTTTCGTAAATCATTGAGTGTCAGCTTAGCCATAGTTCAATTCCCTTCTTTCAATGGGTTCAGATAGCGTTATCCTGTATACGGGGCTTGATCACCGCAGGATTCGCCGCGACATCAACCTCGATCCGTGTCGCGTCCGTCTTGATCGCGTTCCACGTAAGATCAGCAATGATGCCGCAGACGGGTGCGCGTGCGGGTCAGGCGTTCCTGAATTTGGCGAGGATTCCCTGCAGCGATTCGGTTTTGACCTTGCCAAACACTTCGCCATTGATGACCATCACCGGTGCCAGGCCACAGCAACCGAGGCAGCGGACCGCCTCCACGGAAAACTCTCCGTCAGGCGTGACGGTGTTGACGCCGACGCCCAGGATGCCTTCCAACTCTTCGATGATGTCTTCGCCGCCCTTCAGGTAACAGGCGGTGCCCATACAGACCTGAATCTGATTACGTCCGGGTTGCTTCAGCTTGAAGAAGTTGTAGAACGTGATGACGCCGTAGATTTTGGCGAGGGGCACGTCGATCAGGTCGGCGATCTCAAACGCCACTTCCCGGGGAATATACCCAAAGTGTTGCTGCACACGGTGCAGGATCATGACCAGATTGCCTGGTTTCTCTTTCCATTCGGCGATGAAGGCTTTCAGCTCTGGAGTCAGCTTCTGAGTGCCTTGCGCCGTTGTTGGTGCGGTGCTCACTGTATTTCACCTCCGCGTTGCCCGGGCTCGTACCGCTACAAGCCGCGGGGGGTTGCTCAAAAAAATCGCATCACTATCTCAAAAACGGTCGGGACTTGCCAGCGCAAATAGAACTTTTTTTATCGAATGGTTGCCGCTTGGATCCTTTGGTTTCTGGTTTCTGGTCTCACCCTTGGATGTCCCATCGATCGGTGTGCGAATCTCGACAGATGAACGGGTCGACCTGATGCGGGAAGAGAGAGGCCGAACGAGAGGGCGGAAGTCTCGGCGCTAATGTCTGACGTCCGGCTCTCTTTCGGCGGTCTCGTTCCGTTTTTCCGTTTTTGTTGAGCAAGTATGTGCTTGACCCTGGCGGACGGAGCGAATACGATTCCAAGCGTGTACAGGGACTGTTCGTTTTAACGAGACGGGCTCAATGACGCTGTTCGATGCGTATGAGGAGAGAAGAGAATGGCTGTTCCAAACTACCAAAGTTTGATGTTGCCGCTTCTTAAATTTGCGGAAAGAAAGGGTGGCGAAACATCAACGCGCGAGGCCGTTGAAGTTCTTGCTAAGGAATTGAACCTTGCCGAAGATGATCTAAGGAAGATGCTCCCAAGCGGTATTCAATCAACTTTCTCCAATCGTATGGGTTGGGCTGCGACTCACCTGAAAAAGGCCGGATTGCTCGACGCAACACGCAGAGGGTTTTATCAAATCACTGACCGTGGAAGAGATCTCATAGGGAAACAGCCAAAATCGATCACCATAAAACTATTACGACAATACCCAGAATTTCTTGAGTTTCAAAAATTAAGGGGGGCGAGAAGCGGTGATAAACCCCATGACTCACAAGGGGACTCTGATGTTTTAATGGCAACACCGTCAGAGGCATTGGAAACAGCTTACGAAAATCTCCGAGATGAATTGGCAGATGAACTGCTTTCGAAACTGAAAAACGTGTCACCGGCTTTTTTCGAGCGGGTTGTTGTAGAATTACTTGTCAAAATGGGTTACGGCGGTTCTCGTGCCGATGCTGGAAGGGCCATTGGCAGAAGCGGTGACGGGGGTATAGACGGGATTATAAAAGAGGACAAACTCGGCCTTGATGTCGTTTATATCCAGGCGAAACGATGGAGCAACAATTCTGTGGGACGACCGGAAGTGATGCAGTTTGCTGGTGCGCTTCAAGGCCGAAGAGCAAACAAAGGGGTCTTTATTACTACGTCCAGATTCACTGACGAATCCAGAAGATATGTTTCTCAAATCGGCGTCAAGATTGTCTTAATTGACGGCGAGCAACTTGTCAACCTGATGATTGATCATGATGTTGGTGTATCCACGGTTTCGCTATATCCGGTTAAGAGGGTTGATGCCGATTATTTTGAAGAGAGCATCTAACGAGGATCAAGCGTCTGCTTGACCGGCGGCGGTTACGCCGCCACACGGGCAAGATGCCCGTGCCACACAGTCCGGCAGCAGCCTTGCGCAACCAAGGGACAGGTGTTTAGACGAACTTTTTTGTGACCACCCAGTGGTCACAAAGATGAGGTTAAAACCTCGCACCACGCAGCCGCTCAGCCGCTCAGCCGCTCAGCCGCGCTACGCGCGGATTTAGGAGTTAGGAGTTAGCTCTTTTGTCTCCTCGCGTGCGCCCCCTTATTGCATGCTCTGTGCGCGCTCGGTGCCCATCCTCCGTCCGTTTTACACTCATCATTGCGACCACTGAGTGGTCGCAATAACTCCTAACTCCTAAATCCTAAATCCTCATTCGGCTACCCGCTTGCCGCGCACGGCGCGGCGAGCGGACAGCTCGTTTCAGCGGCCATGTAGTCGCCGGTGGCGGCGTAGGCGCGCGCGCGGCAGCCGCCGCACGTTTGGCGGAAACCGCAGGTGCCGCACGCGCCGCCGTAGCGGTCGGGCTGGCGCAGGTCGTTGAAGACCGGCGAAGCCTCGTAGGCGCGGCGGAAGTCAAATCCGTGCTGACGCAGGTCGCCGCTGGGCACGTCAAGGAAGCCGCAGGGCTGCAGGACGCCGGTGTGGGAGATGAAGACGAAGCCGCGTCCGCCCATGCAGCCGGCCGGATGCTGGCCGGGCTTGCCCAGCGCGTGCCAGATGCGCACGGCTTGCGGTGCGCAGGTTTCGCGCACGCGGATCGGGCCTGCACGATCCATCTCGAAGGCCCAGCGCAGGACGGCTTCGGTTTCATCGGGGGAGAGCGCGAGGTCGCGCAGCCCGACCCCGCGTCCGACCGGCACCAGAAAGAAGAGGTCGAGCGTACGCGCGCCGTGCGCGATGGCTTGTTCGCGGATGGCCGGCAGCGCGTCGCGCGTGAGTCGCGAGACGGTGGTGTTCACTTGAAAGGGCATGCCGATCTCTTGCGCGATGCGCATGGCGCGCGTCACGTTGTTGAAGGCGCCGGCGATGCCGCGGAAGGCATCGTGGTCGGCGGCGTTGGCACCGTCGAGGCTGAAGCTGCACGCCATGACACCGGCGTCTTGGAGCGCCAGCAGCCGGTCGCGGGTGACCAGCGTGCCGCACGGTGCCATGACCGAACGCAGACCGTGTGCTGTGGCGGCGCGGACGAGGTCGAGGATGTCGGGCCGCGCCATCGGTTCGCCGCCGGTCCAGATGATCATCGGTCGACCGAACGCGGCGAGGGAGTCCAGCACGCGCAGGCACTCGTCGGTCGTCAGTTCGTGGTCGTAGGCGCGGTCTTGGGCACCGGCGCGGCAGTGGCGGCAGGCCAGCGGACAACGGCGCGTGACCTCCCACGCGATCACTCGGGGCGTGGCGGCGGGCGCGTCGGCGGTGTCGGGGCGGTGGGCGGGATGCGCGTTCATGAGCGGCTCGGCGCGATTTCTTCGTTGGTCAAGTAGCAGGCCGGATCGACGCCCCAGATGTCGCCGGTGGCGGCTTCGGCGCGCGCGCGGAAGTTGCCGCCGCAGACATCGAGAAAGCGGCAGTTCTCGCAGCGTCCGGTGACGCGCTCCTTTTTGGAGCGCAACTGCGCGAGCAGGCTGCCGGGCGCGGGTTCGCCCCAGATTTTGCTGAAGGGGGTTTGCCGCACGTTGCCAACCGGTTGGTTGCGCCAGAACTGATCGGGGTAAACGGTGCCGTCCCAACTGACGCAACCGATGCCGTGGCCGGTGCTGTTGCCGCCGTTCATGCGCAGCAGCGCCATCACTTCGTCGGCGCGGGGATTGCCTTCGCGCTGCATGCGCAGATAGAGGTAGGGGCCGTCGCAGTGGTTGTCCACAGTGAGCACTTCCGCCGGGAAGCCGTTCGCGTGCAGTTGCGCGGTGCGGTCGATGATCAGATCCAGCGTGGCGCGGCGTTGCTCGGGCGTAAGGTCACGCGAGGTGATATCGGCGCCGCGGCCGCAATAGACCAAGTGGTAGAGACAGATGCGCGGGATGTGTTCGGCTTCCATCAGGTCGAAGATCGCCGGGATGTCGGCGATGTTGTCGCGGGTCATGGTCACGCGTAAGCCGACCTTGATACCGGCCTCGCGGCAGGCGCGGATGCCAGCCAGCGAGCGGCGGTATGCGCCGGGAGAGGCGCGGAAACGGTCGTGCGTGGCTTCGCTGCCGTCGATGCTGATCCCGACATAGGAAGCGCCGATTTCCTTGATCTGCTCGGTGAGCGCGTCATCGATCAAGGTGCCGTTCGTCGAGAAGACGACGCGCAGGCCCTTGCTGACGGCGTGGTGCGCGAGATCCAGAATGCCGGGGCGCATAAAAGGCTCGCCGCCCGAGAAGAGCAGGACGGGGCAGCCGAAGTCGGCGAGGTCGTCGATCAGGGCGAGCGCCTCGCTGGTGTCGAGTTCATCAGGCGTACCCTTGGTCGCGGCGTAGCAATGGGTGCAGGCCAGATTGCAGGCGGAGGTGACATTCCAGACCACCACCGGTTTCTTGTCGGCGGAAAATTGCAGCAGATGGCTGGGCAGTTTGGCGGAGTGGCGGCCGTAGCGCAACGGGTCCGACGCTTCCACTTGTCCCATGTAGAGCTTGGAAATACCGATCATGGATTCACCTTGTTATCGTTGGGGGTTGATGGCACGGGGCCGGCGACGCGGGCAGCGGGGGTGTCGTGAGTCAGGGGTTCACGTACTGCGAAGGTCACGGGCACGGAGCTTACGACGAGACCGTTCGTCGTGGTGGCGGCGGCCCAGAGCGTGTAGCTGCCAGCACTGAGGCGCGACTGCGGCGGGCCTTTTTCGACGGCAGCCGTGCAGACAGGCGTCGCGGAAAGGCCGAGGCGTTTGTGGTCGAGAAACAGCGCGAGGGTACCGATGTCGACAGAGGCATCGGCCTCGGCCCGCGCAGTCACGAAGGCGGGGCCTTCGATCACGCTGTTCGTCACGGGCGCGGTGACACGCACGTTCGGGAGCCGGATGCCATCGGCTGAAACACGAAACGTGACGGCTACGCTCTTGTCATGGAACCGGCGGTCGTCCGAGGTGGTGGTCACGGTGACCGACAACGTGCCTTTGGCATAGTCGTCGGCTGTTGGCGCGAGCTGCACGGGACTGCCACTGTCATGGTCGGGCGAGAAATAGACCTCTTGCGTGAAGCGTCCGTTTTGCGCGATGCGTGCGCGCACAATTTCACACGGGCGCGTGGTCGGTCGCAGCATTACGGTGTAGCCGGTACGGGGCGAGACCACCGTTCGGTCGAAGACGAGCGATCCCGGCGAATCATCATCGAGATTAAGCAGGAAGGGGCGCAGGTCGTTGGCGCCGTCAATGCTCTTGTCCTCGGACTGGGCGCTGGCCATGATGTGGAAGAAAAGCGAAGGCGCGTTGGTGGCGGGCAGGATGCGGATGGTCTGCTCGATATCGAAGTTGTCCGGCGTGAAGACCAGCGATTCGCGCGAGAGTTGGGCGACGCCCGGGAGGTCGGTGGCGCAGAAGACGCGGGTTTCGCGCTCGGGGCGGTCGAGCAGGCGGATGCTGACAAAGCCGGGCCTGTCGGGGTCGATCTGATAAGTGCCGCTGCTCACGAGGAGGGCGTTGACCGGTTCGCGCAATGTGGAGAGCTGGCGCAGGGTGTCGAAACCGATGCGGGCGCAGAGGTCGTGCCAGCCTCGCGGGTGGTCCGTGTTGGCATGTTGCGGCTTCACCTTTTCGGGTGGCGGCAGGAAGCGGTCGGTCACCGTGGTGTACAGCATGTTGGCGAGCATGTAGGTCAACCAGTCGTTGACGCGTCCGGGCTGGGGCGGGCGGACGAGCGCGGCATCGGACTTGTACGCGCGTGCCCAAGCGAGCGGGTAGGGGACATAGACCATGCCGCGCGATTTGGCGAAGTCGTAGCCCTCGATCAATAGGGTTTCAAGGCGACGCAGTGTGGCGAGCCCGTCGGGGTCTTCTGTCGGTGTGCGACTGAAGACGGCCGTACAAGGCGGCGGTTGATTCGTCGGGGGCAGACTCAGCGATGTGTAAAGCTGTGGATCGGCGTAAAGGCTCATCTGCTGCACATCGCCGTACACCAGATCAAAAGCCGACGCATAGCGGTCGAAACCGTCGGAATACCACTCGGAAGGGGTCTTCCAGAACCACTCTTGGAAAGCTGTGGCCAGGATGAACTGGAGGTTCTGGCGTAGCGGATCATCGGAGAAGGTGTTGGGCACGTAGATTTTGAGCCGCTGTTTGATGCGCGGCTCAATGCGTACGACACCTGAGAAGGGGCCGCTGTAGTGGCGGGTCGCACGCGCGTTGGTGACGGCATCGCGTGCGGAGCGTGCCAGCACCTCGGTGGTGCGCCGGGTGGTCCAGTAGGTATCGAACGCGCCCTTGGGGACGCGCTCGTCGGCGAGCTGGACATAGACGGTGGCGGCGGTCAGGTAGGCGCAGGCACGGGCGCGCACTGGCGAGGAGCCGGGTAGGCGGTTGCGCGCCAGAGTCTCGTGCCAGGCAAAGGCGGCGGGGATCACCTCCACACCGCAGCCGTCACCCACGCGGTAGACCGTTTCAGCGATGGCGGGCAGACGTTTGTCACGAAATGAGAGTCCGGGCTTGCACATGACGGCCAGCGCCGTGCGCAGCCCGGCTGTGCGCGCCTGCTCGCTGATCGCTCGGACGCCTTCAAAGAAAAACTCGGGATAGTCGCTGACGCACGCGTCGTGTTCCGCGAGCACGAGCACGTCGTATCCACCGCTGAAAAGCTGTGTGCGCTCGGCTTGGGCGTCCGGATGATACCACCAGCCCATCAGTGTGCGGGTAAGCGTGACCGGCACGAGGACGACTCGCACCGGCTTACCGGGCTTCGCGGCTTTGAGCATGCTCTCGAGGTCCGAGCAGATCTCGGCGGCATTGATATCGCCAGCTTGTTGCGGCGCGGAGAGCCAAGCGATACGGATGAAGCCGTCGTTGTTATGATCGAGGTCAGACACCGATGCTTGCGTCGGGCACGGAATGGCTATGACCGCCAGAGCGGCCAGCCATCCGATTTGTATCCACAGCCTCAGAGTCATCGCGCTCCGGTTAGTGACAGGGGGCATGCGAGTCGAGCGCGTGTTTGGTGTGAGCGCAGTCGGGAGCGCGGGCGTCCTCGCCCGCAGAACGTTGAGCGTTGAGCGTTGAGCGTTGAAAGTTGAAAGTTTTTTAACGCAGAGACGCGGAGACGCAGACCTACACGTCCCTACACTTCGTCGCTCACGCTTCGTCGCAACACTTCGTCGTTGGCGCAATCGACGAAGTGTGGAGACTAAGTGTATTCGACTAAGTGTAGAGATTAAGTGTATTCGACTAAGGGTGAGGACTAAGAGTGTCTCCGCGCACAACGCGGAGAGAAAGCGGTGCCCAAGGGAGGAGTGCGCATCAGCCTTTTGCAAGACACGGTGTTGTGGGCGAGGACGCCCGCGCTCCCGACTCTCTGCTCTCCTTTTCATCAGAAACGCAAAATCTTCGCATCCCCCTGTCACTAACCGTCTCAGAGTCATCGCGCTCCTGCTGCGGCCGGGGGCTTGGGGGCGGCCGCTGTCCGACGGGGGTTGCCGATAATCCGCAACAGGGTGGTTTCCAGCAGAAACATTTCGGGCAGTGCGCACGACACGAGCTTTTCGCGCAAGTCCAAGATGCGGTGGCGCGCTACACGAAGCTCCATCAGCGTAAAGTTGAGGGCATGGGGCAGCTTTTTTTTCAGCATCCATGTGCCTGTCGCGGTCGGGTTGACTGGCAGTGTGCTGAGTAGCGCGGCGGTTTCTGGCGGCAGATTCTTACTCCAGCCGCAGGCACCGCCCGTGCCGCCGTAGACCCATTTGCGGTCATGGGCCTCACGCAGGATCAACAGGTCGCGCACGGTTCTTTCCAGCATCGTGGCAAGCATGACGCCGATACCGCGCTGGCCGCTCAAGCGGTTGAGGGTGGTCAGGACGCCCAGTGCGTTACGTTCGCCGAAGGCATCAAGAAGGTCCCACGCTTCGGCCTCGCGGCCGATGGAGGTGATCTCGCGCACGTCTTCAACGGTCACACGCTTGCCGGTGCCTACGTAGAGACGCAGCTTTTCAACCTCGCTCACCAAGAGCCGCGTGTCGTGACCGACGCGTTTGAGAAACTCGTCGCGCGCGTTCGCGTCGACGGTGAGCCCTGCTTGCTCGAACAGGATATCCATGCGTTCTCCGGCCAGTTTCTCAAGCTCCCAAGCCTTGTGCCCACTTCCGAAGTCTTGGATCTCGCCTTGCTGCTGGCAGGTTTTGAAAAATGTGGAGTTGCGCAACACCTTGGTCGTCGTGATAATCAAGGTTTGACCGCTGAGCAAGCCACCTTTAAGCCACGTCGTGAGCTTCTGGACCGCCTCTTTGGCGGCTGTCGTTCCGGCGTTGCGACCGCCGCCGGTGAGGAAGGTCACATCACGGAACCAGGTGACTTTTGTGGCGCCGAAAAAGCCGGGAGTCTGCACCGATTCCATGCAAGCGTTTACGGCCTCGGTGATCTCATCTGCGGTGTCTCGCTGACCGTCCACGATTTCAACGCCGAACTCCCGATCCGCCTCCGGCACGAGCTGATTGATCCGCTCGCGCGCAGCCGTATCGACGAGATAATCGTCATCACCGCAGATAAGATATAATTTTCCTTCCATAAATCAGCCAGTATAATAAATGGGGTGTCGGTTGGCGAGACGCCAATCTCATTTTCGCGGGGAAATCCGCACAGCCAACGGAATAACAAAGGGCAGGCGGGCACCCTTGACAAACCAACGTGTGCCCTCAACGGTGGCCTCGGCGCCGATGTGCGGTCCGTAGGTGATTTCCGGGGCCAATAGGTTGCAAAGGGGGACGGCATCACCGTCCGGTTCACGGGCGACGAGGCAGAAGGGAGCGGATATCGGATCCACGCCGCCCCAGTCCAGCGTGCCGCGCAGCGTGACACGTTCGCCTTGGACGGCAGTCTCATCCAAGGCATAATCGGCCAACTCCGGCGGACACGGTACTGCGCGGGGCGGTTTGGGTGGGGCGGGGAGGTCGGGGACGGGTGCGGCTGGATCGGGCGGTACATTCAGGTCAGGTGATGCGTTCGGATCGAGCGGTTGTGTGCGCGAAGGGTTGGAGAATGCGTCGAGCAGGGCGTTGTACAGATCGGCGCGTGCCCGCGCCGCGTCGATCTCGCGGGGCTGTTCGGCGAGCGGCTCGACCTGATCGCGCAATACCCAGAACGTCATGCTGGGCGGCGGGGCGATCTTGAGCCAGTCACCGTACGGGCCGCGCACCTCAACGGGCGTGCCGCGGTCGAGGCTGGCGAGCGGACGGAAGGCTGTACCTGCGCCGGCCCGTACCAAACTCTTGTCGGCCAGCACCTTACCGTCGCGGACGAGATCGCGGTAGATCCACACCGAGAGCGTGCCAGGTGCCCTGACCGGCGTCCAAGGGGCGTCGGTCAATTCGCCCACGACGGCGAGCACGGTCTCGGCGGGCAGCCAAGTGATCGCTTCGAGCGGAGGATTGGTCGTGGCATAGAGCGCGAAACGCCCTTGGATGCCACGTACGCTGCCGCCACCGTCCGTTTCGGCACAGACCGTTCCGCCTGCCAACGCCAATAGAAGCGCCAGCAGGTGTAGGCTTGCAAATCCGTTCGCCTGGCTTGCGAAAACGCTCAACTTTCAACACCCAACGTTCAACGTTCAAGAAAATGCGTACGCACAAAACACGCGCTGGACTCGCGTATCCCTGTCATTAACCGATTGCGGTCGAAACAGAAAAACCGCCTGTATACGAACCCCGTGCGGGATACCGTTACACAAGCGGTTGACGATGTAAAAACGCGTAGTCCGCCGGGACGATTATTCTTCCGGCTTGGTCTTGGGCAGGCCCAGGCCGCGATCGCCGTCTTTCCACTGGCCGCGCTTTTTCAACAGGTTGACACGCTCGAAACGCTTCAACACATTGCGCTTCGCCGTGATTTTACCCGAACCCTTCAAACTGCTATGCTGACTCATGTGACCTTCTTCTCCTCTTCGTAACCGGTTCCGGTCTGTCCGATGTGAGGCATTCAGAATAGCAAAACCGGGCGGCTTTTCAACCGGATTTTTTGGAGTTTTTGTTTTTTGTTTTTTGTGTGGCTTGTCAAAGTAAATGTCTCTGGGGCAGGCGCATCTACTTTGACAAGCCGCACCGCTGTCTGAATCACAGATTTCGCTCAAAAAACGATTGCGTGTTGCGGAACGGAACCAGTATAGTGCATACCTTCTCTCTCTTTGTGTTGGAGTGATTAAAGATGGTTGATAAGCCCTTGCCGTTCACGTTGGCATTTCTCGAAAAAACAATCGCGACCCATCTCACGCCGTTCCATCTCTATGACGAGCGCGGCATCCGCGCCAATGCGCGCCGCTTGAAGGCTGCGTTCGCGTGGAATCCCGGCTTCCGCGAGTATTTCGCCGTGAAGGCGTGCCCCAATCCGTTCCTTATGAAGCTGTTGAAGGCGGAGGGATTCGGCATGGATTGCAGCTCACTGCCTGAACTGCTGCTCTCGGAACGGGTCGGTGTGACCGGCGAGTCGATCATGTTCACATCGAACAATACGCCAGCCGAGGAGTTTGTCAAAGCCAAGGAACTGGGCGCGATCATCAATCTCGACGATCTGTCGCACATCCCCTTTCTCGAAGCATGCGCCGGACTGCCGGAGTTAGTCTGCTTCCGCTACAATCCGGGCCCCCTCAAAGGCGGCAACGCGATCATCGGCAATCCTGAGCAGGCCAAGTATGGCTTCACGCGCGAACAGCTTTTCGAGGGCTATCGCACACTGAAAGCCAAAGGCGTGCGGCGTTTCGGTCTGCACACGATGGTGGCTTCGAACGAGTTGAATCCGCAGTATTTTATCGACACGGCGGAGATCCTTTTCGATCTGGCGGTCGAAATCTCCCGCGATGTGGGGATTACCTTTGAGTTCATCAACATCGGTGGCGGCATCGGCATCCCGTACCGTCCCGGGCAGGAGCCGGTGGATATCGAGCTTGTCGGCGAGGGCGTACGGCAGACCTATGCGTCGCGCCTGATCGGGAAGGGGCATCCGGAACTCAACCTCTACATGGAGTGCGGGCGCATGGTGACCGGTCCGTACGGCTATCTGGTCTCGCGCGTGCGTCACATCAAGAAAACCTACAAGACGTTCGTCGGACTTGACGCCTGCATGGCGAACCTGATGCGCCCCGCGCTGTACGGCGCCTATCACCACATCACCGTTCCGGCCAAGGCCGGGATGCCGTGCGACACCGTCTGCGATGTAACCGGCTCGCTGTGCGAGAACAACGACAAGTTCGCCATCGACCGCGCATTGCCGGAACTGGCCCCCGGCGACCTCGTGGTCATCCACGACGCCGGCGCACATGGCCACGCGATGGGCTTCCAGTACAACGGCAAGCTGCGCTCGGCGGAGTTGCTGTTGCGCGAGGACGGCAGCGTCGTGGAAATCCGCCGCGCCGAGACCCCTGAAGACTATTTCGCGACGCTCGATTTCGACGCGCTCAGCGGATTTAGGAGTTAGGAGTTAAGTCGCCGGCGAAGCCCGCGATCAGGCTGTGAGGTGTTAAGACTGTGAGGGGTGCCACGCTGCCGCGCAGTGCATGTTTTGATCCGTCTGACCCACCTCACTGCCTTACAGCCTCACAGCCTTACTGCCTACATTCTCACCACGAAGGCACGAAGTCATGAAGAGAATTTAGGAGTTAGGAGTTCGGCGGTTCTGGTTCGTGTGTGAACAGATCGAAGACCAGATCCTTCTGGCGCTGCCGTCGCCCCTGCTCGTAACCGCGCGTTCCGCCGTCGTCCGTGAGATCTTCGCCGACCGAATAGATGATACGCCGTTCGGTGGAGTAGCGAAAGGGCTGTCCGTCGAACGGATCGCGTGGCACGGCGGACAAGTAGTCGGGTACCAACGCCTCCAGTGTCTCAGGCAGATGCCCCGTCGTTTCCTCATACGCCCGGCACGCCAGCAACAGCCGCACAGCGGAAAGCTTGCACTCATCCCCACACGCCCGCCGTACCTTGTCAGCCAGCATTTTTCTCTGATACCGCCAGATGCGCAGCCCCAAAACGTTGGCAGACGGCCATCGTAAGCGGTGTGTCTGACCGCGCTTGGCCGACGGGCCGTCGTTTTGGCTCGTATTGCCGGAAAGAACTCCGGTCGTATCGCTGCCTCCAAGAGGATGGTCAGCATAGGCCGTTCCAGCATGTGCCATCAACAATCGGTAGTCTCCGGCCATCAGATGCCGGGTACGGTTGTACTGCATGAAATAGCTCGGTAAATAGACGAATTGAACCCTAAGTCTCACGACCGTGCGTTTAAATTTGCTTACGCCCAAACGGTCTGCATAGATCTGATAGGCCCTGCCGCTCCGCGTTGGTTCCAGTAATTCCATTTGAACTGCATAATCACCCCTCGCTGATTTGGCCAGTTCCTGATTTGCGGAGCGCAGTTCTGTGAGCGCGGCGAGCAGACGCGCTCTTTCCGCCGGGCCGCACCGCTTGTCGCGCACCAGAGCCATTGCTTGGGTCAACCCCATGTTGACGACACCATTGGCGATCGGATAGTCGATCATGTTGTCCGAGGCCTGATGAAGCCGAGCCCCATATTGCATCAACAGTAGTGCGGCATCAGTCGCCTCGCTCATTCGCCCCTGCATTCGTTCGAACCGGGCCTGAGTCGCGAGCAGTTGCCCGACCTCAAAAAAACGCCAAAAAAGACTAAAGTTATTCGCGTTGTCCGGCTCCTGACAGAAGGGACGCTCAACGCCATGCTTGATCCAAGCGATGACCGCTTGGTTGGTCGCAATGACGGCAGACACCAGAGCATCATCGTTCGTTTGTCCACGAAGATACTCGGACAGACTGAAGTCCGGAGGCTCGTGCAACTCATTGGTGGCCTGCAGAAAGCAGGCGTAGGCATTTTCTTCTGGAGGCACCTCAGTCCGGACAACGGCCAGATCGGAGACATCAGGCGGGGCGATGTCCCAGATCGGCGCGTAAATCAACGCCGCTAAAAAAAGGCTGGCGAGCAGGATCGCCGCACCGATTTTCTTTACAGGTCGCCGCTTCATGGTTACGTTGAAGGTAGCACTGACACGGCGTCAGGGACAAGCACAATCCGTATGCGCGCGGTTGGCGAGTTTAGTACATGGTTTGTACCCATTTCGGGCGAGCAGATTTGGAGACAAGCGGTATTCCGCGCGACGCCGCTTTTCAAGCATGAGTACGGCGGCAGGGCTGTGCGCAAAAGCGGTGCCGCGCGCCACTTCGTCCAAACACTTCGTCCCTACACTTTGTCGTTTACGCTTCGTCGAAACACTTCGTCGCTGGCGCAATCGACTAAGTGTTTTCGACTAAGTGTTTTCGACTAAGTGTGGATGACTAAGAGTGAGGACTAAGTGTGTGTCTCCGCGCACGGCGCGGAGAGAAAGCGGTGCCGCGACCCGCGCACAGCGCGGCTCTTGTCACCGCACTCCAAATTTTGCAAGCAGATACTTGCCCAGTGCCACCGCGCCGCGCACGGCGGTATAACCTTTATGCGCCCGCGCAGCGGGAAATCATGCCCAAAACCGTTTCCTTTCTTCACCAGAAACGCATGACCTTCGCACCCCCTGTCACTAACCGATTACCCGAGTTTGACAGAATCAGCCACACTCTGGACGCAGGACGCGCATTTCAAAGGTATCGAGGACGTCAAGTTCTTTGCCAAGAGATAGCGTAATCGGCTAGCCCTCCGCCCGCGCTTCGCACGGGAATGTAAATGAGGACAACTTTGATCAGTGTAAGTGGTAGACAAGGGGTTTTCACCTTCAGAGTTCAGAGTTCGAGGTTCAGAGTTCTGAGTTAAAAAACGTTTACCGTCAACGCTCAACTCTCAAGTGGAAAAACTCCTAAATCCTAAATCCTAAATCCTCCTTCGAGTGCGCTTCAACGCCGTTGAAGCGCACCCGGCAGGTTAGCGTTTAGGCAGATGGATGCAGGCGTTGTGGAATGTGTGCGCCGCTTCCATCCACGCCTCGGACATCGTCGGGTGTGAGTGGATGGTGTTGCCGATCTCGTCAACCGTCAGTTCGTTGCGGATCGCGAGGGCGGCTTCGGCGATCAGTTCCGTCGCATGCGCGCCGACGACCTGTGCGCCCAACACCTGACCGGTAACGGGGTCGCAAATCCACTTGACGAAGCCATCGGTCTCGCCGGCGGCCATGGCTTTGCCCAAGGCCACGAAGGGGAAGACCGCGGTCTTGACGTCGCGCCCGAGCTTTTGCGCTTGGGTCTCTGAAAGCCCGGCCAGCCCGATTTCGGGCGACGTGAAAATGCAGGAGGGGCAGATATTTTCGACGGTCGACTTCATGCCGACGGCCGCTTCTGCGGCGACGACACCCTGCTGGGTCGCGGCATGGGCAAGTTGGATCGAACCGGTCACCAGATCGCCGACTGCAAAGATCGAAGCCACGTTGGTGCGCCCCTGTTTGTCTACTGGGATCGTACCGCGTTCATCGACGTTGACACCGGCGCGGGCAAGATCCAGCGCAGCAGTGTTAGGCCGACGCCCGACAGCCACAAGCAACAGGTCGCCGGTGACGGTCTGATCTTTGTACGTGCCACTGACCTCGCCGTTCTTGACAACAATATCGGTGAGCGGGGCACCCGTGAGGAAGGTGACGCCCAGTGCTTCCATGCGCTTGCGCAGCACGCGTCGCACATCGCGGTCGAGCACCATGATGATGTCTTCGAGCATCTCGACCACTGTGACCTTTGTGCCGAGCGCGGCCGCCATGCAGGCGAACTCACAGCCGATCACGCCGCCGCCCAGAATCAGGAGCCGTTCCGGCAACGCCTTGAGGTCGAGAAACGCGCGGCTGTCCATCACCCGCTTGTCCTTCGGCAGGAAGCCCGGCATGGCGGAGTCGCTACCGGCCGCGATGATGATCGTGGCGGCACTGAGCCAACGCGTGACGCCGTCCGGCTGGATCACGGAGATCCGGTTCGGCCCCTCGAAGCGGGCCGCACCGGTAATCGCTTCGACCCCGTTGGACTTGAGCAGTCCCTGTATGCCGCCGCTCAGGCGCTTGACGACGTCGTTCTTGCGCTCGGTCATCACGGCGTAGTCGAACGTGACGCCTTTTGCGGTAACGCCGAACGCCTCAGAGTGCGCGGCGTGGTGAAAGCGCTCAGCCGACGCGATCAACGTTTTGGTCGGGATACAGCCCCAGTTGAGGCAGGTGCCGCCGAATGCCTCTTTTTCAACAATCGCCGTCTTCTTACCAAGTTGCGCGGCACGGATAGCGGCGGGATAACCGCCCGGACCGGCACCGATTACGATCACATCAAAGTCGAACATAGGGAGTTAGAATTTAGGAGTTAGGAGTTAGGATTTAGGAGTTGGAAATCCAATCGCGTGCTACACGAGTGCTTTCCACAGCTCGACATTTTCGAGCTTCGACCGGATGGCATTGACGAACTGTGCGCCCACCGAGCCATCCACGATGCGGTGATCCACAGAGAGGGTCATCGCCATCATCGTGCGGATTTTGATTTCGCCATTCACCACGGTGGGCACCTGACGCCCAGTGGAGACCGCCAGGATGCCGGCCTCGCCGGGATTGATAATGGCGGTGAACTGATCGACATTCATCATGCCCATGTTCGAGACCGTGAACGAACTGCCCACCATCTCGTCCGGCAGGAGCTTGCCTGTCCGCGCTTTTTCGGCGAGCGCCTTGGCCTGCGCGTTTAGCTCGGCGAGCGTCAGGGTCTGTGCGGCACGGATCACCGGCACGACCAGACCGTTGTCCACGCTCACCGCCATGCCGAGATCCACGTCGCCGCGCCAGGAAACGGTCACGCCGTCCGTGACGGAGTTGACGACCGGGAACTCCTCCAACGACAGGATCACCGCCTCCAGGACGAAATCGTTGACGCTGTAGGAGCGTCCCTGCGCCTTGAGGTCGGCACGGAAGGCCATGAGGTCGGTGATGTCGGCCTTGACCGTCACATAAAAGTGCGGGATCGTCTGCTTGCTCTCCACCAAGCGGCGTGCAATGATCTGGCGCATGCGCGAGAGCGTAACCGGTTTGCGGCGCTGGGCGCGCTCGATATCCTCGACCATGATACGGCCGCCGTCACCAGAACCACGCACGCTCAGGATGTCGATCTCATGTTCAGCGGCGAGGCGCTTGGCCGCCGGCGTGATGCGCAGAGCGTCATAGTTCGCCGCGCTCAGGAAAGCCAACACGTCTTTTTCTACGATGCGTCCGTTCGGACCGGTGCCCTTGATGCGCGCGGGATCGATGCAGGCGGCGCGGGCGCAGGCGCGGGCACGCGGCGAGATCACCAGACGCTTGGCCGGTGTCGGCGCGGGCGCGGGCTGGACAACCGGTTTGGCCGACGGCTGCGGTGCGGGCGTCGCTGCAGGCGCGGGAGCAACCGGTGCCGGCGCAGGCGCGGCGGCAGGAACTGCTGGCGCGGGGCTTGCTGTCGGCGCCTCGGGAGCTGCCGCTGCGGGCGCGGGTGCTGGCGCGGCTTCAGGGGCAGGCGGCTGGTCCGGCACTTTCTCGCCGGCGGCGCCGATAAAGCCGACGACGGTGTTCACGGGGACGGTGATGCCCTCGCGCACATAGATTTTCAGCAAAACGCCCTCGAAAAAACTCTCGACCTCCAGATTCGCCTTGTCGGTCTCGATCTCAAAAAGGATGTCGCCTTTCGCTACCGCGTCGCCCTCCTTTTTGAGCCATTTGACGATCGCGCCTTCCTCCATGGTCTGCCCGAGTTTCGGAAAAATCACTACCTGAGCCATAATCACTCCAAATGGTAAGGTGACGGCAAGCCCGCACCTGACGCGCGCGGAACTGCCAACAAATGCCCACCAGTATACCGAGCCTGACCGCACTTGTCATTGACAAAAATGAACAAAAAACGTCAAAACCGAAAAAAATAAATCACCAGTTCTCCCGCCTCCTGATGCTCCACGAATCCGACAAATAGATATGGAGCGTGACGGAGGGGTGGAACGTCTCGAACCGCCCATACATGCCAGGCGCCCGGCTTTCCTTCGTTTTCTTATGGTCTGTCATCCCCTCTGGCATTCGCCAGTGGTGCGATTAAAACCAAACCAGAAAGCGGGGGGGATTTGACTCACAGGGGCGCTGTGCTATACTTCCCCGAACTGCTAACAAAGGAAGAAAAAATTATGTGTGCAAAATCAGTGAAGAAAGCTGTGAAAAAAGCCGCCCCCGCTAAGGCCAAGGTCGCGTCGAAAACGAAGCGGACGAAGTACGTCTACTTCTTCGGTGCGGACCAGTCCGAGGGCGATGTCTCGATGAGGACGCTGCTCGGCGGCAAGGGCGCGAATCTTGCCGACATGGCCGGTCTCGGCCTGCCGGTGCCCCCGGGATTTACCATCACGACGGAAGCGTGCGCCAAGTACTACGAGATCGGCGAGAAGGCGCTGCACGATTTGATCCGCGCTGAGGTGCAGGCCGCGCTCAAGCGTCTAGAGAAGGCGACGGGCAAGACGTTCGGCAAAGGCCCGAATCCGCTATTGGTCTCGGTGCGTTCCGGTGCCGCGGCCTCGATGCCCGGCATGATGGACACCGTTTTGAACCTTGGCCTGAATCCCGATACGGTCGAGGCGATGATCGCCCGCACCAACAACCCCCGTTTCGTGTGGGACTCTTATCGCCGTTTCATCCAGATGTTCGGTAACGTGGTGCTGGGGGTTGATCATCACCAGTTTGAGCTTGAACTGGAAGCGGTGAAGCGTGCCAAGGGATACACGCTGGACTCTGAATTGATGGCGGAAGACTTGCAGGAGGTGGTGGCCCGCTACCGCAAGATGGTCAGGAAGACTAAGGGGTGTGACTTCCCGACCGACGCGATGGAGCAACTCACGCTTAGCATAAGCGCGGTCTTCGGGTCGTGGAACAACCCGCGCGCCATCAAGTACCGCGAGTTGAACGACATTCGTGGCCTGCTGGGCACGGCGGTAAACGTTCAGGCGATGGTGTTCGGCAACTCCGGCGACAATTCGGCGACCGGTGTGGCCTTCACCCGCGATCCGTCAACCGGTGAGCATAAGTATTTCTACGGCGAATACCTGATTAACGCGCAGGGCGAAGACGTGGTGGCGGGTATCCGCACGCCGCAGCAGATCACGATCAAGGGTTCGCGCGAGTGGGCCAAGGCACGTTCGATCACCGAGGCGGTGCGCAAGGCGCAGTATCCGTCGTTGGAAGAGGTTATGCCCAAAGTCTTCAAGCAGCTCGACGCGATTCGTGTCAAGCTTGAGCGTCACTACCGCGATATGCAGGATCTCGAGTTCACGATTGAGGATGGCACGCTCTACATGTTGCAGACCCGTAACGGCAAGCGTACGGCGGCGGCGGCGGTCAAGATCGCGACGGACCTTATCAAGGAGAAGCTCATCGACGAGAAGACCGCAGTGATGCGCGTCGAGCCTTCGCAGCTTGATCAGTTGCTGCATCCGGTTTTTGTCAAGTCCGCCGAGGCCAAGGCCAAGCGGATCACGGTCGGTCTGCCGGCTTCGCCGGGCGCGGCCACCGGCCAGATCGTGTTCAACGCGGCCACGGCTGAATTGTGGGCTAAGGAAGGCAAGAAGGTCATCCTCTGCCGCATCGAGACCAGCCCCGAGGATATCGGTGGCATGAATGTGGCGGTCGGCATCCTGACGGCGCGCGGCGGTATGACCTCGCACGCGGCGGTGGTCGCGCGCGGCATGGGCAAGTGCTGCGTTTCAGGGTGCGGCGAGCTTCACATCAGTTATGACAGGAAGACGATCTCCTGCGGTAAGTTGGTGCTGAAGGAGGGTGACTGGATTTCGCTCAACGGATCAACCGGCGCGGTGTACGAAGGCCAGGTCGAGACGCAGGCCCCGAAACTGACCGGCCCGTTCGCTACGATCATGGCGCTGGCTGACAAATACCGCAAGATGGGGGTGCGCACCAACGCAGATACCCCGCGTGACACCGCCCGGGCAGTCGAGTTCGGCGCTGAAGGCATCGGTCTCTGCCGCACCGAGCACATGTTCTTCGAGGGTGACCGCGTCACCAGTTTCCGCCGCATGATTCTCGTGGCGGAGACCGTCAAGAATCTGCGTCAGGCGATTGCCGCCTGTGCGGACTCCGATGTCGAGGAGCGTGCCCGTCTCGAGAGTGAGCTGGCCGCGCCGCTCAAGCAGTACAATCAGGCGCTGAAAGAACTGCTGCCGCTGCAGCGCAAGGACTTCATCGGCATGTTCAAGGCGCTCAAGGGGCGGCCTTGCACGGTGCGGTTGCTGGATCCGCCGCTGCACGAGTTCCTGCCGCAGGATGCCGCCGGACAGGCAGAGATGGCGAAGATTATGGAAGTCGATCTGGCGTACATCCAAGAGGTCGTGGAGTCGCTGCATGAAACCAATCCGATGCTGGGCCACCGCGGTTGCCGTTTGGGCATCAGTTATCCCGAGGTGACCGGGATGCAGGTGCGCGCGATTTGCGAAGCCGCTGCGGCGGTCAAGGGGTCGCGGCCCGAGATCATGGTGCCGCTGGTGGGCAACGTTAAAGAGTTGGCCGCCCAGAAGGAACTGATCCTCAAGACGGTGGCAGAGGTCGAGAAGGCCAAGAAGGTCAAGTTGCAGATCACGGTCGGCACGATGATCGAGGTGCCGCGCGCGGCGGTCACGGCTGACCAGATTGCTGTCGAAGCTGACTTCTTCTCGTTCGGCACGAACGATCTGACGCAGATGACCTGCGGCTTCTCGCGCGATGACGCGGGCAAGTTCCTGGGCGATTATGTGTCGCGCGGCTTCTACGACTACGACCCCTTCCAGGTGCTGGACATGGAGGGCGTGGGCCGCATGATCGAGATCGCCATGAACTACGCCCGCGGCGTGAAGCCGAAGCTGAAGGTCGGGGTGTGCGGCGAGCATGGTGGTGACCCGAAGACGGTGGCCTTCTGCTACAAGCTCGGCTTTGACTATGTGAGTTGCTCGCCTTACCGTGTGCCGATCGCGCGGCTGGCTGCGGCGCAAGCGGCACTGCGGGGCTAAGGCGGGCGGAGTTTGTTCGTTCCCTCCGCTGGGCTTGCAGAGCACCGGGGACGAGCGTCTGCTCGTCCGGGCGGCGTAAACGCCGCCTACAGAACGGGGCGCACTGCGCGCGGCAATTTTACACTCAATATTGCGACCACTGGGTAGTCGCAATAAAGAGGACGACGGACGGCGATACGCATGAAGGACTGCCGGCTTAGTGTGGTAGCGATGGCGGTATGCTGCGCGTTTGTCGCTTGGCCGCAAACGCAGCAGGGTGCCGCTGGTGTGTTCGAAGAGGTGCCTGCGGTATGGCGCGATCCTACGATGCGTCGGGAGGCGGTGGAGGCGCGCGCCGAAACCGCGCGCACGCGGCGCGAAGCGGCTTGGGCGCGCGCGAAGCGGCGAGGCTTGCCGATCAAGGGCGAGAAGCCCGGCGGCGGTGCGTTTGAGCTGATGGACTTTGACGGCGAACGACCGCTCTACCGTACCACCTGTAACGCCAACGCTGGGATTTCATCCGGGGCGAATCTGCTGTGGATCGCGCCTTACGGTGTAAATGGCGACGGCGGGACGGTGGGGGTGTGGGATGCCGGTTCAGCCCGCACGACCCATCGGGAGTATGGCGGACGCGTCATATCAATGGACGGGGCCGACGTCTATCACGACCACGCCTCGCATGTGGTGGGCACAATCTGCGCTGCCGGGATCGACGCTACGGCTAAGGGCATGGCACCGGCCGTGCGCGTAGACAGCTACGACTGGACCGACGACAGCAGCGAGATGGCCGCGCGGGGTGCCGCAGTGCCCGGCGAGGCCGGCATGATCAATATCTCTAGCCACAGTTACGGTATGTATGCGGGATGGGCGCGCACCGGTTCGCCGACTTTTACCTGGTACGGCACAGGCGTGACTGCGGCGGGATACGAGGATCACTTCGGCCAATACAACGCCTATGCGCGCGACATTGACACGCTGGCCTATTCACTGCCGTACTACCTGATCTTCTGGGCCGCTGGTAACGATCGTAGCGATAACCCTGCGGCGGGAGACTCCGTGATGCTCACACCCGGCAGCGGTGTTTCGGTGTCTTACGACCCGGTATCTCACCCGCCCGGTGACAAGATCTACAAGGGGGGCTACGACACACTGAGTTACAATGGTCTCGGCAAGAACGTTTTGACCGTCGGCGCACTCACGGATGCGGTCAATAGCGGGTCGTTACGCAGCCCGGGCAACGCGGCCATGACCAGTTTTTCTTCTTGGGGGCCGACCGATGACGGGCGCATCAAGCCCGACGTGGTGGCCAATGGTTACTCCCTGCGGTCGACTTCGTATGCAGGCGATGCGTCCTACAGTTGGATGAGCGGTACCAGTATGGCCACGCCGAGCGCGGCGGGCTCGGCGCAGTTGCTGGTGCATCTTTTTCACACGCTCTTTACCAATCAGGTGATGCGCGCCAGCACGTTGAAGGCGCTGATGATTCATACGGCGGACGATCTGGGTCGGACCGGGCCGGACTACGAATACGGCTGGGGCCTGATCAATGTACAGGCGGCGGCCGATCTACTGGCCGCCTATCGTGCCAACGCCGGTACCCGGCACGTGGTGGAGGATCGGGTGACGGTCACGCGCATGCAGGTTGATGTGGCGTTCACGTGGGACGGGACAAGCCCGATCAAGGCGACACTCTGCTGGACCGATCCGGCCGGGACCGCCACCAGTGAGCACGATAACCGGATGCGGCGGTTGGTCAACAACCTTGATCTGCGCGTGATCGGGCCTGACGCCGTTGTCCATCAGCCGTGGGTCATGCCGTTCGTGGGCGACTGGAACTTGGCGTCGTGCGCGTACGCCGCGACCGTTGGATCGAATACGACGGACAATGTGGAGCAGGTACTGATCGCTGCGCCTGCCGTCGATGGCGTGTATACGGTGCGCGTGACCTTTGCGGACACGCTGACCAACGGTAACCAGCCCTTCTCGTTGATCCTGAGCGGTGTCGCGCCGGACCAGCGCGCGCCCGCGCCCGTGCTGACCGCTTCGTCGCCGTCCCACGGTGTCGGCATGCTCGACTTCACCCTGAGCGGTGAACACTTGATGCTGGGCGCCAAAGTGAGCCTGAAGCGGTTGGCGGACGAGGTGCCGGGCAGCCAGATCGAGGTGCTGGGCGACAGCACCACCGCGAAGATCGACACGACCGGCATGGCCGGTGGCTGGTGGCGTATGACGGTCGTTAATCCAGACGGACAGCGGGCCGTGCTGTGGAATGCGTTCGCGGTGCCGGAGGCATTCTGGTATGAACCGTTTGAGACCAACGACATTACCGCTAAGGGATGGACCTTCCTGTCGGATGTCGGCTCAAGCCAGTGGGACCTGAGCACCGCGAAAGCGGTTTCGCCGACGCGCTCCCTGTACTCACCGGGAGCGTCGACACGTTCCGATACCAGCGCGGTTTCGCCGCCGATTGCGATTCCGGCCACGGCGACGGGACTGAGTCTTTCGTTCTGGCATTACTATGTGTTCGAGGCGGGGAGGGATGGCGGCGTGCTGGAATTTTCGCTGGACGGTGGCAGTTGGTTTGATGTGCTTGCCCTCGGGTCCGGTGCCGCATTCGCGTCCAATGGCTACACCGATTGGTTAAGCCTCTTTCCTTCGTTCAATCCGCTGGCCGGACGCCGGGCGTGGTCGGGGACTACCCCGAGATCTGTCAAAGTGGTGGTGAATCTGACGGACACGGCAAAGTACGCTGGCCACTCGTTGCGCGTCAGGTGGCGTCTGGGCACTGACCAAAGCACACCCAGTACTGGCTGGTACGTGGATGATGTGACAGTCTCCGGCATCAGCGACCCGCCGCCCGTCCCGTCAAAAGGAACGCAACTTCGCGTGCAGTGATATTTGTCGCTCTCCCTTGTCTTTCCGACAAGGAGCGGATACACTGGGAACAACGCTGAAGAAAGGGGGCGGTATTGTGAAGAGGGGGTCGAGCGAAAACAAGACCGGTCGGGGCGGGTATCGGACGTGGGCGGTTACGGTGCTGGTGGGGTGTTTCACCGTACAGGTGGCAGGCGAACCGGTCGCGGACGCGCGCAGGTTGGAGACGGACGCCGCAAGCGGCGCGGTCTCTATGTACGTCGGTCAGGCACTGTGTTGGACCTATGTGCCGCAGGGCCGCGAGGGCAAACCCTACTTCCATCCGCTGGCGTTGCCCGGCACGGGCGAGGCGTTGACCGTTTTCCGTCCGCCGGATCATGCGTGGCATCTGGGCTTGTGGTTTTCGTGGAAATTGATCAACGGATATAACTTCTGGGAGCCCACCTCCAATGCCGTCACACGCGTGGTGTCGCAGCGGATCACGCCGTCGCCCGACAAGCAGGTGATGATCGAGGCGACGCTGGCCTATCTGGGGGACGGGCGCGAACTCGTGCGCGAAACGCGTACGGTGCGGGTAACCACGGCGCCCAACGGCGACTATACCATCGCGTGGGAGAGTGTGTTCAAAGCGCAGGGCGGAGCGGTGGAGTTTGCTTGTACGCCGGCCAAACGCGGCAAGGATGGCAACTGGGCCAGTGGCGGTTATGCCGGGTTGATGTGGCGCTTCCCCGATGTTGACGCACTTACCTGCCGCTATGCGAACGCTGAGGGCAAGACCGATGTTCAAGCCTGCGGCGAGTCGAGCGAGCGCATGGAGGTCATGGTTACGGCGGCGAAGTCCGGCGCACGTGCGCGGATTGTGATCCGTGATCACGGCGGTAATCCGCGCCATCCAACGCCTTGGTTCGCGCGACATGACCTCAAGGCGCACAAGGGGCGCGGTTACTTTCTGGTTGGTCCGTCGTTGGTCTTTCACGAACCTTTGCGATTGGAGGCCGGCGCGACACTTACCGTGCGGTATGACATCGAGGTGAAGCGGATGCCGTAGGGGTGGCCAATGCGGCGGACGGCGAAGCGTGGGCGTGTTAAGTAAAGGAGGATCTTGCCCTCCGTGGCATGGGCGTCCCGCCCATGAAACACAAGGAAAGATGCCCGTGCCACACCTGCAAGCAAGGGGCTTTGCAAGAGCCTCAAAGAAGAGAAAGGATGGTTAGGATGAAATCGAGGCGTGCGAATAGATATCATCAGGTTGCTATGGGGATTTTGTTTGCTGGTTGTGCAGCGGTCTTGCATGCCGCTACGGTGCTGGTGGAGGCCGAGGGTTTTGATTCAACCGGCGGTTGGGTGATTGACCAGCAGTCGATGGATCAAATGGGGTCGCCTTACCTGATGGCGCACGGGCTCGGTGTGCCGGTGGCGGATGCCGTCACGCGCGTCGCCGTGCCCGAAGCCGGTCGGTACCGTGTCTGGGTTCGGACGCGGGACTGGGTGGCGACGTGGCGGGTGCCGGGCGCACCGGGGAAATTCAAGGTCCTCGTCAACGATCGGCCGCTTGAGCCGCTCTTCGGCGCGCAGGGTGCGGCGTGGCACTGGCAAGACGGCGGGATGGTGGAGTTGCGGGCCGGACAGGTCTCAATCGCGTTGCGCGACCTGACCGGTTTCAACGGTCGCTGCGATGCGATCCTGCTTGCGACGGATCTTGAGTTCCGTCCGCCGGACGGCGGGCCTGAACTGGCGGCGTTGCGCCGTCGGCTGCTGGCGTTGCCCGAGTCGCCCGACGATGCGGGAAGCTATGATCTGGTGGTGGTCGGCGGCGGTATGGCCGGTTGTTGCGCGGCGGTCAGCGCGGCGCGGCTCGGATGTAAGGTTGCGCTGATTCAGGATCGTCCGGTGCTGGGCGGCAACAACAGTTCCGAGGTGCGCGTAGGGCTTTCGGGACAGATTCACCAAGAGCCTTATCCGCGGCTCGGCGATCTGGTCGACGAGATCGGCCCCATCGGCCATTGGAATCTGCACGATGCCAAACGCCATCCCGACCTGCCGCGCAGCAAGGAGGTGCTGGCGGTGATTAAGCGGCATCCGGAGAAAAAGATTCACAACGCGGGGCCTGCAAGCAACTATGAAGACAAACAAAAGCTACGGGTGGTGACCGCCGAGACCAACCTTGTCCTCGCTTTGAACACCCGCGTGATCGCGGTCGAAAAAGAGGGGAAGCGTGTCACGGCGGTGATCGGGCGCGACATTGTCACCGGGCGCGACAAGCGTTTCTGCGGTGCGCTCTTTGCTGATTGTACCGGCGATGGGTGCGTGGGGTTTTTGGCCGGTGCCGACTTTCGCGAGGGACGCGAATCCAAAGGCGAGACTGGTGAATCACTGGCGCCTGAAAAGGCCGACCGTCTGATGATGGGGGTCTCGGTGCAGTGGTACTCCGAGGTGGCATCAAAGCCGATGCCGTTCCCGGAGTGTCCGTGGGCGCTGGCCTTCACGCCCGAGACAGCGCAGCCGCTCACGCGCGGCGACTGGGATTGGGAGGCGGGGTTAAATATGAGCTCGGTGACGGAGATCGAGCAGATCCGCGATCATGCACTGCGCGCCACCTTCGGTAATTGGGCGTTTGTCAGAAACCAGAGCGACAAGCGAGCGGAGTTCGCGAACCGCCGCTTGGTGTGGGTGGCCTACATCGGCGGCAAGCGCGAGAGCCGTCGGTTGCTGGGTGATGTGATCCTGCAGCAGCAGGATATTGAAACAGGCAAAGCATATCCCGATGCCTGTGTCACCACGACGTGGGGGATTGACCTTCACTATCCGCATCCAGAGAACAGCCGCCACTTCCCCGGGATGGAATTCCGTGCCGTCTCTAAAACCAAGAGCATCAAGCCGTACGCGATTCCATACCGTTGCCTTTACAGCCGCTCGCTGGACAATTTGTTCATGGCGGGGCGCAACATCAGCGTCACCCATGTGGCGCTCGGCTCGGTGCGCGTGATGCGCACGGGCGGCATGATGGGGGAGGTGGTCGGCATGTCGGCTGCGCTCTGCACGCGCCACGGCACCACGCCACGCGGTGTGTTCGAAGCTCACCTGCCTGCGTTGCAGGAACAGATGCGGCGCGGCGTCGGGCGGTTTCGTTAGTTGATTAGTTAATTAGTGCATGAGTGCATTAGTTTGCCCCCATCGGAATCGGTATCGGTATCGAAATCGGGATGTTCATGCGATGATGGCCTGCACATGGACCATAACGTGCGAGTGTGCGGGGACGGAGCATGGTGGAATGTGGAGAGGCAGGATGCAAGGAGGTTGGAAGTGACTAGGAATAACGATAACACGTCTTTGGGGAAACGGCTTAGAAGTGCTTGCGAGCACAACGTCAGGCTACCGTCCGGCATAAGCTTCACCTGCCGCAGCACGACTGTGCAGATGCATCTGGACTCCGATTGTGTCAGAGCCAACATGCAGACGAACGCGGCGGCCTTCGAGGGCTGGGCCTTGGCTTTGAAGCGCTGGCTTCCGGATGTCGCTGGGGTAGAGCTGAGTTGGGACTTCGATGGCAATGTCTGCGATCCTCACTACCAAAGATTTCTGTATAGGACTAAGAAGTTCCGCTCTCTGTTTGCGGACTGGTTCTTTATCGCCGCTCCCGATAAGCTCGACGGTCTGAAGACAGAGGCGGCGGGACATGAGTTCATTCTCAACGTAGCATCCAAACCGCGAGATGCGGGGGAGTGCGACTGGTCGGAAAGCTTGAAAACGAGCGAATATAAGCTTGAGTGCCACATTGTCAGGCATCAGGAGCCGCTCTGTAATCTTCTCGGCGTTGACAGGCTGGATCGCCAGTTGCCAGTCGGGCTTTTCAGGAATAGCGTGAGTAACGCGAACGAGGTTTTTCCCGGCAAAAAGGGTGCCATAGACATCTGGGGGGTGGACAAAGGTTCCACAACGCTGTTTCTGTTCGAGCTAAAGAAGAAGGGCAACAAACCCCTTGGCATTATGTCAGAACTGTTCTTCTACTCTTTTGTCCTGGCCGATGCCCAAGCCCGTCGTTTCAAATTCGAGAAGCCGAATCCGGAAATAGAGCAGACAGGAAAAATCGCTGCCTATATTCTGGCACCGGAATGGCACCCTTTAATCGACGAGGAAATGCTAAAGCTTGTGAACGAGGCTTGTAGTAGAGTTGGGGCGAAGATCGGCTTCGGTGCTATCAAGATCATTCCTGCTAAGGTGCAGAAGTATGAGATCGTGTTGCGGGTGCGGCAGTAGGGCAGGACGTCTCGGACTGCCATCCATGTTTAGCACTTGGCTCTTCCTCGGAGGTTCGAAACGTCCCGCCGTATTTGTTTGAGCAAATACGCCAGAAAAAAGATGCTCAAGCGTGACCTGCGGCCATATTTTTGGCATACTGCGGCCTTTCGTTGGAATTGCAATGAAGGAGTAGTATGGAATCGAAGAAAACGTGCAAGCGGAATAACACCTGTATCGCGGAGATGAGTGTCGAGGGGATTAGGGCGGATTTCGCGCGGCATTTGCGGTATACTCAGGCAAGTACACTGGACATCGCGACGCCGCGGGATCTCTATCATGCGTTTGCTTACACTGTGCGTGATCGTCTGGTTGAACGTTGGATTGAGACCCGTGAAGCCTATCGCACCAAGAACGTGAAGTATGTCTACTACCTCTCGCTTGAGTTTCTGATCGGCCGGTTGCTCGGCAACAACGTCATCAACATGAAAATGGATGAGTTGTGCAACAAGGCGATGGAAGATGTGGGGATCGAGTGGAATTCGCTGCGCGAGTACGAGGTGGATGCCGGCTTGGGAAATGGTGGTTTGGGGCGGTTGGCCGCATGTTTTCTCGATTCGCTTTCCACGTTGAATCTGGCTGCGATGGGCTACGGGCTGCGTTATGATTACGGGATTTTTAAGCAGCGTATCGTCGATGGGCATCAGGTAGAGGAGCCGGATCACTGGCTGAAGGATGGCACGCCGTGGGAAATCTCTCGGCCCGAGCACACGCAGGTTGTCCATTTCGGTGGACACGTTGAGTGTATCAGCAATAGCAACGGGGGGATCGAGTGGCGCTGGGTGGACACGGAAAAAGTGTTAGGCATGCCGTACGACATGCCGATCGTGGGCTACAGCGAGGCTGTGAATGTCCTGCGCCTCTGGTCGGCCAAAGCTGACGACGAGTTTCATCTCGATGACTTCAACCAAGGGTCGTATGTCGCTGCAGTGGAAAACAAGGTGCTGGCCGAAAATCTGACCAAGGTTCTCTATCCGAACGACAACGTCCTGGCGGGCAAGGAGCTGCGTTTGCGTCAGCAGTATTTCTATGTCGCCTGCTCGCTGCAGGATATCCTGCGCCGTTTTCGCTTGCGCAACAACGATTGGACGACGCTGCCCTCGAAAGCATTTATCCACCTCAATGAAACGCATCCTGCGCTGGTGATCCCCGAGCTGATGCGGATCTTGGTGGATCGCGAGGGAATAGATTGGGACACAGCCTGGTCCATCACGCGGGCGAGCACGGGCTACACGAACCACACCGTCCTGCCCGAAGCGCTGGAGCGTTGGAGCGTGTCGATGATGGAGCGGCTGTTACCGCGCCACATGCAGATCATCTATGAAATCAACGGTCGCTTCCTTTGCCAGGTGGCGGCGATGTGGCCGGGCGACGAGGCGCGCCTCGCGCGCATGAGCTTGATCGACGAGCATGGCGAGAGGTCGGTCCGTATGTCGAATCTCGCGATCGTCGGCTCCAGTGCCGTCAACGGTGTCGCAAAGCTTCATACCGAGATCTTGAAGAAAACGCTCTTCAAGGATTTTTATGAGATGTTCCCCACTCACTTCTCAAACAAGACCAATGGGATCACGCCACGCCGCTGGCTGCTAAAGGCCAACCCGGGGCTCGCGGATTTGATCACAGAGGCGATCGGCGACGGGTGGGTCACCGATCTTGAGCAGTTGCGGAAACTGGAAGAGTTTCTGGACGACAAGGCATTCCTCAAACGTTTTCGTCAGGTCAAACAGGAGAACAAAGTGCGTCTGGCCGAACACATCCACTCGTTGGTTGGGGTTACGGTCTCGCCGGACTCGATCTTCGATGTGCTGGTCAAGCGTCTGCATGAATACAAGCGTCAGTTGCTGTTGACGCTCTACATCATCGTGCTCTACAACCGCCTGGTGGCCGATCCGTCATACGACATGCTACCACGCACCTTCATTTTCGCCGCCAAGGCCGCGCCCGGTTACGCGATGGCGAAGTTGATCATCCGGTTGATCCACGGTGTCGCGGATGTGGTCAACAATAATCCGCGTATCAATGACAAGCTTCGTGTGGTCTTCTTGCCCGACTACCGCGTCTCTCTGGCCGAGCGGATTATTCCGGCCGCGAATGTCAGCGAGCAGATATCTCTGGCCGGCAACGAGGCTTCGGGCACCGGCAACATGAAGATGATGCTGAACGGTGCGCTGACGCTCGGCACGTTCGATGGTGCCAACGTCGAGATCAACGAGGAGGTGGGCGACGAGAACATGTTCATCTTCGGGTTGCGTACGGAAGAGGTCAGGGCCATGCGCCCGACCTATTCGGCACGTCACATCTACCACACGGATCCGGAGATCCGTCTGGCGATCGACATGATTCGGCGCAATGTCTTCTGCCTGCTCACGCCGGGCCTGCTGGATCCGATTGTGCAGTCGCTGCTGGACTTCAACGATCACTACATGCTGCTCGCGGACCTGCGTGACTACATGGAGACGCAAGATCGGGTCGATGCCCTCTACCGCGATCCTTTGGCATGGGACCGCAAGGCCCTGATCAACGTGGCGCGCGCGGGGAGGTTCTCTTCGGACCGCACGATCCTTGAATACGCACGCGACATCTGGCATGTGTCGCCTATCGATCTGTCGCACATCAAATGCTAAAAGGAGGCTTGCACATGGAGCGTGTTGCACTCGTAACCGGCGGTGCGCGCGGTATCGGTTTGGGTATTTCCGGGGCGTTGGCGCGTGAGGGATATGCGCTGGCGGTGTGCGGCACGCGCTCTGCCGAGGCGGCCGCCCCGCAGCTTGAGACGCTGCAAAAGTGTGGCGGCGAGGTCTGCTATATCCAGGCTGACGTCTCGCAGGCGGTCGACCGGTCGCGGCTGCTGGAGAAGGTGCACGCGCGTTTCGGCGCGCTCCATGTGCTGGTCAACAATGCCGGCGTTGCGCCGCGCGTGCGCGCGGACCTGCTCGAAGCGACTGAAGAGAGCTTCGAACGTGTGATGCGGATCAACCTGCAGGGCCCCTACTTCCTGACACAGGCGGCGGCGCGCTGGATGGTTGAGCAACGCCGCGCAGACGCCGCGTTCTGCGGATGCATCGTCAACATCGGTTCGGTGTCGGCCGAGGTGGCTTCAGTTTCACGCGGCGAGTATTGCGTCGCCAAAGCCGGCGTGACCATGATGACGCGCCTGTTTGCGAGTCGGCTGGGGCAGGAGGGCGTGACGGTGTATGAGGTGCGCCCCGGGATTATCCGCAGCGATATGACGGGGCCGGTTCAGGACAAGTATGACGCGCTTATCGCAGACAGTGACCTGTTGATCCAGAAACGCTGGGGCGAACCCGAAGATGTGGGACGCGCCGTTGCGTCGCTGGCGCGCGGGGATTTCCCGTACTCAACCGGCCAAATCGTGCATGTGGACGGGGGACTCTCTGTGCAGCGGCTGTGAGTGAACCGTCATGAAAACGACGTGCTGCCATACGCTGGTGATCGGTTCGGGGGCGGCGGGACTTCAGGCCGCTGTGCAACTCCGCTGTCGCGGGATCGATACGTTGATCGTCACGGAAGGGGTGCGCAAAAGCACGTCGATCAATACCGGCAGCGATAAGCAGACTTACTACAAGCTCGGGTTGTGCGGCGCGGAGCCGGACTCCATTTTCGCGATGGCGACTGCCTTGTCGGCTGCGGGCGGTATGCACGGCGATCTCGCCGTGGCTGAAGCGGCTGGTTCGGTGCATGCCTTTGCGCATCTGGTGGCGCTCGGTGTGCCGTTTCCGCATGACGCCTACGGCCAGTTTCCAGGATACAAGACCGATCACGATCCGGCGCGACGCGCCACGTCGACCGGGCCCTATACCTCGCGCGACATGTGCGTGGCGTTGTTGCGCGAAGTGCGTCGGCTGGGCGTGCCGATCCATGAACGGTGTTCAGTGACGTCGTTGCTGGTGAGCGGATCGGGCGCGCGGCGGCGTGTCTGCGGGGCGTTGGCTTTGGACGCCTCCGGTGCCTGGCGTGCCTACCGCGCCGAGAATGTGGTGTTCGCGGTCGGCGGTTTCGGTGGGCTGTATGCGGCCAGCGTCTATCCCGCCTGTCATCTGGGCGGCATCGGGTTGGCTTTCCGCGCGGGCGCGGCGGCGCGTAACCTGCCCGATTCCCAGTACGGTCTGGCTTCGATACGTCCGCGCTGGAATGTGTCGGGGAGCTACATGCAGGTGGTGCCGCGCCTGATTTCGACGGGAGCCGACGGTCATTCCGACGAACGCGAATTCCTGCTGGATGCGGGTGCCGATCCGGCGCAGATGTATAGCCTGTTGTTCCTGAAGGGTTACCAATGGCCTTTCGATGCGCGCCGGGCGGAGACGGGCTCGTCGCGGATCGACCGACTGGTCTATGGCGAGCGCGAGGTCAAGGGGCGTCGCGTGTTTCTTGACTTCCGCCGTAATCCCGCCGGTTTTCAATTTGACGCGCTGTCTGAAGAGGCGTGTAGCTATCTGGCGCGCTCCGGTGCTACGGGACGCACGCCGTTCGTCCGTCTGCAAAAGCTGAATCCGGGTGCGATCTCCTTCTATGGCGAGCACGGCGTAGACTTGGCTGCGCAGCCGCTGGAGATCGCGCTCTGCGCGCAGCATAACAACGGCGGGCTGGCAGCATCGCTCTGGTGGGAGTCGATCAATCTGACGCATCTTTTCCCGGTGGGCGAAGTCAACGGCTCACACGGTGTGGGACGTCCGGGCGGCTCGGCGCTCAATGCGGGACAGGTGGGCGCGATGCGGGCGGCGGCGTTTATCACCGCACGCTATGCCGACTCGACGCTGAGCGACGAAACCTTCGAGGCGGCGTTGGCCTCTGTGTACGACGAAGATCGCGAGTTCGCCGCGCGTTGTCGTCAATCGCAGTGGACGTGGCGCGCATGTCGAAACGAGTTCCAGCAGCGCATGAGCCGGTATGGCGCGCACTTGCGCCAGGCGGCGGCGTTGGAGCAGGCGGTCGCGGAGGCACGGGCGCAGGTACGGCGGCTTGAACGCGAGGGATGTCGGGCGGAACGTCCGGCGGAACGGATCAGGGCGTTTGAAAACCGTCAGCTCTGCACGGCGCATGCGGTTTATCTTTCGGCGTTGGCGTACAGCGTCCGTTCGGGCGTGGGTAGCCGGGGCTCCTCGCTGGTGGTGGATGAGCGGGGTGCGGTGATCTCGGAAGATCCCGCTTTTCGCACGCAGGTGTTGGAAACCCGTTACAACCTTGGACGTAATTGCCGGCACCGCTGGCGCGCGTGCCGACCGTTGCCCTCCGCTGACTTCTGGTTTGAGACTGCGTGGGAGGCGTTTCGAAAGGGAGAATTTAGGAGCTAGGATTTAGGAGTTGTGGACGAACAGACATGTGTCCCTTGTGTGCCCTTGGTCGGGCTTGCGAAGCGCCGGGAGAAGAGGCAAGCGTCTGCTTGCTCGGCGGCGGTCACGCCGCCCTCTTCTGAACGCCGAACGCCCAACGCCGAAGTGGGAATGTAAATGTAGAATGTAAAACGTAAAATCTGGAGCCAGTCTGAATGGAACGGCTACAAGCCGCCAGACCCCGAATCAAACCCGCTCGGACTGGTCTTTCTGGAATGACCAGATTTTTTGGGGAAAGTCCACTGTTTGTGAAGATTGACAGGACACACGGGAATATGGGAAACTATAAACAACATGACGACAGGCGGTGATGAGCGCGTGTGTGCGAAGGGTAGGAAGCTGGCTGTCACCTACATTGACACGCCGGATCGCCGTGCCCTTGATCTGACCGAGGCCGGGCTATGCGAGGTCCCGGTGCTTGGCTTCAGCCGTTATCGTCATGCCGTCACCCCGGTCGGCACCCACCGCCACGCCGGATGTCTGGAGATCGGCCTCTGCCTGCGCGGTGCGCTTACCCTCCTGAATAATAGCCGCGAGCACCGGATCATGCCGGGTGACCTCTACCTCAACAAGCCGTCTGATATTCATTGCATATCTGCCAGCCCGAAAGGCACGATCGTCTACTGGTTGCTGATCCGCGAACCGCAGCGCGGCCAACCCTTTCTGCGTCTCAAAAGCCGCGAGGCGCAAGACATCTGGTCACGTCTGAATCGCCTGCCTTGCCATGTGATCGCAAAAACCGACGCGGTCAGACAGGCTTTCGCGCATCTGTTCAAATATCACGAGCAGCCCGCCGGGCCTTACCGCACCGTCGGACTGAACACGGCCTGCGTGTCGCTGCTGATGGGCGTGATCGATGCTTCATCACACAAGGCCACCATCACGCACTCGCGCCTGATTGACCATGTCGTCGAATCCTTGCGTGAGAAGCCAGAAAGAAAGGTCAGCCTCGACGATCTGGCGCGCGAGGCTGGCATGTCGCCCTCGCTTTTCATCAGCCGTTTCAAACAGATCACCGGCCTGCCGCCCGTCCATTTCCAGCTTGCCTGCCGTTTGGATAAGGCCAAGCGCCTGCTGGCCGAGACCGACACGCCGATCACGCAACTGGCGCTCGATCTCGGTTTCTGTGCCTCGCAGCACTTCTCCGGCCACTTCAAGCGCGCGTTCGGCTTGACGCCGTCCGGCTGGCGCAAGCGCGCCGCTGCGCGGCGCGGCGGAGGATTTAAGGGTTAAGATTTAGGAGTTGTTCGGTCAGTCGGGGACGATGGCGCCGTGTGCCGTCAGCAACGCTTTGACCTCTGCGATCGGGAGTTGTCCGGGCGTCACGCCGCGTTGCGCGGCCAACGCGGCGGCGGCCCCAGCCGCTTGGCCGGTCGCCATGCAAGTCGCCTGCACACGCAATGCCGAGTTGGCGAGGCGGTCGCTGCTGATGCAGCGACCGGCCACCAACAGGTTGCGGCTGCCTTTCGGGATCAACGCGCGCAGCGGCACGGTCGCCACCACGCCCTCCTCCAAGTGCGCCGGTCGTACACCTGACGTTTTATCGTGCAGATCGATGGGATAGAAGGCGTAGCAGACCGAATCTTCCCAGCGTTTCCCCGACGTGTAATCCTCGTGCGTGATCAGATGTTCGCCGCGCACGCGGTAGGTCTCGCGCACACCGACTTCGGGCGACATGCTCTCCAGCCGCACCTTCTCCAGCCCCGGGATACCTTTGAGAAACCGGAACATACGCAACGCGGCGGCGCGACCGCGTAGGTTGGTCTGGGTACGGGCGTCGGCTGTTGAGTTATCCGCGCCCTCGACATAGTTTGCGGTGTTGCCTCCGCTCTTCAGATATTGCAGCAGGCCCCAGCGGCAATCGCTACGATGGAGTTGCCCGTTCTTGACCGCCGCGTCAAAACGCGCTTGCAGTTCCTTGGCATCGAATTTCGAGAGGTCCGCATTGGGACGGATGTGGTAAACGAAGGTGCCCGGCTGACGCTCCTGCTCTTGTAGTCGCTCGAAGCCGGCCAGCGCGGCGGCAGTCCCGTTGCCCGTGCAATCCACGAGCTGTTTGCAGGTGATCGTGCGCGTGTCTCCGGTTGCGGCGGTTCTCACGCGCCAACCCTCTGGAACGGCTTCGATTCGCACCGGAGCCGCATGGTAGTGGAGGGTCACTCCGGCGCGCACCAAGGCATCCTCCGCCAGCACCACGAACAGCGGGATGTTGATCGAAATCTGGTGTTCGTAGTGGCGGCGACCGGTGGGCTTGGTGAAATCGGGCAGTTTGCCGCCGTCCAGTGCCACCGCATTGGTCACCACATCCCAGCCTGCGCCTGCGATGACCTGCCGCCCCCAGGCGTGGAACAGGCCGGGGAAGTTCACGCCGCCGGTGGTGGTGTTGCCGCCCACTTGATGGGCGGCTTCGACCAGCACCGTCTTGGCACCGGCTCGGGCGCTTTGGAGCGCCGCGCAGATTCCGGCCGAGCCGCCGCCCACGACCGCCACGTCGCATGTCACCGGCGGCAACTCGATCGCCTGCGCAAGGCTCCCGACGATCAGCCCCACCACTATCCCGAATCTGGTCCGTTTGTCCATGTCCGCTCCTCTTTCCGTTGTGTGTGAACCCCTTATGTCTAGTTGCCGTTCATCTTACCCGGTCACTGTACCGAAATCAATGTGCCTTCGCGTGCAAAGCAACTTCACAAAGCAACTTCACGGTTGTTTTCAGCGTGGATTGCGCTAAACTGGAAGCCTCTCTCTCGAAAGGAGTCCCATGAAGGTTTTGGTTACGGGCGGAGCCGGGTACATCGGCAGCCACACGGTCGTTGAATTGCTGGATGCCGGACATGAGGTTGCGGTGATCGACAATCTTTGCAACAGCAGCGAAGAAAGCCTGCGTCGCGTCGCAGAGATCACTGGCAAGACGGTGTCGTTTCATAAGGCCGACATCCGGGATCGAGAGGCGCTCGATCAAGTGTTCAAAGCGGAGGGCCCGGTTGACGCCGTGATTCATTTCGCCGCGCTCAAGGCGGTCGGCGAGTCGGTTCGCATTCCGCTGGCCTATTACGGCAATAACATCACCGGCACGATCACCCTGTGCGAGGCGATGGCCGCCGCAGGCTGCCGCAATCTCGTGTTCAGCTCTTCCGCCACGGTTTATGGCGATCCTGCGTCGGTCCCGATCCGCGAAGATTTCCCCACGCTCGGCGCGACCAATCCGTACGGCTGGTCGAAGCTGATGATGGAGCAGATTTTCCGCGATGTGCAGAAGGCTGATCCCACATGGAATATCACGTTGCTGCGTTATTTCAATCCGATCGGCGCGCACCCCAGCGGCCGGATCGGCGAGGATCCGACCGGCATTCCCAACAATCTCCTGCCCTTTGTGGCGCAGGTGGCGGTCGGGCGTCGCCCGAGTCTGGCGGTTTTCGGCAACGATTACCCGACGCCGGACGGCACCGGCATCCGCGACTACATCCATGTGGTCGATCTTGCGCTCGGCCATCTCAAGGCGCTGGAAGCACTCGCGTCAAAGCCCGGTCTTTCGATCTTCAATCTCGGCACCGGCAAGGGATCGAGTGTCCTGGAGGTGGTCGCCGCCTTTGAACAGGCGTCGGGCCGCAAAGTTCCCTACACGATTCAGGCGCGCCGCCCCGGCGACGTGGCTGAATGCTGGGCTGACCCCTCGAAGGCGGAGCGCGAGCTGGGCTGGCGCGCCACGCGCGATCTGCGCGTCATGTGCGAGGACGCCTGGCGTTGGCAGTTTCAAAATCCCAACGGGTTTGCAGAGGCGTAATGCGATGTCTGAGTGGACCGAGATCATTGACGGGTTGACCGATCATCTGACGCTGCTCAAAGAGTTGGGCGAGCGCACGGTGTCGCTTGATCCCGAGGTGCTCCGCGCGCTGGGCCCCCGTAACGCTAGCGGCCGTGCGCGCGCTGCGGCGGCACCCGCCGCGCCACAGCATCCGGCGTCTGCGTCCGCTCCTCGGTCCATGACTTTCACGACTCCGGCCGCGTCAGTGTCGCGCACGCCGGAGCAACGCCGTCAGGCATTGGATGAGATTGCCGAGCGCATCGCGACGTGCGAGGCGTGCGACCTGTATAGGCAACGCAATCGCTGTGTGCCGGGGCAGGGGAATCCGTGCACGCCTGACGTGATGTTTATTGGCGAAGCGCCGGGCGCCGACGAGGACCGTGAAGGATTGGCGTTTATCGGCGCGGCCGGACAGTTCCTGACCAAGATGATCGAAGCGATGGGCTACACGCGTGATGACGTGTTCATCGCAAACATCTGCAAGTGCCGCCCGCCGAATAACCGCACGCCCGCTGCCGACGAGATGCGGACATGTCTGCCTTTCCTGCGCGACCAGATCCGCATCGTGCAGCCCAAGACCATCGTGCTGCTGGGAGGCACTGCTATTCGCGGCCTGCTGGAGACGCAGGCCGGCGTCTCGCGTCTGCAAGGGAATTGGACCCGCTACGAGGGTATCCCCGTGATGCCGACCTACCACCCCGCGTATATTCTGCGCTTCGAGTCAGCGGGCGATGCCGTAGGGCTCAAGCGCGCTAAAACTGAGGTCTGGCGCGCGCTCAAGCTCGTGCTTGCGCAGCTTGGGCGCACGCCGCCACGGCGCGCGGCGCGCGCCGCGCGGAGTTAGCATTTTCGATTGTTGCGGTCACGCTGCCATGCTCTGCGCACCTGCCCAAAAAGCGGCGTCGCGCGGGATACTGCTTGCCGCCGCACTCCAAATTTTGCGCCCGAGATCTGGAGTGCGGTGACAAGAGCCGCGCTGTGCGCGGGTCGCGGCGCCGCTTTCCCTCCGCGCGTAGCGCGGCTGCGGCTCACGGGGGCACTCGCCCTCCAGTGCGGGGGCGCCCGGTGCCCGTCCTCCCGCCCGTTTTTACACTCATCATTGCGACCACTGGGTGGTCGCAATAATCGATCCCGATCCCGATAGCGATCCCGATCCCGATTTGGATGAAACCCTGGAACCCTGAAACCCTGAAACCCCGAAACCGGCTGCGCCTAACCGCGGACTTTGCCTTCCTTCTTGCGCTTCTCGATGATCGCCTCGGCGAGTTCGAAAGGCACGCCCTCGTAGCGCTCGAAGGTCATCGTGAAGGTGCCGCGTCCCTGGGTGACCGTGCGGATCGCGTTGGAATAGCCGAACATCTCGCTGAGCGGGACGAAGCCGCGCACCAGCTTGTTGCCGCCCTTGTCATCCATACCATCGACGCGGCCGCGGCGCGAGCAGATCGAGCCGGTCGCCGTGCCCATATACTCTTCGGGCACCGCCACCTCGACGCTCATGACCGGCTCCAGAAGCTGCGGGTTGCCCTTGAGGAAGAGCTGCCTGAAGCATTGGCGCGCGCACTCGACAAAGGCGAATTCGTTCGAGTCGACCTCGTGGTACGAGCCGAAATAGACGACCACTCTGACGTCCACCACAGGGAAGCCGCCGCAGGGACCGCTCTCCATGGCCTTGAGAATGCCCTTCTGGACGGCGGGGATATATTCGCTGGGGATCACACCGCCCTTGACCTCATTGACAAAGGAGAAGCCGCGTCCCGGCTCTTGCGGTTCGAGGCGCAGGCAGACATGAGCGTACTGGCCGCGACCGCCGGACTGCTTGACGTGCTTGTATTCGCCATCGACCTGATGGCGGATCGTTTCGCGGTAGGCGACCTCGGGCTTGCCGACCTCGCACACGACACCAAACTCGCGGCGCAGGCGGTCCACAATGATCTCAAGGTGCAATTCGCCCATGCCGGCGATGATGGTTTCGCTGGTCTCTTGGTCGAAGGTCACGACGAAAGTCGGATCTTCCTGCGCCAATGCATTCAGCGCGTTGCCGAGCTTCTCGTTGTCGCCGCGTGAAGCCGGGCGGATCGCGATCGCGATCACCGGCGCGGGGAATTCGATCGACTCCAGCACGATGGGGCTCTTCGGGTCGCAGATCGTGTCGCCGGTGCGCGATTTTGAGAGACCGATCACAGCCACGATGTCGCCCGCGTGTGCCTCTTCCAACGCTTCCTGATGGTTGGCGTGCATGCGGAAGAGGCGTCCGATACGGCAATCCTGATCCATCGTGCTGTTGAGGACCGTGTCGCCCACGCGCAGCGTGCCGGAGTAAATACGCACAAAGGCGATCTTGCCCATGTGCTTGTCCGTGGCGATCTTGAACACCAGTCCCGCGAACGGCTCCTTGTCGTCCGGTTTGCGCGTGTCTTCCGGGTTGTCTGCAGAGGCCACGACACCGACGTCCAGCGGCGAGGGCAGGTAGTCGATCACGCCGTTAAGCAGCGGTTGGATGCCTTTGTTTTTGAATGCCGTACCGCAGAAAGTGGGGACGATCGTGCGTTCGATGGTGCCCTTGCGTATGCCGGCCTTGATCTCCTCGACGGTCAGCTCGCCGGTTTCAAAGTACTTGTTCATCAGGTCGTCATCCTGCTCGGCTGCTTTCTCGACCAGTTCGACGCGCAGACGCTCGCACTCTTCGCGGTACTCTTCGGGGATTTCCTGCTCGACAACCTTGATGCCGCGCGAGGCATCGTCAAAGGTCAGCGCTTTCATTGTCAGCAGGTCGATCACGCCCCGGAAAGACTCGCCCGCGCCCATCGGATAGACCATGACGACCGGATTGCCGCCGAGCGTGTAGCGGATCTCGTTGACCACGTTGAAGAAGTTGGCACCGACACGATCCATCTTATTGACCATGCACAGCTTGGGCACGGCGTATTTCTCGCTTTGACGCCACACCTGCTCGGTCTGCGGCTGCACGCCGCCCACCGCGCAGAACAGGGCGATCGCGCCGTCGAGCACGCGCAGCGAACGCTCCACCTCGGCCGTAAAGTCCACATGTCCGGGGGTATCGATCAAGCTGATCTGATGATCGCGCCACATGACAGCGGTCGCGGCCGAGGTGATCGTGATGCCGCGCTCCTGCTCCTGCGCCATGTAGTCCATGGTGGCGGCGCCTTCGTGTACTTCACCGATTTTATAGTTCTTGCCGGAATAAAAGAGAATGCGCTCGCTGGTTGTCGTCTTTCCTGCGTCGATGTGCGCCATGATGCCGATATTACGGATCTTGTCCAGCGGTACGGTTCTGGGCATGGTCTTGAGACTCCTTGGATCGTTGCTTGCTTCCGGACTTTAGTCGCTGATCGACGTGCCGGATGGCGTGGTCGGGCTCTTTTCTGCGGACCACTTTTTGCTCCCTGTCATGGAGTGGTTAAAAGAGGGTGCGCATTTTCGGCTTTTTCAGCAGAGTATTCAAGTGCAAAACGAGGGAAATTGCGGATTGCGGATTTTCGCGTTGGGGGGTAGACATTATTGACACGATTGACATGGTTGACATGATCGCGCGGCGGCTACCACACGACCGGCGTGTGGCCGTGAGCCAGCAGGTAGCGGTTCGCCTGTGAAAAATGACCGCATCCGAAAAACCCGGCGTGCGCCGAGAGCGGGGAGGGGTGCGCGGTCTCAAGCACCAGATGCCGCGATACGTCGATGAGAGTTTTTTTGCGGCGTGCGTCACGGCCCCACAACATAAAGACCAGATGGTCGCGCCGCATGGACAGCCACTGAATCGTCGCATCGGTGAACGCTTCCCAGCCGCGCCCGCGGTGGCTGCCCGCGCATCCGGCCTCGACGGTCAGGGTGGCATTCAGCAACATCACGCCTTGGTCGGCCCAACGCTGCAAGTACCCTGTCGCAGGTATCGGCGTGCCGGTGTCGCGCTGGACCTCCTTGAAAATGTTCCGCAGGCTCGGCGGTAGGGGCACCGTGTCGTTTACCGAAAAGGCCAACCCGTGCGACTGTCCGGGGCCGTGGTAGGGGTCTTGTCCGAGGATCACGATCTTCACCGTATCGGGATCCAGCGCGTATGCATTAAAGATGTCGTCTCTGGGCGGGTAGACGGTTTGTTTGGCGTATGCGTCTTCCAAGAAGTTCATCAACGCTTTGAAATAGGGCTTCTGGAATTCGGTTCGTGCGAATTCTGTCCATGAATCGTGCATAGAACTCTCAACGTTCAACTTTCAATGCTCAACTCTCAAGTGCATCGGGAGAGATGGGCGTCTACTCGTCCTTGCTCCTTACGGTGCTCGCAAGTCTGAAGGAAGGATTTTGTGGCGGCAAGCGGTATTCCGCGCGACGCCGCTTTTTGAGCAGGAATACGGTGGCAGGGCTACGCGCAAAAGCGGTGCCGCGACCTGCGCATAGCGCGGCCCTTGTCACCGCATTCCAAGGTGCGCTTCCAGCGCTTCGATGCGCGCCTTGAGCTTTTCGACCAAGCGCGGCAGCAGCAACGTGGTGGCGAATTCGCGTTTGGGCAGAGCCGGCAGGCCAAGCACATATTCGCCGGGCGGGACGTCTTTGGAGAGACCGCTCTTGGGGCCGACCTGTGCGCGGTCGCCGATCGTGAGGTGCCCGGAGAGACCGGCTTGCGCCCAGATCAGGCAGCCTGATCCGATATGCGTGCTACCGGCCACGCCGGCCTGCGCGATGACGCCGCTGTAGTCGCCGATCTGCACGTTGTGACCGATCTGCACCAGATTATCGATCTTCGTGGAATTGCCGATGCGCGTACGACCGAAACGCGCACGGTCGATCGTCGTGTTGCAACCGATCTCCACATCGTCACCCAACTCGACGATGCCGAGTTGCGGGATCTTCTCTACCACGATTGTGCCGTCCGGTTGGGGCACGGGGTTGTAGCCATAGCCGTCGCCGCCGATGCGCACACCGGAGTGCAGGACCACGCGCCGTCCGAGCAGACAGCCTTCGCGGACAGTGACCTGCGGATAGAGGTGGCAACCCTCGCCCATCCGGACACGCTGGCCGATGAAGACTTGCGCTTCGATCACTGAGCCATCACCGATTTCAGCGCCCGCTTCGATCACCGTCCACGGTCCGACATGCACATCCCGACCGAGCCGGACATCCTCCGCGATCACGGCGGTGGGGTGGATGCCGGGAGCGCGAACGACAGGCGGCGGCGCGAGCCACTGGGCCACCTGTGTACAGGCGGCGTCCGGATCCTTCACTCGGATCAGCGCTGGTGCCGAGCACTCGCCTTGCCAGTCGAGCGGCACCAGCACCGCGCTCGCGCGCGTGGCACCCGCCTGACGGGCGTATTTCGCATCTTTCACGAACGACACATCGCCGGGGCGTGCCTCCGGCAGGCTGGCCAATGCGCAGACCTCCGGCGAACCGTCGCCGGACAGTTCGCCTCCCAGTCGCTCAGATAATTCTTTGACGGTCATTACAAAAGACTACTGCTTCTCAGCGGCGGCTTTTTCGGCGCGCTCCTTGTCAGCCTTCTCCTGCGCCTCTTTGCGTAACTTGGGATCCACGCCCATACGCTTGAGGACCTCGTCGGTCATATCCAGCTTGGGGTCGAAGTAGGCCATGGTCGTGCCGTCGAGGATGATGCTGGTCTTGGTCTCCTGTGCGTATTTGGTCAAAACCTCGCGGATGTCGCCGGTCACTTGGCGCAACAGGCGCGCGTCGAGATCTCCCAACTCGCGCTGGAGCTTCTGCATCTCCTGACGCAGGTCGCGGTCGGCCTCGGCCAGTACGTCGCGGTGTTTCATGGCCTTGTCTTCGGCCTCGGCCTTGGCTTTTTCATTGAGGGCAGGGTTGCGCGCTTCCTTGACGGCCTTCTCATATTCGTCGCGCAGTTCCTCGAAGCGGTCGCGCTGTTTGTCGAGCTTAGCCTGAAACTCCTTCTCGGTATCCTGCATCAGCTTGCGGTCGCGCTCGCGGCTCGGGTGAAAACGCACCAGATCCACCATGTTGACCACTGCGGTCTTTTCCTGTGCCAGTATTACGGTCGCGGTCAGCGCCGCCGCCAGCATCACCATCATCTTTTTCATACGTATCCTCCCTGATTCATGGCAAACAGGTGGTCGGGCCGCCCGCCTGCCGCCAGGTCCTTACTCAAAGCCGATCGCGAACGAGAAGACCTCGTCGTCGGTGTAGTCGTCGTCCTCAACCACCGGCACCGCGAAATCGAAGCGGATCGGGAAGCCCGGGATGTCGATGCGAATGCCCACGCCGGCCGTCACGCACACGTCGGACAACTCGGGGTCGAAGGCGTCCTCTCCGATCGAGCCTACGTCCATGAAAGTCGCGAAACGCACCGCCTTGAAGACTGGGATCGTGTACTCCGCCGTGATCAGTGCCAGCGTCTCGCCGCCGATCGGGGCATGGCGCTTGCCGCCGTTGCCGCGGAACACCTTGGGGCCGATGTCGCGGTACTCGACACCGCGCACGGTGCGCGGGCCGCCCAGGAAGAGCCGCTCGTAGATTGGCACCTCGTCGTTGCCGTAGGAGTCGACTGTTTCAATGCGACCGCGCAGGCTCAGCACATGCTTGTACCACGGCATGCGGAACCAGTGGCGGTAGTTGGCGCCCAGCTTGTAATACTCGCTGTCGCCGAGGCCGCTCTCGGAGGCCTCACCAAAGATCGTCGTCTGGTAGCCCTTGGTCGGGATGAAAGCGTGGTCGCGCGTGTCATGCGCCCAGTAGAGGCGCAATACGCTGTTGAGGTCGTCACCGAACTCATCCTCCTGCCATTTGAAATACTTGTTGGAGTCGCCGTCCCAGCCGTCAGGCACGGCAGACACCGTGCCTGCGGGGTCGGCATACCACTTGCTGTTGTCGACGTCATCCATCTCAACCAGTTCGAGCGTGTAGCGCATGCCGACGCGACCGACCTTGACGGGATACGAGAGCCCGACTGACCCGCCGGTGCGGATCTCATCGTATTGGTCATACCAACGCATGCGGCGATAGGCCTCGACAGTCAACGCCAGCGGTCGGTCCAGGAACCAGGGCTCAGTCCAGGAGACTTCGGCCGTCTGGCGGCGCGATCCGACTTCCACGCCTAAACGCGCCTTCTGTCCGCCGCCCGTAAAGTTCGGCCAGTTCAGAATGTCGAAGTTGCTCTGGGTGATCTCCAGGAAGCCCACCACATTGTCGACGCTGGACACGCCCGCGCCGATCATGAAGTTGCCGGTGCGCTGCTCTTCGACCTCATACACCAGATCGCGTACGCCGGGTCTGTCGGTCTGCTCGGAGTAGTGGCGCACGTTCTTGAAATACTGCAAGTTCTTCAGGCGGTTCTCGCTGCGCTCGATGCGCGGCTCATTCATAATCTCGCCGGGGCTGACCAGCACCTCGCGGCGGATCACCTTGTCCTTGGTCTTGTTGTTGCCGCGGATCACGATGTTGCGGATGTGGACCAGTTCGCCCTCGCGCACCTCGTAGGTGATCGCCATGCGTCCCGGCTTGCCCGGCACAGTCTCTTTGAGCGCGCGCACGGCGGTGTCCACGTAACCGCGCGAGCCGTAATAGTCACGGATGTCTTTGGCCGCGTCGTCGATCGTCTGTTGTCCGGCGATCGCATCTACCTTGAGCCGCTCGCCTGCCGCCAGCACCGCGTCCTCGGGGAAGAGCTTCACGCCGCGTATCGCGGTCGATTCGACCGTATACTTGTCACCCTCGGTGACGGCGAAAACCACGTCCACCCTCTCCTTGCCGACTTTCTCCATGGTCGGCGCGGCCACGCGCGCATCCAGATAACCGGCGTTTTTGTAGACGTCCTCGGCCATCTGGCGCGCGTCCTCAAGATCCTGCGCCGAGACCGGGGTGTCGGTGAACCAGCCGCGCGGGTCGTACCACGGGCGCTGGCCGAAAGAGGATCGCAGTTCCTTCTCAGGGATCGAGACATTGCCGGTAAAGCGGTACTTACGCACCTTGGCGCGCTCGCCCTCCTCGATGGTCAGAACCACGTTCGCTGCGCCGGCGCTATCGGGAATCGGCTGGATCTCAACACCGATCAAGACGTTCGGGAAGAACTTCTTCACGTACTCATCGCGGATCTTCGAGACCTTCGAAGCGAGGATCGGCTCGTCAATGTAGTCGCCGCTCTTCAGTTCGGAAAGCTTGCGGATCTTGCGCTCACTCAGATACTCGGCACCCTTGATGGCCAGCGGCTCTTGGAAGCGGTGACGGCGCCTTACCACGTAAATCACGCGCATGCCGCCCTCGACCTTCTCCAATTCAACGCCCGCGTACCCGTAACGTCCGGTGTCCAGCAGCGCGCGCACGTCTTTGGAGAGCGCCTCCTGCGATAGGCTCGCTCCTGGCTGTACACTGCAGAAAGAAAGCACGTCCGTCGCATCAGTCCCGAACTGGTCCAGCACGCGGACCGACACGTCTTTCACCAGAGTTTCGGCACCCATCACATACGCGGCCGAAAACATGACAGCCGCCGCCCACGCACGAATAAGCATTCGCATTGGTTCCACTCCTCACCTTCCGCCCTGTGCCCCCCGACCGTCGTTGGACGCATTGCGTTTTTTGACACCTGATTAGAATCAAAAGAATACAGAATTAAACCCCATCCCATACGGGAATACAAGCTCCGAGTTAAACAAAACGGTAATCGGTTAGTGACAGGGGGGGCGAAAACAATGCGTTTCCGGTGAAAAGGGGAACAGTGAATCGGGAGACAAGCGCGGGTGTCCTCGCCCGCAACAACGTGTCTTGCGTTTCTGGTTTTATCCGCAGACTTACGCAGATTGCACAGGTTTTTCTTTTTTTGTTTTGACCGCAGGAGGGGAGCGTCTGCTCGTCTGCGGGCAAGCAGACGCCTGCCCCTCCCGGCGCTCCGCGGGCCCGGGTGCCGTACACGTTCACAGCGCAGCGGTTAAATCGTCTAAAACCTGTCCCTTAGTCGTCGGTAGCGTTGACGGAGGATGCTGAAAAGACGTACGATATGGCCATCTTTGAGCCGACGGCCCGGACCGATTTCCGCGTGTTGTCGCGCTATGTGACGAGGTATTTGATTATGGCAAAAGTGCTGAAGGATCTATCGCAACTCCCTAGGAGTTCATTCAAGCCATCCGATCCCGTAAAGAAACCACCGACTACGAAACCTTCTGATGACGACGCCAGAGCCGTGCTCGCGTATTTCTCTAAAAAAGGGCAGACCGCTGAGGCCCCGGCCGAAGCAAAGACTGACGACGGCGAGGCGGCCAAACTCAAAGCGCTCGAAGAGACCATACGCAAACTCACCGACGCGAAAGAGAAGGCAGAAACACGGGCCTTGATAGCCGAGCAGGACCTGGCGAAAACGGCAGCCGCACGGACAAAGGCCGAAGACGAGGTAAAACGGTTGCAAGGCGAGTGCGGTCGGCTCCAAGGTGAAGCCCGGAAAAGGACAGAGGCGGAAACGCGTCCGGAGGAGACGGCGCCAGCAACGCCGATCGAAGCGCCACCGGCCAACGGTCTTTTTGTGCTACCTAAAAGTTTTGCCGAAGTGTTCGATGGTGAACTTCGCGAGATGGTGTTGGCGGCGCTTGCAGATGCCCGCGACGCAGCCAAACAAAGTGGCAAGACCCGCCGCACAGCGGCTCTCGATGCCGTTTTGGCGGTAAACCGTTCAAGCGGCGAGCTTGACCGTCGCCGCACCGAGTTGCAGCAAATCCTAAAGAATTACGACCACACCTCCGATCCCGCTGTGTTGTCAAAACTCGGCTTCAAGCTTATCCGCAAACGTACGCATTGGATACTCGATTATGCCGATATCCGGCTGACACTCTCCAAGACGCCTTCCGATTACCGCGCAAATCGTAACAAGGCTAGCGTTATTGAGAACGTAATCGGTTAGTGACAGGGGTATGCAGGGTAGAGCGAGGTGAAGCGGAAGTCTGGCGGCACCCCGTTGCTGTTTCGCGGCACGTTTTTGGGTCGTGATCGGCCCCGTCGGCTGTCGCGGGA
>Ga0116147_1000338_pt1 | contig 55234 bp, 34 predicted proteins | sample AD_JPNHG3_MetaG_FD_89749 | JGI IMG/M metagenome (GOLD analysis project Ga0116147, IMG submission 89749) | Active sludge microbial communities of municipal wastewater-treating anaerobic digesters from Japan - AD_JPNHG3_MetaG | ecosystem: Engineered > Bioreactor > Anaerobic > Digestate | place...
ACTCCATTTGATCCCGTTCCACTTTGTTTTCTCTCAGCATTTTGCTCAGCTCCCTTCCTCTATATTATACCACATAAATGAGAAAAAGCCCAGCTTTTACTGGACTTTTTCGACAGACTGAGCTCCCGATACAGAAGTATCGGGAGTTTATATTATGTGAAATCTAAGGTCACATTTTCAGCTACAAAGAACCGCTTAGGAGTAATCCTAAGCGGTTCTTTGCTGTTATGATGAATAATTGGTGTTTCTTATAATCAATATAATTATAGTATATACTATAAATGAGATATCATATTTTATGAGATAATATTATGTGTTACTTTTAGTATAGAATTTATATAATAATCCTCAGTGAAATAAGCAAGAAATCAAAGTAGAAAGTATTGATTTTTTGTTGAAATTGTGGTACAATAAATGTATTATATATTGTAATAGCTATCTTTTTCACCGAAAGGGTTAATGATATGAATGATAAAATGGATATCCAAAGAGAAGTTATTATTGATGTAGTCGGCACACAGTATGAAGGACGTACAATCAATCATCAAAACTTAATGCTCCATCAAAGACTTGTAATGAAACACCAGAGCAATAATATTCATGATCCAAATGCAATTATAATACTTACGGTTGATGGTAAGGGGTTAGGTTATATTCCTAAAGGCTATGCTTCAATCTATGCTCCGGCAATTGACAGTGGTAAATACAATTTTGCTATAGAGGTCGTAAAAACAGAGTATGATCTTGAAAGACCTGTGCTTATGATAAAAATCATTTCTGAGTATAATAATATCAGCGAGGAAACGGTTGAAAAATGTATTCTGGATTTTGTTCAAAATATAGTTAACGGCTATACTCAAATGAAAAATGAATATCTTCAATTTGTGTATTCTGAGTCAGTTGATATAGATGAACTAATTGTAGCACTAAACAAAGTGCGGTTAATACAGAAATTATACTCACTTTCTAAGGCTTTTATCTCAGAGCGTGGCATAGAAAAAAATGATATCGAATTCATTTCGTATAAAAAGGAAGAACTGTTAGTTAGAATTGATGAATTTAAGACGGATATAAGCGATATCCTGTATAAGACTCAGAAGGCGTATAACGAATCGTTCGACATAGATGATGAAGATGAATATCAGAAAGTGCAAAGCGAAATACGTGAAAAAAGAAAAAAATATCGTTTGTTTGCCGACCTTGTTAATGATTATTATGAAGCCGTCGAAAAATATGTTGTAATAAAAGCAAATTCGGATAACAAAAATGGAATAAAAGACGAAGTAATTTCAGATATAACAGAAGAGATTAGAGAAAAAGAGAATATGGCATATGAGTCACAACAAGAGTTGGATTTTGAAGAACAACCTAATTTATCAGAGCAAGCATTTTCAACTTGGCTTTTAACAGATAGACTCGCTTCTGATACAACGATAAAACAATGTATTTTAAATGTTCATCGTGTTGAAAAACTTTATCAAACCATTTTCGGAGTCAGGAAGAATCTTCTTGGAGCCTCTTCTACTGTTAACGCAAAAGAAATGATTGAAATGCTCATTTTAAAAAAAGAGTTTATTGAAGCTAATAACAGAAGAGATAATAATTTCAAAAGAGCTATAAATTTGTACGCTCAATTTGCCGGTATACATATTGATGGTTTAAAAAGCTCCACTAATAAGATTGAATCTCAAATGCAGGATAGTACATCCTCACTAAATAATGCAGTTGATTTTGATAATCCTAACAGTTACACATTTTCTAAACCTTGTTCATTTACATTAAATGGAGTTAATCATATTGTAGGAAGCTGGAGTGAATTATATACAAAATATTTAATTTTGCTTTATGCAGATAACGAATATTCTAAAATTTTAAAAGGCTTGATAGGAAAATCGTTATATGGACACAGAATTGATTTCGCCGACAAAACATTATCTCATTATCTTCGCAAGTCAATAAGAGTGTCTTCTAACTTCTTTGCTGAAGGAAATTTGTCGGCTATTGATACGATAAAGCGCATAAAATGCCTTATGGATTTATGTTCAATTAGCAATGATAATATGATAATTGAGCATAGCCCCCGTGAAAAAGAAATTGAAAACGTTTCAATTAAAACAGATAGTTTTCAACAGCTATCATTATCTGATATGCCTGAGCAACAAGAATTGATTGAAAATACGGCATATTCAGATTTTTCAGAAGAAGCGTTTTTTAGCTGGCTAATCAATAACGAAGGCACTACAATCAATAGTGCGAAGAATTACATTTCTAATATCCATAAAATTGAGAATTTGTATTCTTCAGTTTTCGGCGTAAAAAAACAACTTCTTGGTATTTCATACCCAGATCAAGCCAAAGATATCCTTGAAAATATTATACATAGGAACGAATATGTAGATGCCAACTCCAGAAGAAATAATGTTTTTAATGCAGCTCTCAGAAAATATTCTAGATTTGTAGGGCTATTAAAAACGGTTGATTTTAATAATCCAAATGAATGTATAAATTATAATCCGTGTTTTTTAAGCTATGTAGGGTTAAGACAAAATGTAAAAAACTGGAAAGAAGTATACTCTATTATTCTAAGAGCTATTTATAATAATGTTAATTATACTGAAATACTTCGAGGACTTATTGGAAAAGTAATTAATAGAGCAAATATTGATTATTCAGATGAAAAGCATTTAGAAGTTCTTCGCAATCCACTTCATGTCGCACTTGATTTTTATGCGGAAGGTGATCTTTCAACAATTGAAATAATAAATCGAATAAAGAACATTATGTTGCTTTGTTCTATTGAAGATAACAAAGTAGTTATTGAATATTGTATATATGATAAAAACGATGGAACTGTTATTTTTGATGATGAAGACACCCATAATTCATTTGAACTAAGATTGCCAAAAGAAGAAGTAATTACACAAACAAAGGAAAATGATGAAGAAATAAATTCATCTGAAATTACTGGTGAAGGCTTTGAATTATCATTAGATCCAACAGATACTGCTTACATAGAAGAATCAAATAGTTCTCTGTTAGATATAAATAAACCATTTATATTAAAAGATGCCATAATTGAATTATTATCAAGTGAAGTACCTGAGATCAACAAGGAAAAAGAATACAGAAATGGTATGACTTTAAGTGTATTGCAAAAACTGCTTAAAGAATATTATGGGGAAGTAGTCGGTCTTTCAAAATTGCTTAATGTTATATTAAATGATAAAGCATTTAAATTCGTTGGTCAGGGATGTTATGCATTAAATCCTGCAATTAGTTGGAAAAAGAATATTCCTGCCAAGGGAACATCTGTTGTTTCAACAAGCGAAGCTATTGATGTATTACCACAGGAATCTTTAGAGGAGTCAACATTAACACTTACAATACCTTCTGTCGAAATTCTTCATGAATACAAAGATTTTTCAAATGAAAACAGTATTACTGTTGATACAATTTTAGATGTAATAAAAGATAATAGTAACAACTTACAGTATGAAGATGGTTTCAGCGCATATGATATTAAAATACTTCTTGCAAATAAAGGTGTTATTGATACTAAGGAAGTCATAATAGAAGCCTTATTATCAGAATGTTCGGAACTAAAGGAAATTGAAGAGGGTTATTATTTACTTGATGATACAGAAAAAAACACTCTAAAGTCCGAAACAGATAATTTTATAATACCAGAAGAACGCGACACTGCTTTGGATGTCATAATAAACAATGATTCTCTGATAACTGAGACGGGGCATATAGTTCTATGTCTTAATGGAAATGAAATCATGGCTTATGATTATTCCGATGCAATAAATAAGGTTTGCGAATTTGCAATTAATATAAAGCCATTCCGAATGGCTCATATCGCAGGACAAGCTATACAGGTTCACGGAAACAGCGTATTTTATCGTAAAGCAGTGCCTGTTGACGGGTATAATAAACTGTCAAATGGCTTGCAGATCATAACAATAACCACGCTTTCTGATTTACAGACTATTACAGCAGCAGTTCAAAAGTATTGTCAGATAGATGATGATATGATAGCTATTATTAGCAAGTGAGGAGATTTAAAATGGAAAATATCACCGAAATAAACAAAAAGCTCGATTCTCTCTATGAAGAGTATATTAAGAAGGGTAATAGTCTTAGCGATGGTAAGATGAACGATGTAGTTTTGTTATTAGCAAGAAAAACTGGAGATCCTAACTCAAATACAATGAAAATTGCCGAGCAACTCTCAAGATTTTCCGCTAAAATCTGCCAGATGTATTTTGATACATTGACGAAGACAACCAAACCGAGCATTTTGGTAATTGATGACCTTCTAAGAGACTTTCTTGCACTCGCTAATAGTTCTAAGCAGCCGCAGCATTATGTCAAGCGATTTGCTGATACCATAGTACCCGTTATAAAAAACTATAAAGATGCTGTATTTGACTCTAAAATGCTTTCTTCTCTTGTAGCATTCATTGCTCGATTTGCGTTAAAATCACCTAATTCTAAAGAAGTTTTCAAAAATACGGTTAATAAGACTAACGGAGCCATATATCTTCTTGACTATACTAATGTGAACAATAAGTCAATGGAAAACATTTGGAAAGTAACTAATGATGTGTTTCGTGATTTGACTAAAGCCAAGTATGAGACGTTTATTATAGAATGGGGGGAAAAATACGGATTTAACATACCTACAAAGACAGCGGAACCTGCTTCAACTAATACTAATGTGAAAATTGAAGAATCTGTACTTGCTAAGGAAGAAACTTCTGCCGCCATGCAACCACCAGTTAAGACAGAAAGCATTAATACTACTCTTGTGAAAGAAGAATCTGAAGCTCCTGTTACTAACGATGCCGTAAATGAAAAGAAAGAAAAGCCGAAAAATGAATCTGTATCATCGAAAGATGATATGCCAGCGGAAAATCCTGTTGCAAGTGCCGATGAGAAGGCTTCAAATAATACTTCCGAAGCTGCTGTCAGAGAAAACGTTCCTGCCAAAAAGGGTTCTGTCCAAGTTCTATATGATAGATTGAAACGGGATATTGACAAGGAACAGGAAGCTATTATCACCGCTTTTACAGATATGATCACGCCTGTTGGCAAGGCATTTGAATCTATTCAGGGTGAGATCAGCAAGAGCCGTGAAATCGGTGCTGAGAATGTATCATTGAAAGCTAACGTTGCCGATCTGGAGAGACAGTTATCCGAGCAGAGAGAAAGATTGCAAACGGTAAATCAGTCTTTAATGGCTGCCAGAACTGAGAATGAAGAGCTTAAAAGCAGAGTGACATCTCTTGAAAGTCAGAACTCTGAGCTCGACAGTAAGCTGAACGATGCCTATGCGATAAACAGCCGTGAGTCCTCGCTCGAAGCCGAGAAAATACGATCTGAACTGAAAAAGGCATTCGCTTTTTTATATGAGGATTGGCTTGAATACGAGTTTTCAGATGTCAGCGAAGAAAACTACGAGTCTTTACAGGCAATTATCAAAAAGATTTTCCGTTCTCTTGAAAGGAGCGGCATAGATTTTAAGGGGAATAACTAATGAAAAACGGATCATATTATGGTATTGATTTTGGTACAACCAACACCTCCGTGTTTTTATATAATTATGAGCAAGGTAAAGGATCAATGCAAGCTGGATATGGTACAGATGGAAAAGATCTCACGCCATTCAGCTCATGTATTGCAATACCTAAAAGTGGAAACGGTGAATTTAAATTTGGACGTGAAGTTAAAGAAAAAATAAATGAATACTCTAAAGATTATATTATTGTCACTTCTTTTAAATCGCTTCTTGGAACAAAAAAAGAAATTCCTGCAAACGATAAATCGTATAGCGGAAAAGAATTAGTGGCTTTATTCTTAAATCATGTTAAAGAAACAGTAAAAAATGTGCGTCCGGATTTTAATGAGGCTGTTTTTTCTATACCTGTTGATTTTTCTCCTGAAGCAAGAACCGAATTATATGAAGCAGCCGAGTTTGTTGGAATAAAAGTAAAAGGTTTTGTAAGTGAGTCTTCATCAGCATATATATCAAAAGTAATGGATATTAAGGCTTTCTCTAAAGTTATGGTCATTGATTTTGGCGGAGGCACATTAGATCTCAGCATATTAGATTTAAAGCAAAAGCAAGTATATGAAGACGCAGTCTATGGTATTAAATTCGGTGGAGATGACATTGATAAAGAGCTTGCACTAAGATTATTTCCGAAAATTTTTCCAGGTATTTCATTTGAAGAGCTTGATCCTAGAAGAAAGGACAAGCTGATGAATGAAGTTGAACGTATGAAGATTGAATTCTCGGAATATGATGACTATACGATGACTTTAGGCGAAGGCTCAAGACCTGTTGACATTGATTATGACACATTTTCTGATATTATTACGCCGCTTATTACTGAAAATGTGCTTAATTCAATTCTAAAAATAATGGAAAAGGCTAAAGTGGGGCCAGAGAATATTGACAAGGTTATTCTTGCTGGCGGTTCAAGTGCTTTAAGACCATTTGCGGAGGTTGTTCTATCTTTGTTTGGGGCAGACAAGATTATTTTTGATGATGAAAATAATAAATATCAGTGGATGGTCGCTAAAGGTGCTGCAATAACATCTGCTATAGACTGCGATTTTAGACTTGGAGATGATATTTGTGTATTATTGAGTGATGGTGAAACATATCCCATATTAAGAAAAGATAAAAATAAAGTTGGAGATAGAAGCGAACCTCTTTCATTTTCCTTGACGACAGATGCCTATGATGCTCATTTTATTTTTACAGATTCAACTGGTAAAAATCGTTATGCAACTGTTTCCGTTAATGCTAAAGGATATATTGACGAGAAATTTGATTTATCGGTTGAATTAGGAAAAGATCAGATAGCAAGAGTTGTTATAAAGAATGATAATATGGGAGTGAGATATAAAGTACAGCGTGAGATTAATAAACTACGTTTTTATTATGACCTAAATGACATTGAGGAATAGTATTATGATCAAGTCTAATATCAGTATTGTTTCAAATATTTACATCAGGAGCGATCCCGATATAACTAAAGATAGAAGATATACTGAAAAAATAACGGGAGCAAAGCGGATTCAGGATATTCAGAGACAATATATAGGTTTTCAGAAAATCTCTCTTTCAAGTATTCAAGAGAAAATATCAAGCGAAAATGTGTCTTGTGTATATGCCAAAAACGGTGAAAAGACACATGGACCTGTTATAATGGAGGGAAAACTTGAATGGGTAAACAGATGTGAATATACTTCGTGCCAGTTATATGAAGATTGTGTATCAATTGGAGAAGTTAATGTTCCTCATCGTGAGCCGATAATTGAAGATGATTCTGATGATAAAAAAAGTTTACAGGATTTTTTCAAATCGATCGGTATAATCATTCAAGATAATACAGTTTTATTTGAAAGAGACCGTAATACTGCAATAATCGAAGAAAGTTCTAAAGAGTATGCCGCTCCTAAAGAGCTGTCAGTTGAAGAAATAAGAGAATCAAGTAAGAAATATATTGAGATTACCGATTCTGATTGTATAATTACCGCTCCATTGGATTCACATATAATTTTGAATTCAGGTCCAGGAACAGGAAAAACATTTACCATTATTCAGCGTTTAATATATATTCTCACAAACAATCTTTGCCCTGCGGAAGAAATATATATCCTTTGTTATACTCGCTCTGCTAAAAAGGTTGTTGAAGACAAAATAGAACAAGCTGTTGTTGACGGTATTATACAGCCTTCAGCTAAAAATATTTGTGTGCTTACATTTGACTCGTATGCAACTTACTTTCTTATGGCAATGAGAGATCAAGGCGTTATTAGGGAAAACTTCGATGGTTATGAATATAATGAGCGTATAAAGCTATTTAATAAATACATATCCGCAGATGATTTTGAGGGCATCAGCTACTTCATTGTTGATGAGATACAGGACCTTGTTAATGAACGTGCCGAAATGGTACTTAAAATACTTAGCAACTTAAAATGCGGATATCTTCTTGCAGGTGATCGCTGCCAGTCGATATATGATTATGCGGTCGATGGCGACGCAACGATTGATTCTGTCGAGTTTTATAAACGAGCGGAGAAGCACTTCCCCGATGATATGCTCCGATATGAGATTACTGTCAACAGAAGACAAGCCCCTGAATTGGCTGATGAAGCCGCAAAAATGCGTAAAGTATTGCTTAATGATAGCATCATGGAGCAGAATAAATACGCTAACAGTGTAATATTGAACTATTCGGGCAAAACAAAAGTTGAACAGTATATCAAAACGCTTAGTCAAGCACCAACAGTATCGACTGCTATTCTCTGTCGAAACAACGGTGAAGCTGAATATATAAGCGGATTATTATGTGAAAAAGGAATCGTTCATACCCTTAACAGAGGTGTAAACAATGTTGTTCCGCTGCCTCGTTGGATCGCTGATGTATTTTGGGATTACTGTCGTCCAACTATAATCAAGAGGGACTTCATTGAAAGATTTACATTCAGGTGTGATAGTAAGATGAATCCCGAAGTTATATGGGAACTGTTATGTAAACTGACCGATTCACAGGATAAAGCTGTTATTAACGTTCCAAAGCTGTGGGCAGCACTTACGATCACCAATAATATCCCCAGCGAGTTCTTTGGTAATGCCCCGATGCTGACGGTTTCAACGATCCATAAGGCAAAAGGCAGTGAATTTGACAGAGTTATTCTGATTGAATCAGATATAAAGCCTTCTTCTGATAGTGCAGAAGAAGCAAGAATAAGATATGTTGCTCTTACGCGTCCTAAGACACAATTTATCACGATGAAGAAGAATACGAAATACTTTAAGCGTACCATGTCAGGACGAGTTATTGAAACAGGGCTGCATAACATCTATAAGACGAACAATAAATACTGCAAGTGCATAACTGTTGGATTGACCGGAGATATTGATAACAACTCATTTGTTTCAGGAGATTTTGACTCTATTCTTGATTTACAGGAGTATATCATTCATAGTGTTAAGCTGTATGACAAGCTCTCCGCCAAGCGTTCAGTATCTTCAAGTGTGTATGAAATCTATCATAACAGTCGCTGTATAGGCTGTCTTTCAAAGAAAATGACTGCGGAGCTTGATATGGGAGTAAGTTCAACAGATTATAAATACAATCTGCCTGACAGCTTAGAAAACTTTTATGTCAGCGGTATCACTACGGAAGTGCTGAAGCAGTTTGATGCAAGTGTTCCGGTGGAATATCAAAAGTCAAGAATATGCTATGGTATTCAGATAACAGGACTTGCTAAACTTGTATTTGAAAAGAAGTGATGATATGTCGCATTTTCCTAAGTTTTATGATGCAATAGATGACATTGCAGAACATCTGAGGACTGATTTCATCGGTCCGGTTGAAGATGATGAAGTATTAGAGATGGAAGAACCATTAAGCCGTTATTCGCTTGGAATCCTTTGGGCACAGCCTAAAAGCAAGGACTCTGATGCTGCCATGACTGACAGTGCGGCTGAGGAAATGTTTGAGGACGATTCGGAAGATAGCGAAGAACCTAAGAATGTCAGTGTATTCAAGCCCTCAACAATGGGTGTATCCTTTGCTTCATTCTCAGGTAATGAATTAAGTATTTCCTTTACCTACGCCGTATATCATCATTCAGAGCAGATGATAACCGATAACGGAAAAGAAGTCAAAAGGCATTATTATTCAAGAGAAGCGAAAACCTTCTCAAAAAGAGTAATCGTTCCCGATAAGGTTTGTAATCATATTATTTCCGATAATGATGATCAGGATGTTACTGTATATTTTCATGTCAGGAGAATCAATAGCGATAAAAGCGAGCTTATTACCGTATCCGTTCTTAACAGGCATAAGGCAGGAAACGAGTTCTTGGAAAGCAACACAGGTGCTTTGTTCCAGTGCGTACTGTCTGTTAAGAGCAGTAAAGGCTTTATGCCTGTGTACAGAAGAAATATCCACAAGTCTTTTGAAGAAGAAAAGAACGATATGCTCTATGATTCTGTCAACAACTATTCGTATGGTCACGGCTGTTCATCTGTCCATATCGAAAGCCAGGGTGTTGTAACAGAAGTCCGTAGTGAATTCATTCCGCAGTACAGAATGTTACAGATGATGCCGAGGCTTTTCGATCATTCCGAGTATCTCTACATGGAATATTGGAAAAAAGCAGATCGAACCGTAGCTTGCTATCAGCTTGATTCCTTTATTATGCAGTACGAAGAATGGTTTACTGCACTAAAGAAAAATACTGAATTAGTAAAAAAATACCCTGATACTGCTGCTGACTCATTCAACAATATTGAGAGGTGCATAGAGCGTCTGCGTAACGGTGTGGAAATAATCAGAAAGAACGATACTGCGTGGAAATCATTCCTTTACATGAATGAAGCTATGTTGCTACAGCGTGTTAAAACAAAGCATTGTGCATCAGATACAGTAAGCTGGTATCCGTTCCAGATGGCTTATATCCTACAAATAATCCCCGACATAGTAGATAGCGACTCGGAGTATCATAATGACGTTGATCTTCTGTGGTTTCCTACCGGCGGCGGTAAAACAGAAGCATATCTCGGTTTATCTGCGTTCTCAATCTTCTTTAGAAGGCTGAATAAAGGCGATTACAACGTAAACGGTGTCACTATCATCATGAGATATACCCTCCGCCTTCTTACGCTACAGCAGTTTGAACGTGCAACGGCGCTTGTGTGCGCTTGTGAGCATATGCGAAAAAAATATGGTATACCTGGTGAAGAAATCTCTATCGGTTTGTGGATTGGTTCGGGTATGACACCAAATCATATCATTGACGCTTCTGAAACGTTAAAGAAGCTCCGTGAAGATTCAACTGCCACAATATATGAGGCTAACCCTATGCAGATAACAAAATGTCCGTGGTGCGGTGCAGAGATTGGCATAGGCGGTTATGATATAGTTGGCGGTTCGATGAATATCTCCTGCTGTAATAACCCTGAATGCGAGTTCCATAATCATTTGCCGATATATGTAGTTGATGATGATATTTACCGTGTAGCTCCTACGTTTGTTCTCAGTACCGTTGATAAGTTTTCAAGAATAACATGGGAAGAACAGGCAGGTAATTTGCTCGGTGCAAATGGCTGTAAACCGCCTGAGCTTATTATTCAGGACGAGCTTCACCTTATTTCAGGGCCGCTGGGTTCGATCACCGGTATTTATGAGATGGCAATAGAGAATATCTGTCAGCATTACGGCAGCGTTCCTAAGATCATCGCATCTACGGCAACTGTAAAGAATGCCGACAAACAAATCAAGATCCTTTACAACAGGAATATGGTACAATTTCCTCCGAATGGCTTAGAACATACAGATTCATTCTTTGCTATTGAAGCTGACAAGGAAAAGCGTCCTGCAAGAACGTATATCGGCGTTTGCTCAATAGGGTTCGGTACTTCGGAAATGCTGATAAAGATCTTTGCGCTGCTGACTTTTATGAAGCATCTGTACAGACTGCAAGGTAAGCCAACAGACGTTATTGACCAGTTCTATACATATGTAGGATACTTTAATTCACTGAAAGAGCTTGGCTCAAATTCTATTATAATATCTGACCGTATTTCGGCAGAGATCAGGTACCTTGCAACCTATAAGTTCAAAAAAGAAGCTGAGAGCGTAAATCTCAAAATTGACAGCAGCAATGCTGATATTCCGTCCTATCTCAAAAGCAACGAGCTTACAAGCCGTAATTCTGCAAAGGAAATAAAGGCTGTACTTGAAAGACTTGCCAATAAATACACCAGCGATGACTGTTTTGACTATATTATGGCTTCAAATATGCTTTCAGTCGGTATAGATATTGACAGACTCGGTGTTATGTGTGTTTATGGGCAGCCGAAGTCAAATTCTGAGTATATTCAGGCAACAAGCCGTGTCGGAAGAACCAATCCGGGAATTGTCATATCTCTTTATAACAGTATGAGATCAAGGGACAAGTCTTACTATGAACAGTTCGGATATTATCACAGCACATTTTATAAGTATGTTGAAGCAACAAGCGTTACATCATATTCTCCGAGAGCTATCGAAAAGGCTCTGCATTGTGCCATGATGGCGATTATACGGCATACTATTCCAAAATACAATCCTAATGAAAATGCTTGTAAATTCATGAGAAACGACAAAGATGTTGAGAGAGTCAAGCGTGATATTCTGAAACGTGTAGGAGAAATAGAGCCGAGAATTGTAAGCTATGCTGAGGAATGGCTCAATTACTACTTGGATTGTTGGGAGGAACTTACCGAAAGTTTGCCTAACAAACTGGTCTTCTCGGACTATCACAATGAAGATGTTGCTCTTTTCCGCAGTGCAGATAATCAAAATGGATCGGATATTCCTTCGATACTCAATTCAGTAAGAAATGTTGAGCCTGCCGCAAATATATATTTCGTTAAAAGATAGGGGGCTTTGAAATGCCAAAACCGACGTTCAGAAAAAAAGCAAATAATGATGATAGCAGCAGTATTTCCAAGTTCTCTAATGAAAAGATTTCTGTTGGAGATATAAGAAAAACGCAGTTAATTACTACTTTTGGTGTTGGCTCTATTGTCGATTTTAAGGACGATACTGTTATCATAGCTTCCACCGATGATTGGGATTACAATCCTAATGACATAGAAGAAGTCGAAAACCGAAAAATATTCAATGAAAACCTGTCGGTAATTACCGATGCTGAGTATTTTTTAATGCCAAGAACTACTCAAAGCACCAACAGTTTCTCTAAAGGGAAAAATATAACCTCTTATGTTTTCCCTGAAAAACTCCATTGTTCAAGATGCGGTAATATCTATGATTTCAGAGAATTGGACGTAAAAGACCGTCATAGATGCCCGCAATGTAAGAATAACCTTAATGCCTCTCGATTTATAGTTGTATGCACTCATGGTCACATGGATGATTTTCCATATGATTGGTGGGTCCATGGAGGAAAGCCTTGTCCTTCCGGCGTAAAATCGCCAAGAATAAAAATGGTCAATATCTATAACAGGACTGATATTGACAGTTTGAGGCTTGAATGCACCGAATGCAAAACTACAAGGAGTATGGTGCAGGTATTCTCAGATAATGCTTTATCGGAGTTTCCGTGTACTTGTAAGCACCCGCACTTCAAAGATCCTTTTGCAAGAGTACAGTATGGCTGTCATGATAAGATGCGAGCGAGATTACGCTCCGCATCAGGTGTTTATTTCCCCATAACAAAGGCTGCTTTACTTATCCCGCCGTGGAGCAAAAAGGTAGTAAACTGTATTCAAAAGAATTATAGCATACTGAAAAACGTAGAAGAAGATAAGATCGTTTATACCATAAGACAGGTTATTCATGACCAGAATATTACCGATGATGAGATTATGCGTTCATGGAGAGCTGTAAAGATTTCTATGGCACAGAAGCGAAAACGCTCGGAATTATCGGTATATGAAGATGAATACAGTATTCTGTCCAAAAACGAAAATGAGAATGAAGATAATTTTTCTTCATATACAGCGACTATTCCGCAAAAGTACAAATCGTATTTTGAGCAGATCGCTGTGGTTGACCGTCTCACTGTCACTCAGGCGTTTACCGGATTCACAAGAATTACCCGTAACGAAGCTAACAGCGTTGCCATTTCGCAGTATCCTAAGCCGTGGCTTCCTGCTGTAGAATTAACCGGAGAGGGTATCTTTATTCGCTTTAACAAGGAAAAGATAGCACAATGGCGAAACGCTCATTCTTCAAGATACAAGAGAATGAAGAAAGCTATGGAAGACAGTAAGTTCATAAATGAATCATTCTCTGAAACCTACGTTATGCTACATACCTTTGCACACTTGTTTATTCGGGAAATATCCAATGTATGTGGATATAGTGCTGCATCAATAAGAGAAAAGATATACAGTGAGATCAACGATAAGAACGAAGTTAAGATGTGCGGAGTTTTGATATATGTCTCATCATCGGATAGTGACAGCAGTCTTGGTGGTCTTATAAGCGTAGCAGATAATGAAGATGTATTTGAAAGAATAATGGACAGTATGCTTGAACGGGCAAGCTGGTGCAGCGGCGATCCGCTGTGCATTTCTGCCACAAAGCAAGGATATAAAAATCTTAATTATTCTGCCTGTCATGATTGCACTTTGCTACCTGAAACATCATGTGAGAGCTTTAATTGCTTTCTTGACAGAGCTTCAATAGTCGGAATGCCTGATAATCCAGACTTAGGTTTTTTTGTTTGATCAGTCTGTTATATCCTGATCAGTCTCTGATACTCCTCCATCTTCAATTCTCCATTAGCAGCTTTAGTACGCAGCTCAATTGCGTACTCTCCCCACTCTGAAAACTCAGCCTTTGTCATTTTACCTTTCATATAACGAGCGTAGTGCTGCTTGTAGCCGCGATTGTAGATTTCCCAGATAGGATCGCTCTTGAGTTTCTCTTTGAAGTTGTGGCTCATGGCGTGGTCGCGGCAGGTCTTAGGTGGATTACTGCTGATAAGTCTCTTGCAGAAGTGTGAGAACGTCGTGTTCTTCATTATGAACCAACGTCCGCAGTTCTTGCAGCGGACAGGCATAAACTTTTCTTCAATGCACTTGAACAACTCAAAATACAGAAAGGCTCCCAGCGATGTGAAACGATAAGTCTCACAGAGTATGGGACCTTTTTTCGTATCGATAACTGTGTGCCCCATGCACATACTGCCGCTTGAAATAACGCCTGTGTATCGCTGGAAAGTGTCAATAACTTTTTGAGTAGTCGGATAACTGTTGTGATCACATAGCTCATCTGCGAAGGGCATAAAAATGTTTTTAACACGAATTATGTCTTCAATGCCTTTGTCAATAAAAAACTGAGCCACAGCGCTAATAAAAAAGTGAGCCAGTTTTGATAAAAAAATAATGAGCCACTAATCATTATTCATGGTTGAGTCGATGCGGTAAGACGAGTTGCAGTTCATGTTCAGAACGAAGGATCTGAAAGTGACTCTGTCTATGAGTGCTGCAAGCATCATTTCATTTTCAAAAAGCTGTGTCCATTCCGAAAATTCGAGGTTTGTAGTGATAATAACACTGGCTCGTTCTGAACGCTCGGATATGATCTGAAAGAGCATTTCCGACTGGTATCTGTTGAAAGTCAGGTAACTGAGCTCATCGATTATCAGCAGATCTATTTTGCTAAGGCTCTTTTCAAGCTTGGATAGCCTGTTCATCTGGACAGCTTCTGCAAGTTCGGCTGCGAGATTGACGGCTGTGTAGAACTTTACACGGTATCCCGCTTCACAGGCATTCATGCCCAGAGCAATTGACATATGTGTCTTTCCGCTCCCCGGATTGCCTATCATAACGATATTCTGACGCTGCTTTATGAAATCACAGGAAGCGAGCTGACGTACAGTACTTTCGCTGACATTTTCAAGCCTTGTCATATCAAACTCGTCAAGTGTTTTCATTGACGGAAATTTTGCAGCTTTTATCCTGCGTTTCTGACCTGTCACCGAGCGCTCTGCAAGTTCCTGTTTCATCAGTTCTATCAGGAACTGCTCATAGCCGTCATCAGCTGAAAGATGGCGGATTACCTTATCATAGTTATTGAAAGTAGGCACTCTGAGCTGCTTTGCATATAGCTTGATCGTTTCTTTCTGTACGCTGTTCATACTGCATCACCGCCTTTCAGAAGCGAATCGTATCGTTTAAGATCTGGCAGTATTATCTTTACCGATGTTTCTATCGGCGCATTATTTACTGTTTTACCGATAACGCAGGCGTACAGCGTATCATATGAATCGGCATAAGACAGGTGCTTCAATAATTCATCGCCGGTATCAATATACAGTCTCAATACCTTGACTATCTCCCTTGGACTATCCTGTTTCATCAAGAACTCATAAAGCTCTTTAGGGACAGTTTCCTTTATCGGTGCAGCATTGTAAACACTTCTCGGACGCTTTTCGATGAGTCCTATGTAATGTTCAAGACGATAATGAGTCTGATCATGACGGTAATCTCTGTCGTATTGAGCGATGGTTTTACCGCAGAACAGCATCACTACTTTATTTCCGCTGCCTTTGACTGTTATTGTTTTTGAGCTGTACTGATACGGCACTGAGTATTTGTTGTGATCGAATCTAACAAGTGAGAAATCATCAGCCTTGACCTGAATTGTGTTTGAAGTATCAAAGCGGTACGGCGGCAAAGGTATCCAGTGGCCTTTGCAATTTTCAGCCATTTCTCCGACTGTCATGCTTTTGCCGGATATCCTATGGCACCTGTACATACTGCAATATTCAAGCAGTTTTTTATTAAGCTCATCAACGGTTGAAATATTCGGCACAGGTACGAAGAAGTTCCTTCTGACAAGTCCGACCAGACCTTCTACAAGACCTTTTTCATGTCCCTGTGCAGGATTGCAGAACACCGGTCTGAACGAATAATGAGCCGAAAGAGCAAGATACTTATCCGTCGCTTTTGCATGACGTCCGAAGCCTTCCTTTACAGCGACACGAGCATTGTCAAAGATGATCTTCTGCGGAGTACCGCCAAAGTATTCAAGTCCTTTTACTATTCCTTCAAGAAAGCTTTCTTCATTCTGCCGATAGAAGACAGTTACAAATATATCTCCGCTGTAGCATTCACGCATACACCATATCTGTATCTTCTGTTTGCAGCCATCGATGATAACAGTAGCTTCCCCCCAGTCGATCTGTACAGCTTCGGCAGGTTCGTATGACAGCGGTACAAATATATCATGAGTATTGCAGCGAAGTTCTGCTACAGTTCTTCTTACAGAGGCTTCACAGCCCTCAAAGCCGCATTCAGCAACTAGGCGTTCATATATCTTATGAGCTGTATGGTGCCGCTTCCGTGGCGCTCTCTCGTCAGATTCAAGGCACATGATAATGAAAGACTTGACTTCATCAGTGATTATATCATTTTTCCTGCCGCTGCCTGGCTTACGTTCCCATGGAACTGTTTGTCCTTCCCAGTATTTCTTTACTGTATTGCGTGATATGCCAAGTATCTTTGCTACATTACGCTGACTGAAGTCAGTATGCTCCCGATAATATCTGATCTTTTCATAGATCTCCATTGCTATTGCCACTCCTTGTTCCTCCTGTACACAAGCTCTTTCTCTTATTATACAGGATTTTTATTATTAGTGGCTCACTTTTTTATTATCATTTGTGCCATATCTGGCTCAGTTTTATTTTAGCATACATATCTTCAATAAAAGTTGAGAACTCGTTTGTCATCTGCTCAATACAAGCCGTGAAGTCTGCTGCGTCTTTTCTGTTCTCATAGTTGCTGAAAACTTTTTTGCTGTCAAATTCATAATCCGATAACGCTCGCAGCTCGTTCAAATCTTCCGTGATATACATTTCCTCATACGACACAGGAGTACACTCTGCGTTGACAAAGTGTTCGTTGTAATCATCGACTTCAAACTCCGAGTCCTCATAGAAAGGTTCGTCAAAGATATCATTGTAGTACGCAAACAAGTTTCTAAGCAAACCGTGTCTGAAATGTTTTGTGTCGTAGGGCGGAAGTGACTTTGCAATGTCCATGATACTGTCGTATACAAATTCTATTTCCTGTGCGCGCTCACCTATGTCAGCAGGACAGAACAAGGAACTGATGTTCAACTCTGACTTAGCACGCTCGCATATGTCAAAGAGTTCACTTAAGCCGTAAGAATTCAATGAAAAATAGCGCAGAAGTATCTCTCCGAGCGGATAAACTCTGCCGTCGGAAAGATAAATTTTTCTGTCATGGTAGTGTGCTTCTATCTCAAACATAGCGTCTCCTTTCAGAAATAGTGTTCGATATGTTTTGAAATATATCTCAGCTCAATATATCGTAAAATATGGAATACAAAGGCACAAAATAAAAGTTTACAATTTGTTCATAAAAATAGATTATAGATTGAACGCGGTAGAGATAGTATACTATATCTATTGACTTTTGTCAAGAGAGCGTGTATACTGAATGCAGTTAAGACGTCCGGACAACTCTTGACATCACAAGTAAAAACTCGAAACGCGAAAGGAAGATGTAGATGAAAGATTTGAACGTTATCAACTGCACAGCGTACTCAAACGGCGTCAATTCGCCTCTGGAGTATCTCAACATCACTACGCCTGCCGAGTTCAAGGTGGTGATGGACTTACTCTGCTACTACGACAGTGAAAAGAAAAGCTCGACCATAAGCCGCGCAGGTATCGCAAGAGATACTGCGATGTCGGTGAGCAATGTTGAGCGAGCGCTCAAAACTCTTGCACAGAAGGATATCATTCGCATACACAACAACTATGCTGACAATGGACGTCAGGTCGAGAACTCTTACGAGGTAGCGTTCCTCAACTATGATATGGATGAGGACAAGCTCCGCGACGCAGAGTTGGCATTGAAGTTTAAGAGTTAATTGTCATAGGGGCTGTGTCATGATGTCATAGGCTTATATATTAAGTAAACAATAGAATATATATTATATAGCAAAGAAGAAGGTTATATATTACTTGATAGTTATATAAACTATGTGCCTTCTTTTCTTTGCAATGATAACTGTGACAGTAACCGTGTAAGGAACGATTATCCGAAACGCGCACAGAAAGCCTCGAGTTTGCCGCCTTCAAAACCAAAATAGTATAGTTACCCCACTGCTCCCGTTGAACGCGATTGTCGCGCAACGTGGAGCGTGTGTGGCGGCACCACACAAATACTATTGGCAGAGGAAAATGTGGCGGCGGTGACAAAAAGTCTTCCATTTTTGGAAGGCAAGCATCGCAGACGGCATTCCGCCTGCCGCTAAAACGGGAGAACCCGTGCCCCTTTTCGAGTGGATTTGCAGTTTGCAGGAAAAAGGCTGGCGTCAAACCGCCAGCCAATCTACCTCGGATCGGCAAAGCCGACCGAAATATCGGAGAATGCAAAATTTGAAAATTGGGGTCAAAATTAGTAAGTGAGAAAAATCTTGGGGTCAAAATATGAAAAAGCTCCAAATAATGCCTATAATTAGGGAGGTGTGACTGGAGTCAAAGAATCTTTTTAAATTGAATAATAAGTTTGAAACAGTGTGACGTGAAAGGAGTTAATATGAAATCTGAAACGACTGAAAAACTGCTCTACACGGACAAAAAGATGACCATTAACGGACAAACCTTTGACGTAACGCTTGTTTTCAAATCTCCTGAAAATTCGAGCGAAACAGCTTACGACAAGATGAAACAGCTGATAAACCGAGGAAAAGAAAACTGAAAAAGGTCTGGACTTTCGAGCCGAGTAGTGATATACTGTTGGTGTATCCTATTCGGTTTGATTCCAGAAGCAACGCTTCGGAACAGGAGGATATATGAAAACAGAATCAAACGCGAATCAGATTACAGCGCTCTATTGCCGCCTGAGTCAAGAAGATATGCGTGCGGGAGAGTCGCTGTCAATTGAAAATCAAAGATTAATGTTGAAGGACTACGCCGACAAGAACGGCTTTCGTAACTGTCAGTATTATATTGACGACGGTTACAGCGGCGTCGATAATACTCGTCCCGAGTACGTTCATATGCTCGATGATGTTCAGAATGGACTTGTAGGTACGGTCATTGTGAAAGACCAATCAAGACTCGGACGCGACCATTTGGAAACGGATAGGTTAATGGAATTGGTGTTTCCTGCCTACGATGTTCGCTTCATTGCAGTAACGGACGGAGTTGATTCCGCCAATGGAATCAATGAAATGTCGGGTATCAAGAACTTGTTCAACGATATGTACGCACGCGACTGCTCGAATAAGATACGGGCTGTACTCAGGGCAAAAGGCGAGCGCGGTGAACGCTTGGGAGCATGGATAGCTTACGGATATATGCGTGATCCCGACGAAGCGAAACACATAGTTCCCAATCCCGAGACTGCTCCTGTCGTCAAGCATATCTTTGAAATGTACGCAAGCGGTATAGGTATCAAACGTATCTGCGGTACTCTTGAACAGGAGAAAGTTCTCTCGCCCGGCGTTTACAATTACAGAAAGAACGGCAGCCTCTCAAGAAATCTCAAGCTCGACAAACCTTATGCGTGGGCGAATAACACTATCCGCAAAATGCTCTCTAATCAGATATACTGCGGAGATACGGTCAACTTTAAGACCTATTCAAAGTCCAACAAGCTGAAAAAGCGTATCAAGAACGCGCCTGAAAAAATGAAGATATTCTCGAATACGCACGAAGCAATCATCGACAGAGCGACATTTGATTTGGTACAGAAGCACTTTGAAGGTCGCAAGAGAGCCGACAAACGTGGAGAGTTGGACAAGTATGCAGGTTACCTTTACTGTGCTGAATGTGGTTCAAGGCTATATCGTAATCGAGATAAAGCTCACGGATACGATAGCTACCGCTGCGGACACTATGAAAGCCGCAAAAGCGATTGCACTTCACATTACATTCGTGAAAGTGTGCTCGACGAGATAGTGTTAAGAGCACTGAAAAAGGTAACAAAATACGCAAGAGAGCATTCGGACGAGTTTTACAGGGACGCAATGAAGAACGGTGAAGCTGAAGCCGCCAAGAATCTTAAAGAGTCCGAAAGTCTTAGAGTTGAGTACGAGTCCAAGATCAAGCAGCTCGACAACGCCATACAACTCCTCTACATGGATAGGTCCAACGGCAAAATCACAGACGAGCGTTACGAACTTCTCTCCGCAAGCTTTGAAAACGAGCATTCCGAACTGAAATCAAAGCTCAACGAACTCAGTACAAGTCTTGATGAGATTAAAGTGCGAGAAAAACTTATAAGGGATTTCATAAATGCGGCTAAGCAGTGTGTGACGATTACAAGGGTAACGCCAGAGCTCCTGAGAACGTTCGTAAAACGAATCGAAGTTCACGAAAAGGCGGTAAAGCGTTCAAGAACCTGCGGCAATCACATAGTTATCTACTTCACATTTCATCCCGACAAAGCATTCAGGCTTGACGGAGAAATGAACGAGCTTGGCATAACTCAATTTCCATAATTAAAATCTCCGAGGATAACCGCCTCGGAGACTATATATATTAACTGCGTTAAGAACACAATACAGAGGAAAGGTTCTTCCCCCGAACCCCTTTTCCAAAGACTTTTGCCCCAAATTTTAAGCCTTACAGGGTACTCTCTCATAGTATAACCGAACCGGTAGTTTACATGAGTACACTGTAAGGCTTAAAATTTAAAGTAAGGCTCCGAAAATGATTAAGGGAAACCCTCGCTCAGAGAGTTCCCCTCAATAAAATACATAAATACTTATATATACGTATCAATCATAACGCTCGTCGATAACTCTTGCGGTCTTTTTGGTACTTCTCGGAAGAACGCCCACTTCGACCACCTTTACTATCGGTGTAAAGCCTATGCGGCTCTTGACCTTTTCAGCAATGCGCTTTGCAAGGTCGTTGAAATCGTAATCTCCTGTAGTCTCGACGTAGATACGCATAGTGTCCTTACCGTCAAGGTGCGAGATACGTATCTGATACTCGCTTGATATCTCCGCAAATCCGCCGAGTATCTCCTCAATCTGGCTCGGGAACACGTTAACGCCCTTTATCTTCATCATATCGTCGGTACGTCCCATGATGGTATCTATTCTCGGATAGCAGCGTCCGCAGCTGCACTTCTCGGGGATGATACGGGAGAGGTCATGTGTTCTGTAGCGGATGAGCGGAGCGCCCTCCTTCACCAGTGTGGTTATCACTATCTCGCCGTATTCGCCGTCGGGGAGATTCTCCCCTGTTACAGGATCGATTATCTCTATGTAGATATAGTCGTCCCAGTAGTGCATACCTGTACCGCATTCGCAGTTTATACCTATGCCGGGACCGTATATCTCAGTCAGTCCGTAGATATCATAAAGCTCGATACCGAGCTCGTTTGCGATACGGTCACGCATTTTCTGGCTCCAGCGCTCCGAACCGATAACACCCTTCTTAAGCTTTATCCTGTCACGGATACCGCGCTTCTGTATCTCCTCGGCAAGGAGAAGTGCATAGGAGGAAGTAGCGCATATAACAGTGCTCTCCATATCCTGCATCATCTGAAGCTGCTTGTCGGTGTTGCCCGGTCCCATAGGAATTACCATTGCACCGAGTTTTTCTGCGCCGTTCTGGAAACCGATACCCGCAGTCCAAAGACCATAGCCTGGAGTTATCTGTATCCTGTCCATATTTGTGATTCCTGCTGTTTCGTAGCAGCGCTTGAACATTATTGCCCAGTCGTCAACATCCTTAGCTGTATAGGGTATGATAACGGGAGTACCTGTTGTACCTGATGATGAGTGTATGCGTACTATCTCCTCCTCGGGAGCTGTCATAAGTCCCAGAGGGTAAGCGTCACGGAGGTCCTTTTTCTCCGAGAAGGGCAGGTTTGCGAAGTCCTCGGCAGAATGTATCTCGGTTATGCCTGCTTCTTCAAGTTTTTTTCCGTAGAAGCTCTCAGCAGCAACAAGTGCTCTGATACGGTCATTGACCAGTTTGATCTGTTCATCGGTTATCTGCATAAGTTTTATTCCTTTCAGCTTATATAATTGAGAGCCTTTTTGTTCAGCTCTACGAACTGCGATTTAACGTTCTTTTCCATAGCTCTTTCCGCATCACCGATAGTGAAGGGAAGGAATCCGCTTCTTATAGCTGCGCCCAGCATCACCATATTGAGGACCTTCGGTGAACCGAGGTCACGGCAGGCTTTAGCGCCGTCCACGATAACGAGGTCGTTAACGCAGCCTTTGAGGTAGTTCATCATTTCCTCGCCGTTGTAAGAGGACTCTTTCAGTACGGCAGTAACAGGCATAACGGGATGAGTGTTGACTATAACGCATCCGCTGTCGCTGAGATACGGCAGCATACGTACAGCCTCGGCAGGCTCGAAAGCGATTATGATATCCGCCTGCTTTCTTCCGAACATAGGACTGTACATCTCGTTTCCTATCCTGAGAAAGCTGAATACGCTTCCGCCCTTCTGAGCCATACCGATAGTCTCGGCGCTCATAACGTGGTAACCCTTATCCATTGCGGCAGATGCAGTGAGCTTTGAGGTAAGGACTATTCCCTGTCCTCCGACTCCGCAGAGAAGTATATTATTCGTCATTTATCCATACCTCCTATAGCATCCACAGGGCAGACCTGCGAGCAGAGTCCGCAGCCTGTACAGAGTGAACTGTCTATCTTAACTTTTCCGCCCGAGATGATTATTCCGGGACAGCCGAGACTGTTGATACACTTCTTGCAGCCTATGCACTTATCCTCGTCAATAACGGCAGGCTTCTCGGGTTTGATGAGTACCGCACATGGCGACTTGAAAATGATAGCCTTAACGCCCTTTTCCTCGGCTACACGCTTAACTGTATTAACGGCAGTTTCAAGGTCGAGAGGATCGACTGTCTCGACAGTTTTAAGTCCTACTCCCCTGAGTACTGCTTCTATGCTTACCTTATCGACTACCTGTCCCATCATGGTGTGTCCCGTACCGGGATGAGGCTGATGACCTGTCATTGCAGTAGTGGAGTTATCAAGGACTATGAGAGTCATATCCGCCTGATTGTAGACTGCATTGACCGCACCTGTTATAGCTGATGCGAAGAATGTTGAATCTCCCACGAATGCAAAGCATGTGGTACCGGGATCCATTCTTCCGATGCCCTGTGTGATATTTACTCCTGCGCCCATACAGAGGCATGTATCTACCATATCAAGGGGCATTGCGTTACCGAGTGTGTAGCAGCCGATATCGCCGCAGAAAACACACTTCTTGCCCTTCATCGCAGTCTTTACCGCATAGAATGAAGCTCTGTGGGGACATCCTGCACAGAGTACGGGAGGTCTTACAGGAAGCTCGGGAGGAGCGTCCATTTCCTTTACCGCAGGCTTTTCCCAGCCCATGAACTCGGCAATGCAGCAGTATACGCTGTCGCAGGTATTCTCACCTGCGGTCTGAACGTCGCCAGTGAGTTTGCCTCGTATTTTCGTGTTAAGGTGATATTTTCCGCATACGTAAGTAAGTTCACGCTCAATAACGGGATCGAGTTCCTCGATACAGAGCACCTCGTCCAGATCCTTGAGGAATTCAACGGCAGCCTTCTCGGGGAACGGGAAAGGAGTTGAGACCTTGAAAAGCTTCGGAGCGCTTCTGTCCACGATAGCCTCTGAAACGTATGTGAAGCTGATACCGTGTGAAGCGATACCCTTTCTGCATGAAGGCTCGGCAGGAAGAATTATCGCATTGCGGTGGTATTCCGAGAAAACATCGGATAACTCGATATTCCTCTTTTCTATATTCTTGTGTGCATTGTATGAGAGCTTCGGAAATATTACCCACTTTGAAGGATCCTTCTCGAAGCCTTCGGGCTTATGGGTGTAATACTCCTCGGGATCCTTTACATCAATGGAAGCATATCCGTGACAGACTCTTGTGGTAGGTCTGAAAAGCACGGGAGTATGATACATCTCCGAGTAAGCAAAGGCATCACGTATCATATCGTAAGCCTCCTGTACCGATGAAGGATCGAAGCAGGGCAGCTTTGAGAATGCCGCAAAATGACGTGTATCCTGTTCGGTCTGCGAGGAGATCGGTCCCGGATCGTCAGCGACCATTATTACCATTCCGCCCTTGACGCCTATGTAGGCAAGACTCATCAGCGGATCGGCTGCAACGTTGAGTCCGACCTGCTTCATGGTCACCATTGTACGTGCGCCGCAGTACGCAGCACCTGCACCAAGCTCCATTGCTGCCTTTTCGTTTACGGACCACTCCACGTATATATCGCCTTTATTGTTCTTTGCAGTAGTCTCGAGGACCTCCGTTGAAGGAGTTCCGGGATAACCGCATATAAGATCAAGTCCTGCGGCAATAGCACCTCTTGCTATGGCTGCATTTCCCATTAAAAATTCCTTATGCATAATGCACCTCTTCAGTCATAAAGATAATACTAAAATCCATTCCGACGTCCTTATACGCACAGTATCAGACATCGGAAAACCTACCTTTTATTTTACTACTTTTTGCGTTTCGTGTCAATGAATAATAAAGCATTTATACAATTCCGACATAACAGCAGTTCTTTTTTAGTACAAAACGTCACCACACCATAACAGTCAGGTGATAAAAGAGTGAAATACATGTGAAAATACTCTTGTAAAACCGGTAAAAGCATGGTATAATGGTATTTACAGTTTTTGCGCAATAAAAATGGAAGGAGGATATGATATCTTCAGCTGTGATAAGCTTCACCGCAAAGATATCATGATAATCTTATGTCAAGATCTGTAATATGTATTCTCATTACCATACTTGCATACCTTGCAATGATGGTCATCATTGGCTTTGTCTATTCAAAAAAGAACAGCAATGTCAATGACTTCTATCTGGGCGGCAGAAAGCTCGGTCCGCTCGTATCAGCAATGAGCGCCGAAGCTTCCGACATGAGCAGCTACCTGCTTATGGGACTTCCCGGACTCGCTTACCTCTGCGGTACCGCAGAAGTCGGCTGGACTGCCATCGGTCTTGCGGCAGGTACTTACCTGAACTGGCTCTTTGTTGCGAAACGCCTGAGAGTCTATTCCCAGAAATGCCGCAACTCGATAACCATACCTGATTTCTTCTCTAACCGATTCAGAGACGAAAAGCACATCCTTATGGGTATATCCGCTGTTATCATACTGGTATTCTTCGTACCGTATACAGCATCGGGATTCTCTGCCTGCGGAAAGCTCTTCAATCAGCTCTTCGGCTGGGAATACCACACCGCAATGATAATCAGTGCCATAATAATCATCCTCTACACCAGTCTCGGAGGATTCCTTGCAGCAAGCTTCACCGACCTTATCCAGAGCATAGTTATGACTACCGCACTCGCTATACTCGTTATTTACGGCGTTTACACAGCAGGCGGTCTCGACAATGTTATGGATAACGCAAAGAGCCTTACAAACTACCTCAACTTCACCCAGACTCGTACTGCGGAAGGCGATCCCGTACCGTTCAGCTTCATCAGCATAGTATCAACTCTTGCATGGGGACTCGGATACTTCGGTATGCCCCATATCCTGCTCCGCTTCATGGCTATCGATGACAAGAACAAGATAAAGACTTCAAGAAGAATAGCTTCTGTATGGGTAGTTATCGCAATGGGCGTTGCTGTTTTCATCGGTATCATCGGTAACGCTCTTACTGCTCAGGGACACGTAAAGTCACTTCCTACATCAGCAGAATCAGAGACTGTCGTTCTTGAAATGGCTACAATACTCAGCAAGCACAGCATCCCTGCCGCACTTGTTGCAGGTCTCATATTCGCAGGAATCCTTGCCTGTACCATGTCCACATCCGATTCACAGCTCCTTGCAGCTTCTTCAAGCCTTTCCGAGAACCTCCTCAAAGGCGTTTTCAGAGTAAAGCTCAGCGAAAAAACAGCTATGTTGACTGCAAGAGCAGTACTCATAGTTATCGCAGTTCTCAGCGTTATCCTCGCCTGGGACAGCAGTTCATCGGTATTCCGTGTCGTTTCATTCGCCTGGGCAGGATTCGGAGCTACATTCGGTCCGCTTATGCTGACTTCTCTCTTCTGGAAGCGTACAAATAAGTACGGTGCGATAGCAGGTCTTATAGCAGGCGGCGTTATGATATTCGTATGGAAGTTCGCTGTCAGACCTATGGGCGGAAGCCTTGACATCTACGAGCTTCTCCCTGCATTCATCTGCGCACTTGTTGCTATCATCGTTGTTTCTCTCATCACTCCTGCACCTGACAAGGAGATTACTGACGAATTCGATGCAGTTAAAGCAGAACTCAATAGTTGATTATATGGTTTTATTGAGGGGAACTCTCTGAGCGAGGGTTTCCCTTAATCATTTTCGGAGCCTTACTTTAAATTTTAAGCCTTACAGGGTACTCATGCAAACTACCGGTTCGGTAATACTATGAGAGAGTACCCTGTAAGGCTTAAAATTTGGGGCAAAAGTCTTTGGAAAAGGGGTTCGGGGGAAGAACCTTTCCTCAGAAAGGTTTTCCCCCGATAAAATCATCGTCTTTTATGGCTTCTTGTTTAAATTGTAATTTACTACAGCTTTACGGAGCGCAACAAGGTCGAAAGTATTAACAGCCTCGTCGTCGTTCATGTCTGCTGTATTGAACATAGTCTTATTGAACGTCATATCGTTGTTGAGCAGATACTTTTCAAGTATAACAAGGTCCTCAACGCCGAGCTTGTTATCAAAGTTAAGGTCGCCCTTAAGGATATCGGTGCTTTCCATTTTCCAGATGCCGTAATCTGTCATACCCTCGATCGTGTTTCCGAATATCGCACCGCTGAAAGGTATCATCTGATAATTGGCCGTATCATCAGCGCTTTTAGCAGGATAGCCTATCCATTCATCACCCTGAAACTTTATTCTTCCGAATCTCTTGTCAATAGTGCCTGTAAAATAATAGCTTCCCACCAAATCATACTTCTGATCTGCTTTATCTGAGGGCGTAAACTTTGCATAGCCCTTGATAGTTCCGTCATCTGCTACATCACTTATTGATATCATGATATTTCTTCTAACCTTAGTATTACTGTAAAATCCGTCATATTCGCCGTACCATTCACGCTTTATCTGTGCAGGATCAATAGAATAGCTGTCATACTTATCCGAAGTCTTTTCATAACTGAAAGAACTCTTTGTATCATTGTTTCTGAAACCTGTCATTGTCTTTTTTTCGGGATCGATCTTTCCGCTGAAAGGATAGATAGCCCATTTTTCAGCGTTTATCTTCCATTCGATGCCGTCGAAAGAGAACTCGCCTGTTTCAAAATTACATTTGCCCTCGAAGAAATAGCTTTCATCCTCTACAGAAGTTGAAGTTGAAAGGCCGCTGAAATTGCCCTCATCGTCACATTCGTCGATATTGAGGACAGTAGGACGCTCTATCATGCCGCCTTTTCCGTCATATCCCATAAAGCTGCCTGTCCATGTTCCCTTGACCATATCCGCAGTAATGGGTGTAACTGCACTTTCCGACGCAGCAGCTGCCGCAGTATCAGCGTTTTCCTCAGCCATAGCGATAGTTGTTCCGCAGGTGCTGAGTATCGACACAGCAGCGAGAACGCTCAATAGTTTTTTGATCTTCATACTAAATACCTCCATCATTACATATCACATCCGATATTAAATTTATATATCGGTATATACCATTATAACTCTATCCACATCTAAAGTCAAGGCGATATAAGCGAAAATGCAGGAACTTTCCTCAACTTTGAAGCGTCGGGAACCCGTCAGCCTGAGCCGAAATATCACTTACATATTAAAAATAGCAGAATCTTTACGCTAAAAACGAAATTCTGTTGACAAGCTCCGCTCTCCGATGATACAATATTACCAAGGGAAAATTTAATGGAAGGCGGCGGTATATATGCTACGTTCAAAGGGATTCCACAAGGGCATAAACCTCGGAGGCTGGATGTCACAATGTGACTATAGTAAAGAGAGACTTGACAACTTCATTACTTCATCCGATATCGAACAGATAGCAAGATGGGGCTTCGATCACGTCAGGATCCCGATCGACTACAACATCCTCCAGAACAGTGACGGAACTATCAAGGAAAATGGTTTCGCACGCATCGAAAAAGCTGTTGCACAGTGCGAAAAGCACGGATTGAAGGTCATTCTCGATCTCCACAAAACAGCAGGCTTCTCCTTCGATGAGGGAGAGACAGAATGCGGTTTCTTCGACAGCAGAAAGTATCAGGAGATGTTCTATCGTCTCTGGGAAGAATTCGCAAGACGTTTCGGCAATGGCAGCGATAACGTTGTATTCAAGCTTCTCAACGAAGTTACGGACAAGTCCTACATCAACAAATGGAACTCTATCTCAAACGAGTGCATAAGAAGAATAAGGAAGTTTGCTCCCGATACGGTCATTCTCGTTGGAAGCTACAACAATAACGGTGTGAAAGAGGTCCGATTTCTCGACAAGCCTTACGACAGGAACATCGTCTACAACTTTCATTGTTACGAACCGCTTCTTTTCACCCACCAGGGTGCCACTTGGACTGTAAAGATAGATCCCGAAAAGAGGATGTCCTACGAAAACAGCGGTACATCCGAGGAGTATTTCGAGCAGCTTTTCTCCTCTGCAATAAGCAAGGCTGAAGCTGACGGAACTTCCCTCTACTGCGGCGAATACGGCATGATAGATGTCGCTTCCGCACAGGATTCGCTGAAGTGGTTCAGAGCCATTAACAACGTCTTTGAAAAACACCACATCGCAAGAAGCGTATGGAACTACAAGGAAATGGACTTCGGTATATCCGATCCCAAATACGACGGTATACGTTCAGAGCTCCTCAAATACTTATGATGATATAGTTTAAAAAGATGATATAGTTTAAAAGTCCGCCGCGGAAAATGCTCCGAGGCGGACTTTTTTCATTCTATGGTAAGTTCCCAGTAATACTTCCTTGCGGATACGGGAAAATCATCGGATACACCGTGTTCCGGATCGTAGAAAACTCCCTCGCAGTAAAGTGACCAGTGCCAGCATCTGGGCGTTTCAAGGCTCAGCATACAGAGCTTCGGAAGCTCGCTTCTGTCCTTTACCTCAACCCGCTTATCCGAGACCTTTACCCCGTTGCTGCGGAACATGTCCTTCATTTCCCTGAGAGTGGTCTCACGTTCGTTATCAAGCACTCGGCAGACCTCCTCAACGGGCATATTCAGCACCATTGCAAGCACTGCCTGTCCGCACTGGAGGTCGGTGGGTTCGTGTATGTACTTTATATCCATTTTCTCACTGCTTTCTGTTTACTGCTGACTGCTTTCCGAGTTCTGCTTTCTGAACATAAGTGCGGTTATACCCATTTTGCTCTTGAACTGCCGCATGAAGTGGCTCTCGTTGAAATATCCGCACTGTTCGGCTATCTGACCTATCTTAAGGTCGGTATTCACAAGCAGCCACTTGGCATGGCTGAGACGAGCGCTGATTATGTCATCCATACAGCTCGAACCGAACTGCTCCTTGTAAAGGCGCTGTAAATGGCTCCTGCTTATGCCGATATCCTTTGATATGGAATCGATGCTCCAGTCCAGCTGAGGGTTCTCCATGAACTTCATACGTATCTTGTCCAGCTTTTCACGGTAATCCTCGGAATGTGCCGCAAGAGACATCGCCTTGCCCTTTGCAGTGCTGCAAAGCTCTGTAAGAGTGTCCTCAAAGGACGCTATATCCTTTTTGCCGAGATACCTGCAAATCACTGCAATACGTTCAAAATCCGGCTTTACGGCACCGTTATACAGGTCATCCATAGTGCGTTTCAGATTCTCTTTGAAAGTCTTGATGCTTTCCGCCTCGCCTGCCCTGCGTTCACAGCGCTCTGCACAGACTATGACGTTTTCTTCGGGTACTGCCGCTATCATATCGGGACCTGTACCTCTGAGCACATTCGATATAGCGGATAAGGGAGAAGTATCTCTGTGTTCCTTATGGTCGACGTAGGCGAGAACGTATACAGCTATGAGACTATTGCCCGTAATCGCAGAAAATCGGGAAATATTCTCGATAAGTCCACGTCTGTTGAATAGTCCCGATGAAGGATCGATAACCGTAAGGCTCTCGAACTGCTGCCTGAGATACTCGTGATGCAGTCTATTCTGTATGATGTTCATACCGTTTGCAAGTGCATCGCACCAGTTCACGTAATACTCGTCTATAAATATATCTCTCGGCTTCTTGTATGATGTGCAAATATAACCGAATATCTGTCTTCGGCAGTGCAGGGACGTTAGCACGTATACCCTCGGCTCGTGTTTTCTGTCCATAGCAGGTATTATCATATCCGAAGAAAAACTGCTGCTGACCTTGCCCGTGGAGTAGCGTGTCTTTGAAAGGGCAAGTATCATATCATCGCTATAGCCCTTCATCCTGTAGGTCTGTGGACTGTCCATATCGAACTTCCAGTCGGTGCAGAGGCAGATATCCATTGATTCCCAGTTCATGAGCATATAGCTGAGTTTGTCCGCTTCTTCCATAAGGCGTTCGATGCTGCTGCATGAGGACATCCTGCCGATAAGGTCGGAAGAGATATAATTCCTGCGCTCGGTGTAGATATCAGAGGTCTTACGCATGAATTTCCTTATGGAAGAGTCGTCCGCATTTCCGGACATTACACTGTCCGCACAGCATCCGCAGCTCGTACCGATACGTATCTGCGGTCCCTCGGGTTCGGACCTGCTTACGGAATATCCTATCTGTTTAAGGAGCATGTCAAATGCCTCCGCACCGAGTCCGCGTTCATCCGCAAGGGCAGTGGTTATCCTGGGAGTATAAACAAGTGCTTCCCAGCTTCCGCCGTAGCCTGCTACGGCTATCTGTCCCGGAATTTCAACGCCGCATTTCTTCAGCGAGTGACAGAGCGAGACCGCCATAGCATCACTCGCGCACACGATGCCGTCCGGGAAAGGAATTTTTCCCTTTGCGATATCGATACCAATCTGACGAGGGATCTCCTTACAGAAATAGCCGTAAAAGACTGATGAGGAGTCGTAGGAAATGCCTGCTTCGTCCATAGCGTCTCCGAAACCTGCAAGGCGTTCAAGTGATACATAGTCCTCCTCCATACCCGTGATGCAGTAGATGTTCCTGCATCCGTGCTGCTCTATGAGGTGACGGGTAACGCACTTCATCTGTGCTCTCTGGTCGGGGAAAACATATGAAAGTCCGTCTCTTTTTTCGCCGATGACCACACAGGGTAGAGCTCTCCGCTGAATACTGCGAAAGATGTTTTCTTTGACCTGTTCGCTGCTGAAACCGCCTGCAAAAAAGATAACGCCGTCCAGTTCAGCGGAATCAAGCAGGGAATAGATATTATCAAGGCCGTCCGAATAGCCATTTGAGAAAAAATCCGTTTTAGCGTTTATGATACCCGTCATTACGACGATATCATAACCGTATTTTTTTGCGGAAGAAAAGACTCCGCTGATAAGGTCGCTGTCCAAGGCGCTTGAAACGTGGGGTAGAACAAGTGCGATCCTGCCGATACTTTCCATAACACTCCTCCGAAGACAATGTCTGCATAACATATTTTATCATCCGAACCGATCTCTATTAATTTAATTATACTATATAATTTTCAATTAGTCAACAAAAAATATTTTGTTCTGTAAAAAAACAAAATTACCATTCAAATGCGGTATCAGGACGGTCAAAAAGGGATTTTTCAGTGATGTAAATATCATAGCCAAATAAGCACTTTATACCGACGACTCAACAGATTTTTTGCATTTTTGAGCAGTTTAACTTTGGCTGTTTTTCGGGTTCTCAGACCGCCTAATTTGTATGATTTAGCTTAAACGTCTTAACGCACTTAATATTTAATGCATAAATGCAAAAAAGACTTCATTAAGTGAGACATTTTTATCGAAAAACTGCAAATGGGACAAAATGTCATAAAATCTGATACGATATGTAATTGTTACATTTGCTGTAACATGATATAATTTTAAAAAAATAGTTTGTTCAATCCGTAAACAATAAATTTGTTAAGGTTTTATGAAGATGTAAACTTTGTTACTTTTTCGGATGTACCGCAGAACCTCTTTCCGTCACTCGGAGGCTGTGCGGTACACCTGAAATGTACCTTGCATTCTTCATCGTCATCGGAGCTAACGGCGAGAAGGTCTGCTTCGATGATATTCGCTATAGACCGACAGTATAGGGGGATAATCAGCATATATGCCGCAGGGAGGGAAACCTGTCACACGGACAGGCGCAGTATATATGCTCCCGATACTGTTTACATCGATCGTAAGAATGTGACTGTATGGGGATATAACGGTCATACAAAGATTACTTTGGCGGCTCTTCATCTGCGTGCGGCAGATAATACCAAAAGTCCCGCCATCAGCCGTATTATTTGCTTCGGAACGATTCAACGATCATCGTTCCACTGTTTAAGGAGGCGTGGTACTGCAAAACACATTGTTCGGCGATCACAGGTCAAGTATTTTGAAAGGAATGAACAAAAACATGAAATGGAATTCAATCAAAAGCGCAATTGCTGCTGTTGTGGTGGGAGGCACTGCAATCGTTGCAGCTTCTGCACATGTATCTGCAAGTCAGGAAAAGGCACTTAAACAGTCTGATTTCGACAGATCAGCAATCAAACCCGTCATCGATGTTACCAAGGAGGTCATCTCCCTTGATGAAGCTCAGGCTTCTCCCACAAGAAAGGTAACTGTAAAGCTTTCGGGCGGAACTTCGTGCGAATGGGGCACACTCGGTCTTCACGTTTACTACGATAAAAGAACAAGCACAAACCTTAACCCATTCGGCGCTCCCGATGTCCAAAAAGGCGTGGGTACAAGTTACATGAACCTGACCGTCCAGGACGATCCTACTGCCGTTGACCAGGATATGAACGGCTTCTTCGTTGCAGCTGCAAGCGCAGGCAACAACGGTATGGACGGAGACCTCTTTACTTTCGACATCAATCTTCCTGCTGACGTTGCAGAGGGAGATGTATTCCCTATCGATATCATTTACAAATCAAACAACAACTGCGAGGACCTCTTCCTTGACGCTTCAAGAAAGAACAAGGCAATGCAGGGATATCTCTTCACAAGAGGTATCTATAACGATACTACAAATCCTTACGAAGGCGATGAATATCTCCCCGAGGGTTCATCATACGACGGATATATCGCTATCGACAGCTCAAAGGTACCTGACGGCGGTATCTCTCAGGTAGAGGTAGACCAGTGCGAAGAAAAGCCTTCTATCGAGGTAAGCAAGGAAGTTATCTCTATAAGCGATGCTGTTGAAAATCCCGAAAGAGAAGTTACCCTCACTCTCCACGGCAACGTTGAAGGACGCTGGGCTACTTCAGGTATGCACATCTATTACGACAGCCGTTTACAGGTAGTTGCAAACCCATTCGGCGAACCCGATGTCAAGAAGGGCGACGCTACAAAGTATCTCTCAGTTTCAACAAAGAACGACGAGAGTGCCGATGAAGAAGACGGAATGTCAGGATTCTTTATCACAACTGCTGCCGCAGGCAACAGCGGTATGGAAGGTCAGATGTACACATTCAAGTTCATACTTCCTCCCGATGTTGAGGTAGGCGACGTTTATCCTATCGATATCCGTTACAAGTCCAATGCTAACGCAAGCGACCTCTTCATAGACGCTGCAAGAAGCAGAAAACTCATGCAGAGCTACCTCTTCACAAGAGGCATATACAACGAAGACCTCAATCCTTATCCGGGTGATGCATACCTGCCGGCAGGTTCATCATACGACGGATATATAGCTATCGAGTCCAATAATGCGGATCTCGGTTGATGGAAATTGAATTAACTGCGGAGCTTTGGGTAAGGCGTTCCCGAAGTTCTGATCATCCAGGGAAAATTAGTGAAACAGCAGCTGCTTCTTGCGGCTGCTGTTTTCATTATGGCAAAAAAATAAGACGGTCCCGAAAAGAACCGTCTTAGTTCATATGAACTGTAAAATGTACGAGGTGGACGATTAGTCCTTCTTGCGTGAAGCAATACCAGCTGCTGCTGCTACGAGTGCTGTTGCTGCTACAGCCATACCTGGGAATGCGTCGCCTGTCTTAGGTGAACCGCTCTTTGATGCTGCCTTTGTAGTAGCCTTTGCAGTTGTTGTAGCCTTAGCTGTTGTAGTAGCCTTTGCAGTTGTTGCAGGTGCTGCTGTTGTAGCAGGTGCCTCTGTAACTTCCTCAGTAGCTGCCTCTGTAGCTTCCTCAGTAGCTGCTTCTGTTGCGGCCTCTGTAGCTGCCTCTGTTGCAGCTTCTGTAGCTTCCTCTGTTGCTGCTTCAGTAGCTGCTTCTGTTGTTGCAGCCTCTGTAGCTTCCTCTGCACCGTTTGCCTCAGCAACTGCTACTGCAACGGGTGCCTCTTCCTCTGCGTTAGCTCCGAGAGCTGAACCTGCAGCACATACGCTGCACATAAGAGCTGTAGAGAGAGCTGCTGCTGCGATTGACTTGAAATTCTTTTTCATAATAGATCACTCCTGTTTCATATTTTAACGGCTTTCTTTCCGTTTCATATATAACATTCGGGCATGCTGACAATAAAGAGACAGTTTTTTTGTTAGAAGAAACATGCTTTTTTCATTTGTTTTTTATCTGTTATGCACAATTATGTTACTTTTGATGCATTTCCCCTCCCCTTTTTACGGTTATTGACTTGTTCCCCTTTTACTATTATAATGTTCTTATATGCGAAATATAAAAACCACCCGAAAAGGACACACAAAAGACATACGGCACAGATATAATATAAACATAAAAACAAGGAGCTTCTTGATATGAACAAAATTCTACTGATCGAGGACGATCTTCAGATATGCGAAGTTATAACCGAATACTTCACCAATAAAGGAAGTGCTGTTACCGCAGTAAACACAGGCGACAATGCTATCGAAGTCATAGAAAACAGTCTCGGCGACCACGACCTTGTACTGCTCGACATCATGCTTCCCGGTACGGACGGTTTCTCGCTCTGCCGAAAGATACGCCGCACCTGTGATATACCCGTCATTTTCATCACCGCAAGAGGGCGCGAGGAGGATGTGCTCTACGGCTACGACCTCGGATGCGACGACTATATAGTCAAACCATTCCTCCTTTCCGCACTGTTCATGAAGTGCGAGGCGCTGATAAGACGTGCAGAGAGACGTCCCGAGTCTTTCACACTGGTCTGCGGTAAGATAACTCTCGATACCCGTACTCTGCGCTGTTTTGCGGACGGAAATGAAGTTGAGCTTCCACCTAAGGAGTTCGCTATACTGCGCTATCTTCTGGATCACGTCAACTGGGTTGTGGACAGGAACAAGCTTCTGGATGTGGTCTGGGGATATGACTATTTCGGCAGCGACAGAGTCGTTGACAATCATATAAAAAAGCTGAGAAAGGCACTCGGTCCCGCGGGTTCTCAGATAAAAACACTTGTAGGAAGAGGTTATAAACTGACCGAATAAGGAGGGGTAAATATGAAAGTGAACCGCTTCACGAGATTCCTCGGCAAACGCAAAAGAAGGACTTTCAAAAACATTTTTCCGTGGTGTATGATATTTAGTCTGATACTGTCAGCGGTTTTAGCAAATTATTCAGTAAAAAAAGATACGGATTTTAAGGAAGATGTGTTGGAAGATTATATTACAAGGGAACGCTCTCGTTGGACAGAGCTTTTAAATCATGATGATTATGATTATTCAGATATCAATATTGATGCGCTTGGTACAAGAACATATAACGCAAATCTACAAATTTCTACTTTTTATCCTTTAATTTCAATAACAACTATGATCGTATACCCATTTTTTCATTACAAGCCTTTTTTAATCCGGTGGAGTAAGTTCCATGCTAAATTTTTCCAAGTCAACATATTTGATTGTATAATTGCATCATACATTTCTGATGAACAGGGGAGTTATTATTCAGATAATATTAATAAAATGCGTGCAACGGTTTTATTTCAAAAACCACCTGAGCCTGACAATAATGATGATGTTTTTAATTATGGTTATTATTATGATTTGCATAAATATACCTGTGATATGGATAAGCTCGGAAACGAAGAATTGTTTAAAATTCGTGAGGATTTTTATAAATACAATTCCTGGGATTCCTATGCTGAATATGAAACAGGTACTTCTTATCGTTATGAAGTGAACAGTATATATGTAAACCCAAATGATAAAACATTTGTTCCGCACGAAATAGAAGTAACCAAAGGAAAGAGAGTTGTGGATGAAGACGGTAATGAGATCGAACCGACAGATGCTGTAACAGAAAAAATAGTCATTGATTTTGATGACAGCAATTACCAATTAATAAATAATAAAGTCCTTCAATCAGAAATAGATAATGGTGAAGCCGTATATCCTGCGTTTAACGGCGTATACTTTTCACCATGGCATAATAACTATAAGGAGTTCGTTGATGCGCTCAGAGATTATCAAACCATTCCGAATGATAGGGATAAGTATGAACGGAAGGCTAAGTATGAAGATTTTTATGCTCTAAAGGAAGATATGGAGAACATAGCAACTGTTAAAGATACAATAAAAGTCAATGATCAGGAATTTGATTACGTTACATATTATACATTTGAACCGATACTTAAAAACCAAAAGTATGTATTTATCCGTTGTTTGATTGACTATTTTTTATTATTAACTATTATCTCCCTGATATACAGTGTGGTCAAAAGCTTCCTCAACAAGGCTTCCCACGCTATGGAGGACTATCAGCGGACTCTCACCAATAAACTCGCCAACGACCTGAAAACTCCACTTGCGGCTATAGGCGGATATGCCGAAGGCCTCATTGAACAGCGCAAGGACAGCGCAGACGAAAAGGAGTTGCGTTATCTCGGCTCGATAAAGGAGAACGTTGCCTATACCGACTCTATGATAAAAAAGACTCTTAAACTCGCCGAGATAGATAAAATGCAGAAGCTTGTGATAAGTAAGGTAAGCTTGCGCAGTCTCACCGAAAATGCCTTCGGGAAGTACAGATTACAGCTTGAAGAGAGGAACATAACCCTCAGCATCAACGGCGATACCACTGTCGAAGCAGAGGAAGCTACAATAACCGATGCGATCGAGAACCTCGTTTCCAATGCGGTGAAATACACACGCAAAGACGGATGCATAACTGTCAATATACAGGATAGAGAATACCGCATTACAAACGATGTTACCCAAAAAATCGATACAAGTGAGCTAAAAAAACCTTTCGTCAAGGGAGACTCATCACGTCATGACAAAAACAGCAGCGGACTCGGACTCTCTATAGCTGAAAGTGCCCTCAACAGAAACGGATACAGGCTTACCATCTCCTGCGACGATTCACAATTCACAGCAGTTGTAAAGCTGTAATAATCGTTCCGATAAAGCCGTTGTAGGAACAGTATATAAGTGAATAATAAGGAAGTGTAAATATGAAAGTTAACCGCTTCACAAAATTCCTCGATAAGCGCAAAAGAAGAACGTTCAAAAACATTTTTCCGTGGTGTATGGTAATAGTTCTGATAGCATCGGCAATAGGTGCAAGGTGCATTGAAGCACATGATCTTGAACTCATTACAGAAAGATACACAGATTATGTTGAGAATATACATTCAAGAAATATTGAAATTATAAATGAACTAAGTGAATCCGGGGATATTGAAATTACTGATATAAATTTTGATGCATTTCTCACAAGCCATAGTTATCGAGGTTTTGCTGAAGTAAGTTCCAGTGCTGATATATTCGGAATTTCTATTATGAGTCTTGATACAGAGATAATAAGCTGGATCGCTCATGAACTTGCAAAAAAAGGCGCTGATCTTGATTTTTTATGCGGTAATTTTATATTGGGTTCAGTTATATACAGTAAGGATATTGCAGCCGATAATTCAAAAGAAGTGATCTTTATCAAGTCTGAACCGACTGATAAAAATACAAATAAGTATCATACGATTCTGAACAACTTGTATACTTGTGATTTAGAGAGTCTCGGAAACAAAAAGCTTACAGCCTATTGCATAAAAAAGAGACTATTTGATGAGCGTTCAATGCTGACAGGTGAATATTATGATTACACAATAAAAAGCGCCTATGTCAATCGATCGGACCATACATTTATCCCGCACGAAGTTGAACTATCTACAGGGAAAATGCACTATTATGACGAGCCAACAGAGGACGGCATAATTGCTGAACCCATAGATATTGTAACAGATACCATTTTCATAGACTGCGACGACAGCAATTATGAACTTATTGAACGCAAGGATACATATTATGATCCCGAAAAATATGATGAGCCACCCACAGGTTGGACAACGATGTTCTGCAACTCCGATAAGGAGTTCTGTAATAATATCAAAAACTATTATTTTACACGCGAGAAGTATATTCAGGCTCGTGAAGAAGCAGATTCAATGGGAACTGCTGTAGATGAAACTCTTGTCAGAGAATACGGCAATTATGAAGAATGGTATAGCTTAAATCTGCACTATAACCCGAATATAGCCAAAGCCGCTAACGTTATTGATTATAATGGACAGAAGCTCGTTTACATTACTTACTACAGGACACTGCCTGATAATATCTATATACTCGCCAAGGTGATCTTTATATTTGATTTTATCGTATTATTCATTCTGTTAACCATAATTGCCCTGATATACAGTGCGGTCAAAGGCTTCCTGAACAAGACTTCCTGCGCTATGGAGGACTATCAGCGTACTCTCACCAATAACCTCGCCCACGACCTGAAAACTCCACTTGCAGCTATAGGCGGATATGCCGAAAACCTCATTGAACAGCGCAAGGACAGCGCAGACGAAAAGGAAATGCGTTATCTCGGCTCGATAATGGAGAAAGTCGCCTATACCGACTCTATGATAAAAAAGACTCTTAAGCTCGCCGAGATCGAAAAAATGCAGAAGCGTGTGATAAGTAAGGTAAGCTTGCGCAGTCTCACCGAAAACGCCTTTGAGAAGTACAGATTACAGCTTGAAGAACGTAAGATAACTCTCACCATTGAAGGTAATTACGGTATAAATGCTGAGGAAGCTACATTGACCGATGCGATCGAGAACCTCGTTTCCAATGCGGTGAAATACACACCCAAATGCGGCAGTATCAGCGTCACTATGAAAAACAGCGAATACCGCATAACAAACGATGTTACCCGTAAGGTCGAGATCAAGGGACTTAAAAAGCCTTTTGTCAAGGGAGACACCTCTCGTCATGACAAAAACAGCAGCGGACTCGGACTCTCTATAGCTGACACCGCTTTAAGGAGAAACGGCTATAAACTAAAGCTTTCCTGTGATGATTCATGCTTTAGTGCATGGATAAAGCTATAAATAAAAACGGCATATCGTTACGATATGCCGTTCAGCTTTTCAAAAAAGAATGGTTTTATCAGGGAACGCCCTCTCTTGCAGGGCGTTCCCTCTTTCAAAACAGTCCACCGGACTGTTTTGAAATTCACCATTTGCGGGGCGCTTTGTAGATTGAGGGGCGTTGCCCCTCTAACCCCACCAAAGGCTCTGCCTTTGGAATCCGCTAAAGGGATGGTATCCCTTTAGAATCCCCAAATTATTTTACATCTGTGCGTTGAAGAGAGCTGAGAGCTCGTATACAACGTCGTCGTTATCTGCGTCGATATAGACAGCCTCGTTTATGGACGAAAGTTCCTTAAGAGAATCTATCTGCTCGTTGTAGCCTATAGTGTAGATCGGTATGCCGTAGTGATTAACTATACCTGCCGAAGTCTTGAAATCAACACCGCGGTTGCACATTCCGTCACTGAGCACGAATATCATAGTCTTGGCTTCGGGCATATCCTGCTTTGCCTTGTTTATCATGTCTATACCTACAAGCAGTGCGTCATATGTAGCAGTATTTCCGCCTGCACGAAGATTCTCGACTGCACCTGCAAAGTAGGAACGCTGTTCCAGTCCGAACTCACCTATCGGAAGCTCGAGTGTTACATCATCGCTGTATGAAAGAAGTCCTATATGGTTCTCAGCCTTAATGTTCTTGGAGGCTTCAAGGAGTGACTCCTTAAGTCTGAGAAGCGGATCGCCGTTCATACTTCCTGAAACGTCGGCAATGAAGAGCGCGATAGTCGGAGTACCCGAATCTTTTTCCTGCTTCCAGAGACGCTGTGCGTTCATGATGTCAGAACCGCTTATCTGCTTTGTATTGTAGCTGTAGCTCTCGTCCGGATCGAATCCGTACTTCTTTGCAAGCGACTGTGACTGATCGTTAAGTGCATAGTCAACGAACTTCTGTAAAGCTTCACGCTGGTCAGCTGAAAGGTCGCCGACGCTGTAAAGAGGATTGCTGTGCTTATAGCCGAAAGGTATGAAATCGTAAGAGCCTTTGAGTACGGGACTGTTTGTGTATGCCTGATACTCAACAACGCCTGCCTGTAATGTACCGTTCTGCATAGCGTTTACCATCTGGTCGGTAGTGTAGCATACGAAGGGGATGCCCTTCTGAAGCTGCTGGAACTTTGATACAGCGCCCTGGCTGAGCATATCGTTTCCGTCGAAATACTGAAGAGCATTTACGAGGAAGTTAAGTCCTGTAGCGGAAGTATAGGGGTAAGTGTAACCCATCCGAAGCTCGCCGTCCACTACCGAATCAACTACTGTTTCAAAAGTTACCGAACCGTACTTGCTCTGTATTTCGGAAGATGCTGTACGTGAGATAGCGATACCTGCTGTATTTGATACGAGGGATTCTGCCGCAAGATCAAGCTTTGCGCCCTGTGCCACAGCAAGCTCTCCGAAGAGAGTGTTTGAAGGAGTATAAGCCTGCGGAACATAAACGTTATTGGATATGTAATCGGATGAAGCTCCCGAAGGAATGCTTCTTACGCTTATTGATACCGTCTTGCCGTTTGAAAGCTTGTTGTTCTGAGAGTTGAACTGCTGAGCTATCTCGTTGAGCCAGCCGTTGTTATTCTTTCCTGCCTTTTCGGAGGTCGAGAATATCTCGATGTCAACATCGCCTGTACCCTCTACCGTAAGAGGATATTTTGTTTCGATATTAGGAAGATTTGCGGCAGCCTTGTCGGAGTAATCAACTGTACCCTGACGCTTTGTAGCTGTTTTTACCTTTATGTCCTTAAGGGACTTTGTAAGTACCTGTTCCGGATTATCGATAGTGATATTGCTTGCGGAACCCCTTGGCTCGTTCCTGTTATCCTTAACAGGCTTTGAGATAAGAGCTATCATGATAGCCATTGTTGCGATAACTCCGACAACTGCTATCAGAAGCGGTGCTTTGCTTGATTTCATTATTCATTTACCTCTCTTTCAAGTTCTTTCCTGTATTCTCTTATGGAATCTATAATGAGATTGAGTGATTTTACCTCGGATTTGCCCGAATCATCGCCTGTAAGCTGTGAAGCTTCGATCAGCAGATTCGTATAGTCGTTAAGTATCTTCTCATTTCGTCCCGTAAGCTCTCTCAGGTAAGCTCTGTGCATGTTTATCTCATCCTGACGTGATGCAGCCTGGAGAATTGCCGAACGCTTCATGAAAAGCGTCATATTGTTCAGCATGACCGATTCAACGTCTTGATTTACGACCTCATAGACGCCTCCGCTGGAGGTTATGGCATCGAGAGCTTCGGACTTCTTCTTGTAGAGCTCCCACTGTTCGATCATACGAGATGCCTCCTGACGGCACAGCGGATAGTTCTTAAGGTTCTTCATGACTTCAAGGTAGTCCTTTGGTTCGTTGAGATTATCAAATGTCTGCTCGTTGATGACGTAGGAAGGCTGGAAGGCTTTCTTTCCCGTGGAAGCAAGCTTGATGAAGTAATAGTTGCCTCCGCTGAGAAGCGACATAAGCACCAGCACGAAAGCTATAGAAGCTCCCGTTGAATCCCCTATTCCCGCCGCTCCGTAGAGCAATGCTCCCGAAAGAGCAACGATCAGATTGAAGATTATCTGTCCCGTGTATTTTTTCATAGCAGTTTTTTCACCCCGATCAGCTTTAAAGCTGTATTATTATCCTATACATTATATACTATTTTTACATGATTGTCAATCTTGTATACAAATTTATTCGGTTATCGGTGCGCAGAGATCAGAAAGCAGAGCGCAGTGTAGGGGCGCATTCCGTGCGCCCGTGATATCTCAGATAAATATGAATAGAACATTGTAGGGACGGCGATTCGCCGTCCGTTTTCATCCGTATTTGCTTATACATACAGACGTCCAATGGTCGTCCCTACAGGGTATCAGAGATGTGGACGATTGTACGTGTATCGACGGGCGTACACTGTGCGCCCCTGCACTGCTTTCTGATTTCTGGGATCTGATCTCTGAAATAAACGCCGCTATTGACATATTCTCATCTTCATGATATAATGTTATATTATGTGTTAGTATGCTCGAATGGCATCTGCACGCCACCTTATGTTATTTTTACCTGTCGCTTCCAAACAGGTATATTGGAGGAATAAACAATGAATATCGATTTCAAAAGCTATGAACCCAAGTGGCAGAAAAAATGGGAGACTGCCAATGTTTTCGGCGCTGAGGACAACAGCTCAAAGCCGAAATTCTACGGACTCGTTGAGTTCCCATATCCAAGCGGTGCAGGTATGCACGTTGGTCACATCAAGGCTTATGCAGGTCTTGAAGCAGTTTCAAGAAAACGCCGCATGGAAGGCTATAACGTACTCTTCCCTATCGGCTTCGATGCTTTCGGACTTCCTGCCGAGAACTACGCTATAAAGACCAATACTCACCCGAGAGTCGTTACCGATAAGAATATCGCTCACTTCACAGAGCAGATGAAACGTGTGGGATTCTCCTTCGACTGGAACCGCGTTATCGATACTACAGATGAGGACTACTATAAGTGGACTCAGTGGATATTCCTCAAAATGTTCGAGAATGGTCTCGTTTTCCGTGACAAGACTATGGTCAACTATTGTCCTTCCTGCAAGGTCGTTCTCTCAAACGAGGACAGCCAGGGCGGAAAGTGCGATATCTGCCACAGCGACATCGTACAGAAGTCAAAGGAAGTATGGTACCTCCGCATCACAAGATACGCTGATAAGCTCCTTGAAGGACTTGAAGAGGTTGATTACCCCGAGAACATCAAGGCTCAGCAGAAAAACTGGATAGGACGTTCCGAGGGTGCATTCGTAAACTTCGGCATCAGCGGAAATGACGAGAAAATAAAGGTATACACAACACGTCCCGACACTCTCTTCGGCGTTACTTTCCTGGTAATCGCTCCAGAGCATCCGCTCATCGAGAAGTGCGCTTCAATGATAAAGAATATGGACGCTGTAAACGCTTACAAGGACGAGTGCGCTAAGAAGAGCGAATTCGAGCGTACTCAGCTCAACAAGGACAAGACAGGCGTAAAGCTTGAAGGTCTTACTGCTGTGAACCCTGTAAACGGCGAGGAAGTTCCCGTATTCATCGCTGACTATGTTATGGTCGGCTACGGTACAGGCGCTATCATGGCTGTTCCTGCACACGACCAGCGTGACTACGACTTCGCTAAAAAGTTCGGCGTTGATATCCGCGAGGTAATACTCGGCGGCGATATCTCCAAGGAGGCTTATGCAGGCGACGGCGAAATGGTCAACTCAGGCTTCCTCAACGGCTACAACAACAAGAAGGACTCTATCAAGCGCATGATAGAGGAGCTTGAAAAGAACGGCACAGGCGAAGCTGCCGTACAGTATAAAATGAAGGAATGGGCATTCAACCGTCAGCGTTACTGGGGCGAGCCTATCCCGATAGTTCACTGCCCGAGCTGCGGAATGGTTGCTGTTCCTTACGAGGAGCTCCCTCTCCGTCTGCCTGATGTTGAGAACTTCCAGCCCGGTGAGGACGGTCAGTCCCCTCTGGCTAAGATAGATTCATTCGTTAACTGCAAGTGCCCAAAGTGCGGCGGCGATGCAAAGAGAGAGACCGATACAATGCCTCAGTGGGCAGGTTCTTCATGGTACTTCCTCAGATACATCGATCCTCATAACGACAAGGCTCTCGCAGATCCCGAAAAGCTGAAATACTGGATGCCTGTAGACTGGTACAACGGCGGAATGGAGCATGTTACAAGACATATGATCTATTCACGCTTCTGGCACCACTTCCTCTACGATATCGGTGCAGTTCCCACATTCGAGCCTTACAAGAAGAGAAGTGCTCAGGGACTCATCCTCGGTCCTGACGGAAGCAAGATGAGCAAGTCCAAGGGCAACGTTGTTGATCCCCTTGAAATAGTTGACCGCTTCGGTGCCGATACCCTCAGAACTTACGTACTCTTTATGGGCGAATACAGCGCAGCTATCCCGTGGAGCGACAGCTCACTCAGAGGCTGCAAGCGCTTCCTCGACCGTGTGGCTAACCTTTCGGAAGCTGTTCAGGACGCTCCCGTAAGCGGACTTGAAAGCAAGCTCCACAAGACTATCAAGAAGGTATCCGACGATATAGAGAAGATGAAGTACAACACAGCTATAGCTGCCCTCATGACATTCATGAACGATGCAGAGGCTGAAGGCAGCATCGGCAAGGAACAGTACCTCACTATGCTCAAACTCCTTTGTCCTTTTGCTCCGCATCTCTGCGAGGAGATATGGGAGAGCTTCGGCGGCGAAGGCTTCATATCAGTTGCACAGTGGCCTTCATATGATGAAGCAAAGCTTGTTGATGACGAAGTTGCTATCGCTGTACAGGTAAACGGTAAGCTCAAGGCTACTGTAAACGTACCTACAGACTGCGAAGAGAGCGTTGCTGTTGAAGCTGCAAAGGCTGACGAAAAGGTCGCTGCGGCTATCGAGGGCAAGAACATCATCAAGACCATTTACAGAGCAAACAAGATACTGAGCTTCGTTGTTAAATAAGCTCACAGACAGATGTTAAAATTTCTCCCTGCCATAAACAGGGAGAAATTTTCTTACTGACGGCATTCCGTACATTCCGGCGATGCCGACAGCTTACACTAAGGAGGATAAATATGCTTGAACTAAAAGGTATCAAAAAGGATTACCTTGCAGGTGAAAACACCGTCCACGCTCTGAAGGGTATAGACCTTTCATTCCGCAAATCGGAATTCGTGGCGATACTCGGTCCCTCGGGATGCGGCAAGACCACTATGCTCAACATCATCGGCGGACTCGACCAGTACACAGAGGGCGACCTCATCATCAACGGCAGGTCCACAAAGGATTTCAGGGACAGGGACTGGGATGCCTACCGAAACCACTCCATCGGCTTCGTTTTCCAGAGCTACAACCTCATCCCTCACCAGACAGTTCTCCAGAACGTTGAGCTTGCACTGACTCTTTCGGGCGTATCAAAGTCGGAGCGCCGTGAACGTGCAAAAAAAGCCCTTGAACAGGTGGGACTGGGAAATCAGCTCAACAAGCGTCCCTCGGAGATGTCGGGCGGACAGATGCAGCGTGTGGCTATCGCCCGTGCTATAGTTAACGATCCCGATATCATCCTTGCCGACGAGCCAACAGGTGCCCTTGATACAAAGACCAGCGTTCAGGTAATGGATATACTGAAGGATATTGCCAAGGACAGACTGGTAATCATGGTAACTCATAACCCCGACCTTGCGGAAGAGTACGCTACACGTACAGTTCGTATGCTGGACGGCGTTATACAGGAGGACACAATGCCCCTCACCGAGGAAGAAACAGCCTCCGAAGCAGAATCCGACAAGTCCGCCGCCGAAACAAGCAAGGGCAGAAAGAAAAAGCCTTCCATGTCCTTCGGTACCTCTCTCGGCCTTTCACTGAAAAACCTCTTCACAAAAAAGGGACGTACAATGCTCACCTCCTTCGCAGGAAGCATCGGTATCATCGGTATAGCTCTTATCTACTCGGTGTCACAGGGCTTTCAGAACTACATCGATGCGATACAGGAGGAAACACTTTCTTCCTATCCCCTTACTATCGAGCAGACAAATACCGACCTCTCCTCTATTATGGAGACCTTCATGAAAAACGGAAAAAAGGAGTCCGACCACGAAATGGACGGCGTCTACAAGCGTTCATCGATATATGAGATAGTCAACGCCTTCAATGATACGGAAGGCAACGAGAACGACCTCCGTTCCTTCAAGGCTTTCGTCGAGAAGGAAAAAAACGACGAAAATTCTCCCCTCCACGAGGCTCTCAACGGAGTTCAGTATTCCTACGATTACGATATGCTGGTCTATACCAAGAACGTTGACGGCAGTATCATCATCTCCGATGTTCAGCAGCTTATGAGCGAACTTATCGCCGAAAGCATGAACATCGATATGTCCATGATGAACGGCGCCTCTTCTTCACCTATGATGGGCGGCGGTATGATGACGAGCAATACCGCAGGAAAGCTCTGGCAGGAGATGCTCTCGGGCAGGAACGGCGAACTCATAAGTCCGCTTATTGAGAAGCAGTACGACCTTGTGTACGGCTCATGGCCCACAAGCTACGATGAGATAGTTCTCGTCCTTGACAGCAGCAATCAGCTCAACGACCTTGCACTCTACGCTCTCGGTCTTGAACCCAAGGAAGAGATAGACACTATCATGGATGCCGCTATGAACGGCAAGACACTGGGCGAGTTCAAGCAGAAAAAATGGAGCTATCAGGAAGTTTGCGATTCAGAGTACAGGGTAGTCCTCAACTCCGACTGCTACAGCTACGATGAAGCTACGGGACTCTACACCGACCTCCGTGAGACAGATACCGGTCTTCAGTACCTCTACGATAAGGGACTACCCGTAAAGATATCGGGTATCATCCGTCCCGACGAGGACGCTACAGCCGCTATGCTCACAGGTTCTATCGGCTATACAAAAGAGCTTACCGAGTATATAATCAGCAATTCCCGTGAAGCTGATGTCATCAAAGCACAGCTTGATGCTCCCGATAAGGACGTTATCAGCGGACTTCCTTTCAAGTCCAATACAGGTACTCTCTCCGACGATGAAAAGGAAGATGTATTCCGCAAATACATCGGCTCTATGAACCAGCAGGATAAAATTGCTGTATTCATGCAGCTCAGTACTATCCCCTCAGCAGCGGAATTGCAGAAAATGACTGCCGACAGTCTGAACAACGCCAAGCGTGAAGATATGGAAAACGCTATGATACAGATGATGTCACAGCAGATGAGCATGTCCGAAAACGATATAAAGAACTACCTTAAAAATATGTCGGACGATGATATCAAAAACGTCTACACTATGGCAGTTCAGGAGCAGATAAAGGCTCAGTACGCACAGGAAGCCGCAAAGGGACTTGCAGCAATGAAGCCGGAGGATATGATAAAGGGACTCGATGCTCTTATGCAGTCCATGTCCACAGCAGACTGCGCTTACTACTATGACCAGATAATGGAGTTCTCCTCCTCTACCTACGAGGATAATCTCCGCTCAATGGGCTATATCGACCTTGATGAACCTTCCGCAGTTAACCTCTACGCTTCATCTTTCGAGAACAAGGATGTTATCGAGGACGCTATCAGTGACTACAACGAGGGCAAGGACGAGATGCAGCAGATAAAGTACACCGACTATGTCGGCATAATGATGAGCGGTATAACAACAATCATCAACGCCATAACCTATGTACTCATCGCATTCGTCAGCATTTCGCTCATCGTTTCTTCTATCATGATAGGAGTTATAACACTTATCTCGGTACAGGAACGTACAAAGGAGATAGGTATACTCCGTGCCATAGGTGCTTCAAAGAGGAACGTAAGCAACATGTTCAATGCGGAAACGATGCTTATCGGTTTCTCCTCGGGACTTCTCTGAGTCATCATCTCAGCACTCCTGACTATACCGATAAATGCGATAATCAAGGCTCTTACAGGTATAACGAACCTGCGGGCAGTTCTTCCTCTTCCGGCAGCTCTGATACTCATTACTATCAGCGTACTTCTTACCCTTATCTCGGGACTTATCCCGTCAAGAAGCGCTGCCAAGAAGGATCCTGTTGTCGCACTCAGAACAGAATAATATTGACAAATACCTCCCTTCTATTGTATAATCTTATACAACAGGAGGGATTTTTCTATGAACAACATAAAGATCGCCAACGAAACTATCGAGATCACAAAGGCAGGCCAGTATCAGCTTGACGGAAGAACAATAAAGCTCACAACTTCCGAACCGGAAGCTGTAAAGGTCTATTCTCCCGATGCAGGTGCAAAGCTGCTGGAAAAATATTCATCCGCAGAAAAAACAGGAGACATGTGCAGCATAACCGTTACTACAGAGGACTCCTACGCGGCGGCTTCACGCTTTGAACATCCCCTTGTAATGAATTTCGCCAACGCTCACAGTGTAGGCGGCGGATTCCGACTCGGTGCAAACGCTCAGGAAGAAGCCCTTTGCAGGTGCAGCACACTTTATGCGTCTATCTCCTCTGATGCCGCATCCGAAATGTATAAATACAACAATACTCACATCAACGCTGTTGAATCCGACTATATGCTCCTTTCGGACAATGTATGCGTTTTCAGAGACCATAAATGCAACCTTACCGACTCCCCATTCAGCGTCGGCGTAATAACTCTCCCTGCACCAAATAAAAGAGGTGCCGCTATATTTGCATCGGGCAAAAAGATAAACGAGACTATCCTCCGCCGTATCCGCATAATGCTGTGTATCGCTGCGGAAAACGGCTACCGTTCACTAATCCTCGGCGCATGGGGATGCGGTGCCTTCGGCAATTCTCCCGATGACGTTTCTAAGGCGTTCAGGACCGCACTCCTTGATGACGGTCTCGGCAGGTATTTCAGCGATGTATGCTTTGCGATATACGGTCCCGAGGACGGAAAGAACTTCCTTGCCTTCCGCAATACATTTCCCGAATGATACATGCTATTTTAAAGGAATTGACAAAAGTCCACTGATGATGTAAAATAATAACAGGCGCTGTTATTCAGTGCTAATAAAATAACGGAGGTGCTTTTTATGAGCAAAATTAACGATTTTCTTACTGAGGCAGGAATTTTCTTCCTTGCAACTACCGACGGCGACCAGCCTAAGCTCCGTCCCCTCGGCGCACACCTTGATATGGATGAAAAGGTCATATTCGGAATAGGCGATTTCAAGGACGTCTACAAACAGCTCCTGGCTAATCCGCTCTGCGAGATAGTTGCCTGCAAATCAAACGGGCACTGGCTCCGCTATACGGGAAAAGCTGTTTTTGAAACAGATGAAAAGTACGCAAATGCTATTCTGGCAGGTGCTCCCGAGCTCAAAGCTCTCTACAACGAAACAACAGGCAAGAAAATGATGACTTTCCACCTTGAAAACGCTACCGCAGTTGATATCGACGTTATGGGCGACGGCGAATCGCTTATCTGAATGTAGTTTTACAGCCTCCTGTTATTGCATACAGGGGGCTTTTTTGTACATAAATAAACAATGAAACCATTAATTCGGGGATTCTAAAGGGATGCTATCCCTTTAGCGGATTCCAAAGGCAGAGCCTTTGGCGGGTTGCAGGGCAGAGCCCTGCGATACGAAGCGCTCAGCAAATGGTGAATTTCAAAACAGTCCGGTGGACTGTTTTGAAAGAGGGAACGCCCTGCAAGAGAGGGCGTTCCCTGATGAATCCATACATTTTTGTACATAAATAAACAATGAAATCCCATATCGGATGTGATATAATTGTCTTATCTTATTTTTGAAAGGATGGATCTAATGAAAAAACTATTATCACTGGCTGCCGCAGTCTCTATGCTCACCAATATGCCATTTACCTTTGTAAAAGCCGAAGACTCCGCAGCTGTCCCCGTTAAACTCGATAAAGCCGTTTACGACCAGCTTATTGAATACTGCTTTGCCGATGAAAACCTCGACGGCATCGTTACGGAAGAGGAATTCAAAAACACGGTATTTGGATCATTTGATCTTGAAAACATTTCCGACCTGTCATTCCTTAAAGAAATGAAAAAGCTTGAATGTCTCGATCTCAGAGGCGGTGATTTCACCGATCTTTCTTTTCTTGCAGAAATGGATTCTATCAGGGAGCTTTACCTTACAGGAGTTCCCATTACCGATATCTCCTTTGCAAAGGATATGGACCTGAGACGTATGCACATCTACGATATGGACCAGATAACCGATCAGCAGAAAATCGATATCATTAAATGGACGGACGATGTTACCGTTGAAAAGAACTTCGAGGCTATTGTCGGCGGTTCACCTATCGGACTCTTCCTCGGTCAGGATGTAAATATTGAGATCTCAGGCGACAGCGCTCTGAACCTGCGTAAATCAAAGGACACCGCATGTTCAGCCTTCGGATATAAAGAGGGTGAGTCCACCTATACCGTTACCTATAACGGAAAGGAGATTCACAGCGGTAAAATAACTGTTGTGGACTCAACTCCCGAAGATCCTCCGCTTACAGGAAAAGATCCCGTAAGCATAACTTCGGTAGTAGAAAAACCGGGACTTGAAGATTTTCCCGAATATACGCTCTCGAGCTTAGGCGGAAATGCAGTAATATCAGATAACAAGCTTTACAAATACGATCATATGGATTCGTTTATTATGCAGTATGATGACATAGTTACAGCAGCGCAGGATGCAATATGGATCGGTAGTTCCACATTATACAGGAACTTGGTTATCAAAACAGACGGAAGCATTTATTTCGGCGATAATAAGGTCAACCATAACGGCTCTGAGATAGTCGATATACAGAATCAACGTATGATCTCGGAAGATAATAAACTATACGGACTTACTTACTCGGACGGTGAATATTCTACATACCTGATAACCGATAATTTCAAAGGCTTCATCGAAAACCCGAATAAATTCAGTACGACCGTATATGAGGACAACAGCGGAGAAATGATAGATCTGAACGGCAATTACCATACAGGTATAATGAACGTTAAAAGCGGTTTCGGTAATTTTTATATCGACGAAAACGATGTGCTCTGGAAATACAGCAGCAAAAGTGCGGAAAAAATCGCTGAGAACGTGGAATCTGTAGGCTATCACTACTATCTGAACAATCAAAGCTACAATTCAGACCATACTTCCTACGATGACGTTTACATAACCTTCGACGGCAAGGCACACCTTGCCGATAACGGTAAAGTTGTTGAACTTAAGGACAATCCGACCTACTATAAGGATTCCGACTTTTTCTATCTCGGATTAAACATCATAAGAGGCGACAGGATGAACGTCATCAAAAATTACATCATTACAGATGATGATGTTCTTACCCTCAATCTTCTGGGACAGACAAAGTCCATTACCCACGTAAAGCGCTACCTTTTCAACTACATAAATGAGGAACAGGACAAGGTATCTGTCTATTTCACAAGGACCGATGATACGCTCTGGAGATACAGTACAGAGGACGGAAAATTCGCTCAGGTCGACCTCAGCAGTATCGGCACTGAAATAAAGGGCGATGTCAATAAGGACGGAAATACGGACGAAAATGACCTTATTTGCCTTAACGATTTCCTGCTTTGCAAAACAAAGTCCCTTGCAGGTTCGGGAGACATAAACGAGGACGGTAAAATAAATAGCTTTGATATCGCTGCACTGCGTACTCTCATTGCCGAAAATAAAAACCGATAAGCCGTCCATATTTTACAATCAGCGGTAAAAAATGTAATTTTTGCCTTTTTATTGCAATTTCTGCGGTTTTGTGTTATAATAGTGATGTAATAAACATATACTCAATAACCGTCTTAAGGCAGTTATTGATAATCCACTAATTATACCGAGGTGAGACGTTATGAATGAAAGCTATGAAAAAAGTATCGCTTCCTATCTGTTCTCTCAGCACGAGGAAAACTTCGAGCATACTTCCTTCGATCGAGAGATCGCTTTCTACGAGAGTATCTGCTCAGGTAACATGGAGCTCGTAAAGGTCTTTATGCAGCCGCTCTTTTTTGAGGGATGCGGTATCCTCAGCGACGATCCCCTCAGAAACCTTAAATACCACCTTATCGTACTTGCCGCACTCATTGCCCGTGCCTGCATTAACGGCGGTATGACTCCCGAGGATTCATACAGTCTCAGCGACTATTACATAAATAAGACAGATAAAGCTTCTACCGAAAAAGAGATACGCGCTATCCACCTTGAAATGATCGAGGGTTATACCAATAAGATGCGTAACGTAAAACTCAGCGGCATCTGCTCAAAACAGATAGTCCACGCTATCGAGTACATTATAACACGCCTTCACAGCAGGATACTCCTTGAAGACGCTGCCGAGCATCTTAAGATAAGCTCCGCTTACCTCTCACGGCTTTTCAAGAACGAAACGGGTATGGCTTTCAGCGAATACGTAAACAAGCTTAAGATCGAAGAAGCTTCATCGCTCCTTCTCTTTACCGAGTATACGGACCTTGAAATAAGCAATCTGCTCTGTTTCAGTTCGCAGAGCCACTTCATAAAAGTGTTCAAAAAATTCACGGGTTCAACCCCGAAGGAATACAAAAAACAGTATCAGCTTAGCCATATAATGCCCGAACTGAAATAACAAATAATCATAACTTTAACAGCCGTTGGAACGCTCCGACGGCTGTTTTTTTCTGCTGATATATCATGATTATGCTATTTTTAGCAATAATATAATATACTTATTTTCCTCTTGCGGGTATTATAATTATAGGAAATATTGAAAACGATGCCGCATTGCAAGCACTAAGCGGCTGTCAATACCAACTGAAAGGGGCTAATCAGCATGAAAAAATCATTCAAAAAATTAGCTGCAGCTTTAGCTGCATTTACCATGATATCAGCAGCAGCCTACGGCGGAAGTCTTTCCGCCAATGCTGCCGATCAGAGCGCAACTGCCTGGGGCGATGCCAATCTTGACAAGGAAGTCGGTCTTTCCGACGCTCTCCTCATCCTCCAGTACCTTGCGAACTCTCAAAAATACCCCCTCCAGCCTCAGGGACTGGTGAACGCAGATGTGTACCTTAATGGCGACGGTATAACAGCAAATGATTCGCTTACCCTCCAGCGCTATGATGCAAAACTCATCTCCGTTCTCCCTGAATCTTACTTGAATCCTGGTCAGGCAAACGGCGATCAGCCCGTGCAGACGACACCTCCCGTTGTCTACACACAGCCTGTTCAGGTTCAGACAACTCCTGTGATCGTTACAACAGCGGCTCCTGTTACTACTGCTGCACCTGTTGTTAACCCCACTTCAAATATCAAGGACTATGGTACCGCTATGAACGCAAATGCTACTATGGTCGAGGACTTCCGTGACGGCTCATCGAAGTATTTCATCGCTTCCGACGGCTGGGAGAACGGCGATCCTTTCGACTGCGGCTGGTACAAGTCCCAGACTTCTCTCGACACAGGCTGCCTGACTCTCTCTATCGACAAGGACAAAACAGGCAAGTACAACTACGCAGGTGCCGAGTACAGAACAAACGACTTCTATCACTATGGCTATTACGAGACTTCAATGCAGGCTATCAAGAATGACGGCGTTGTTTCCTCATTCTTCACCTACACAGGTCCTTCTGATGACAATCCGTGGGACGAGATAGATATCGAAGTCCTCGGAAAGGATACCAGAAAGGTACAGTTCAACTACTATACACAGGGACAGGGCAAACACGAGTTCATGTACGATCTCGGCTTCGATGCTTCCGAGGGTTATCATACCTACGGCTTCGACTGGCAGCCCAACCACATCACATGGTACGTTGACGGCAAGCCTGTTTACACTGCAAACAGCAATATCCCCACAACCGCAGGCAAGATAATGATGAACACATGGCCGGGACGCGGCGTTGACGGCTGGCTCAACCACTACAACGGCAATACACCTCTGACAGCACGTTATCAGTGGGTAACTTACAACCAGTCGGGACCTGCAAACGGCAACAACAACAATAACAATAATAACAACAACCAGCCTAATCCATGGGAGCAGTGGCAGCAGCCCGATCCCAACCAGAACAACAATAACAACAACAACAACAATAATAATAACAACAACCAGCCTAATCCATGGGAACAGTGGCAGCAGCCCGATCCTAACCAGAACAATAATAACAATAATAACAATCAGCAGTCAGGCACAGACTACATGGATGCTACAGCAGACCTCGTAGCTGACTTCAGAAAGGGTTCAACTCCTACATTCATCGCTTCCGACGGCTGGGAGAACGGCGATCCATTTGACTGCGGCTGGTACAAGTCCCAGACTTCCCTCGACACAGGCTGCCTTACCCTCACTATCGATAAGGACTACTCAGGCAAGTACAACTATGCAGGTGCCGAGTACAGAACTACAGATTTCTATCACTACGGCTACTACGAGACTTCAATGAAGGCTATCAAGAATGACGGCGTTGTTTCCTCATTCTTCACCTACACAGGACCTTCCGATAATAACCCCTGGGACGAGATAGACATCGAGATCCTCGGTAAGGACACTACAAAGGTACAGTTCAACTACTACACCAACGGTCAGGGCGGTCACGAGTACATGTACGACCTCGGATTCGATTCATCCAAGGAGTTCCACAGATTCGGCTTCGACTGGCAGCCCGATCACATCACATGGTACGTTGACGGCAAGCCTGTTTACACTGCAAACAGCAACATTCCAAAGACAGCAGGCAAGATCATGATGAACACATGGCCGGGACGCGGCGTTGACGAGTGGCTCGCTCAC
>Ga0116147_1000355_pt1 | contig 54017 bp, 39 predicted proteins | sample AD_JPNHG3_MetaG_FD_89749 | JGI IMG/M metagenome (GOLD analysis project Ga0116147, IMG submission 89749) | Active sludge microbial communities of municipal wastewater-treating anaerobic digesters from Japan - AD_JPNHG3_MetaG | ecosystem: Engineered > Bioreactor > Anaerobic > Digestate | place...
CTCGGTCACGCGTTCGTAAGACACTTTTGTCTCCTTCCTGTTTTTCTCACATGAAGGAAGTGTACTTCAACGCGTGGCCGCTTTCAAAACTTTAGGTGTTGCGCTGGCCGGTCGCGCGCGCGGCTCAAAACTGATCATGCCGCCAAAGCCTGACATTTGGCGAACGGCCAGCGCATGTTGCGGATGGCTCTCGAGCCCTGGGTAATACACACGCTCAACAGCCGGATGCGCCGCGAGCAATCGCGCCAAGCTCAGCGCGCTGCCCGTATGCTCGCGCATGCGCACGGCCAGCGTTTTCAGGCCGCGCAAGACCAGCCAGGCATCCCACGGCCCCGGCACCGCGCCCGCCGCATTCTGGTAGAACTTGACGCGATCCCACACGTCCTGGTTACTGGTGACGACCGCCCCGCCGATCACATCGCTGTGACCGCCCAGATACTTCGTCGTGCTGTGGACCACAATGTCCGCACCGTATTCCAGCGGGTGCTGGAGGTACGGGCTGGCAAAGGTGTTGTCAACAACAAGCAGCGCGGAAGCGAGCTTCGCGACATCCGCGACGGCCGCGATGTCGACGAGTTTGAGCAGCGGGTTGGTCGGGGTTTCGACCCAGATCAGACGCGTTTCCGGCAACACGGCGGCGGCAAAAGAGGCCGGATCGGTGGAGTCGGCATAACTCACCTTCAGCCCCCAGGGGCGGAACACCCTTTCCAGCAACCGGTACGTCCCGCCGTACAGGTCGTCGCCGGCGATGATGTGGTCCCCGGGCCTGAGCAGACTCAAGACGGCTGTCGTTGCCGCGACACCTGACGCAAACGCCAATCCATGGCGACCGCCCTCAAGCGACGCCAACGCCTCTTCCAGCGCCTGGCGCGTCGGGTTTCCGGTACGCGAGTATTCGAATCCCTCCCGCGGATGGCCGATGGCATCCTGCTGGTAGGTCGATGTCTGATAGACAGGGACGGTAACGGCCCCCGTTCGGGGGTCGGGGGCCTGTCCGTCATGAATAGCACGTGTTTCAAAGCGCATAACTGCTTCTCCTTGTTCAATCGTAAAAAAAAAAGCCCCACAACCGCAGACCGGCTGTGGGCTCTTCATTCAGGTGCTGTCGCGCACATTATCTGAAACGGTCAAGCCCTTCATCCGGTGCTGCAGGACAACAGCACATCATGATCATGGAACCGTCTGTCCGGCGGGCCATCATGTTTTGTTCGCGCTGGTTGGTCTTGCTCATCCTAGACTCCTTGAATGCCTATCAGATCGATAGATATTGTGGATTATTTCATGATGACGGATCGTTGTCAAGACCGCACACAAAAGTGCTTGGCATTCGGCTCTCCCGCGAAGGCGCGAAGCAGGAGTGTTGGTGCGGGCGGTCGGCTGATACGTGTCAAGGCGGCAGCAATTCAAAATCTGGCGCTTCTCGCCGGCCGGGACGCTGTGCGGAAAACGGGATTCGGTCTTGTCGGGCGGTTGAGCGTTACCTCATTCCTCCCTGGGTACAGCGGTCCGCCGCCATTTCCACTCTTCCACCGCGCAGAAGACGCAGGGGACGATGAAGAGGGTGATGAGACTGACGGCCATGCCGCCGACCGAGGGGATGGCCATCGGTTGCATGACATCCGAGCCGCGCCCGGTTGCCCAGAAGATCGGCATCAGTCCGAAGACCGTGGTCGCGGTGGTCATCAGGCAGGGACGAATGCGCTTGAGTCCGGCATCGATGGTGGCGGCGCGGATCTCGTCGATGGACGCAAAGGCGCGCTCTTTGAAAGCGCCCTCCAGATAGGTGGCGATGATCACGCCGTCGTCGTCCACCACACCGAAGAGCACCAGAAAACCGACCCACACGGCGACGGACAGATTCACGCCCCAGAGGGCCAGCATCATGAAGCCTCCGCTGGCTGAGACCAGCACGCCGAAGAAGATCACGGGCGCGAACCACCAGCGGGTGAAACCGAGGAAGAGCATCACGAACATGATGGCCAGCGTGACCGGCACGAGAATCCGCATGCGGGCCATGGCCCGGACCTGATTCTCGAACTGCCCCGACCACTCCCAATAATAGCCTGCGGGCAGTTGCAGCCGTCCATCCTTCAGCGCCTGACGGAGATGCGCCTCCGCGTCGTTGACCACCGAGACCTCATCGCGGTCGCGGGTGTTCATGGTGACGTAGCCGACCAGCAGTCCGCGCTCGCCTTTGATCTCCTGCGGCCCCAGCACGGTCGTGATGGTGGCGAGCTGGGCCAGCGGCACCTGGGCCCCCGATGAGGAGGGGACATGGATCCGCTGGATCGCCTCGGCATCATCGCGGAAATCGCGGGCCAGGCGGATGCGGATGGGATAACGTTCGCGTCCCTCGACCGACTCCGAAAGGTTCATGCCGCCCAGCGCCATTTCGATGACATTCTGCACGTCGCGGATGTTGACGCCGTAACGCCCGATACGGTCACGGTCGATCTCGATCTGGAGGTAAGGCTTGCCGACAATGCGGTCCGCGACGATGTCGGTCGCACCGGGCACCTCGTGCAGGAGTTGTTCGATGCGTAGGCCAATACGTTCGATCTCGCGCAGATCGGAGCCGTAGATCTTGACGCCCATCATGGCGCGGAAACCGGTCTGCAGCATGATCAGCCGCGTCTGGATGGGCTGCAGAAACGTGGGCAACACACCCGGGATGGCGGTCTTTTCCTGAAGCTCGGTCAGGATCTCATGCTTGGTGATGCGCCGCGTCTCGGGCCAGATCCACGCCAGCGGCTTTTTGACGAGATCGGGCCAATCGGAGAAGAAACGTTTGACACCAACCGTCCGCCACGCGTTCTCGGGCTTGAGGATGACGATGCTTTCCATCATGCCGATCGGCGCGGGATCGAGCGCCGATTCGGCGCGCCCGACTTTGCCCACGACGGACTGGACTTCCGGCACGCTGGCGATGGCCCGGTCCTGCATGCTGTTGACTTCGACGGCCTGCGAAAGCGAACCCTGCGGCAGCAGCGAAGGCATGTAGAGGAACGAACCTTCGTCCAAAGGCGGGAAGAACTCCCGACCCAGACCGGGGAGGATGCGCTTTTCGCGCAGGACAGTCAGGCCGGCTGCGATCTCATCGGCTCGTTCCTGCGGGTCGGCCCGGCGCCAGCGGATGCGACTCTGCTCGCGTCCGTCTTGGTGCCGCAGGCGTTGCCAACGGAGGTGGCCGAACTCGACAAGCGGTCGCATGACAGCGGCGTCAGACGGCGCGTACATGAGTTTCTTGAGCTCGGGCGAAGCGGGTTCGCGCGCGAAGAGGTTGATGAGGCGCTCGACCGGATAGAGGGTTTTGCCAAGCCCCAACCAGACGCTCATTCCGGCAAAGAGCAGAAGGCACGGAAGAGCGAGAAAGGTCTTCTTGTGCGCGAGGATCCAGCCCAACGTCGGGACGTACCATCTGGCGATCAGGCGCGAGACGCGATTCTCCTCCAGCGGCTGGAAGCGCTCACGGGCCATGCGGAGCACGCAGAGGCCGACACCGACCCCTGCGGCACCGGAGATCAGCCAGCCTTCACCAGATCCCTTGGCAAGCCCCCAGACAAACGCGAGATGCGTGATCAGCGTCACGGACACGCCAATCACGACGGCCATCAGCGCGACAAGACCGTTACGCCACTTCACCGGACGGAAGAGCAGGTAACAGAGGAACGGCACCACCGTGACCGCGAGCACCACGGAAGAGCCGATGGCGAAGGTCTTGGTGAAGGCCAGAGGCCGGAAGAGTTTACCCTCCTGATCCGTGAGGAAGAAGACCGGAATGAACGACACAATGGTGTTCGAGACGGCGGCGATGATCGCGCCGCCGACCTCGGTCGCCCCCTCATAGACCAGTCCGAAGTGGCCTTTCGCAAGCTTCTCCTCTTCGGTCGCGGAAGCGATACGGCGGTAGATGTTTTCGGACATGATAATGCCCATGTCGGCCACATCGCCGATGGCGATGGCGAGTCCGGCCAGCGACATGATATTGCTGTCGATGCCGAAGAGGTACATCAGGATGAAGGTCAGCGCCACCGCCAGCGGCAGCGTCGCCATCACCGTTACCGTGGTGCGGAGATGGAGCAAGAAGAAAAGAATCACCAGACTCGCGAGCAGAACCTCTTCACGCAACGCCTCCTGAAGCGTGGCGATCGTTTCGTTGACGATTGTGGTGCGGTCGTAGAACGGGACGATGCTGACTTTGGAGGTCCGGCCGTCTGCGAGCTTCTTGGCGGGCAACCCGGCTTCCAACTGGGCGATTTTCGCCTGGAGGCGTTTCACCACCGCGCGCGGGTTCTCGCCGTAACGCATGAGCACGACGCCGCCGACCGTTTCCACGCCGCCTTTATCAAGCGAGCCGCGTCTAAAGTCGGGGCCCAATTGAACGGTCGCGACATGGCGCACGGTGATCGGCGTGCCGCCCTCCTGACGGATGACGATCCGTTCGAGATCCTCAAGGGTCTTGATGAACCCCACACCGCGAATGAAGGATTCGATGCCGTTGTTCTCGACCACCTTGGCGCCGACGTCGATGTTGCTCTTGCTGACGGCCTCGAAGACATCCATCAACGTGACGCGGTGTGCGCGGAGTTTGTCCGGGTGGAGGTCGATCTGGTACTGCTTGACGAAGCCGCCGATGCTCGCGACCTCGCTTACGCCCTCGACGGCGTTAAGCTGATAGCGGATGTACCAGTCCTGGATCGAGCGCAGTTCGGCCAGGTCGAACCCTTCACCTTCGACCGTGTACCAATAGATCTGGCCGAGCGCGGTCGCGTCGGGGCCGAGCACCGGCGTGACGCCGGCGGGCAGGCGCTGCTGGGCCACATTCATGCGTTCGAGCACGCGCGAGCGGGCCCAGTAATAATCGATCTCGTCCTTGAAGATGACGAAGACCATCGAAAAACCGAAACCCGACATCGAGCGGATCGTTTTCACGCCGGGTGTGCCGGTCAGACTTGTCGTGAGCGGGAACGTGACCTGATCGTCGACATCTTGCGGACTGCGACCGGGCCAGTCGGCATAGACGATGACCTGCTTGTCGCCGATATCCGGAATCGCGTCCACCGGCGTATTGACGATGGCGAAGTAGCCCGCCGCACACAGGGCGACGATGATGAGCGCCATCAGAAACGGGTTCTTCAGGCACCCGCGGATCAGAGCATTGACCATATCGGCGGACCTCCGTTAGTGCGTGTGCCGCGCGGGCGCAACGGGGGGTTCGGAAGCGGGGGGAGGGGCCGCATCGCCATCGTCTGGATGCGTTTCATCGTGCGCATGTGCGCACGAGCCGCCCATGAGCCCACCGGGATAGAACAGACTGGGATGGCCTGTCACTTGGAACTGGCTGTCGATCAGGAAGCCGCCGCGCGTCACCACGCGATCACCTTCTGCAAGGCCCTTGAGCACGAGAAAGAACTCGCCTGTACGAGGGCCTAGGACAACGTCGCGCGGCTCAAAGAGCCCCTGGCCTTTATCGACATAGACGATCCTTCGGGTGCCGCTGTCCAGCACCGCGCTGACCGGCACAGCCAATGGTGCTTTCCCCGCGGGGCCGGTCGGCGGCAGGGGCTTGAGTTTCATGTTGCAGACCGGACATGCACCGGGCCTGTCATAGCGCTTGGCGCCCTCGCACGCCATGGGGCAGGCATAGCGCACAACACCGGGCGTGCCCGTCTGTGCCGTGACAGGTGTTGCGCCGGGGATCTGCGCCAGCGGCATCTCGCACAACGGGCATGCGCCCGCGTTCTCCTTCAACACTTGCGGATGCATGGGGCAGGAGAACTTGCCCTCGACACCCGTGGCCGCCGCGGTACCGTCGGCCGTCAAGACCGACCGGATGACCGCGCTGACGAACATGCCGGGCTTGAGCGTGTGGTCGCTGTTTTCGATATGGACCGGCACCCGGATGGTGCGGGTCTCCTCGTTGACAATCGGTTGCACAAAGGTGACCCGGCCCTCAAAGGTCCTGCCGGGCAACGCCTCGGCGGTCAGGTCCACCCGCTGGCCGTACCGCACCCAGGCGAGGTCCACCTCGTAGATGTCCAGGTAGACCCAGACTGTGTCGAGGTTGGCGACGCGGTAGAGCGCGTCCCCGGCTTTAAAGGCGCTGTTCTGGACGATGTTTTTTTCGATGACGGTTCCCTGAATGGGCGAGTAGAGTGTGACGCGCTCGGCAATTTTCTTGTGTTCGGCCAGCTCTGTAATCTGAGCATCCGTGAGCCCCCAGCGCCGTAGCTTTAGCTTCGACATTTCGACCAAAGGGCTGGGGTGTCCGCCTGTGCCGCTTTGGAGGGCGATGAGCAGTTCCTGTTGGGCGACGAGCAGTTCCGGACTGTAGACCTCTACGAGGTGGTCGCCCGCTTTGATCTCGACGCCCGTGAAATCCACAAAGAGCCGTTCAGCGTAACCATCAACGCGGGCGGTGATCGTCGCGAGGGCCGATTCGTTGTACTGGATCTTGCCGACCGCGCGCAGTTCGCGGGAGAGTTCCCGGCGGGCGACCGGTGTGGTTTCCACATGGGCCATGGCCAGCGCGTGCTCGGATAGCTGCAACTGAGGAACCCCTCCGGCACCGGACTGCGCGGAAGAGGCCGGGATGAGCGGCATTTCGCAGATGGGGCAGTTGCCTGCCTGCGCCAGGCGGATCTGCGGGTGCATGGAGCAGGTCCAGACCTGCGCGGCGGCTGGCGATTCGGCGGTGCCCGGCGTTTGGGATATTGGGCGCTGCAGACCGTATCTGCCCATGAACACGCCCAGGAGCAGTCCGACCGTGGCGGCAAGAGCGGCACGTTTTTTCATGGTGTCTCCTTGTGTTCATCAGATGAGATGCCGGTCAGGTCGATTCCGACAGCCCGTTCAAGACGCGCGGCCTGGACACCCACCATGGCCTCGCTCATGAGGGTCATCACTTTCGTGTTCAGCAAGAAACGCTCACTTTCGAGCAGGTCAAGAAAATCGACTTTCCCCTCGCGGTAACCGGCTTCGCTGGCGGTGAAGCGGGCCTCCGCTTGGGGCACGAGTTCGGTGCGGTACATGTGGAGCGCGCGCTGGGCGGTCTGCCATTTGAAATGCGCGTCTTGCACATCGAAAGCACTCTGACGTTCCGCCGCTTCGCGTGCCGCCAAGCGCGACGCCTGCATCCGTTCGGCCTCGCGGACGCCGGCCTTGATTTTCGAGCGCCAGATGGGCAACTCCACGCTGACGGTGAACATGAGCATGTTGTCTTCGGACTGGAGGTCGCGGTACTCCAGGCCGAGTGTATAGTCTGGCAGAGCCTCCTTCTCCCTCAGTTTCTTTTCGAGCGAGTCTCGTTCGATTTGCGCCTGCGCGGCCAGCACTTCCGGACGGTTCCGCGCCGCCTCTGCAAAGAGCTTGTCGGACTCAATCGGCGCGCCCGCCGCTGGAGGACGCGCGAGCGGCCCGAGCGGCGCATCCGCTCGGCGGTTGCACAGGGTGTTGAGTTTGGCTTTGAGCGTGTTCTCTTGCACAGCCAACTCGAGCAATCGCTGTTTCAGCATCGTGATCTCGGTCTGCGCCTTGATCAGGTCGGCCTGCAGACCGTTGCCGGAGGCATAACGGGTCTCGGCGACCTTGACCATGCGTTCGAGCACGGTTTCTTCCTCGCGCGTGATGGTGATGACCTGCTGGATGGCATAGAGGTCGTGGAAGGTTTCTTTGACCCGCATCACGACATCGCGCGCCACAGCCTCAAACTCATACCGCACGCTTTCGGCTTCTTTGACCGCGATGCCCTCACGCAACGTCCGTTTGCCGAACCAAGGGAACGTCTGCTGCACCATGACCCGTTTCTCGTCCGTATCCGGCCAGCGTCCGCCATCCGCCATGTCCATCCCGCCAACCGTCAGCATGGGGCTAGGCAAGGCCCTTGCCTGGGCAGGCCGTTCCAACATGGCCTCCCGCTTGGCGCGCAGGCTGGCCAGTTGAGGGTTGTCGCGGACAGCCAGCCGGACAGCGGCAGTGAGCGTCAGGTTGGTGCCTAACGGGGCATGCTGGCAATAGCCCGCGGCAGCGCCCATCAAAAGCGCTGTCGCGAACGATGATAGGAACGGCGTGGTTTTCATTGCTGCCTATTCGGTTTTTGCAGGCTTGGCCTTGTCGAGGGTGATGCCCTCGGCCTCGAGCTGTTTCACAGACTTGGCCGGATCCTTTTTGATCCTGGCGATGCAACCGGCGCAGCAGACATAGATCCGCTTGCCCTCGTAATCGAAAAACAGGGTCTTGTCGATCTCTTCGCCCGTCATCACAGGGCACTTCGTTTGTGCCTTGACTGCGACCGCATTGGTGGTCGCCGGCGCCTGCTCGACTTTATCGGCCGCGACGGCTGCGCGCGTCATGTGTGCTGTGATTGCGCAGGCCAACATCCAACGTGTGGCGTTCATGTGGTGATCCTTTCATGTGCTGTTGAGGCTGCCCTCTGCATGCAACATCATTGCGTGCGTGTCACTTTGTCCGCAGGTATCATGCCATGTCAGGGGCAAATATACTTTCATGACTATCGATGAACTGGAATAGCTTTTCCCAGACTTGATCTCCCGATGGCGCGATTCAATCCGGACTCACCGTGACATTTTGTCGTCCACCGTGCGCCATAATGGGATCAGCAGGCAATAAGCGGTGAGCAGTTAGCAACGAGCGATAACGTCGGCACACGGGGGGCCGTTTGCCGACGCGCCAGAGCATGACCGTTATCGGACGCTGAATGTGGTGCCCCCGAAGGTGCATTCGAGCATCAGGGCGTTGATGTGATAGTACTTCGGGCCGCTCGCGTTGTTGGGGCCGGCAGTGATCCGTAGGTCGATCGTGCCGTCGGGACGCGGGCGGATTCTCGGGATCACCACGACGTCCGACGTGTTGTTGTTGCACTCCAGGAGGGCTTCTCCGGAGGTCACGCCCTCGACGATGTATTTCGTCTCTCGACTATGGCCGGCGTTGCTGCGCGAGCCGTAAATGGTGAAGGTGTAGGCGGCACCGGGCCAGAGTCCGTTGAAGCGCGCGACACAGAACTCGTTGCTGTACGTCGAGTCACTATGCTTGCCAATGTTGCCGTAGGCGTTGTTCCGGAGCGCCTTGGCGAAGATCGCGGCGTCGCCGCTGACGGCGGTCACGCTGTTGTCGGAACGGGCAGACATGCGTTCGAGGATGTCAAGACTGACCTCTGACGGGGCGCCGTTGGTGTAGACGAGATTCTCATGCAGGCCGGTAGCGTGGAAGGGCACGTCATTCCAGCCGAGGTAAGAAGGCGAGCCTGAAGTGTTAGAGCAGGCGTCGATGAGCCATGTGAGTTTGCTCCCGGGCGCGGGCGGCTGCGGGACGGGGGCTGCCAGGCCGTCGGCCCAGTGCGTGACCTTGATCCAGTCGGGCTCGGAGATGCCGTTGACACCGGCGGAGTCGGCGGCCTCGTAGGGGATGTCGCGGGCACTTTGGCCGTAGATCGTCTTGTAGAGGACGAGCGCGACCAGTTCGGGGCCGACGTTGGCGGGCATCTGGAGGTTGGACGCGTAGAGTGCGGGTTCGAAGCCGGTAAAGGCGAAGGCGTCACCGACGGGCGCAAGGCGCGCGCCGCTGGCGGGGTCGGCGGCGAGCAGGTCAGCGAGCGCGGAGGCGGTGTTGGCGTCGATCTCAGCCTGCATGGCGGCGGGGTCGGCGAAGTCGTCAGGGTAACAGGCATGGCCAGCAGCGTGGGCGAAAGTCTGGAAGACCACGGCGTGGGCGGAGGCACCCTTGCCGGACGAGTGGTTCTTGACAGCGCTCCACAGTGTGTTGAGGTTGGCGCTGTAGGCGGCGGGGTCGCCGAGGTGCGTGGGGGCGATGAAGTCGCCCTGCATGACCACCTCGTCCCAGGTGTTAGTGCCGGTGAGGTCGGGATGCTGTATGTTGAGGTAAGAGAGTGTGGCGCTGTTCACGCGGGTGGCGCTTTGGGCGAGGGTTCGACCTGAAGCGGTGTCGGCGACAACCAGCGGGCGCGGGTGACCTGCGGCCGCAGCAAGATTGGCCAGCATGTTCGGGATATTGTCTTGGGAGAAGAGGTTGTTCCCGAAGATGAGAATACGCTTACCCCCGATAGGCGGATAATCGGGCGCGGGAAGACCATTTTCTGGGTACGAGAGTTTCCAGGCGGTGAGATAGTTGTAGTTTCCGGTGTTGCCGGTGCCTTTGCGGAAAGTGACCTGGATGGTGCGGTCGGCCCTGGGACGAATGCCAGACACGACGGCGACGTTGGCGGTGTTCGCGGTGACGTCGAGTTCGTTGGTGCCGACGTTCGCACCGGTGACGATGTAACGCGTGGTGCGGTTGTCAGTTACGCCGGGCCGGTTGCCGAAGAAGGTGAAGGTGTAGGGCCGGTCAGGCATGAGGTTGTAGAGGGTAAAGGTGGAGGTGTTGTCGTTCTGCGTGTAGGAGCCGTTACTCCAAGCGGGGGCGAACTCGGCGGCATCGCCGACAGGGGTATAGTTCCCCCAATTACTGCCACTGCATGAGCCCGTCACGAGGCCTTTGATGCCGGTTGCAACGCCGTCGTCGTCGACGAGGGCGGCGGCGTTGACACCGGTCATATCGAGCAGATTCCATCCCGGGGGAAGGGGATGTGCGGCATCATTGGTGAAGGCATCGACATAGACCTGTCGGGGCGGCGGTTCGGCATACACGAATTTCATGGCCGTGATGTAAAAGAAGCCGTTTCCGTCATTGTTGTCAGGGCCGAGTTCGATTCGCAGCGTCACAACACCGTCGGCATCCGGAAAAATATCGGCAACCGTCACGGTCTCGCTGCTGTTGTTGGAGGCGTTCAGCACGGTTTCACCGCTGTTCGCGCCGGCGACGACATAGCGGGCGTCACGGATGTTGCTGGCACTCATACGCGAGGCGTAAAAGGTAAAGGTGTAGGCGACGGCGGGGTTCATATTGCTGAAGACCACCTCGCCGAAGAGAATCGGCTGTGTGCCGTTAAACACGGAGGTGTGTCCGAAGGCACTGTTACTGCCGGCCGGAGCGAACTCGGCGGCATCGCCGGTGGGTGAACTTGAGGCGTTCGTGTTTGACCCGTTCAGGCGCGTTTTGACGGTGGCGCGAATACCCGTGCTGTTGGTCAACGCATCCACCAGAACCCTGGTGTCATTCAGTGTGTTGAACGACAGATTGTTCCAGTTGTTCGGCCCATCACTTCCTATCGGATCGATATAGACCGTGTGCGGGGTGGAGGCGGCGGCGTGGGACGGTGTCTGGATGCCGTGAGCCCAGCAGGTGACACGCTCCCAGTCGTTGCTGCTCATGGTTGTCCAGCCGTTCTGGTAAATCGTTTCCCAGGCGATGTTGGTGACGGGGGCGTCGTAAATCGTCTTGTAGAGGACGAGGGCGGCGAGAGCGGGGCCGCAGTTTCCTGCATGGTAAAGATCGGAGGCGTAAAGACGGGCGGGGCTGAAGCTTCCCCGTTCGAAGGCGTCGCCGACCGGCGCGATGCGCGGTGCTGTGTCCGGCTCGGCGGCTTGGATCAATTCGGCGGCGGCCTGGTAGTTACTGCGGATCTCCTGCTGCATCGCGGCGGGGCTGGAGAAGGAGGTCGGATAGAAGCTGTGGCCGGGGGCACGCGCCCAGGTCTGGAAAAGGACGGGTTGAACACCCGCGCCTTTGCCGGAGGCGTGGTTCTTCACGCGCTGGAAGAGGGTGAGGGCGTTGGCGCGGAAGACGGAGGCGTCACGCAGGTGCGTGGCTTCGGTACTGTATCCCTGCATGATGACGTAATCCCAGGTGTTGGTGCCGGCCAGCAGGGGTGAGGTCACGTTGGCGGCGGCGTTTGCGTCCACCTCGCCGATGTGGTAGGCGAGGTCTTCGCCGCCCATCAGATCGGCGACCACGAGTGGCGGTTGTTGGCCGGCAAGGAACGCGAGGGAGGCGACGCGGCCCGGCACATCGTCGACCTGCGAGAAACTGTTGCCGAAGAAAAGCAGGCGCTTGCCGGGGGACAGATCCGGATCGATGTAGGTGATCTTGAGGGCGGTGATATAGTAGAAGTGGATAGCTTCTGTGTTGCTGGGGGCTGCCTCGACGCGGATGACGATGACGCCGTCCGGGGTCGGGGTGATGCCGGGAACGGAGGCGACGTTCTGGTAGTTGCTCGTGGCATCGAGCTCGGCGGAGCCGCTGTTCGCGCCGGTCACGGTGTAGAGCGTGGAACGGACGATCCCGTCGTCTGCCATGCGCGAGGCGTAAAAGGTGAAATCATAGCTCACGTTCGGGTTCAGGTTGGAGAGGGTGCATGCGCCGAGCGGGTAGGCGGTGGCAAAGCCGCTGTTGGTAAGGGGGTGACCATGGGTGCCATTGGTGCCGGCAGGCTTGAACTCCGCCGCGTCCCCGGTGGGATTGTTGGTGGCGCTGCTGTTGGTACCGTCCATACGGCTTGTGATGATGGCACGGATGCCGGTGGGCAGTTCATTTGAATCTTTTAAAACCGCCGTTCTGTTCAACACGGTGAATTCCAGGTTGTTCCAGTTGGAGGGGCCGTTGTTGCCGACCGCGTCGACATAGACGGTTCGGGCCATCTGTGCGGACGCCCCCAGACTGACGAGGCTTGAGATCAGTATAGCACCGGCTTTTCTCATCACTCGGCTCATGCAGTATCCGCCCATGTTTTAAGTATCACCGTAGGGATACGATTGATGATTGTCAAGGTTGGATTTCGGTTTTTGCGTAATTGTTGCTGGAACTGAATCGCGCCCAAGTAGGAGCCGGTCCTAGACAGCGATCAGACCTTACCAGCGTCCAGCACAGACCGGCGTCGGATGTCGGCAGGCCATCCAGACGAGGTCGATGTCCTCGCCGAGGAGTCGCCGGAGCAGCATGTGCGACCCCCATGCCTAAACCGTTGTTCGCCGTGTGCAAATCAGGTATAGTACCCCGCATGATTCGTACGGGAATAGGCTATGATTCGCACCGGCTGGTTGAAGGACGGCGGTTGGTTCTGGGCGGAGTCGAGATTCCGCATACGAGCGGGTTGCTCGGACACTCCGATGCCGACGTGTTGATTCACGCGTTGTGCGACGCCCTGCTCGGCGCGGTCGCGGACGGCGATATCGGCCAGCACTTCTCTGACCGTGATCCGCAGTGGAAAGGTGCCGACAGCACGGTGCTGTTACGCCGGGTGGTGGAGCGTTTGAAGCGATCGGGCTGGAGCATCCTGAACACGGATGCGACGGTCATGGCTGAGGCGCCGCACCTGGCTCCCTACGTTCCCGCGATGCGGGCATGGCTGGCCGAGGTGATGGGCATCGAGCTGGCGCGCGTGTCCGTCAAAGCCAAGAGCAACGAGGGCATGGGTGCCGTCGGACGCCGCGAGGGCATCGCCGTCATGGCGGTCGCCACGGTCTGCCGTTCCTCCGTCATCCGTATTTTAGAGGATCAATGATGATGCAGGTTTACAACAGTCTGTCGCGCACCAAGGAGGAACTGCGGACGATCGAGCCCGGCCACGTGAACATGTACACGTGCGGGCCGACGGTCTACAACTTCGCGCACATCGGCAATTTCCGCGCCTACACGTTCGAGGACGTGCTGCGCCGCGCCCTGATTTTCAACGGCCTGCGGGTGACCCAGGTCATGAACCTGACCGACGTCGACGACAAGACGATCCGCGGTTCGCTGGCGGCGGGCGTGCCATTGAAAGCCTTCACGCAGCCCTACATCCAAGCCTTTTTCGAGGACCTCAAGACGCTGAACATCCAGCCCGCCGAGCATTACCCGGCGGCGACCGACCACATCCCCGAGATGATCGCCCTGATTGAGAAGCTTTTTGAGCGGGGGCTGGCCTACAAGTCTGAAGACGGCTCGGTTTATTTCAGCGTGGGGAAACTGCCGGGATACGGTAAGCTGGCCCATCTTGACCGCGACAATCTGCGGGCCGGCGCGCGTGTGGCGCAAGATGAGTACGAGAAGGAGAGCTACGGCGATTTCGCGCTCTGGAAGGGGTGGGACGCCAGCGACGGTGACGTGGGCTGGGACTCCCCTTGGGGTCGCGGACGCCCAGGCTGGCATCTGGAGTGCTCGGCGATGTCCATGCGCTATCTGGGCGAGACGTTCGATCTGCACACCGGCGGGATCGACAACCTTTTCCCGCATCACGAGAACGAGATCGCGCAGGCCGAGGGCGCGACCGGCAAACCGTTCGTGATGTATTGGATGCACTGCGCCCATCTGCGCGTCAACGGCGAGAAGATGTCGAAATCGCTCGGCAACTTTTTCACGTTGCGTGACCTGGTGGAGAAGGGCTGGAGGGGGCGTGAGATCCGCACGGTGCTGATCAACGGGCACTACCGTCAGGCGCTGAACTTCACGTTTGACGCGCTCGACGCCGCGCGCGCCGCGCTGGCCCGCGTGGATGAGTGCGTGGACGCGCTCGAGGAGCGCGCGGCCGGGGCCGCACCGGCCGGCAACGTGCCCGCGTGGGCGACCGGCGCGCATGACGCGTTCGCTGCGGCGGTCAACGACGATCTCAACATGCCGGAGGCCTTTGCGGCGCTGTTTTCGCTGGTGCGCGGCTGCAACAGTGCCCTGCGCGACGGCGCGCTGGGTGCTGCCGACGCGGCGGCGCTGCTGGCGCTGTTTGACCGGTTTGACAGCGTGCTGGGCGTGATCCGTTTCGGACGCCCTGTGCGTTCAGTGGCGATCCCCGCAGACATCGCGGCGCTGGTCGCGGCGCGCGCGGCGGCACGCGCCGCCAAAGACTGGGCAGGCTCCGACCGTCTGCGCGACGAACTGGCCGCCAAGGGGTGGGAGATCCGCGACTCCAAAGAAGGCCAGAAACTGAAGAAGCTGTAACATGAGCCGTGGCGTTTTCATCACCTTTGAAGGCCCTGAGGGCAGCGGCAAGAGCACGCACATCCGGCGGTTGGCGGAGCGTTTGCGGGCGCGCGGCACTACGGTGACGCTGACGCGCGAGCCGGGCGGCACCCCGCTGGGCGAGGCGATCCGGGGTCTGCTGCAACATGACGGCTCCGGCGAGCCGCCGGTGCCGCGGGCCGAGGTGCTGCTGTTCCTGGCCAGCCGGGCGCAACATGTCGCGCGCGTGATCGAGCCGGCGTTGTCGCGAGGGGAGTGGGTGCTGTGCGACCGTTTCAGCGACTCTACACTGGCGTATCAGGGATACGGGCGCGGGTTTGACCTGGCGCAGCTCCGCGCGATCGATGCGTTTGCGACCGGCGCACGGAAGCCCGACCTGACCGTGCTTTTGGATGTGGCGCCGGCGACGAGTCGCCAGCGCCTGCGCGCACGACAGGCGCAGACCGCATCGGAGCCGGACCGGATCGAACGCGAGGCCAATGCCTTTCACGCGCGGCTGCGCGCCGGTTTTCTGGAACTGGCCGCGGCGGAGCCCGAGCGTTTTGCGGTGCTGACGACCGAGCGTGACCCCGAGCAGGTTGCCGAAGCTATTCTGGCTGCGGTTGAGCGCCGTTTTGCGGGGGCGAAACATGCGGATTGATGACACATTCACCATGGTGAAGCGCGCGCTGGAGGCGGGACGGCCTGCCAACGCATATCTGATTGTGGGGCCGGTGCGCGGGCTCGCCATGGATCTGGCGGTGCGTATCCTGCAGACGCTCTTTTGCCGATCGGAAACCAAACCGTGCCGCAACTGTGAGGGTTGCCGTCACGTCGCCGAGCGGAGCGAGGCGGACATCCACTGGATTTTTCCTGAGAAGAAATCGCGCATCATCAGTGCGGAACAGATCCGGGAAAAACTGATTCACGAGATCACACAAACCGCATTCGGGGGCGGTTGGAAAGCCGGGGTGCTGGTTGGCGTGGACCGTTTGAACGAGGCCTCGGCCAACGTCTTTCTGAAGACGCTTGAAGAACCGCCGGAACGGACCTTGTTCTTGTTGTTGACCGATACGCCGCAGCAGTTGCTGCCGACCATCGTGTCGCGCTGCCAGCGCGTCGATCTGGATACCGCGCGCGAACTGGCCGAGCCGTGGCGCGGACGGGTCATCGAGACGCTGGCGAGTCCGTTGCTGAAACATCCGATCGAGAAGCAGGCGGTCACCGGCATGCTTTTCTCGATCCTGGCGGAGATCAAGGACAAGGCACAGCAGTTCGTGAAGGAAGAGGACGCCGCGCGTGTGGTGGCGGAGGAAGAGGATCACGACGTGTTTGAGGCGCGCGTCAGTGCCCGTTACCGGGAAATGCGGGCCGACTTTTTGCTGACGGTGATGCGCTGGTTCCGCGACCTGCTTGTGGTCAAGGCAGGCGGCGCCGAAGACCTTATTTTCAACACGTCGCAGATCGCGGTGTTGAAGGAACGTGGCGCACGGTTGACCCTGGCGCAGGCGCTCAATAATGTGTCGGCCGCCGAAGAGCTGGCGCGGCAGATGGAGCGGAATCTATCTGAAGAGAACGTGCTGGCTTACGCGCTGGACCGCATGTACCACGGGGTGGCCTGATGGAGGGGCGATGATCACGGTCGCGCGCATACGGATGCCTGAAAACGGCGTTTTCCAATGTCGCGTCGCGGCTGCCTTGACGTTGATGCCCGGCGACCGCTGTCTGGTCGAATTAGAGTACGGACTGGATATCGGAACGGTTCTGGAACTGTACGGGGTCAGCGAAGGTATGGAGGGCACCGGAAAGGCCCCGACATACCGTGTGGTGCGGAAATGTTCGGCCAGTGAACTGGCGCGGGAAGCCGAGCAGACGGCGCGCGCGGAAAAAGCCAAGCAGGCCTTCGTGCTGTCCACGCGGCATGAGAAGGGGCACGTCAAGATTCTGCATGTGCGTTTTTCATACGGCGGAGAACGTCTCTTCATTCGTTATTCCGCGCAGATGCCCGTCGATTTGCGGCGTTTTGTCGGACAGCTCCAGCGTGATTTCAAGACGCATGTGGATTTGTGGCAGGTCGGGGTGCGCGACGAGGCGGCCCTCATCGGTTGCTTGGGGCCGTGCGGGCGCTCGGTGTGTTGCTGTACCTGGCAGCGCCAGTTTCAGCCGGTCAACGTGCGGATGGCCAAGACACAGGAGATGTCGTTGAACCCCGGGGCGATCAACGGGACGTGCGGGCGGCTGAAGTGCTGCCTGCGTTTTGAGTACGAGCAGTACCGCGCGGCGGGAGAGGCGCTGCCGGAACATGGCAGTCTGGTGCGTTGTGAGGACCACGAAGGGGCCGAGGGTGTGGTGGCGGGACGTGATGTGATGCGCAGCCGACTGACTGTACGCACGGCGGATGGACGCTACCTCACGGTGGCGGCCGACCGTTTGACCGTGCTGCGCCGTGCGGCTTTTGACGCGCGAGGGAAGGAGGACGGACATGAAGATTCTGCTGGTGAATGGGCCTAACTTGAAATTGCTCGGCACGCGCGAACCGTCTGTCTATGGTTACGAAACATTGGAGCAAATCGTGGCGCGCGTGAAGGGGCCGCGGCGGCAAAAGGCGTGACGCTCGACGCGTTTCAAAGCGACATCGAGGGTGAGATCGTCGCGGCGATCGGTGCGGCGCGCGGGGTCTACAACGGGATTCTGGTCAACCCTGCGGCTTACACGCACACCAGCGTGGCGGTGCGCGACGCGATCGCGGCCTGCGGTTTGCCTGCGGTTGAAGTGCATCTTTCAAACACCCATGCGCGCGAAGGTTTCCGCCACAACAGCCTGACCGCCCCGGTCTGCGTGGGTCAGGTGATGGGGTTCGGCGGCGCCAGCTATCTGCTCGCGCTGGACGGATTGTTGCACGTCTTGAACACACGCTAGGAGAGAACGACATCATGAGCAAACAAGCGGCTTCGGTGAAACTGTGGATCGTGGGTTCTATCGGTATTGACGACATCAAGACGCGTGACGCTGACCGTAAGAACCTGCTGGGCGGCTCAGTACCCTACAGTTCGGTGGCGGCCTCTTTTTTCGCGCGGACCGGCGCGGTAGGGGTGGTGGGGTCTGATTTCCCGGCCGCATTTGAACGGCGGTGGCAGGGATTCGGCATTGATCTGAGCGGTGTGCAGCATCAGGCTGGCGACACGTTCCGCTGGGCGTGCGCGTACGACGACAACATGATTGAGCGGAAGACGCTGAAGACCGAGTTAGGCGTTTTTGCGTCGTTTATGCCTGAGTTGCCGACGACCTATCGCGCGGCGCCATTTGTGCTGCTGGGCAACATCCAGCCTGATTTGCAGATGCATGTGCTGAAACAGGCCACAGGGGCGAAATTTGTCGCTCTGGACACGATGAACATGTGGATCGAGATCGCGCGTCCGGCCTTGCTGAAGGTCATTCGGCGAGTGAGCCTGCTTACGATCAATGATGGGGAAGCGCGCCAGCTGACCGGCAAGTGGAACCTGCGGGCGTGTGCCGAGGCCATCCTGAAGATGGGCCCGCGTTACGTGGTGATCAAGAAAGGCGAACACGGCGCTTTGCTGTTCTCCAAGAACAGCGTGTTCATCGTGCCGGCCTATCCGGTGCGCAAACTGGTGGACCCGACCGGCGCTGGAGATTCCTTCGCTGGCACCTTCATGGGCTATCTGGCGCGGGCGGGGCGCGTTTCGGATGGCCTCTTGCGCGACGCGCTCGTGCACGCCAGTGCGGTGGCCTCATTCGGCGTGGAGGGTTTCAGCTTGGAGCGCTTCCAGAAGCTGTCGCAGGCCGACATACGGGCGCGTGTCGGTCATTTGAAGCGCATGATGCAAGTCTGACGGCGTGAGATTTGCATTTAGACTTTGCCGCTTCCACAATCCGTTTGCGCACATTGGACATCGACAATAGAGCGATTTTTCTGCATTATGGCGCTGTGTTTTCTGAGTGGATGTTAGCCTGAGTGAGGATGACGTATGGACGTTCCCAGCGATTCTAATATTTTGACAGATCCGGTTGATTCGGCGGCATGTCCGAAATGTGGTGCGATGCTGGATGTCAAGGGTTTGCCGCCTTTCAGTGTGGTGCAGTGTCCGGCTTGCCAGTTTGAGTTTCAGGTTCCGGCCCGTTTCGGCACTTTCATGCTACTGCAACTGTTGGGGGCGGGCGGCATGGGCGGTGTTTATCGGGCGCGTGACGAGGGCCTGAACCGTGAGGTGGCGATCAAGGTCATGCTCAAGAGCCTCGGTGACGATCCGCAGTTCGTCGAGACATTCCAGCGTGAGGCGCAGGCGGCCGCGCGCTTGAACCACCGGCACATCGCTCAAATCTATTCGTTCGGTCAGGAAAAAGGTCAGCCCTATATCGCGATGGAGCTGGTTTCCGGCGGCAGTCTGGACACGATGATGGCCGAGCAGGGCCCGCTTGATCCGGCGGTGGTGATCCATGTCGGGGCGCAGATTGCGGAAGGCCTGAGTGTCGCCGCCGATGCCGGCATGGTGCACGGAGACGTCAAGCCTGAAAACATCCTGTTCGACACGGACAAGAATGCCAAGTTGGTGGACTTCGGCCTTTCGGCGATGCAAAGCGGCCCCGGGAACGATGTGTGGGGGACGCCTTACTACATTGCCCCCGAGAAGGTGCGCCGCCAAAAGAGCGATCACCGTTCCGATATCTATAGCCTTGGAGGAACGCTTTACCATGCCATCGCCGGTGTGCCGCCCTTTGAGGGCGAGGACGCCACGGCCGTGGTCAAAGCCCGTTTTGAAGGACCGCCCAAGCCGATGGGGGAGATTCGGCAAGGGGTGCCGAAAGAGGTCGAGGATCTGATCGCGCGCATGCTGGCGGTCGAGCCGCAGACACGGTATCCCACCTACGGTTCGCTGCTGGGCGACATGCGGCGCTACTTGTCCAAAGCCGGCCCCGTGAAATTGGAGAAAAAAAGCGGCAAGAAGATCATGATCAAGGGCAAGCATGGCTCGACCAGCACCGGCACGGTGTCGGCGACCGGTGCGCTTACCACGACAGGTGACGTGGGGGGGCTAGGGGAGTTGCCTCCCGGCATGACGCCGGTGGAGAACATTGACGAGGTGCCGGAGTCGGAGGAGGATGCCGGAAAGCGCGGTTGCCGGATGATGGGAATGATCGTCGTTGGCATTGTTCTGCTGGTGGCGGTGTTGATCCTCGGCGGTTTGGGCATCAAAAAGCATTCGGACAACAAAAAGAAAACGGCTGAGCGGGCGCAGATTGTGGCTAGCCAAGAGAAGGCGAGGGTTTCGATTGCCAAGGCGATGTCGAGCGCCAAGACCGTTGTCGACAAGGTTAATGGCTACGTTCCCGAAGCCATGGGATATGCGAAAGAGGCTGCGGATGAGGTGGTCAAGGCCTTTGGCGAGGAGGTGCGCGCGTCTATGATGCCGCCTGAACCGGACGAAAAAGCCGTCGTTGCGTCTGGTGACGGTAAGGCAGAAGCGCAAGGTGATGTCAAGCTGGATCCGGCTCTGCTTGCCGATCTCACCAAAAGGTTGCCGCCTGAATGGGTGAAGATGCTTGATGGGCTCGACAAGCTGCCGCCGGATCAGGCGATCGCCAAACTGAAGGAGCTCGCCCAAAAATTGCCGGCTGATCAGGCGGCATCGTTGACCAACAGTCTGGCGATGATCAAGGCGGCGGAAGGCAAGGCCGCTCCGATAGCAAGTGCGTTGGAACAGGTTGGCCAAGCGGCGCAATCAGAAGCGGAAGAGGCGGCAGGGGATGTCCATCCAGTGGTCGCCATCGTGCGCGGCATGTATAACGACGCGTATGCCGTGAAACGTGCGGCCGCGTTGGCCGATAAGAGATATTTCGAGATGGAACAGAAGGCGCACGATGCCGAAAGGCTAACAAACGTCACCAAAGAGGATGCTGAGGCGCTCGTCGCCCTCAACAACGCCTTGGTCGAGCGCGTCAATAGCCTCAGTTTTGAGCCGTCCATCGCTGAAGTGCCGCGCAAGGTGTCGCAACTTAAGCGCACCCTGGAAAGCGTCAAGACTGACGTCGCGTCTTTGGTCGAGATGAGGCGCCAGTCCGCCATCGAAGCCGAAAAGCGGAAAAAGGCTGAGGCTGAAGCCGAAAAAAAACGCCAAGCGAAAGAGGCGTACGATCAGAAGGTTGCGGCAGAGCGGACTCGGGTCAGCGAGGCGGAGGCCGCGAATGTCGAAGGGCTGAAGCAGTTGAAATTCCGCGAAGCCATCCGTGCGGTGAAAGAACTCAAGGATGAACTGGAAACGCCCGAGGCGAAGGAGACGGCAGCCGTGGCGCTGGACCGTATCCATCGCATCAAGGACTTCCATGAGTATCTGGTCACGGCTGTGCCCGGTTTCAAGTCGGCGCGCGGGTGGTCGATCGACGGCGCGGATGTTAAGAATCTCTCCGTGGGCGGGCGTAAAATCCTGTGGACCGAGGTGTACGAAAAACGTCTCGACATTGTCGGCGAACTGATCCATGAATTGGTTGCGAATAAAGAAGCGGTGAAGAAGCTGAGTCTGCGCGAGCGGACGCGCGTCATGACCAACGCGGCTCTTTGCCTGAACTTCTTCTACAAGGAATATCCTTCGGCGGTGGAGCGCGCCAAGGAACTGGCCACCAAGGCGGCGCAGGATTTCGATATCGATGCGGACATCATTAAAGGTCTGCTCCCGGAGTTTTTTGACTGATATGCGCTATGTGAGTACGCGTGGCGGCGGCGAACCGCTGACGTTCAAAAAGACCATTTTGACGGGCCTTGCCCGTGACGGCGGCCTGTACCTGCCGGCGACAGTTCCCGATGTTCGTGACCGGTTGGCCGACTGGCGGACGCTGGGTTATCAGGACCTCGCGTTCGAGATCATCCGGCTCTTTGCTGACGATATCCCGGAGGACGCGTTGCGAGGCATCGTGACGCGCAGTTATGCGACCTTCCGGCATCCTGAGGTCACGCCCGTGGTCAAAGTCGGCCCGATCCATCTGCTGGAGCTGTTTCACGGGCCGACGCTGGCGTTCAAAGATGTGGCGCTGCAGTTTCTGGGCAACCTCTTCGAGTACGCCTTGGGGGAGAGCGGAGGGGAGTTGAATATTGTCGCCGCGACGAGTGGCGACACCGGCAGTGCCGCGATTTACGGTATGCGCGGACGCGAGCGCATCCGCATTTTCGTCATGCATCCGCACGGACGGGTGAGCCCTGTGCAGGAACGCCAGATGACCACCGTGTTGGACGATAACGTCTTTAATCTGGCAGTGGAGGGGACATTCGACGATTGTCAGAACATCGTCAAGGAGCTCTTCAATGATCTGCCGTTCCGTGACGCCTGCCGCTTGGGCGCGGTCAACTCGATCAACTGGGCCCGCGTGCTGGCGCAGATCGTCTACTATTTTTATGCCGCATTCCGTGTTCAGGATGCCACGGGTGCCGGGCAGGTGAGGTTCAGTGTGCCGACCGGTAACTTCGGCGATATTTTCGCGGGTTATATGGCGCGATGCATGGGGTTGCCCATTGATCGGCTGGTTTTGGCCACCAACGAGAACGACATCCTTTCGCGGTACTTTAAAACCGGCGTCTACAGCACAGGGCCGGTCTCCCCGACGCTCAGTCCGTCGATGGATATCCAGGTCGCCAGCAATTTCGAGCGCTATCTTTACGATCTCGCGGGGAAAGATCCGGCCCGGCTGTCACGCTGGATGGCGACGTTCAAGGCGACTGGCACGTTGACACCGGACGTGCCGATTCCAGAGTATTTCTGTGCCGGACGCGGCGACACCGAGCTGACGTTGACGACAATCAAGGCGTATTGGGAGGCGTGCGGCTATCTGCTTGATCCTCACACGGCGGTTGGGGTAGGGGTGGGGTTGCGGTATCTGCAGGAGGGGAGCCCCATGATCTGCCTGGCCACCGCCCATCCCGCAAAGTTTGGCCAGGCGATCATTCAGGCGACCGGTTTGGATCTGGCTCACCACCCGTTGCTCGATGCGCTTGCCGGGCTGACGACGCGCGTGCAAGTGGTTCCGGCCAGCAAGGAAGTGGTCGCCAAGATCGTGCGTACGGCGGTTGGGGGTTGAGGGATGATTGGGCCATGTTGATTGATCCTGCGACCTTCCGTTGCCGGCAGTGCGGTGCCTGCTGCCGGGTGCCGGGGTATGTCGCGCTGGAATCCCGTGAAACCGAGGCCATCGCGGATTTTCTCGGCCTTGATGTGTACGCGTTTACTGAGGCGTACACGCACCTGACGTGGAACCGTCGCGATCTATCGCTCATTGAACGCGAGGACGGCGGCTGCATTTTTCTCGAGCCAGACAATTCCTGTCGCATCCAGCCGGTCAAACCGAAGCAGTGCCGCGGATTTCCTTCTCTTTGGCACACGCCGGCGCTGGTCAAGACTTGCGCGGGCCTATCTCCGGGGCGCAGGCCCGAGATTTGACATAACATATATTATGCGACGTTGCTCCTGATCCCGCGTCAGCTCTCAACTTGAACGGATCGACCGGTCCGTGCTGACTCATAAATCGCTAGAACCGTCGCCACGCTACGCCGTGCAGACGCGCCGTCAATCCGGAACGGACGATGTGACTCCACCGCGTCGAGGAAATCACGGAAACACGCGGCGTGCAAGCCATGCGTCATCGCTGCGGCCGGATCACCGGCACCACACGCCGGCGACGCGCCAGCCGCAAGAACCCATTGATCTTCAGGACGCGGTTCGGCAAAATCAAAGACGGTCAGCCGATCATCCACAAATACCGCCGTCCCACGGGTTCCCGAAATTTCGAGACGCTTCGGATACCCCGGCCATGCAGCCGTGCTGCCATAGACCATCCCCAATGCCCCGCCTTTGAACCGTAGCGCCGCACAAGCCACGTCCTCTGTCTCCAGCCCACTATGGCCGATCGCCGCCGTCATGCCGCAAACCGTTTCGACCGGCGGCATCAGGTCGCATAACAAATCGACCATGTGGATGCCTTGATTCATCAAGGCGCCCCCCCCATCCAAGGCCTGTGTGCCGTGCCATGACGAGCCGTGGTAATAGGCGTCAGACCGCCACCACGGTACGTAGACGCCCGCTGCAGTGATCCTGCCAAATCGCCCTTCGCGTATCGCTGCCCGTAACGGATCCAACGCAGCCGCGTACCGGAACTGAAAGGTGCAGCCCAGAGTCGTACCCGCATGACGATGCGCGGCGATCATCGCGTCAACCCGTTCCAACGTCACATCCAATGGCTTTTCACATAAGACATGTTTGTGTGCGTGTGCTGCGCAGACCGCCGCCTCCAGATGGGCACCGGATGGCGTGGCAATCACCAAAATCTGCACATCGGGACGGGCCAACATTGCCTCAAGATCCGTATAGGCGGCACATCCGAACTCTGCCGCAAACGTCTCGGCGCGCGACATCTGCCGACTGCAAACCGCCACCAGCCGCGCACCGATAGCCTGCACGGCACATGCGTGAACGCGCGCGATCAGCCCTGTCCCAATAATCGCGAAACCGATCCCCTGCCCCATCGCGATCTCCACCTTCATCAATGTTCCTGTTCCCAGCGACGACGAAATCCTTGAATGGCGGTTGCGCCTAGCGGCACATAGAGGCGTTGGACATCTTGCAGTTCGGAAATAATCCACGGTGCCGAGATGTTTTCGCCGTTCTTGGTGAAAACCAGGTCGTCACACAGGTAAGTACACGAGTGAAGCGCATCGCCCGCAGCATTCAAAAAAACCAGCGCATCGCCATACTTGTATGGCGGGGCCACTCTGGCATACCCCTCAAGCAGCCGGTTGGCGGCCAGCCTCAGGTCCAGATAGATGTTTTGCGGATGAAAGCTGAAAAAATTAAAAGTGGTCCAATGACAGTCGGGCAATCGTCCGGTCGTGGCCAGATCCAGCGTCGGATACGTGTAGATCAACTTGCGCGGCTGTGCGGGGAGCAGGTGTGACAACCCAAGCTGTCCACCGCCAGGCAATTGGCTGACCGACGCCAAGATCGGCAGCACATCCTTGCGGCGGTGGGCGGCCGACCAGTAGTCCGCCAACGCCTCAAAGTCATCATTCGGGCCAATCTGTAGATACGCCATGACCGCACGCCGGCGTGTCCCGAGCTTCGCCAAATCACGCGCCTCGATGTCGCTGCGCGCATAGCTCATCAGGACAGACAAGTCACTGAAGCATAACACGTCGCCACGCCGGCAGCTCAGGCGTGTGATCATTTCTCGGACTTCAGGACGCACATGACGCAGGCCGATCCACTCGTCAATGCTCGGATCCAAAATGTAGATCGGATTCGCGTAATACTCATTGAGTGGCGATTTAGCCAGCTCGCTATAGATGGTCACCCGCGCCTCCTTGCCAAGTGCTTCGACATCCGCCACGTCGGGGAACAGGGTGACCGCCTGGGGGCCCTGTAAAATGGCGCGCCGATCCTTAAACCATCTGGCAACCGCCGCCGGATCAGCGCCGGCATGCAGCAAAAAAGCGCGCAAAGCATCAGGTGTCGCGTTGGGGAAGCTCCAACTCGGTTGCGAATGGGGCAACAGCGCGTCCGCCACGATCCAGTCGGGGGCCTCGATATGGACGTAATGCCACGAGACGCGTCCCCACTCGCCGGTCGTGCAGGCATAGACGTGCGCGCGCGTCGACCGCTGAACGGCCCCGTCGGCTGCCGCCCCCCGCGCAAAAAAGACCAAGGCCGCAGCAGTGCCTGCGGCGATCATGACATGCATGGCCACAAAAACCGCCTGCCACATACGCCGGCACGCAGCCCGGCTCCGCACATCGGACATACCGATCATCCTTTCACTCACCGGCCCCGCCGGTCGTCACGGATAGTTCTGACCTGTCGGCCGGATCATGATTTCGCTGACATGAACGTGCGGCGGCTGCGCCAGCAGCCACGACACGCCATTCGCAATGTCCTGCGGCTCCAGCACTTTGCCGTAGGCTTCCACCGTCCTGCCAAAATTCTCCTGCGTGTACCCCGCCACCCGCTGGAACCCGCTCTTCACGATGCCAGGCAGGACGGTCGAGACACGCACCCCGGCGGCACACACCTCGCGCCGCAACGCCTCGGCCAGTGCCGAGACCGCAAATTTACTGGATCCGTAAAAGCCGCTGAACGGAGAGATGTTGCGCCCCACGACGGAACTGATCACAACAATGTCGCCACATCCGCGTTGCGACAAATACCGGCCTGTCTGGCGCAGCAGATGTGCGGTACCCAGCACGTTCGTCTGATACAACTCTTGCCACTGTGACTCGTCGCTGGTGGTGATGCCGCCCGCCAATCCGCGTCCCGCGTTGGCAACCACGATGTCGTAAGCGCCACCGCCACCGTGCCAGGACAACACGGCCTCCAGCAACGCATCAATCGCCTCGGCCTGGCCGGCATCCCCCAACACGGCCAAGGCACGTCCCCCACCCTGCCGGATCTCGTCGGCCACCGCCTGCAATTCCGCATCACGCCGCGCATGCAACGCAACGGCAGCGCCCTGGCTGGCCAACGTCAACGCGACAGCCCGCCCGATACCGGAACTCGCACCAGTTACAATCGCCGTTTTACCTTCGAAGGGTTGCATACCGCACGTCTCCTCTCGTCGTTTGACAACGCCGAGTGCCGCTTGAATGGGCGGTAGGATAGCAATCCCCCCTCCCCGGCGACAAGCCCAAACCGTACTCAGTTACCGCCCAAGACAACCGCTAACCAAAGCGGTATCGTGATCAGACAAAGTACATGCGTCACCAGAATCGCCGCAGCGGAAAACTCGGCATCACTGTTGAACGCTTCGGCCAATGTCACACTGGCCATCGCTGCCGGCTGTACCGCGATTAAAATCAACACACGCCGTACGTCGACCGGCATCGGCACCACCAATAACCCTGCGACACATAAGGCCGGGATAACCCCCAGACGCAACAGACAGGTTCCCGCCATCAACGGCGACAGAATACGGCGGGGATGCAGCATGGCGATACGGGCCCCGCAAATCAGGGCCGAAGCCGGAATCGTCGCTCCGCCAGCCATCCGGCTAGTGTCAAGCAGCGTACCGAAAAACGTCTGCATGACTGAGCCTTCTGTCGGCATCAGGCCGTGCGTATCCACGTAAGCGCGCAACGCTAAAATCAGGATCGACACCACCAATGCCAGCATCGGCACGCTGACCAAATTGAGCAGGAAACGCCGGTCCAGTTTTTGTCCGGTCAACGCTTTGACCCCCAAGGTCCACACGCACAACTCCGACCCCAATCCGGAAAAGATCACCAGCGCCACCGCCATCTCGCCCCACAGCGACGCCGCAATCAGCATCGGCAGGAAAGAGTAATTGTTCATCAGGCAGATGAAGTGATAGCAGCGCCGTGTGCCCTCTGGATGGCGTCGCAACAGCGGCAGCGTGGCGTATCCGGCCAGCCATCCCGTCACGAGAATGAACACCGCACCGACCGGCATCATCCAATTCTGCAGCAGCGACGTCCATGTGAACGAACGCACAATGGAGCTGATGATCAGGCACGGATAGAACACATTCACCATCACCAGCGACAACTGGCGGTTGAACGCCACATCAATCACCCGGAGCTTGTTGAGCGTGTAACCCGCCAGCGTCATCAGCACCAGCGGAAGCATTTTGATGAAAAGCAGCAGCATGGCGCCTTAGAAGAAAAGGTCTCGCTCCCCCGCGCAGATACGGTCGTAATGTTCCTTGACCGTGGGGTAAAACAACGGCAGAGAAGCTTGAATGGCCTCCAATTCCCGGTTGAGCACCGGCTCGCAGAGGGCGCGCGTCGCATCGCTGGCGAAATCATCCAGCCACTCGCGGAACGTCAGCACCGCGTTGATCTTGCAGAACTTGCCTTCCTTGCCGGTCTTCAGCGCGTCCATGATGCACCCGCCGGTACGGCCGCAACGGTATCCCGCCGTGCAGAACGAGGTGATGATCCCCTCTCGCGCGAGATGCGCGATCAACTCTTCCAGCGTCCGCGTGTCGGAAAGCACAAACTGTTGACGGTCTTTTTCCTGATGCGTCTCGCTCGCAAAATCACTATACCCCTTGATCGCGATGTTACTGCTCGCATCCATCTGCGTGATGCCGCAACGCACAAAGGCGTCGCGCGATTCTGGACGCTCGCGGCAGGTCACGATCATGCCCGTGTACGGCACAGAGAGCCGCGTGATGATCAGGATGCGGCGGAAGGTCTCGTCATCCACCAGATAGGGCGAGGTCGTCGGCAGATCGGTTCCACTCGCCGGTTCCAGGCGCGGGAAGGAAATCGTGTGCGGCCCGATGCCGAACTGGCGCTCCAGATCACGCGCGTGATACAACGAGGCCATGAGTTCGAATGTCCAGTCATAGAGCCCGTACAGCACCCCCATCCCCACGTCATCCACGCCAGCCTCCAGGCAGCGGTGAAAACAGGTCGTGCGCCAGTCGTAGTCACCCTTGACCGTGTCAGCCGGATGCAGCCGCGCGTACGTCGCGCGGTGATAGGTTTCCTGAAACACCTGAAAGGTCCCGATGCCGACCTGCTTGAGCACGCGCAGATCCTCGACCGGCAGCGGCGCCGCGTTGACGTTCACACGGCGGATGCCGACCGGCGTGCCTTTCGGCGATTTCACCTGATGGTCGTAAACGGTCCGGATGGTTTCAGCGAAATAGTCGGTCGACGTGTCAGGATGTTCCCCGTAAACCGCGATCACGCGCTTATGGCCGATTTTGCCGGCCAGCACGTCAATCTCCTGACGCACCTCGTCCATGTCGAGCATGCGGCGCTTCTGATCCTCGTTGCCACAGCGGAATCCGCAATAAGCGCAGCGGTTCACACAGAGATTGCTCATGTAGAGCGGCGCGAACATCACGATCCGGTTGTCGTACACCGAGAGTTTGACTGCCAGTGCCGTCTCCTCCATCTCTTGCAGCAGATCGGGATCGGTGACCTGAATCAAGGCCGCCGTCTCTTCCGGCAGCAACGTCTCGATGGCGCGGGATTTGGCCAGGATGTCACGCACGCGCACCGGATCATTCGCGGGACGGGCGGCGGCCGTCGCCAGTTTGCTCGCGATTTCCGAATCGTCAATGAAATGCTTGCCGCCCGGCAGATACCTGTCGATCTGCTCGCGGATCACGAAACGCTTGCGGTAATCGGCCGCGCCTGAAAAATGACGGATGCCCGGGCTGGGTGTTGTGACTGTCTTCGACATGGCACGCTCCTTCGTTGCCTGCGGCGGCAAGGCGTGCACAACAGTCCCACGTGCTGTGCGCACAGGATCATCGGCCCATCGGGGCGCCTGCCTTCCTCCTTGGGTCAGAGCCTCGCTCCTCCACCGCAGACGAAACGCGCCGTACGATACGCCATTCCATGCGGAGCATCAAGCATATTGTCCCCGTCAGAACAATCCCAATTACAACACACTAGCATTTATCGTCACATTTGCCGGAGGATGTGAGGCCTTTCTAAACCGTGAGCGAGCATGAGTGCCTCGTCATTCAACAGCTCGCGGGTCGGCCCGTCGGCCACGGCCCTGCCTCCGTCGAGCACGATCACGCGCGGACAAACTTCGACGGCCAGATCGAGATCGTGTGTCGCGATGATCCGCGTGTGCTCGAAGGACAACAGCAAATTGATCAGTCGGCGTCGCGCGCGCGGGTCGAGGTTCGCGGAAGGCTCGTCCATCACGAGAATGTCCGGCTCCATGGCAAGCACCGTCGCGATCGCCACGGCCCGCTTCTCGCCGGCCGAAAGCCGGTAAGGCGGACGCTCCCGGACGTGCGCCATCCCCACACGTTCCAGTGCCGACGCCACCCGGCGCTCAACCTGATCCTCGGGCAATCCGGCGTTCAGCGGGCCGAACGCCACATCCTCCGCAACCGTCGGCATAAAGAGCTGGTCGTCCGGATCCTGAAAAACCATCCCCACGGCGCGACGGGCCAACGCGACCGTCTCGCGTGTCACGGTCGTGTCGCCGATGCGCACTTCCCCCCGCGCGGTCGGCAGATAGCCGTTGAGGTGCATCAAAAGGGTCGATTTGCCCGCGCCGTTCGCACCCACCAAGGCCACCGCCTCGCCGTGCCCGATGCGAAAAGAAACGCCTTTCAGAGCTTCAGTCCCGTCAGAATAGGCATACGCCAGATCCCTGACCTCAACGATGTGGTGACTCATGCCCAAATCCCCGTCAACAGCAGGCCCAGTCCGTCAGCAAGGTTCCACACCCGCGCGATGATGAAAAAGGCCAGCCACACACCGACAAACAGGATGTCCTCAAAGCGAATGGCAGGTCGTCCTAACTCACGGACCTCCCCGTCGAATCCGCGGGCAACCATGGCGCGGTACACGCGCTCGGCGCGATCCATGGAACGCAGCAACAGTGTGCCGAGCAGCGAGCCATACGGGCGGAAACGCAGCGGGCGCCCCTTTTCAGAGCGCATCTCCACGCTCCGCAACATCTTGCCGCCCTCGTCCGACACAACGAACAGGTAGCGGTAAAGAAAAAGCAGTTGCACCACGAACACACGGGGAACCCCCATCCGCCCCAGCCCCGCGGCCAGCCGGTTCATGCCCGTGCACGCCACCAGCGCCAACGCCGCCCCGACCGTCAGCAGAAAACGCAGCAGGACCGACGCGAAGGACACCCAGCCGCCGGCAACCCCCAGCGGCCCATACGGCTGCCGGTCGAAGAACGGGTTGAAAAGGCCGACCGCCAGAGCAAAGGGTGACGCCACCCATATTTTTCTCACGATGTGACGGCCGGGAATACGGCCCAAGGAAACGAGCACAAGGGGATAGAACAGAAACGGGACCAAAGCGGAAATCTCATAACGTGGGAAAGACATCACCACCACGATAAACGCCACCGTGACGCAAGCTTTAGCCCGCGCATCGATGCGGTGCATGGGCGTGTCCATCCGCCCCAGTTCATCCATCTGCCCGAGACCGATCCAGTCCGCAACGCCCATTATGCTTCCGACCGCCCTTCTTTCGCCTTGCGCGCAAGGCTACCTTTGAGCACGACGCCCGTGAAGCAGACCAGCGCCACGGTCATCAACACGCCCACGAAGCCCGACAGCGAGGTTGCCGCACTGACCGCCGGCCAGACCCCTGCCTCAGCCTCGGCTTCACCCTCCTCCGCGCCACTGGGCTTAAACCCGTAATCGGGCAACACCGCCGTCTTGCCCTGTATCTTGGCCAGCTCACCGTGGATCCCCGCGTCGGCTCCCGCCAGCTCTTCTTTTCCGCTCACCTTGGCGATGGACCATTCAAGCCCGTCCGGACGCGTGGACGCGAACCAGCTCCCCGCGCCGCCCAACAGGACCGCCACCGCGACAAGGCCGGCCAGCACGGGCCGTCGCCCATTGCTCACGCCCGACTCCTGCGCCGCATAAAGCGCCTCCGGCCGAGCGCGAGCCACAAACGACACCACGGCGACCGTAGCGATCCCTTCCACCAGACCGATCGCCAAATGAATCGGCAGCATCAGGGCGGCAAACGCACCGAAGGGCAACTCCGAAATTCCTGAGGCCTTGGTTTCCAGAACAACGCCGAACGCCCCCAACAAAAGTCCGACCACAGCCGCACCCAGTGCCGCCCCCCAGTCCCGGATCGCTCCACCCCGCGCGTCCGTGACCGTTCTGTAGACGAACGGATAGGCCACAAAAGCCGGAAAGAACCCTAGGTTAAAGATATTGCAGCCCAATGCCAGCAAGCCGCCGTCCGCAAAAAAGAAAGCCTGCACGGTCAACACCGACGCGATCACCAATAATGCCGCGTAAGGGCCAAGCAAAACCGTCAGGATCAGTCCTCCGCCCAAATGACCACTTGAACCCGTCCCCGGAATCGAAAAGTTGACCATCTGCGCGGCGAATATAAACGCGCCCAGCACCCCCATCAAGGGTACCAGATTGTCCCGCGTCGACTGTTTGACCTTCCGGGCGCAGAGAGCGATTAATCCGCCCGACACGGCCCACATCGTCCCGCCCACGGCTGGTGAAATCAACGCGTCCGCCATATGCATGTTTTTTGGCCCCCTTTTCGTGCAAAACCGCACCGTATTACATATCAGAAAATCGTAATACCGTACAGGCCAAAGAAGCGCCTACGCCAGCGTTAAAATTGAACGATGTTCGGGGCACGGCGGATTTGCTATACTCGGCGCATGCAGTTTGATTGGAACCGATACACGTGCGAGACCGGCGTGACCTATGCCTGCGAGTTGGCGCAGTTGCGGCTGTGGCTGCAGCGGATTCCGCAGGGGTGGCAAACAGCGTTCCGGCACGAGGTGCCGCATGGATTTGCGCCGTTGCGCACGAGCATCCCGGCACCGTCCCATGTGGAACGGCGACGTTTTGTCACGCCGCCCGACGCCAAGGCCGTACGGCTGGTGCCGGTGTTGCCGGACCGTTCGGTGGTGAGTCGCCCAGAAGAGCGCATCGAGATCGCGCCGCGTCACAAGGGTCTCTTTTTCGTGACGGTTCCCGTGTGGCTGCGCGTGCAGACTGAGACGCCCCGTCCGATCGCTCTGGGCGATTACCCGACCGCGCTGCTATCCAAGACCTGGTTCGGTCATCCCGCCGAAGATGGGGAGATCGGCTATGCGCTCACCACGCGGGCACGACAGGAAATCGCGTCCCTGACCGACGTGGAGGGACGTGCCATCTGCCCGGTGTTGATTGAAAACCACACCCACGAGGCCATGGTCTTCGCACAGTTTCTGCTGAGCGTGCGGCACATGAGCGTGTATCAGACCGCAGACGGCAAGCTGTGGACCAATGAATGCCGCATGGGTTACACCGGCAGTCTTTTCCCGGCCTCGATCACGTTCGGGCGTACGGCGCCCGAGCAGGCCAAAGGGGCCAAACTCCTCTCAGAACCGCGGGAGGCACCCTCGTCCGGGCTTACGGCGCGCGTGATCGCCGATGCCATATTCAAGCAACCCTTTTAACAGGATAAAGGCCGGTGACCATTAACACCTCCAAACTGAATGCGGCGATGTCTGACTACGCGCTGCCTTTCATGGGTATCTGCGCGTGGCTGATTTTTGGCGTCTGGGTTTCATCTCTCCTGGCGCGTCTGCTCTATACCGGGCTTTCCCATAAATTGGGTGCGGATAAGGCGCGGGCGCTCTCCAAGGGGGCGAAGTACCTCTTGATCGTGTTGTTTGTCGTCTCTCTGATCCGCGGGGCCGGGGTGGATATCACGGCGGTGTTGGGCGCGGCGGGCGTGGCGGGTGTGGCGATCGGTTTTGCGTCGCAGACCAGCCTGTCCAACCTGATCAGCGGACTGTTCCTCGTGCTGGAACGGCCTTTTAAGATCGGCGATTTGATCGAGGTCGATGGATCGACGGGTACCGTCCATAGCATCGAGCTGCTCTCCACGTATATCCGCGCCTTTGACAACCGTGTGATCCGCGTCCCGAACGAGATGCTCGCCAAGTCAAAGTTCGTCAACTTGACACGCTATCCGATCCGGCGCATCGATCTGGATATCCGCGTGGCCTGCAAGGAGGATCCGATCCGTGTGATGACGGTGCTGCGCGAGGTGATCATCGCGAATCCGGCGTGCTTCAACGAGCCGGAACCGTTGATCGCGTTGAAAAGATTGAGTGGTGTGTCGCTGGATTTCCTTGTGGCGGTCTGGGTGGACAGGAAAGAGTTCCTGGCGACGCGCACGTCGCTGTTGCGGGATATCAAAGAGCGGTTCGACCGCGAAGGCATCTCCTTGCCGTATGGGCGTGTGGTGGTCGTTCAGGGTGCAGGTGAATCGACGATCAACTTTGTGAAGGGATAAGTTTGCCTATGAAAGTTTTCCGGGTGGATCCAGCAAGCTGGCGCACGGCCGTCTGCGTGGCGGCTTGCCTGATGATCGGCGTGTTGCCGGTGGTGGAATTACATGCGATGGACGCGGTCGCCGGACGGACGCTGCACACGGGGCTGATGTTTTGGCTTTGCACGGGCGTGGGTCTGGCATTGGGATATGTCGCGGTGGCACTTGTCTGCCGCAGAGGCCGGTTGCACGGCGGCGCGGTGCTGATGAGCCTGCTCCTACTGGCGTTGGCCGCCAGTGTCATCGCGCAGGGCATGTACGCGCCCCGGTTGGTTGCGGCGTGGCAAGGGGTACTGAATGCGTTGACGCGGCATGAGACGCAGTATCTGTCATTGCTGCTCCGCACGGGCCTGCTTTTTGCGGCACTACCGGCGCTGGCGGCGGGAGCGGTTGTGCGGGCCGCGCTCCAATCGTTCCGTCAAGACGCCACGGACGCACGCCCCGGAGCGACGTTCACACTGGGCGTGTTGTTGATCCTCTTTCCCGCTGGTATCGGGATGGGCCTCGGTTCAAGCGTGTTATTCCCGTGGATGGGCTTCGGGCTGCTGCGAACTGTGGCGCTCTGGTGCGGCGTGCTCGCTGGCCTCGTGCTGGCACGCGGTGTGTGGTCGATCCTGCCGATTCTGGCGGTCGGACTTGCCCTTTGCTTAAACGGTCCGACGGACTGGGATGCGGCTCTGTCCGCCGGGGTGTTCAGCCGACTGGTGCATCGCGACAGCGGCTTCGCGTACGGCAAACCCGTATTTACTCACCAGACACGGCACCATACAGTCGCGGCCTATGAAGATGCGGACTACGGATTCGTTTATGTACAGGACGGACGGCCGCTGCTGTTCGGCAACCGTTTCCACACGGCGCGGACATTGACGGCGTATGTGCCGTTGCTGTTACGCCCGTCGTGTGAGCGGGCCGCGCTCTTCGGCCCGGATGCCGGACTCTATCTGCCGTTTCTGGCGCGTGCCGGCGTGAAGGATCTTGCGGTCGGCGGATGCGATGCAGACTTGTTGAAGTTGACAATCGCGGCAGATGAGCATCTCACCGGCACGCCGTTGGACCTGACGCGTGTGTCCCGGCGCCGCGCACGTCTCACGGGGCATCAGGCTTACGACCTGATCGTTCTCGCCGGCGAACCGATGTGGATGCGCGGCACCCGCAGAGCGTACGGCGCGGGCTTGTTCGCCCGTTGCAAAGCGGCGCTCGCCCCTGGCGGACTGGTGGCGCTACATGTGGACGGGCGCGCGCTCGCGTTGCGGCGTTTCGCGGCGGTCACCCGCGACTTCGTGCGCGTTTTCCCGCACATGCAACTCTGGTGTGTCGGCGAATATGACTGGTTGCTGGTGGGGTCGGACGACCTGATCCAGAGTCCGGCCGATCAGATGCTGGCGTGCTTTGAACGTCCGCCGGTCATGCGCGATTTTGCACGCGCGGGGGTACTCGCCCTGCCGGAAGCGTTGGCCGGCATGGTCTGCGATGGGGCGGGCGCGGCGCCATGGCTTGAGCGTGCCGGTTTTGAAAGCGTCCGCGCCAACGCCTGGCGTGTGCCGAAGGTCGCGTTTGGCACCGGAATATGGGAAGGCCTGCTGACACCGCACGCGCTGGAACCTGTCCGGCAAAAGACGCTGGAATGGTTGCTGCCGGGCGAGACGGATGTGGGGGTCTATCAGGCCATTCGCGAAAGAACGCTCGCGTGCGCCGATGCGCGTACGCTGGCTGCGCGTGCGCTGGCGCAGACGGCGGCGGGACAGGGGGAGGCCGGTCTGGCCGATGCGCGCGCGGCCGCGAAACTCAATGCGCGCGATCCGCTGTTGACGCGTCTGGCCGAGAGTCTGGAGCTGGAAGGAAGACGGCGCATCGCGATCGGTGAATTCAAGGGCGGACTCAAGTGTTATGAGAACTTACTCTCCTTCTCGCCGGGCTCCGCGTATGCGCACTATGGCATGGGCTTCTGCCTGCGGGCAAGCGGCGAACCTGAGACCGCCTATCTGCATTTCGCGCGCGCGGTGGCTACGGCACCGGAACAAATCGGCTTCAGGATGGAGTTGGCCCAAGTGGCGGCATCGATCGGCGAATACGCGGAAGCCGACCGGCAGTACGAGGAGATTCTGCGGCGGGAACCCGATCACGCGGAGGCGCTTTACCGGTACGCGGCCTGCCTGTCAGCCCAAGCAAGGGCTGACAAGGACATGGCGCGCGCACTGACGCTGGCTGAAAAGGCCTGTCACGTAACGGCGTGGCAAAATCTCGAGTACGCTTACGGCCTCGCCAATCTCTACCTGGATGCGGGCCGAGTGATGGAGGGCATGGGGCTCAAGCGGCGTCTGAAGGAACAGGGGCGCCCGTGAATGGGCACGTCAAAGATCCGGCGCCGGCGCATGCGGATTTTTCGAGCCTGATGCCGGATGCCGTCCTGGATGCCGTTGAGCGTGCGACCGATCAACGCTGTTCAGGGGTCATCCGGGCGTTGCCGAGTTACATCAACCGTGTTTTTACGGTGGGACTTGAGAACGGCGAACGTGTCGTGGCGAAGTTTTATCGGCCCGGACGCTGGAGCCGTGACGCGATCCTTGACGAGCATGCATTCGTGTGCGCCTGCGCGGAGGCGGAGATCCCGGTGATTGCGCCGCTGCCGTTCGCGCAGGGCGGCACGCTGGGCGATGTGAACGGCATCTCGTTTGCCCTGTTTCCTCAACGCGGTGGCCGACCGGTCGAGCCGGCCGATCCCGGTCATGCGCTCTGGGGGCGTCTCGGCGCATTGCTCGCGCGCGTTCATCGTGTCGGCGAGCGTGCATCCGCGCCGGCCCGGCTCACGTTGCATCCGCTCTCCACCACGACGGCAGATCTCGATTATCTCTTGGATCACCATTTTCTGGAGCCGCGTGAGGCGGCGCGGCTAGAAGCGTTCGGCGGGGATTTGCTTGATGCGGTGACGCCGCTTTTTGACGGGGCCGAAACGATCCGGCTGCATGGCGACTGTCAACACACCAATGTGTTGGAGCGGCCCGATTCCGGCCTTTTCCTGATCGACTTCGATGACATGATGAACGGTCCGCCTGTCCAGGACGTGTGGATGTTGTTGCCCGGCCGCGTGAACTCGACGCGCGTCGAACTGGAGCAGATCATCGAGGGCTATGAGTCGTTCCGGGCCTTCGACCGTGCAAGTCTGCGCCTGATCGAGCCGTTACGTGCGATGCGCATGATCTACTATCTCGCCTGGTGCGCGCGTCAGGCGGGTGACGCGGCATTCCGGCAGAACCATCCCGAGTGGGGTTCGCGCAGCTTTTGGGTGAGAGAGCTGAGCGAGCTGGAAGAGCAGCTCGCGATCATTCGGGAGACTGCAGATCATTGCGGCGTTCTTTGAAGAAATCCTGCAGGATAGCGCGACACTCGGGCTCAAGAATCGCGGGCAGCACCTCGGGACGATGGTTGAGCCCAGGGTGATTCAAGATCGAAAAGACCGAATGACCGCCGCGCTTGGGATCGGAGAGGCCCCACACCACCAGCGGAACGCGCGCCAGCACGACCGCTCCGGCACACATGCAGCACGGCTCTTTCGTCACGTAAAGAATGGTGTCCGTTAGGCGCCAGTCTCCCATGGCGGCGGACGCCTGCGTGAGCGCGATCATCTCGGCGTGCGCGGTGGCATCCTTCAGCATTTCGGTCTGGTTGTGGGCGCGCGCCAGGACACGGACCGCCGCCAACGGCGTTTCGGCCGAGTCGGGGCGTCGGATGATGACACAGCCTGTCGGGACCTCGCCGGCATCTGCAGCCTTGGCGGCCTCGCGCAGCGCAAGGCGCATGAAGTAGGCGTGAAAATCGGGTGTGAGCGAATTGGGTGTGTTCATGAAAGTCCGATCAGATCACGGATATCATCGAAAGATAGTTTCTGCATGATGGCGGCATCGGTCGCGCCGACTGTGGCGTCGATGACCGCCTGCTTACGCCGCTGCATCTCCAGCACTTTCTCTTCGACCGTGTGCTCAGCGATCAATTTGATGTTGTAGACCGTACGCTTCTGGCCGATGCGGTGGGCACGGTCGGTCGCCTGATCCTCGACCGCCGGATTCCACCACGGATCAAAATGCACGACCGTGTCGGCGCCGGTCAAGTTCAAACCGGTTCCCCCCGCTTTGAGGCTGATCAGGAAAACCGGAATATCGGGATTGAGATTGAAACGCTGGCATTGTTGCAGTCGGTCTTGCGTGGATCCGTCCAGATAGCCATAGCTGTGTCCGCGCCGATCCAGCTCTTCACGCAACAGTTTCAGCATGGAAACAAACTGACTGAAGACCAGAATGCGGTGACCGCCGTCGACAGCCTCATCCAACAGTTCCAGAAAGGCGTCCAGTTTCGCGGAAGGCGCCTCATACGCGCCCGGCTGGTGATGTTCCTTGAGCAGGTCGAGATGACAACATGCCTGACGCAGGCGCATCAGAATCGCCAGGATCTCAAAACGGGCGCGGTCGAATCCCTTTTCGCTGACCAGATTCCCCACCTTGCGGCGTGACTCAGCGAGCAGATCGTTGTAGACGCGTTGCTGGTCGGGCGTCAGTGTACAGAAGGACACCTTGGTGATCTTGTCGGGCAGATCTTTAGCCACGTCTTTTTTCAGTCGCCGCAAGAGGAAAGGATGAATCTTGCGCCGCAGTTTGGCCTGTGCCAGCTCACCCTCGCGATCACCGGCCGCGATCGGCTGTTCGTAATTCACCCGGAACGTGTCGTAGTCACCCAGATACTCCGGCATCAGGAAGTCCATGATCGACCAGAGATCGGCCACGCTGTTCTCGACCGGCGTCCCGGTCAGCACCAGCCGGTTGACCGCATGGATTTGTTTGGCGGCGATCGCATTCTGCGTGGAACGGTTCTTGATGTGCTGGGCTTCATCCAGCACAGCGACCGAAAAGAGGAACGGCCGGTAAGCGTCGAGGTCGCGACGCAACAGGGCATAGGACGTGATCACCAGATCGCTTTCAGGAATCTTCGCGAAAAGCTCTTCCCGGTCGGGGCCGCTGATAACTAAGCGCCGCAGATGCGGCACAAAGGTTGCCGCTTCACGGTTCCAGTTCTCGACCAGACTGGTGGGACAGACCACCAGTGCCGGCTTGCCGGCGGCCTGCGCGTCGGAACGCGGCAGGCTGAGCCAGGTCAAGGTTTGCAGCGTTTTGCCGAGGCCCATCTCATCGGCCAGCAAGCCGTTGAGCCCGCTGCTTTCCAGAAAAGCAAGCCAGTAGACACCTTCCTTTTGGTAGGGACGTAACGTTTGGTCAAGAGGGCCGAGCGGGACCGGTGAAAAACGACGGTTCCCCGTACGATTACGGGCGGCCGCCTTTTCGCGCCAGTCCGGCGGGTCTTCGACGTCGATACCGTCGAGGGCGTTGAGCGAGGCCTGCACAAAAGGCGCATAGACCGAGGGCAGCAGGAAGTGGCCCGGCTGAGTGCTTTCGCGACTGCGGCAATCCGTAAAGACGGCGCGCATCGCTTCCACGGCCTCGCGGTCGATCAGGAGGGTCTCGCCGTCACGCTGGATGAACGAGTCGCCGCAATTGATGGCGCGTTGCACATCCGCAGGCTGCAGCGTGCCGCGACCGGGCAGGTCGAAGGTATAGCCGACATCGAACCACCCCGCGCGCTGTTCGGCGATCTGCACCACGGGGGTGACCACCGGCATGTCATCCAGCAGCGCCAACAGCTTGCCGGAAAGATCGACCTTCCAGCCGGCGCGGATCAGCGACGGGTAACCGCTGCCGAAAAAATTCAGGACGTTGCGTGTGCCGACCAATGTGACAGACGCGCCCTCGCCCGAGAATCCCCAGGACATCAAACGCGAGAGCGCTGCTTGTTCTGCGGACAGGTTACGCGTCTGATAAGCCAGAATGTCAGTCGGATCCGGTTGCGCAAATTCAGCCTGCGTGTCCGGCTGAGCGGCCGCAACGCGGTGCGAACCGTAAACGGCGGTCAAGGTGGCGCGCAACGAAGCCCCGCCACCTTGCAACTCGAGGTGGAATGTTGGGTGACCGGGCTTGACCGCGAAGAGATCAGGCTCCAACTCCATCTCAACCTGAATCAGCGAGCGGAGCTGCGGCAAGTCACGCCGCAAAAAGTTGATCACCCGGTCGCGCGTAACGATTTCATCCTGACGGTAGATGCTGTGATACGGTACCGGCAGCACGTTTTTCATCGGCCACAAGTGCCCGTTCGCAAGAACCAGCCCACGGTGTCCATTCACGAGAAAAACCGGCAGTTCGCCCTCGCGGGCATGCGGCAACGTCGCGAACGGATAGATCAGCAACTCACCGGTGTCCTGATCCAGATCCACACGTAGCGTGACCGTCACAGGCACACTTTCGATGGTCAGCGGCCCTGAGCCCTCGACCTGCACGATGGCGCGAGCGGCAACCGCCAGCACGTTCAGCAAATCGGCGGTGGCGAGCGTGCAGCACGCGGGCGGCGGGCCTTCGCAAATGTCCTCCAAAACGGCGAGGAGCGCGTCCTCTTCGGGGGACAGCGCAAGAGCGATATGCCGGGGAATCGCTTCGGGGGAAAGCACACGCCCTTCCACAAGAAGCTGAAACCGGAGCGCCGCCTGGCCATGCCGACAATCGGCTGTCCAGGTCTGGGGCAGTGTCAGTTGCACGCGGGCCGGGACGCCGCGTGCGCTGCGCTGGATATAGGCCGCGTCATCGACCGTCGCGAGCCGGCGCGCGCGACGTTGCTCCTCACGGTAGGCCTGCTCACGTAATGGATCAGAGTGGCGCAACATTAAGGTAATGCCAAGTGCGACCACATGCGGGCAGACCAGCCCCTGATTACGGTTGGTAAAACAGGGACAGAGGCTTTCAATGCTTCCGTCAGGACGGATCCTTAGCTTGGTGTAGATTTCTGACGCGGACTCACGCGCGATGACACCGCTGATCAGGTCCCCCTGCATATCGGCCTTGAGGACTCGCCCCTTGCGGACAGTCTCCGCGGCTTGCGCGTATACGGCCTCACCACCCCAGCCCAGGAGCATTTTTTTCGTTATTGCCGATGGCAGCATGGGATCAGTGAGCCGATTTCGGTGACAGGTGCGGTTCGTGCAGCGGCCCGATCACTTCGATCTCTTCGACAAGGTGGCCCACCGGACGGGGCATTGGTATAAAGGTGAGCATCACCCACGTAATCACACAGGTTACGATGCCGACGACCAAGCCGATCTTCAGCCATTCAAAAAAGGCAATGTGCAGGTGACCGCGTTTCTCAAGCAGTCCCAAAGCGACAATGTTCGCGGTGGAGCCGACAGCGGTGATATTCCCGCCAAAGCAGGCACCGAAGAGCAGTGCCCACCAGAGCAGATTGTAGTCCGCCGAACGCTCGACGAGCGCTTGAATCACAGGCGTAAAAGCGGCGACGAACACAATGTTGTCCACAAAAGCAGATCCGACTGCGGAAATGGCCAGTACAAACGGCACCATGGACGTAGGCCCACCCTTGACGAGGCCGCTCAGCTTGTCGGCCAGATTGCGGGTGATGCCCTGTTCTTCAAGTCCGCCGGCGATTGCAAAGAGCAACATGAAGAAGAGCAAAGTCCACCATTCCACATCGTGCTCGATATAGTGGCGTGCGCGATTAGGACGATAGGCCATCAGCAGACCGGCGATGACGAGCGGCGTGATGATAAGAAAGGCGTTCTTATTTTCCACGCCGGTCAACCCGAGGATATTCTCGATCTGATGGTGGAAGGCAATGATACAGACGGTCGCCACCAGGACGAACAGGCCGCGGCGGTACGGGATGCGGATCAGCGGGCCCAGCCCATGGTGCACCTGGCGATGCTCTTGCATCACAACGGTCATCTGATGGATGGTCTTGCGGTACCAGAGCAGAACAATGCCGAGCGTGGCCAGCAACGACACAAAGGCGACGGGGGTGGCCCCGGAAAGGAACTGGCTAAAATTGAATCCCGCCTTATTGCCGATGAAGATGCCGACCGGGTTGCCAAGCATGGTGGCGGCGGAACCGATATTGGTGCAGAGCACCGCGATCAGCACAAACGGGGATGACCGGATCTTGAGCGTGTCGCAGACCTGGAAAACCAGAGCCAAAACCACCACGATGGAGGACACCTCGTCCACGACGCTGGATAGCAAGGCGGACAGACAGCAGAGAATGATCGTGAAGGTCATTCCGGTCATCCGCTTTTTGTTGATGATCGCCTGAATCACCCAGGTGAGGAAGCCAAGGTCCTTTAGGGCGCCGACGATCACCATCATGCCGACCAGGAAAAAAATGATGTCGAGTTCGGTTGCGCGCAACATGCCGTGCAGGGTCATGGCGCGTGAGCCGATCAGCACCGCCACACCGATGAAGGCCACCGCGACACGGTGTGTCCAGAAGAAGAGCGTGGTGCAGATGACGGCAATAAACGTGCAGACCGCAACGATCGAGAGGGGGGTTGGCGCGAGTCCGAGTTGATGCGCCCCCCAGCCGGCGAGGGCGGTGATGGCAGCCATGACTCCGATTTTGACGAGTACGCGCAGGGGGGGGATGATGACAACCGGTTCGCTATACATGAAACGTTACTCCCTGAAAACCTTATTTAAGAAGATGGGCAGGTCGATGATCCCCATCAGCTTCTTGCCATTTAACACATAGCATTTTGAGGCATTGCGGCGGGTCATTTCTCCGGCCACAGACACGGCCGGTGCGTTCATCTGAACCGATGCATATTCGTTAAGCAGAATGTCGGAAAGCCAGGTGTTCTGCTCGTTATGCAACACGCTGGTGAATGGCTCAAAGTTGACGATCGGCGACAGATCGCTCATCCAGAGCAGATAATCCGGCAGGCAGACTTTGAGCAGGGCACCGGCACTGACCACCCCGACCATATCGCCATCACGGTCCACCACCGGGATTTCGCTGAGGTTCTTGCTGATGAAACAGTCGATCGCGGTCTTGAGGCTATCGTTGTTGCGCAGGGTGATCAGTTCGTCGCGCATAATATCAGCCGCGCACACATACTCGGGCAGCATCATGCCGCCGCGTTCGAAAAACCGCATGACTTCTTCGGCGCTTTTCAGGTGCGAGACCGCCTTTGCAGCGTTCCGGTCGCGCAAAATGCTGGCGAGCGAGCGCAGGATCTGCAAATAGAGGCCCGGCTGATCGCGCGGGATCAACACCAGCAGGATCAAATGAACCGGCGGCTTGTCGTCTGCAAAAGGAATGCCGTTCGCGGACGTGGCGACGCCGACATAGGGCCGCTGCAAAGCGTCGAGACGCGCATGCGGGATGGCAATCCCGTTGGCGACCACCGTGTCGTTCGCGTTTTCACGCTCGATGATGGCGTTGTAATACCCGTCAACCTCCATGATGCCATGGCCGCTGGCCAGGTGCCTCAGCAGATGTTGAATCATCTGATTCCGGGAGATGTCCTCCTGATGAATCAGAATGTCATCCGCGCTGAAAAACGAAGTCAACGCGAGACTGCTTTTCATGGGCGTCACTTTCTTTAGCATGCTTTCAACCGTTCCGTTTGCCCGATTCAGAATCGCCGCCGCCTGTTAGGCAATTCGCCTTTTTTCACGACGGTCACAGTATAACGGATACAGACAGCAGGTTCAACCTCAACCGCGACGCCCCGCGGGATATAATACGCAAAAAATGTTACCGCCGCAGCGGATCCCGCGAACACCCGCCATCGCCTCCAGCGCCCACACTAGCGGATAAAGTTGTTCGTGATACCAAAGCAGAGAGAAATAGAGCCCGATTGGAGACGGTTCTAATGTCGCAGCACTCCCGTTTTTCAGTAACCACGCTTGACCGCGTCTGGCCGCTTCGGCACAGCCGGCATCCCCGCCCCGCAGCGCAACCACAGCCAACGCCGTCTCCTCGGCGGTTACACATGATGTGCCGGCGCTCCAACCTCCGTCAGCCCGTTGGGCCTGTACCAGCCAGCGTTCTCCTGCAGCCAGCATTTCCGCCGCTTCCACCGACCTTCCGACTGCAGCCAACGCCGGTTGTGCGGCGCGCAGGGCATCCACCACGCGGGCGGTCCCCACAACCGGATTTCTTCCATTCTCTGCCTCCTGATGGCCGAACCAGAGCGGCACCCAATAACCTGTTTGATGTTGTTCCCGTTTCAGGTAATCCACCAAACGGCGCATAGCGACGTCGAGCCTTTTCCTGTCCCGTCGCGTCAGGGCCGCATCATCACGCCAGGCAGACCATGCCGCCAAGGCGTGCGCACTGATGTCAGGACAGCTCCGGTCAAAAGGTAGCCGTCCCCAACCGCGGCAGAAGGTCGGTATCCCGCCATCGCGATTCTGCATGGACAACAGCCAGCTGATGCCTTTGAGGACAGCCGACATCAAAGGTCGCGTGCAGTCCGCCTCCTTCAGCCTATGAAGCGCTATTAAAGCACCAGCCGTATCATCGGCATCCGGGACACCTCCCGGCAGATCGGTCCACGCCCACCCCCCAGGGGGCGCACCGGTAAACGGATGACAGCACCGGTGCTGGGTCGCCACCAACCAATCGGCGATACGTTCCATCTCCGAACGGGGAACCCGTGCCTCACCATCCGGCAGCCCCGAGCGGGCCGCGACAACGGCGCGTGTCGCCAATGACGTCACCCAGGTACGCAGATTGGAGTCAATCGCCCAACTCCCGTCCGTCCGTATGGACTGGCGGAGAAATGCGCACCCTTTCTTCACGACCGGATGGCCGTCATAACCCGCATGACGCAAAGCCAGACACACAAACGCGGTTAGCGGGATCGCATCAAGAAAACCACCATGCGACGGCTGCAACCTTTCAAGCCGGTACAACAACAGGCTAGCCACCCAACGCCCCCAGGGCCACCGGCCACGCACACGCGCCACGCACACATGTCGGCACAAGCCAACCGAAATCAATGCCGGGAGCGCATAGCTCACCACTTGAAGCCTGAAGAACCGAAAAAGTTGCCGAGGCATCAGCGCCAGAACAAAAGGAAGCGGCGGCACATGCAACCAGGCCGTCTCATCTTCGGCACACATCGCGAGAAACGCAAGGATCGGTACAGCAAAGGTCCGGTCATCGCCATACACATCACCCAACGCTCTCATGATACGTTCCGGCGCCGCCTCTCCACCGAGACGCGCGGCAAGCCAGGCCTCGGCTCGCGTCAAGACAACCTCGCATGCCTGTCCGTCAATGACCTCCCGCCGCGACAACGCACGCAACGCCGCAAAGCCAATCAGGCTTGCACTCAGGTTGGATGGGCTGTCCGGCGTGTCCCCCCATCCACCATCCGGATTGGCGTGGGCCACCAGCCAGGACGCGCCAGCGGCGGCCAGATGACGGTGAGCCGTATCCCCTTCGGCCAACAGGACAGCGGCAAGCGCGGTAGATAGCGCACTCGATGCCAATTCACCGGTCCAAACCCCCGTGGCCGTGTTGCGCAAAGCCATGACACGCGCCAACAGCCCTTCACAAAACTGGACGCAAGTTTCCACATCTTAACCTATCGCTTGCTTTTACCGACAACTCCCAGATCAGCATTCCCCCTTTGACTGCGGCGGGGCACCGCAGTATCCTGTGCGCATGACGACACCGCTTCATCTCGTGCTGGTCAAGCCGCAGATCCCGCACAACACCGGCGCGATCGGCCGCCTGTGTGTGGGCCTCGACTGCGCGCTCCATCTGATCCGTCCACTGGGCTTTCATCTCTCCGACGACTACGTCCGCCGCGCCGGTCTCGATTACTGGCAGTATCTGCGCCTCACCGTGCACGATTCGTGGTCCGGTTTTCTCGCGACCGCACAGCCGCCGCGCCTCTTCTTTCTCAGCACACGCGGCACGCGCACGCTCTACGATTGTACCTTTCAGCCGTATGACGCGCTGGTCTTCGGCAACGAAGGATCCGGTCTGCCGCCTGACTTCTACAACGATTACCGCGACAGCCTCGTCACCCTGCCCATGCCCGGGCCACACGCGCGCAGCATCAACCTGGCCAATGCCGCCGCCATCGCGGCGTACGAGTTCCACCGCCAGGTCGGCTTCCTCACCCCAACACCGAAGTGCTAGCTCACGGGCCGTCCCACTCCAGCCGCAGGCGGTAGAAACGCTGCGGCGCCAGCACGGGATCGCGCAGAATCAACCAGCCCTCATCCAACCCTACCGGCAGATCGGACCGGGAATCGAACAGCCGCTGCGCCGCGTTCCAATCGCGCAGGTTCGAGGAAGCCTCGACCACACAGGTCACGTCGTCACGCCCGGGGTCGTAAGGGAAGCGGTACGCCCATCCGTCAGCCGTCTCCTCGCAGCGCGGATACCGCAACGCCGCCGGCGTGTCCCATCCCATGCCCAGCACGTAACGCGTCAGGTTGGCAATCCCGTCGCCGGCCGGTGTGGCCCACGGCCCCGCCACCGACTCGTCGTCACGTTCGCCCGTCGTGACAAACATCTGCTCGCGCCAAGCGCGATAGGACGCCGGCGCCGCACCGAAACGCACCTCCACGACGCGCCCCCCTTCCTCGGCCCCGTTCCACGCCACGCGTACCGGCACCGTCACCACCTGCGCGTCAGCGGCCGGCCGCCACCGTGTTCCGCCAAACTGATGCTCCCCCGCCGCGTCCGGCACATAGACCGCTTGCGGCGCAGACCGCACCGCCGCAGCCAACCCGGCATCCAGCGGCGCGAACAGCGCCCCGCGGAATGTCGTGCCGCTGCCCGACACATAGAGCCGCAGGCCGCCCAGCGCCCCGGAAATGGCCGCCGTGCGCAAGACCCCGTTGACGCGCGCGTCGTCGCCGGCCTGCTGCAGCACCGCTTCGATCACGACACCGCCCGCAGACGGCACGGTGATCACATTGCCGCCCTCAACCCGTACCGCGCCCGTCCCGCTGAGTGCGCCCAACGACGCGCTGCCCGTAAAGCTCAACGTCCCGTTCGCCACCTCGACCGCCGCGGTCAGGGCCGTGCCGAACGGCAGCATCAGCGTCCCCGCCCCGCTCTTGACCAATCGACGGCCCCCTTCCAGCGTGCCTGTAAACTGAAGCGCGTTGCCTGCCCCCTCCACATGCACGCCTGCGTCGCCGACCAGCCTGAGCGGCGCAGACACCCGCGCCTGGTTGCCCTGCCCGCCCGGATCATATCGGAGCGCCCCGCTCTTGCCGAGTCCGGCTCCGTCCGGCAATGCCGCATCACGCCCGAGTCCCTCGATGGTCACCGTGCCGCCCAACGCGTAGGCGCGCGGCATACCGCCCGAACTGCCGGAGGTCATCCTCACCTGACCGCCAGGCTGTACCCGCACACCGGCGGCCTGCGGCGGCGCGGCGGGCCCCGTCACGCTCAGCACGCCCTCTTCAACCACCACCTCGCCCGTGAAGGTTTTGCCGTCGCCCGTCAGCGAGGCCATCCCCACGCCGCGCTTGATCACGCCGCCGGGCCCGCTCCACGACTCGCGCAGGCGCAGTGCGCCATACTCGTCATCACCATCCAAGTTCGCGATATCCAGCTCCAGCGGCGAGTGCAACACACAACCGGACTCGACCGTAAACTCAACCCAGCCTGATCCGCTGCCAGTCACGCGGATGCATGCGTTTCCGTCTGCGCCGCCGTCCAGATGCACCGTGCACCCTGCTGACGCGTCACGCAACCGCGTGACAGCCGCTCCGTTCTGCTCAAAGGTGATTCGGCCCACGGTCACCGCCTGTTGCACCATGACAGTCCGGTCCGCCGCCGCCGGAATCCGTACCCGCGTTCCCGCCCCGTCCGGCACCAGATGCCCCTGCCAATTGGTCGCGACCTGCCACACGCCGTCCCCGGCCGGCAGGAACGCCGGTTCGGGATAGACCAGGCTGAACGAAGCCTCGCACAGGGCGCTCCACACACCCTGGTTCAGCGCGCGCGCCTTGATGGCGCCCGCGTTCGTCACCGTCACGCTCGCGCCACACGCCACGGCCGTGTCCGAGACCCCACCCGAGAACGCGACACGCGGATCGCTGCCGTCGAACGTCACATACACCGTGCCCTGCGGTGCGCTGACACCGACCGTCGTGCCGTAAGCCAGCGTGCCGCCGTGCGGGGTGAACGTCGGTGCCGCAACCGAAGGATACAGGCCGGCGTCACGCAGATGACCCACAAACACACTGGTCCGCGACGGGAAATAATCGGACAGCAACCATGCCCGTTCTGCGGCCCACTCATTGGTGCCGTAACGCGGGATCGAACTGGTGGCCGGCGTCACGTCGCGGCGGTAGGCACCCCAACGCACGGCCTCGCCATAGATGGCGGGCTCGACACGAGCCGCCAGTGCCGCGAACGATGCCGCCGCATTCGCAGGCGTCAAGGCACCGTCGTTGAAAAGAGCGCGGTGCGCGCGGTCGGCGAAGCGCAGACGATATTCGGCATTCGCGCACAATGCCGTGTGCAGATAGGCTGGCCCTGCCGTATGCGTTGCGCCGGTCTTGTTGTCAGCCACCGATTCAAGCGTGCGCTCAGAGTCCCAGCAGAAAAAGAGGTAACCGGCCCCCGCTTCACGGCGGCGTACCGCATTCCAGTTGTGGTGCGGCCAATCGTTGTTCCCCGCGTAGAAATTGATCAGCATGTAATCGATCAAATGATCGATCGCGAGGTACTGGCTGATCGCCTCATAACTCTCGCGCGTGCTGACCCCCGCCTTCGCGATGTTATGCATCGCGTTCCACGCCACGTTGTCGCCGTCGCGGATGCCGTCCGGCGTCATGGCGTCGTAATCCTCGCGTTCCCCCCCCAAGCAGGAGGCCGCAAAAGCGGCGTCGGGTCGCTCGGAAACGTTGTAGAGGCCCCAGTAGAGACCATTTAAAAAGAGATGCACATGATTGCCGTGCGAGCCGACACCGCTTATCGCCACCTGCGTGTTACGGATCCACTGGTCGCGCATGTTGGTGCCGCGCGGCCGCTGGCTAGCGTCTGTGTGCGTCCAGGCGTTGTTATATTCCGCGCGCAGAATCAGCGTGTTGAAATCCGCCAGCGGCGTGCCGCCCTCGGCCAGTACGGGCACCTTCAGCCGTCCCGGCCCGTAGGCGTCTTTGAACAGCAACCGCAGCGACTTCTTGGGGGTGTTGCTGAAAAGACGGCTGGCACCGCCCTGCACCCGCAGCGCGGCGTCGACCTGCACCTGCCCCACACCGTTAGTGAGCCACTCCGCCGAAACACCCCGCTCAACATCTTTGTGATCTTCAGGATTGGCATAGACACCGCCTGAACCGAACAGGTCGTCGACCGAAGCCGTCAACGCGAGCACGGGCACAGCCTGCAGGGCCCGCCGCAATGCCTCCGCGTGGCCGGGCTGCGCGGCGGCGTTGGTGCTGATCACATAGCTGGTGTAGGCATACCCGTTCCAGTCGGCCGGATACCCCGCCGGCCGGTTGGTCTGGGCCAAAACGCTGTCCAGAAAGAGATAGGTGTGCGTCACCACGGAACGGGTCGGCAAGGCCCCCTCCTTCACCGCCACGGCACGCACTACGGTTGTGGTGCCAATGGCCAGCGGCCCGGTATAGCGGAATCCGTGAGTGGCCGCAGGCACCGACCCGTCGAGCGTACAGTACACGGCGGTGCCCGGGTCGTCGTGGCTGATCGTGAGCGTGAACGGCGCGTCATGGATGCCGCGTTCATGCGAAAAGCGCGGCAGATCAACCGGCGGGCCATAGGCTTGCGACGTATTGGCCGCGCCCGGCGTGGGCTGCGCGAAATAAGCGAACGCGCCGCTGCCGTCCGGCATGCGGCCATACGAGGCCCCGCTCGGCAAGGCCGGCACCGTCACGGCATCTGCCAGCACGCCATCCGGCCGCGTCAGCAACAGCGGTTCCCCGTCGGCGCTGAGGCTAAAGTTCGCGTGCAGCTCCGGAACCGGCGGCTCATTTGGGTAAGGCAGGCCGTAATAGCTCGCCAGATGGCGTTCCACCGCATGACGCTCCGCATTCGGCAACGCACGGTTGAAGATCACCACCTCGGCGATATCCCCGTCAAAAAAACGGGTGTTACTGTCGGAATTACCGATGGCCATCGTCGTGTAACCGGTGAGCAGGGCGGCCCCAGGGTCACGTTCCATGCTGCCGCGCAGGATGCCGTCGCGGAAGAGGCGGGCGATCGGCGTGTCGCCCGCGCTGTTCATGAGCCCGGCCACCTGGCTCCAGACCTCCTTCGTCATCGTCCCGGCACTACGGATGCTGTCGAGTGCAGCCACACGCAAGCGGAGTTCACCGTTAGCATTGATTTCAAAGTGGGAGTTCTGCAAACCGCCCCAAGCGCCGAAAAGACCGGACGTTGTTTTCCCGCCCCACCGGCAGACCATGAAGATCGAGAAGTCACGTAGACTGGTCATGCCATTGAAGCCAGCGGCCGGCAGGAGGAGCTGCTGCGAGGACGAATGGGTAAACCGCACGGCCGACCGCCCGTTGACGGCATTCGCGGCCAAAACCGGCTGTGCGGTCACCACCGTTTGCGTGGCATGTTTCCCCGCGCCGCTGAGGTCGGGCCAAACCGGAATGCTGCTGCCCGCACTGTATCCCGCGTTGTCCGCCCGCAGCCAGAGCACCAGACCGGAGACGTCTTGAGGCGAGTCCAACATGACAATATCCTGCACGTTGGTACGGTCTTTGCCCGAGGCAAAGACCAGCAGGCGTTTCCCCGGCTCAAGCGTCCAGGACGGAAAACGCCATTTCATCGGCGTGTCCGTCCGGTCCGAAAGGCCCCAGCCTGCGAGATTCACCGGCTCCGGCCCCCGGTTCAGCAACTCGATCCAATCCGACGAATCGTTATCTTCATCACGCAACGCGCCGGCGTTGGACGTCTGCACCTCGTTGATCACCAAGTCAGCCGCGATCAGGCAGGCAGGCCCGAACAACAGTGCCCCGGTTACCGCTAAGCAGTCGAACAGCCGGCTGTGACGCGTCATGGTGCATCTCCATCGTCACGACTCACCGTGATCACGCGCGTTTCGGGATCGTCGGTGAGCGACACGCGCACATGCAGCGCATCCGGCGGGATCAGTTCACCCGCACGTTCCGGCCACTCCACCGCCACCACAGCCCCGGTCTCCAGATATTCAGGATAGCCGATGGTCAACAGGTCATCCGGCCCGCTCAGGCGATAAAGATCCATGTGCACCAGCGTGAACGACGCCGCACGGTGTTCCGTGCAGACTGTAAAGGTCGGGCTGGTCAGCGGGCGTTTCAACCCCAGCGCAAAGCCCAGCCCCTGCACAAAGGTCGTCTTGCCGGCACCGAGATCGCCGTGCAGCGCGATCACCGTGCCCGGCGCCAGCAGGCACGCGACCTCGGCGGCCACCTGCCAGGTCTCCTCAACCGAACGGACGGTATAGGTTTTCCGGATCATCGGCTCAGCCACGCGATCACCTCATCCGTAAACCGGTCCATGTACTCGTCCGCAAACGCCGACGCATGGGGCATCCGCACCAGCCCCGGCAGGTCGGCCGCCAGCGGCGAATCCGCTTCGAGCGGCTCATGCGCGAACACGTCCAGACACGCGCCGCGCAATGCGCCCTTCCGAAGTGCGCGCGCCAACGCGGCCTCATCGATGCAGTTGCCGCGTCCCACATTGTAGATCACCGCATGACGCGGCAGCCGCGACAGCCGGGCGGCATCGATCAGCCGGTCGGTGCCGGTGTCGGCGGGCAACACCAGAATCAGATGATCGGCTTCTGGCAAAACGGCATCGAGCCGGTCGGCCGCGAGCTGACGGTCATCCCGGCCGAACCAAGGCGGACGCCGCGCCGGCGGCCTGCGCCTCACCCCGGTCACGCGCACGCCGAATGGCTTGAGCAGGCGCCCGATCGCCTTGCCGATATGGCCGAGACCGAGGATCACCGCGTGCGACCCCTGCAGCAGACGCACGTTGCCGTACAAGGCATCGCGCGGCCAGAGCTCGCCCCGGAGCTGGTGCGCGAAAGCCGTGAAAAGGCCGCGCTCGAAGGCCAGCATCATGCCCAGCACGGTCTCGGCCATCAGCGGCCCATGAAACGTGCCGTAGCGCACCGTGACCCCCGGCGGCGGCTCGAGCGGCGACAGATCGCGCCCGGCGGCGCTGGAGAGCACGGCACGCAGGCGCGGTGCACGCGCGAACCACTCCTGTCGGAACATCCAGGAGACCACCACCTGCGCCTGCGGCAACGCGCGCAGGCAGGCGCGTGAGCTGTGGCACCACGTCACGGTCGCGGCGGGAAAAGCCTGGCGCAACCGCGCGATCTGCTCCCTGCGGATGCAGAAGTAGGGCACCGACGCCTCTTGGTACACGACGATCGAATCAACCTTCATTCCCATTCACCCCAACCGAAACCCGCGCTCACTCTTTCTTCGAGTTCAGCAGCGTGCCGCCGAGGTTGTAATTCTGCGGCGGCTGCGGTTGCCCCAAACCCACTCCGCGCGACATGAGCGCTTTGAGTTCCGCAAGGTGCGTTGTATACACGTCACGCGGCAAACAGCCGTGCCTCTTGCACAGCGAAGCGGCCATGCCCACCACCTCGCCCATCATGCCGCCGGTCCGCATCACGCGCACCGTGCCGAGCGCCACATGCGTCACGCTGATGTTGCGGCCCGCCATGAAAAGGTTCTCGACGTTTTTCGAATAGAGGCAACGGTACGGAATGGGATACGGGTAGATCTTCTGGTGTTTGGCGACCGACTTGAACTCGGCCCCCGGGAAGAAACGGCTGTTCTTGGGGTCGGGATAGTGCAGATCGATCGTCCACGTCGTCACGGCCGTGGCATCGGGATAGGGAACCCGGTTCACCAGATCCTGCTCTTTCAGCACAAGATCACCGATCAGGCGGCGCGACTCGCGCTTACCGGCGACATAGGCCACCCACTCCAGCCGGCTCTTGGCGTAGTCGGCTTTGTTGGCAGAGTGGTTCTTGAGGAACGACCAGTTCGAAAAGACCACCAGCATGCCGTAGTCGCGTACGCGCTCAAACTCGTTGACCTGATGGTAGTTCATGCCGGTTTCCCAGGTCCACTCGCCCATCTTGACGCGTTCGCAGGTCTGGTCCGTGAAGGGCAGCGCCCATGCGATGTCGGGGAAGGCGACCGGCTCAGATGCCTCGCGCGAGTACCATTGCACGGACGAACCCATGGTCTGGGAATCGGCCTTGTCCGGTGCCGTCGGCTCACCGGTCTCCTCTTGGCTTTCGCGACCGTAACGATACTCAGCGCCCGCCAGCATGCCGATCACGCCGTCACCCGTACAGTCGGCGACCAGCGGGGCCGTGAAACGGGTCTCCTGGCCGGTCTCAATATGGCGTCCGACCACCGCCGTGATGCGCGAACCCTCCTTTTCAACCGCCAGCGCCCTCGTGCTGAGGAAGAGCCGGATGTTCTTCTCGGCCTTGACCGCCTCAATTTTACGTTCGTCTTCGTAGTAATCGCCCGGCTGAGCGTTACCGCCGCGGCGCGGGCCGATCTCGCTCACCACATCACCCAAGCGCGGATAAGGCGGCAGATTCATGCGCCCGGCCAGATGCACGCGCACCTCGGAACTGTTGTTGCCGCCCAGCACCGGACGGTCCTGGATCAGTGCCACCGTCAGCCCGAGACGCGCCGCCGAGATCGCCATGCAGACGCCGGGAATGCCGCCGCCGGCGATGATCAGATCCACGGCCTCGGTGCGCTGCGCCGCCTTGATGGCCCCCACCGAACGGCGGCAGCTCTCCAATCTGGAGACCTCGTTCTCCGGCGTGAAGGCGGCGTCGGTCGTGAGAATCAACGCGTCGCAGCGTCCGTTGAAGCCGGTCAGGTCATGCAGCGCCAGGCGTGCGGGGCCTTTTTCAAGACGCACACTGCCCGCCTCCTGCCAAGCCCACTCGTTGCCCTGCGTGCCCAGCACCGCCGGCAACGGCGTGCCGTTGACCTTGATCTTGAATTTGCCGGGGGCGTCTTTCTGCGTCCACAGTGCGGCCCAGTTACGCGTGCGCGCCAAGACACGATAGCTCCCGCTTTCCGGCACTTCCACGGTCGTCGAGGCATCCGCCACCGGCGTGCCCAGCCCATGCGCCATCAGGAACGGTGAGCCCATCTGATCCATGAACTGCTGATCCACCACCCAGCCGCCTTTGTCCGTGAAGCTTTCTGTCTCCACGAACAGCGTCGCGGCCTGCACGGCCCCCGCAAATGCTACCGCGACACCCCATCCCACAAAATGATTCGCCATGTTCACACCTCACTTCAGTTTTGTCGCGTTGTTTATACCATAAATCGGCGGTCAGGGAAAACGGCAAACGGTTAAGGTGTCGCTCCAAACCAGGGCGTTTTTATTTGAACGGTTTTTGTGCGGTGAGGGATCGCATGGCGTACGATCTGTTCTCGCGGCAGGCGTCGGTGAAGTCGCCAAGGTGGCCGTCCGCGGTGCGGGAGTTGAAGAA
>Ga0116147_1000364_pt1 | contig 53829 bp, 32 predicted proteins | sample AD_JPNHG3_MetaG_FD_89749 | JGI IMG/M metagenome (GOLD analysis project Ga0116147, IMG submission 89749) | Active sludge microbial communities of municipal wastewater-treating anaerobic digesters from Japan - AD_JPNHG3_MetaG | ecosystem: Engineered > Bioreactor > Anaerobic > Digestate | place...
CTATTCATGGAACAACTCTCTTTTCATGATATTTTTGTTTTTGTTAGCACTTAACATTATATCATATTGAGAGTTGTTTTTCTATTTTGGGTGTCTATGATCTATTGTAACATAACATTTTTTCAGCCGTCAGCTTGTAGGGGCACTCGGAAAGCGCCCAACACTAAATTCTGAGTTCTTAGCACTGAACTTTTTTAACTGCTTTCTGCTTTCTGATTTCTGACAATTATCAACTGCTTTCTGATTTCTGATTACTGAATATCTGTTGACATATGGTGGGGAAACGTGCTAAAATGAAGAAAAAACGTATTCTTTAAAGAAAAGAGGTTAAAGTTATGAGATCATCACGTATAGCGGCTTCGATTCTCGCATCTGCAATGGCTTTGAGCAGTGTCAGCTTCCCTGCGGCACAGGCGGCAGACCATGCGGTAGAGTTCGGGTGTGCAGACTCCTTCGGCGATGTCCTGAGCGGTTCGGAATACACCATTATGGTAAGGCTCAGCGGCAAGTACGTCACAGCCCGTCCCGACGGCAATGCGGAGCAGTGGGAGAAGGCTTCGGACGGTTCACAGAACTGGATAATCACCGACTGCGGAAACGGTAAATGTTCGATAATGTCATCTCTGTACAAGGGAATGGCTCTGACCGTTGAAAGCGGAGACTCTACCGACGGAAGCAATGTCTCCCTTTCGGAATACAGGGACGCTCCTTCACAGCATTTCATCCTTCACCGCACCGACGATGCCTACTACATAACAGCCGAATGTTCGGGAAATGCGGCTCTTGATGTCTATGACATAAGCCGCGAGAACGGCGCTAATATCGACCAGTGGGACTACTGGGCAGGCGAGGGACAGAAGTTCTATATCCGTCCCGTTGACAGCGGCTACCGCTTCCTGAGAGGGGACCTTGATTCGGACGGAAAAGTGGACATGTTCGACAGAGTCCTTATGGAAAGGGGACTTACAGGCGGCTTCGATGAAGGTGCTTCCGCTGCGGCTGATATGGACGGAAACGGAACTGTGGACTACAGTGACTACTCTCTCCTCAGCAGTTTCCTTGCAGGCGGTAACGTTAATGCGGATACCTATTCCGAGCTTCCTTACGAAAAGCCCGATACTGCCTATCTGTTCGCTTACTTCCTCGGAAACGCTCCCGAACAGGAACGCCTTTCCTACGCTGTAAGTACGGACGGCTACCACTTCAAGGCTCTTAACAACGGCAAGGCTGTTTGGAAGTCTAATGCAGGAACCGAGTGTATACGCGATCCATATATATTCAAGGGCGAGGACGGTATGTACTACATGCTTGCAACGGATATGAAGTCCTCTCTTGGCTGGAGCAGCAACAGAAACCTGATAACCGCACGTTCTACGGACCTTGTTCACTGGTTCGATGATACCATAATAGAGATTGCCAACAAGTACCCCAATATGCAGGGTGCGGACCGTGCATGGGCTCCGCAGGCGATATATGATCCCGATAAGGGCGAGTATATGATATACTTCGCCGCAAGAGTTCCCGGTATCGATAACAGGACGATCATGTACTACGCTTACAGCAAGGACATGAAGACTCTCACAACTCAGCCGAAGCTCCTGTTCGCTCCTGTCAACGGAAACGATGCTATCGATTCCGATATCATCTGCAAGAACGGCAAATACTACATGTACTACAAGAACGAGACAAATAAACGCATCTACCTTGCAGTTGCGGACCACGCAAGCGGTCCCTATTCCGAGGTCAAGCAGGTCTCGGAGGGCAGTATCGGTGTTGAAGGACCGAATATCTACAACCTCATCGGTACCGATAAGTGGCTCATGATGTCCGATGCCTACGGTGACGGCTACTACGTTATGCAGGAGACCACCGACCTTACCAATTTCACGACCGTGAACCGCAACAGCTACAGCTTCGATTTCACTCCCCGTCACGGCTATGTCATCCCCATAAACGATGACCAGTATTCCGCACTTGTGGGAGCATTCCCCTCCGATTCCATAACCACCAGGAATACAGGCATAAAGACCAAAAATATCACTATCGCAAGAGGTTCGGAAGTTAAGCTTCCCGATACCGTTACTGCTTCATACACGGGCGGAATGACTGCCAAACTGCCTGTGGAGTGGGACAGCTCCGACCTTCGCAGCATAGATACTTCAAGGGCAGGGGAGTATAAGGTCCGCGGTAAACTCAGATCAAGCGGAGACCTGTACAGCGATCCATTTATCGAGGAACGTGCTGATCCCTTTATCGCAGAGGGCGGCGACGGTTACTACTACTTCACTGCCTCATATCCTGCTTACGGAAACGCCGATAAGGGCTATGACAGGATCATCCTCAGAAGGAGTTCTACAGTCGGCGGACTTGCCTCGGCAGAGGAAAAAACTATCTGGAAGGCTCATCAGAGCGGCATACTCGCAAAGCATATATGGGCTCCCGAAATGCATAAGATAGGCGGCTCGTGGTATATCTTCTTTGCGGCAGGTTCAAGCAGCAATGTGTGGGCGATACGTCCCTATGTGCTGAAATGCAGCGGAAACGATCCATATAATGACAGCTGGACAGAGTGCGGGCAGATGCAGGCTTCCCCGGGAGATACAAGCTCCTTTGCAGGCTTCTCGCTGGATATGACCTACTTCGAGAACAACGGCAGACATTACGTTATCTGGGCGGAGATAAAGGGCGATTCATCACTCTTTATGGCTGAGATAGATCCTTCCGCACCCTATAAGCTCATCTCAAAGCCGATAATGCTCACAAAGCCCGAGTACAGCTGGGAACTGGTAAATAACCGTGTGAACGAAGGTCCCGCCGTACTTAAAACCAAAGACAAGATATACGTTTTCTTCTCGGCTTCTGGTACGGGTTCGGAATACTGCGTGGGACGCATGGAGGCTGATATAAACTCCGACCTGATGAACATAAACAGCTGGAAAAAGCTGAACAGACCTGTACTCTCGACCTCCGACCTCAACGGTCCCTCTGGTCCCGGACACAACAGCTTCGTTACCGATGAGAACGGCGAACTGCTTCTCGTTTACCACGCAAGACCTGCTTCACACGCTTCCAAAGCCTGCGGTACGTATAATTCCGATCCTCTTTACGATCCGTGCCGCCATACAAGGATAAAGAGAGTTCTCTTCGATAACAGCGGCGTTCCCGTTATCAACCTCAGTGACGATGCGGAGCTTTCTCCCTCCAACAAGAATATCACCGTTACGGTAACGGTCAATTGACAGCGTACTTTGATACAACTGCTTTACAGGAGCCTGATTTATGAAGAAGTTCAGCACTCAAACTGCTTTATGCTAAGTTTGAGTGCTGTTTTAATGATCGGAATAACGAAATAGCTTGCAAAAGATGATGTACTGTGATATAATACAGTTAGTGGTCGCTAACCGTTAGGCATATCCGATTGTTGCTGTGACGATACTGCTCATGGTTTACGGAATTCAATATGCTTAACGAAAGGAATATGATATGAAAAACAAAAATGCTGTTATTTACGCAATTGCAGCTGCTATGTTCTATGCGCTGAATGTGCCTTGCTCAAAGCTGCTGCTTGACAAGGTCGCGCCAACATTTATGGCAGGTCTGTTGTATCTCGGTGCAGGTATCGGTGTCGGTATAATGTACCTGTTTCACTATAAGAAGGAGCAGCCTGCGGAACGGCTTTCAAAGCCTGACTTTCCGTATGCTGTGGGAATGGTGGTACTTGATACCATAGCTCCCATACTGCTGATGCTCGGTGTAAAACTTGGAACTTCCGCAAATGCTTCTCTCCTTGGCAATTTTGAGATAGTAGCTACAACGCTTATCGCTCTTCTGCTATTCAAGGAAAAGGTCAGCGGAAAGCTATGGACTGCTATCGGCCTTATCACGCTTTCCAGCATTATCCTTTCTTTCGGCGGAAGGGAGAGTTTCAGCTTTTCGATCGGTTCATTGTTCGTTCTCGGAGCAACTGCCTGCTGGGGACTCGAAAACAACTGCACAAGAAAGATCTCGGAAAAAAGTACATATCAGATCGTGACCATAAAGGGACTTTGTTCAGGTACAGGCTCGGTTATAGTTGCGATGATAGTTGGCGAAAAGCTTCCGCATATCCGATACATCATGCCTGCGCTTCTGCTTGGATTTGTTGCCTATGGTCTGAGCATTTTCACTTATATCCGGGCACAGAAGGACCTTGGAGCTGCAAAAACAAGCGCTTACTACGCATTTGCACCATTCATCGGAGCATTTCTGTCCTTTGTTCTGCTTCACGAGAGACTGACGGCAGCTTATATGGTCGCACTTCTTGTTATGCTTGTGGGAACTGCTTTTGCGGCGGCCGATACTCTTGCACAGCATCACACTCACGAACATACCCACACATTTACCCATACCCATGACGGTTCTACGCACACTCACACGGTGTCGCACAGTCACGGTCACGACCACTACATCAGCGCTGATGCTCACGGACATCATCACAGTTTAGCTGAACTGGAGAAGCTGCTGAACGCACATTAAGAAGCATACTATCCCGCTCAGAAGTAGGCTTATCATGCCGAGAGTATGATCGTTCACAGTCCGTGACATGAGAGCAGAAAGAGTACCGCTTCTTCGATCTGAAAGAGGCGGAAAATTGTCTGCTCAACAACTGAAATCAATTATTCTGCACTTGTTTTGTCTGAAAGGACAAAATGAGTCTGACACAAGGAAAGGCGATGAAACCAATGTTTAACAAGGTCAGGCCCTATATGGGCAGCTACATTAAATACACCTATGCGGCACTCGGGGCGATGTTCGCAGGACTGATCGCTTCTGTCCTGCCGTTTTTTATGGTGTATCGGATCATTAAACCGCTGATAGAGGGCGAAAATCCCTCATCAGGCTATTACGCGATACATATCGCTATTATTTTTGTCTGGGAGTTAGTATATGCTATCTTTTATGCATGGGGTTTGAAATTTTCACATATCTCGGCGTATAACACACTGAAGAATATCCGCATATCCTTACAGCGAAAACTGGAGCGTCAGCCGCTTGGTACTATTCAGGATATGGGTAACGGCAGGATAAAAAAGATCTTTACAGATGATATAGATCAGATAGAGATACTGCTTGCCCACGCAATACCCGAAGGTATTTCCAACCTGTCAATGGCTCTGATCGCAATTGTTTGCATGTTCCTGGCAGACTGGAAACTGGCGCTTTTAGCACTTTGCTCTCTGCCATTAGGTATGTTTGCGATGGGCATGATGTTCAAAGCGGGTATGAAGCGTATGAACGCCTATTATGCTGCATCTGCAAAGATGAATGCAACGATAATCGAGTATATCAACGGAATGGAGGTAGTAAAGGTATTCGGACGTGACGGCGAGTCTTATCAGCGCTATGAAAAGGATGTAAAGGATTACCGTGATCTTACCCTTGCGTGGTACAAGGCTTGCTGGCCGTGGATGTCACTTTATACCGCTGTTATACCCTGTGTTGCCCTGGTGATGCTTCCTGTCGGTACGATACTTGTAATAAACGGTGCGTCATCACTTGCCGACCTGGTACTTGTTTTCTGTCTGACGCTTTCTGTGGGAATGCCACTGCTGAAAGCTCTTGCCTTTGCAGGAAAGATACCGCAGCTCGGCTACAGGATAGACGAGATCGAAAAGGCTATGGATCATGAGCCTTTAAAAGCTAATGAAAATAATTTTATGGGCAGATCGCATATCGTTGAATTTGAGGATGTCCGCTTTGCGTACAAGGAAAAAGAAGTCCTTCACGGCGTTTCTCTTGAACTGAAAGAGGGTACGCTGACGGCTCTTGTAGGCGAATCGGGAAGCGGTAAATCGACACTTGCAAAGCTGCTCGTTCACTACTATGACCTTGACGGCGGCAAGATCACACTCGGCGGTCAGGACATTACCGATATGAGCATTGAAGCGCTTAATGATAATATTTCCTACGTTTCGCAGGAGCAGTTTTTGTTTAACACCACGCTGTATGAAAATATCCTTATAGGCAAGCCCGATGCAAGCCGTGAGGAGGTACTGGCGGCAGCTGAAAAAGCACAGTGCGGCGAGTTCCTCAGCCGTCTGCCGAAGGGTATCGACACAATGGCAGGCGACGGCGGCAAGCAGCTCTCGGGCGGCGAACGTCAGCGTATCTCTCTTGCGAGGGCGATATTGAAAAATGCTCCCGTTATCGTGCTTGACGAAGCAACTGCCTTTATCGATCCTGAGAATGAAGAAAAAATGAATGCGGCTATCACTGAGATCATCAAGGGTAAAACTGTTCTGGTAATCGCTCACCGTCTTCAGACGATCGTAAATGCAGACAAGATATGTGTGATGAAGGACGGCAATATTATTGCCGCCGACAGGCACGAAAAGCTGCTTGAAAGCTGTGCGGAATATCAAAAGCTCTGGAACAGCAGTGAAGCAAGAGCAAACTGGACGATAGGAAACGAGGTGAGAGCATGATCGGCATGATAAGACGTATTCTCGGTGTTTCGGGAAGATACAAGAGCAGGATTTACGGCGCTATGGGCTTTTCGTTTCTGAAAGGCTTGCTGATGAAGGTTCCGATAATAGTGACCTATTTTGTTGTCACGACGTTCATTGACGGCACTATCACGGGGAAAACAGCGTTTTACGGTGCTGTTGCACTTGTTTCAAGCGTAGTATTGCAGGCAATATTCCAGTATCTTGCGGACCGCATGCAAAGTGCATCGGGCTACATGATATTTGCTGATATGCGAATGAAGCTGGGTGAACATCTGCGAAGTTTGCCTATGGGCTATTTCACCGAGGGCAACATCGGCAGGATAAGCTCGGTGCTGTCGACGGATATGGTATTCATCGAAGAGAATTGCATGATGGTGCTTGCAGATATGATGAGCTATCTTTTTTCTCAGGCTATCATGATCGTATTCATGTTTGTATTTGATCCGAGACTCGGTATCGTATCGCTTGCAGTAACCGGAGCTATGGTACTGCTCGGCAGGAAAATGATGAAAAACGACCTTTTCCATTCCGACGAAAAGCAGCAGGCTGCTGAAATACAGACACAGGCGGTACTTGATTTCACCGAAGGCATCGGCATTATCAAGACCTACAATCTGCTTGGGGAAAAGTCAAAGGAGCTGACTGACAGCTTTGATACTAACTGTCGGGTGAATCTTGATTTTGAGTTTTCACATCATCCCTATAAGCGCGGAGTTCATCTCATATATGGATCAGGTACGGCAGTAATGCTGGCGCTTTCCACATTTCTCTATACAAATAGCGGTATGGAGCTGAATTACTTTATCGGAATGCTTCTTTGTCTGTTTGATCTGTTTGTACCGATCAAGTCCTTCTACGATCAGGAGGCAAGGCTTACCGTAATGAGCGCTTGTATGGACAGGATAGAATCTCTGTTTGCAGAAAAAGAACTTGATGACAGCGGCTCGGAAAGTCTGAAAGACGCAGGTGCGGCGGAGATAGAATACCGTAATGTGAGCTTTGCCTATGACAAAAAGGAAGTCCTCAAAAACGTTTCATTCAAGGCGGAAAAAGGTACAATGACCGCACTTGTCGGTCCCTCGGGCGGCGGCAAATCCACGATAGCAAGTCTGCTGACTCGCTTCTGGGACGTAAAATCGGGTGAGATCCTTCTGCGCGGAACTGACATCCGCAAGATCCCGCTTGCGGTACTGATGGACAATATCAGTATGGTGTTCCAGAGAGTGTATCTGTTTCAGGATACTATCTACAACAATATCGCCCTCGGCAGACCTGATGCCGCAAAAGAGGAAATAATCGAAGCTGCAAAGAAAGCTCGCTGCTATGATTTTATTATGGAACTGCCAGATGGCTTTGACACCGTGATAGGCGAAGGAGGAGCCTCACTTTCTGGCGGACAGGCACAGCGTCTTTCTATCGCAAGGTGCATTCTTAAGGATTCACCGATCGTTATTCTTGATGAAGCTACTGCAAGTGTTGACGCTGACAACGAAAGCTATATCCAACAGGCGATCAGTGAGCTTTGCAGGGGTAAAACTCTGCTTGTAATTGCACACAGACTGAATACTATTGTGGATGCAGATAACATTATGGCCATAAAAGACGGAGAGATCGCTGAATCGGGAAAACACGAAAGCCTTATGCAAAAGAAAGGCATCTATCATTCTATGGTGACCAAGCGTGCAGTGAGCACAGGTTGGAAAAACTGATAACGTGCTGTCTGCTGACGATCCGTAATGCATTAATGTGTACTCGATGACCGCTTTTTGGCAGTTGTTGGGTACACATTTTTATATACCGTTGTACGGCATGATGGCGCATAATTATGCAGCGGACAGCTGTTTATCATGCCGATTGAAAAAGAGACATCAGTATGATATAATAATTGTATATTCCTTGATTGGAGTGATCTTATGTTTGATAAACGACTGACGAAGCTTTGTCCCGAAAGCAAAAAATACATTGTGGGCAATATTATCCTGCAATGGCTGGAACTGATTTGCAATGCCGCTATGATCTGGCTTATCGCCGGAAGTCTGGACAGATTATATGCGGTCCATAAACCGCTATTCTGGTGGGATACGCTGCTATGTATGTTCGGGTTACTGATTCTGATTCGCTTTTTTACTGCAAGAGGAGCAACGAGAATGAGCTATCTTGCGTCAAAAACCGTCAAGCAGAAGCTCCGTGAGCTGATATACGGCAAGCTGCTCAGACTCGGCAGCAAATACCGTGAACAGGTCACGACTGCGGAGCTTGTGCAGGAGTCCGTTGAGGGCGTTGACCAGCTTGAAAGCTATTTCGGACTTTACGTTCCGCAGTTTTTCTACGCATTTATCGCACCGATCACACTGTTTTTCCTGTTCGGATTCGGCGGAAGCTGGGCAACTGCAACTGTACTTCTGGTCTGTGTACCGCTTATCCCCGGTGCAATCATGATGGTGCAGAAAATAGCCAAAAAGCTGCTCTCCAAATATTGGGGACAGTACGCACAGCTCGGCTCAACATTCCTCGAAAACTTGCAGGGCATGACCACGCTGAAAACCTATCAGGCAGATGAGTTCAAGAACGAGCAGATGAACGAAGAATCCGATCATTTTCGCTTCGTGACGATGAAAGTCCTCACCATGCAATTAAACTCCATTATCATCATGGACTTCTTTGCATACGGCGGTGCGGCACTTGGTATCCTCATGGCGACAAGAGCCTTTGTCAAGGGCAACCTTGGACTGGCAAACTGCATTTTCATGATACTGCTCTCGGCTGAATTCTTCCTGCCGATGAGAAGACTCGGCAGCTATTTCCATGTTGCCATGAACGGTATGGCGGCAAGCGACAAGATATTCAAATTCCTGAAGCTGGACGAGCCTGCCGACCGTATCGGAATTATTGAAGATATCGGCGAAATATCGCTGAATGACGTGCATTTTTCTTATGATGAGAGCCGTGAAATTCTCCACGGTATCAGCATGAAAATTCCCGAAAACAGCTTTGTGGGTATTGTCGGTGAATCCGGCTGCGGAAAGTCCACTGTGGCTTCATTGCTCATGGAGAGAAACACGCCCACTGCCGGTACGCTCACCTTGAACGGTAGGGACATGAGTGAGATTGCAGAAGATGATCTGATGGAGAACTTCACCTACATCAGCCATGCGCCTTACTTTTTCAAAGGTACAGTACGGGAAAACCTGCTTCTGGGCGTACCGTGCTTTGTGGCTGATGACAGCGTTTTGTGGGAAGTTCTCGACCGCTGCAACCTCTCCGCATTTCTGAAAACAGAAAACGGTCTGGACACAGTACTGCTCGAAAACGCAGGGAATCTCTCAGGCGGTCAGAGGCAGAGACTTGCCCTTGCGAGGGCAATCCTGCACGACAGTCCCGTTTATATTTTCGACGAGGCAACGAGCAATATTGACGTTGAGAGCGAGGAAGTAATCCTCTCCGAAATTCGTAAACTTGCGAAAAATAAGACCATTATTATGATTTCCCACCGCCTTGCAAATGTGGTGGACGCAGACCGCATTTACTGCCTTGAAAGCGGTAATATTGTTGAAAGAGGCACACATGAGGAACTGTTGAAAAAGGGCGGTACTTATGCAAAGCTATGGCGCACACAGGCAGAGCTTGAAAGCTACGGAAAGGAGGCAAGGGCATGAAAAAACGTTCAAAAGCAGGTACATTGCTAAAAATGCTCGGACTTGTCAAGCCGCTGACAGGATTCATGTGCCTTGCCGTCCTGACAGGAACACTCGGCTATTTGGCAGTGCAGTTTATCCCGATTTTAGGCGGATTTGCGGTGCTTCACGGACTCGGACACGACACACCGATCGGCATTACGGCAATATGGGTCTGCCTTGTGCTGTTTGCACTTCTGAGGGCAGTCCTCCGCTACACAGAACAGCGCACGAATCACTACATCGCCTTCACGCTCCTTGCAATTATCCGTGACAAGGTGTTTCAGGCGCTCCGCAAGCTGTGTCCTGCGAAGCTGGAGGGACGTGACAAGGGCGACCTCATAAGCCTTATTACATCGGACGTGGAACTGCTTGAAGTGTTCTATGCCCACACCATTTCACCGATCTGCATTGCGTTTCTGGTGGAGCTTGTCATGGTGATCTTCATCGGCAGCTATCACTGGTCGCTTGGACTTTTAGCTCTCTGCGCTTTTGTCATTGTAGGAGTGATACTTCCGCTTATCATATCCAAAAGAAGCGGAAACACAGGCGATGAGATCAGAGCGCAGTCCGGCGAGCTTGCGGCTTACGTTCTCGAAAATATCCGTGGACTGGACGAAACAGTGCAGTACGGAAACGGTATGCAGCGTATGGACGGTATGAACCGCAAGACACAGCAGCTTACCGAAAATCAGGGCAAGCTGAATAAGCTGACAGGATTCAACCTTGCGCTGGCGAACACATTTATTCTTGTGTTTGACATTGCAATGCTTCTGCTTTCGGCACATCTTTACAGCAAGGGCATCACCGATTTTTCGGGATTCATCATTCCGCTTATCGCTCTTATGTCAAGCTTCGGTCCGGTGTCTGCGCTTGCAAATCTGGGAACAACACTCCAAAGCACGATCGCTTCGGGCGGTCGAGTTCTGGACATTATCGAGGAAACACCCGAAACTGAGGAAATAACAGGAAAATCCGATGTTTCGTTCAGTGGTGCAGACTGTGAGAATGTCACATTCAGCTACGGCGGCGATGTTGTGCTGAAGGATTTCTCCATGAAATTCCCCGAAAACAAGATCGTCGGCGTGATCGGTAAATCGGGCAGCGGTAAGTCCACTCTGCTGAAACTGCTCATGCGTTTCTGGAAAACGACGAACGGTACTGTGAATATCTCAGGCACAAATATCGAGAACATCAACACCGCAAATCTGCGTGATATGGAAAGCTACATGACGCAGGAAACACAGCTTTTCAAGGATACGATCGCAAACAATATCCGAATCGGCAAGCTCAGCGCGACCGATGAAGAAGTAATCTCTGCCTGCAAGAAAGCCTCCATCCATGACTTTATCATGACATTCCCGAACGGCTATGATACGCAAGTCGGTGAGCTTGGCGAAACCCTTTCAGGCGGTGAAAGACAGCGTATCGGTCTTGCAAGAGCCTTCCTCCACGATGCACCGTTCATGCTTCTGGACGAGCCTACCAGCAATCTCGACAGCCTGAATGAATCTGTTATCCTCCGCTCGCTGAAAGAGGAATCAGCAGGAAAGACTGTTGTTCTGGTGTCGCACAGAGCCTCTACCATGCGTATCGCTGATGTGACACATTCCGTAGAAAACGGACGAGTCAGCTGATGAATAAGACAGAATTATTACATAAGAGCCGTTTTTCTGAAACGGCTTTTTATTTTTTTTGCGGTTTAGTGCAAACGAAGAAATGATCGGGAGAGCTGAAAGGAAAAGTGTATCAATAAATGAATCAAAATAAGGAAATATCTTGCAAAACTTGTAATACTGTGATATAATTAGTTAGTAAGCTCTAACAAACTGATACGATTTTAAGGTCACTGAGTGAAGAAAGGGTTCACTATGAAAAAGATACGTTCATTATCAAAGGCTAAAATCGACGAAATATCCGCACTTATCGGCGCTTCCTTCTGGGACTGGCCATATGAGGAGGGCGAGGGTGGTCTTAAGCCGTTCTTTCCGTCAAAAGAGGCGATGACAGAGTACATGAAATCCTTTGTCATCGCAGGCATCGAAAGCGGAACTTTTTACAGTACCGACAATGGCGAAGGCTACATTCTCATCACTGATACCAACGGAAATCACCCGAATTTCGGGAGCATAGTCCGCATGGCAAAGCGAATGAAGAACGCTCTTGGCGGCTGGGGAAAGCTGTTTTTCTTTCTGAAACAAGCTAACAGCGGAAGCAAGGGAAAGCCTCTTGAGATACAGATGAAAAAGCAGAAAAAGCCATATGTTAAGGTGGAAATGCTCATCGTCACCGAAAAATATCAGGGACAGGGCTATATGCGTAAGCTCATGGAGTTCGCCTACAGAATGGCTGACAAAAACGGATGTCCCTGTATTCTTGATACCGATGCAAAGGGAAAGTGCGACCGCTATGTTCACCTGGGAATGAAGCTTGTGCAGACTCGTGAAGCGGCAGGCTGCAAGATATATGACCTGATGTACAGCAAGGGAGATAAATAATGATAGTTACAATTCTGCTGACTTTGTGCAGTATCATCCTGCTGTGTATTATGAGTATTTTCACAAAGATATGGGAGGTCGCTTATGATAGTATTCCAGCTTTTTCTGTACTGTATGCTGTTCACTGCTATGGTCAGGTTTTCCGTCAGAGGAGGTGCTGTGAACGGTCTTTATTTCTATCCGAAAGCTGTTCAGGAGAGAGCTTTTCAGATCGGCATTTCCGACAGGGATACTATGGCGAAAAAACGCAAACGCTTTATGACTGCCTTTTACATCGTCATGTTCACTGCACTTCTGCTGATAATTGCAGTATGGAATAAGGTCAGCACTTTTAAAACTGCCTATTTTCAGACGCTTCTCTTCCTTGAAGTTATGAACGTATATGACGGAATCGTCATCGACAAGCTTTGGGTGGGACACAGTAAATTCTGGGTGCTGAAAGGCACCGAGGATATCCCGTTTGTCCAGACGTGGGGACAGGTACTTAAAAAGCGCTCGTTCCTTGCAGTAATATGGATAGCAGGTGCGGCTATCGTTGCAGGAGCGGTCATTCTGCTGACAAAAATAGTATAATGGAAGGATGTAAATATGGGAACATTTAATGATATCGGAATCGACAGCCGACTTGACTGGCATAGGATACGCAAGCTTTTTGTGATAGGCTTGTTTGGCGGCTGCATGACCTTTGTGGGAGACTGGCTGCTGGGATACGGAGTTTGTGACGAAAGCCTGAACGGACTTGAAAGGAAGCTGTCACAGTATCTTGTTCTATCCGACGGAAAACTGTTCTGGTCGGCATTTCTTGGACTTATAGGCATTTCTCTGGAGGGGCTCTGCTATTTCGGGATATACAGGATCATTGCCTCGGGAAGCCGAAAATTCGCTCATATTTTCAGAAGCGGAGTATTCGGCTATATGATTTTTGCAGCCTGTGGAGTTCATGTTCCATGCCTGGCGGCTGTGTTTTTCTATAAGCACATGATGCTGCATGATCCTGATGCCGCTTTTGATCTGACAGTAAAATTCGGCTTGTATTTCCTTTTGCCTGCGCTGATACTGTTTCTGATATTCTTTTTTGTAATGAGCGGAGCGCAGATCGCCGCCTTTGCCAAAGGGCTGACGCCTTAATCAACTCCGACTAGTAAAAGCCTCACATGAAACCATGTGAGGCTTTTGTCATATATTAGCCATTTATTAAATAAGAAACCTCATGCGGTATGCTAAGAAAATGCTTTTTTGGAAAACCTGCACTACGTGCAGGGAGTTAGATTGGCATTGGGTAGATAAAATATAGAATTGCTATATATTATAACTTTCATCAGTATTATTGACATTATATATCATATATGGTATAATATGTACAACAGAAATCTTGTTCGATTAAACCTATTCTTATTTTTTAGGAGGGATTACTATGATGGCTTATATATTAATGATCGTAATGCTGTCAATGCTCGTTACTTAAACAGAAACCATGAGCTTGCATTTGCGAATCAATGCATTTCTATCCGAAAGCAAGAAGATGAAGATATGGCTTCCGACAGAGCAAACCTAATTTATGAAGAAAAGTCGGGTGGCAATCCATATTATAACGGCGAGAATACTTACGGTCCAACCGCACAGAACTATGATCCCGTCGGAGGTATCGACATAGCCGCCGAAGAGCGCGGTTATCACAGGGCACCAAACGGCAACGAGCTTGCTGCAAAAACACTCGTAAGCACAATTGGTGTCGACGGCAGAAACTCCACAACCGCCGGAGTAGACCAGTGCAACGCTGCATACCTGGGAGCTGAAAGAACTTTCGACGCCTACGGCGGCTACGCCAACGTTGGCACAAGCACAGTCCAGCACTCACGCGTGCTTTACTCGCAGACAATCAGCGAAGAAGCAAAGCTCAGAATGCGCAAAGCAAGCGAAGAATTCGAAAGAGAAAGAAACCGCACACTCCTCCAGAAAATCGGCGATCTCGCAATCGGATATGCATTACTCTTCGGCATTATCTTCGGCGTATGGGCTATCTTCCACTTCATTTTCTGACAACAAACCATGATCAACACGCCCGCAACTTCGGTTGCGGGCATTTTCTTTGGCAAAAATCTGAACCACCAAAAGGTCGGCCTAAAGCCTCTTTTATCTGCTCATTTTCTTATATTTACGCAACTTTCGCATAAGCTTGATTCTGCCCCAGATACTCGTGCTGTTTCAAACACGCATCATCGGTCTCTTATTCCTGACTATGAGGGGCGTGGCTTGTAACATACTTGACATGCTTTCAGACAGGTGATATAATAAAATTCTCCATTAGTATGGATGAAATGGATATTAATAATCCCGTGAAACGCACTCACATTATTTGACAGTCGGACGGTGTGACGTGTTTCAACGATTTAATAATAAAGGAGTGCTGAACAGTGGATATAAACGAAATGCAGGAAGAATTCCTGAAAAAGCAGAATGAACTCGGAAACAGGATCAATACAGCCGATAACTTCGATATAGCTTCGCTGAAACTGGTTGCAGGCGTTGACCTTGCTTATTGGAAACATAATGACGATGAATACGCTGTTTGCTGTATCGTTGTGATAGATTTTGCAACTCACGAGGTCGTGGAAAAGAAGAGCTTCAGCGGAAAGATAGATGTACCTTATATGCCGGGATTTCTGGCGTTCAGGGAACTGCCTCTCATTCTGAAAACAGTTGAGATGCTTGAAAACGTCCCTGATCTTTATGTTTTTGACGGCAATGGGTATCTGCATCCGCGTCATATGGGTATAGCCACACATGCTTCATTTTACATTAATAAGCCGACGATCGGTATCGCAAAGACCTATTTCCGTGTTGACAAAATTACCGATTATACAGAGCCCGAAAACGAGTCAGGAAGCTTCACGGATATCGTGATCGGCGGTGAAACATATGGCAGGGCTTTGAGGACTCATAAAAATGTCAAGCCTGTATTTATCTCTGTCGGAAATAATATCTCTCTTGATACTGCCTGTGAGCTTGCCATGAAGCTGACCGATAAGGAGAGCCACATACCGCTTCCGACACGTTTAGCCGATCTTGAAACACATATCGCAAGAGAGGCTGAGAAAAACATAATGGGCGTGTGATCCGTGAGATAGTGCTGCCCGATTGCCAATACAGTGTAACGATAAAACAAATGTCCTGAGGGCACAGCTTTTCAGGACTTTTTGTTTTTTCAGAATTTTTTTTGAAAAATCTGTAACATTACTGTATCCTCAGTTGTCAAATGTACAGAAGCACGAAAGGAGGCGATGAAATGAAGGAAGAGCTTGATGAGATATACCGTCTGTATGCAGGTGATGTATACCGCTATTTATTCAGTCTTTGCAGAAACGAACACCTTGCACAGGACCTTCTTCAGGACGTCATGCTGAAGGCAGTTACAGGGTTCGACAAATTCCGCGGGGATTCTTCGGTAAAGACGTGGCTTTTTACTATCGCAAAGAATCTCTATCTCAATCATGTAAAGCGTGCAGACAATCGTAATCTTCCGATAGAGGAAGAAGTGCTCAGGTCAGAGGACAACCTGGAAGAAAGGATAATGGATCAGTCGCAGGCTCTTCACATTCATCGCCTTGTACACTCTCTTGATGATCCTTACCGTGAGGTCTTTACCCTGAGAGTATTTGCCGAGCTTAAGTTCGATGATATCGGAGCTGTTTTCGGAAAGACAGGGAACTGGGCGAGAGTGTCCTACTATCGTGCCAAAGAAAAAATACTATCAATGATGAAGGAGGATCAGATATGAAATGTAATATAGTCAAGGATCTTCTGCCGCTGTATGCGGAGGGACTTTGCAGCGGCGAGACAGCTGAGGAAATAAGAGAGCATCTTGAAGGATGTCCTGAGTGCAGCAAGCTTGTGGAGTGTGATCTTGCAGCAGGTAAGGTGCCCGAGCCAGAAGAAGCAACTGCAATGAAGAAGGTAAACAAGAGCTTCAAAAAGAAGAAAGTCATCATAAGGATACTCAGCGGACTTCTGACGGCTGTACTTCTTGTGACGGGCGTTCTCACTGTCGGACAGGCGGTAAAGGTACCGTATCTGCCGAGCTTCGAGACACTTATAACAAAGCATTACGCAAAGACAATGGTGGAAAGTCTTACTAACGGCTACTTTGAAGGTTTTTTAACCGAACTATCATATGACTATATGGAAGAAACTCACCTTGACGGTGAATTCTATGAAGAATTATCATATGACCTCATTAAAAATGATGCTGAGGCAATAAAGAATGCATACGATGCTGTTTACAGGGACACTGAGCTGAAAAATTATAAGCTGAAATGCTGCTATGGCGGTCAGATACGCGGCACTGCAAAAAGTGTCATGTGTACAGCTGATCTGGAGTATGTGGACGGCAGGACTCAGCAGCTGGTAATGATAAAGAATACAGACGGTCTGTACAAGGTTTTCACTATGGCTCATAATACAGACGAGGAGAAGAAACTCAGCGATACACTGTCGTATGTATCTCTCAGAAACATCTGGAACACAAGCGGCTGGTTAGAGAATGCGATAGTACGTGACAAGGCGCTCAATACTACAAAAAACCTGATGGAGGACTACTTTGTATCTGACGGTGTCACCGACAATATGGATGCACTCTATTCAAGCGGATACAGGATAACTGATTCGGTATTCTCAGGAAGGTGCTATGATACACAGAAAAAGGAATTCTTCTATAAGGTCAGTGTGACCGCAGAGGATGACAAGGGCAGCGCAGTTCTCAACACAAGGCTGCATTTCGATGAGAACGGCATATATTCACCAAACCCTGAGGAATGCAGTATCATTTCAGACGGATGCGGAAAGGACCTTGAGGAGAAGCTTCTGCATTTCTTCGGCTGACATATCCTTTAAAACTCTGAAAAAAAGCTGCATATAAAAGAAAACAGCCCCGTATTTTGCGTAAATGCGGGGCTGTTCAGTGTCTATGGTATATTTTGACTGTTACGTAATGAAATCAGACAGTTGCAGGCTCAATGTTTATGATAGTTTAACGGTTCTGTTTAAGAAAATCTGCAAAAGCAGCTGTTCCGCCTGTGGACATGTATCCGTAGTATTGCAGTATCAATGTAGCATCAGAAGCATCTATTCTGCCGTCACTGTTTACATCAGCGGCTTTCCGCTGTTCAGCATCAAGCTCGCATTGTCCGCCTGTTGACATGATAGAGTAATTGACAAGGACCAGTGTTGCATCATTTGCATCTGTTTTACCGTCGCCGTTCGGATCGCCAAGAGCGTATTTTGTCCCTTCGGTAACGGATGTAGTTGCAGCTGTGGAAGTCACTGAAGCGGAAGCCGTAGTTGAAGTCTCAGCGGAAGTTGAAATGTCCGTAGTCGATGCCGAGGTCATATCAGTTGAAGTTGATACTGTTGCGGTTGTTGAACTTACGGCAGTGGTCACGGCTGCGGTCGTAGCTGAAACAGGAACCTCTATGCCCAGTTCTCCCTCATCGTTTACCGAAAGAGTACCGTTTGAGCTTATCAGAGGCAGGTATCGCTTAAGGGTTGAAGCACTGATGTACTTCCCGAGTCCGTTTGTAAGTGCACCTGATGATTCAGCATAAACGCTCACATCGGCGGATGTTATGGGACCGCTGATATTTACAGCCTTTCCCGTTGGCATATAAATACCGCCTTTTCCGCCTTTGATACTGATATCACCGCTCAGATTGACCGTACCTCTTTTCGGGAATTTAAAGCCGTGATCCTGATCGCTCGATATCTTTCCGCCTGAAATATTAACGATGCATTCCAAAGGCGAACCGCTTACAGCAGGTCCCAGGTCTGAGTGGAATTCTCCGCCTGTTATGTTGAGTGTACCTGCAAAGGTATCTGCGAGCCATACGGAATAAACATTGGTTTTTCCGTTCTCGGCAGAGGTGGTTTTCAGATTTCCTCCCATAAGGTTGATGATGCCGTCTTTTGTTCTTACTGAAAGGGCATGACTGTAGTATCCTGTTATCTCGCCGCCGTAAAAATCAAAGCTTCCATCATTTATCCTTACTGTTGCGCAGACTGTTTTCTTATCATAGCCGTAAAAATTACCGCCGCAGATAGTCAGCTTGTTATATGAAGTTATAAGGTTGCTGTCCTCTGTACAGATGACAGTTCCCTTTTTCCCGGGATCGCTGTCCCTGATTGTAACATTGCTGTTGCATATGATCTCGGGAGTCTTTACGGTATGACCGTTCAGATCAAGATCAAGCATACCGTTTATTGTGGTATAGCTTTTAACGTTCACATCGCAGTCCAGTTTATAAACGCCTGCAACGGGCAGACTGTCCGTCCGCTTCCAGAGTCTTTCTTCGCTTTCAACGAAATCCAGACCATTCTTCTCTGCAAATGTCTCGGCAGCCGAATCCTTGAATCCGCAGATAGTATCTATTTTACTGTCCCTCAGTGCGTTTCCGTTTATCATTGTAACTTCCGAAGGGATAAACAGTGAAGTAAATGTCGTACCTGCAAATACGTCATTCTGTATTGCAGTAACCGAATCAGGGATATCAACTTCCTTCAGCTTTGCACAATTTCTGAAAGCATTGCTGTAATGTGCAGTTAAAGACTGAGGAAGTACAACAGATTCAAGTTCCTTACAGTCCATAAACATACTGTTTGTATCAAGTGTAACTGCCGATTCGGGGATAACTAACGACTTAAGGGCTGTACCGCTGAAAGCATACTGACCGATACTTGTTACGGAATCAGGGATAGTGAGGCTTGTAAGCGAAGTGCAGTTTTCAAATGCAAATTCGCCGATACTGTTCAATGATCCGGGTAATTCCACCGAACTGATCCCGGTGCATGATGAGAACGAGTAATTGCCTATTTGCGTCACGCCGTTTTCGATAACTACAGACTTTATCTTATCGTTATCGGAAAAAGGACTCTTACCTTCTGCAAAGTCGGATACAGCGCCCTTTCCGCTGATAGTCAGTTTTCCTTCACTGTCAAGGGTATAGGTCACGCTGCTGCCGCATTCTCCTGTGAGGACTGATGCAGTATCAGCTGCTGAGATAGTGAATTTCTCATGAATATCCGGATAAGAAAAATAACACGTCAAAACGGACACACTGAGCAATGCTGAGAATAGTTTTTTTGTTATCATAAATAGGACTCCTGTTAAATAATATCTTTAATTTATCATATCACAAAAAACGGATAAAGTCAATTTCAGTTACCGAACAGCTTTAATCCGGAAGCTTTGAAGGATGATCGTGTGATCTGTACACAGGGGTGAAGCATACGGCATTTCTATTGACTTTTCGGCGGTGCTATGCTTGGAAATATCGGGGATTTCTTGCAAAAGGACAATCAGAACTTTATCGGATGAAAACTCCGCAGGAAAAATACAGAGCTTACTGTTTTTGACAAACAAATCGTGATATGCTATACTATAAAAAGTGCAAAGCTGATTCAGGATGCGATAGAAGAAAGGGGAGAGACCGATGTTCCGCACAAAACGCTTTATGCTGCTGATAATACTGTTCATGGCGATCATAGTATGTGCGGTACTGAAAAGGACGTATCACAGTGATCCGTCACCGATAACGGCGAGTGAAAGCGCGGTGACTGCGGTTCCTGTAGTGACTTCTTCCGTTGCCGCAGCTGAAATTGCAGTTCCCACATCGGTCCGGACTACCGAACCTGATGCGGAAGTACCATATGTTTCACTCTCTCGCTATGAGGAGATAAAGGAACGTATGCAGCTTTTGCAGGATAGCTGTGAAGATTTTGTCGGATGGCTGTATGTTGCCGATTCGGAAATGGACCTTCCTGTCGTTCAGGGGGAAGATAATGAATACTACCTTTCTCATGCTCCCGATGGTACTTACATCAACGAGGGGACGATATTTCTCGACTGCATGAACAGCCGTGACCTGTCCGATATGCACAATGTACTTTTCGGTCACAATATGACCTCGGGAATGTTCGGTGATATTCGTTCGTATAAGGAACGTGAGGAGTTTGACAGGCATCGTTACGGCTGGTTCTTCACTCCCGATACGACTTATCGGATAGATTTTTTTGCACTGTCTGTTGTCAGCACATACGATGTTGTCTATGATATCGGTTCGGAACACGGTGAATGGCTTGATTGCATTTACGCTAAAGCGGTGTATACTTCCGATATAGTTCCTGATGAGAGCGACAGATTGATCGCACTTTCTACCTGTGCTTCAGATTTTGCCAATGCCCGTGTAGTGTTCACAGGAGTACTTGTACCGATAGAGAACGAAGAAGAGATAGTGGAACAAATACAATAAAAGTACAGATAAGGGAAGAACTGCGGATAAGAGCGATACTTTCTTATTATGAGAGGATTTTATTGTATTTATAAGTTGTTAGCTATGACTACCATTTTTTATGTTGTCCATAACAATGTTATATATAATGTTTTATCAATTCACAGGCGTTTTTGTGCTAATGGATGATAATTATTATCGCGTATTGACTTTACTATAACAGTGTTATATACTTAAAACAAAGCCGAACAGATCCTGCTTTACGGTCTGGCACTGAATATGCTTGCATCTTCAGCCTGTGCTGTGCTGCTTAACAGGAAAAGTTCTTTAAAAGAAGTGGTGAAATGTCTGAAAGAAACAATGATACATATGAACGTATACTTAATGCAGCTAAAGAAGAATTCCTGAAAAAAGGATATCATTCTGCTTCTTTGCGGAATATAACCAAGAATGCTTGTGTTACTACAGGTTCGTTATATTGGTATTTCAAAAGCAAAAAGGAACTTTTTGATGCTATAGTCAGCGTTCATTATCATCGAATTCTCGATCTTTATGATAAAGCGAGAAATAAGGTCTTTGATTTTTCTTACCGTAAAAGTGACGAAGCAGTAAATGAAGTAGGCAGTAATTGCTTTATGGAAATGCTTGATTATATGTATCTGCACATTTCTGAGTTCAGAATAATTATATCAGGCGCTGAGGGGACAGAATATGATGATATTGTACATGCACTTGTTATGCGTGAGATCGAATCATCTGAAAAATTCATCGGAACTGTTTCCGATAAAGAAGAGGCTATTTCACCGGAACTTGCCTATATAGTAGTAAGCGGTATGTTTTCGGGACTTTTTGAAATGATAAAACACGATTATTCATTATCAAAAGCTAAAAAATGCATAAAGGAACTTTATGATTTTTATGCAGCAGGTTTTTCTTATATTATGAATTCCTCTTGATATTCTGTATCATGAGTATTTTTTTGCTATATATGTTAGTTTATACTAATTTTATAAAGCTGTTTTTCTATAGGGCGTCTATGAAAACCTGTTTGGTCAAGGCAACAAATAACAGGCAGAGGCAAAGAAAACTCCGGAGGAGTGCTGATGACCTACGTGTGAGTTTCAGGACGGCATATGTCATGCACAGCCGGTCTTTCTCAAAGCGGTTTTTTAGATATGCTCTATAAGATATTATAAAAGGAGAAGAATTTATGAGTAAAGCAGACAAGAAGTTTTTAAAGGTCAGCGGATTGACCAAAAGCTTTGGTACGGGAGATACCAAACAAGATGTGTTAAAAGGCATTGATTTTACTGTTGCAAAAGGAGAATTCTGTGTACTTCTCGGTCCATCGGGTTCGGGAAAATCCACTCTTCTGAATATACTTGGAGGCATAGACAGCGCTGATAAGGGAGAGATCCTGATCGCCGGCGATAAGCTGAGTACTATGAATGAAAAGGGACTTACCAACTACAGGAGAAAGCACCTGGGATATGTATTCCAGATGTATAATCTTATCCCTAATCTCAATGTTAAGGAGAATATTGAAACAGGTGCATATCTTTCGGATTCGCCGCTTGATATCGATGAGCTTTTGAAGACACTCGGACTTTATGAACATCGTCACAAGCTCCCGAACCAGCTTTCAGGAGGACAGCAGCAGCGAGTATCGATCGGCAGAGCTATCGTTAAAAATCCCGATCTTCTTCTGTGCGACGAGCCGACAGGTGCGCTTGATTATACAACATCCAAAGAGATACTCCAGCTTATCGAAGAGATAAATCAGAAATACGGAAACACAATAATCATGGTAACTCATAATGAGGCGATAAAACTTATGGCAGATCATGTTATAAAGCTTCGTGACGGAAAGATACGTCACGATGACATGAATACCAAGAAGATCACAGCTGCAGAGCTTGAATGGTAATTGGAGGATATAATGGAGAATGAAATAAAAAAAGGCACGCGCTGTAAAAATCCTCTCAGGAAAAGAGTATGGCGTGATTGCCTGAGAGACTGGAAACGCTATCTCATGATCTTTTTAATGCTTGTTATGACAATAGCGTTTGTATCGGGTATGTATGTTGCTAATAACAGTATGGAACATTCACTTGCTGAGAGCGTTGACGTATATGCTCGTGAAGACGGACATTTTGAACTGTCCTCTGAGGCTGATGATGAGCTTATATCTGCACTTGAAAACGGCGAACAGGCAGATGTTGAAACAATTCTTCGCGAAAGAGCATATCTTGAGGCGGAAGAGGAGGTCGAAAAGACCGTTCGTGATTCCGTGAAGGAAAATGTGGAAAAAACCGTTGCTTCTGCAATAGAACAGCAGGTAAGAGAGAAAATATATTCTGCGCCATCAGATGCGGCAAATAAAATGACTGATGAACAGAAGGATGAAATGTTCAAACAAGCTCTTACCACTGCAATGGACGAGAATTACGACAGTGCAGTCGAGGAAGCACTGAAGGAAGCTTATGACTCGGAAGAATACAAAGACGGTCTGAAGGAAGGCCTTGAAGAGGCGAAGAAGCAAATAGATGAAGAGATAGAAGAAAAAATCGGAGAAGCAAAAGAAGATTATGAGCTTGATGTAAATGCGGCTCCTGTGCCTGTTGATATATACGAGCTTTTCTACAAGGACGTTGATGAAAGAATAGATTCCGATGCCTCATATGAGGGTACTGTAAGAGTTTATATCGATCGTGACAAAGTTGACAGATATGATCTTCTTGAGGGAGAAGCTCCGAAAAATGCTGATGAGATAGCTATTGACCGTATGCATGCGGACAATAGGGAGCTTAAAGTCGGCGACAGCCTGATAGTTGGCGGTAAGGAATTTAAAATATGCGGTCTTGTTGCTCTTGTTGATTATACCACTCTTTTTGAGAGCAATACCGATACAATGTTTAATGCCCTTACTTTTAACGTAGGTGTTATGACAAAGGAAGGCTATGATAGTTTAAATTCTTCCGAACATAAAAACTATGCCTTCAGGTATACCGAAAAGCCTGCTGACGAGATAGAAGAAAAGGAAAAATCGGACAGTTTCCTGAAAGTTCTTATTTCGCAGACAGCAGCGTCGGAAGAAGAACTTGAAATAAAAGAATATGTTCCTGCATATCTTTCAGAGGCTATCCATTTTGCTACTGATGATATGGGTAACGATAAGGCAATGGGCGGAGTTCTGCTCTATATCCTTACAGCAGTGCTTGCGTTCATATTTGCTGTAACTATCAGCACTACACTTGAAAAAGAAGCTTCTGTTATCGGTACTCTCAGAGCTTCGGGTTACACTAAGGGAGAGCTTGTAAGATACTATATGAGTGCTCCGCTTCTGGTTGGCGTTTTTTCGGCGATAGTCGGAAATATACTGGGATATACTGTATTCAAGAACATAATAGTCGGAATGTACAGATCGAGCTATAGCCTGCCTTCATATAAAACGCTGTGGACAAGTGAAGCGTTTATCAGAACAACTATCATACCGATCGCTATCATGCTGATAATAAATCTTATCGTGATAGTATATTCTCTCAGACTGACACCGCTGAGATTCCTCAGACATGATCTGAAAAGATCACGCAGAAAAAAAGCAATACGTCTTCCGAAATGGAGATTCTTCTCAAGGTTCCGTATGCGTGTGTTCTTACAGAATATACCGAATTATCTGATGCTTTTTGTGGGTATCACTTTTGTGATGATGATGCTTTCAATGGCAGTCGGAATGCCGACAACGCTTTCAAGTTATAAGGATAAGATCGATGAAATGATGTTTGCGGATCACCAGACTATTCTTACCTCTAATAAAGATGATGACGGCGATGTTATTGAAACGGATTCAGAAGGCGCTGAACGTTTTTCTATGCTTTCACTTAACTATGAGAAAAAGGATTTCACCGAAGAGATATCTGTTTACGGTTCAGAAGAAGGAAGCCGCTATATAAAGCTTGACAAGGATTATTTCGGATCAAATGAAAATGCTGTATACATCTCAAAGGCTTTTGCAGATAAATACGGTATAAAAAAGGACGATACGATCACTCTTTCCGAGAAATACGAAAACAAGGACTATCAATGGAAGGTGTATGATGTATTCGATTACTCCGCAGGATTAGCTGTGTTTATGTCCAATGATATGTTCAGGTCTGAATTTGACAAGAAGGAAGGATACTTTACAGGATATTTTACTGATGAGGAAATAACGGATATTGATGAAAAATATATCGCAAAGGTCATCACATCAGAAGATTCTGCAAAGATAGCTAATCAGCTTGATAATTCAATGGGTGCGTACATGTCGTATTTCCAGTATTTATGTGTTATCATATCGGCGGCTGTGCTTTATCTTCTGACTAAGATGATCATTGAAAAGAATGAGAGATCTATATCGATGGTAAAGATACTTGGTTATCGTGATGGTGAGATATCTTCACTGTACATGGTAACTACCGCACTGGTCACTGTAATCACCGAGATCATAAGTATTTACCTTGGATATGTTTTCATGAAGAGCTACTGGCGCTCAATGCTGATGGAGCTTGGCGGATGGTTTGAGTTCAAGATGACTCCATCAGGCTTTGTTAAAGAATTTGTCATGGTATTTATTGCTTACCTTATCATCACTGTGTTTGACTTTATACGTATCAAGAAAATACCAAAGGTGCTTGCACTGAAAAATACAGAATGATATGAAATTGTATCAGACCTCCGGAGTTATAGCTTCGGAGGTGTTTTTTTGTTTTTATCGGTGGTGTTTCAATTAAGTTAGGCAGCACTAATCATTTTGAGCTTTGTAAACTTGTGAAAAGCCGATAATAATTTTGCCCACGTCACGAAAAAATTGGAATATTGGTAGATTATTAATGATTTGCTTGATTTGAAAGGAACGTCATGCTATAATGTATAAAAGAATTATGATGTTATATAGCACAAACTTAATTGAAAGATATTAGACATTCTTCGCTATCCTTTAAAAGCAGGATCAAGGTGGAGATTTTCTTTTGTCTAACCGTTAGTTTGTGCTAACAGGAGGAGATCTTTTAATAATGGAAACTTTACTGGAAGGTTTTATCAGATCTGTCCGAACCGGGTCTGATAATGTTGCACTGGTTGAAGGTGCGAGCGGAAAGAGTATCACTTACGGAGAACTGGATCGCTATGCTGCTGCAGTAGCCGGGCTGCTTGCTGAGAAGGGAGTCAGACCTCATGACAGGATCGCGGTTAGCTTTAATCGCGGAACAACGCTTATTGCAGGCGTTCTTGGAGTTTTGTATGCAGGTGCGGCTTATGTGCCTGTAGATCCGTCACAGCCTTTGTCCAGACGCGCTGCCATATATGAAAAGGCAGGGATAAAGTATTGTCTGACGTTCCGCGGAAGCCTTGCGTCGGAATATAGCGATTGCTGTAATATAATTGTTGATGAGCTTCAGGATCTGTCTCCGGCAGAACTTCCTGAGGCTTACTCTGCTGCTGCGGAAGATACAGCTTACATTATTTTTACGTCAGGCTCAACAGGTGTTCCAAAGGGCGTTGAAATACAGCATGGTGCAGCTATGAACACTATAACGGATATACATGAAAGATACGGCATAACTGCTGAGGACAGGGCAATAGCTGTTTCGTCCATAGATTTTGACCTTTCTGTTTTTGATGTGTTCGGACTTCTTTCTGTCGGCGGAAGCATTGTTCTGCTTGATGAAGCTAATAAAAAAGAGCCGCAGGAATGGATACGATATATAAAAAGATATTCTGTTACTATATGGAATTCTGTGCCTGCCCTTTTTGAAATGCTTATGTACAGCCTTGAGGAAGATGAACAGCTTGAAAGCCTCCGGCTTGTGCTTCTTTCGGGAGACTGGGTGAAGAAAACGGTTTTCACTGAGCTGAAAAAGCATTGTAAAAATGCTGGCCTTGTTGCTCTCGGAGGAGCTACCGAAGCTTCGATATGGTCGAATTATTTTGAAGTTAAAGAGATACGTGATGAGTGGAATGCTATACCATACGGCTACCCTCTTACAAATCAGAAGTTCAGAGTAGTAAAGGACGAAAAGGACGCTTCCGTGAATGAGATCGGAGAGCTCTGGATAGGCGGAAAAGGCCTTGCAAAGGGATATGTCGGCGAAGAAAAGCTCACGGCAGATTCCTTTGTGTATGATTCGGGCGAAAGATGGTACAGAACAGGTGATCTTGGATACTTCAATGATGAAGGGATCATGATCTTTGCCGGAAGAATGGATCAGCAGGTAAAGGTCAACGGTATGCGTATAGAACTCGGCGAAGTAGAAAGCAAGCTTGCTTCCTGTGAGGGAATAAAGACAGCCTCTGCAATGGTGAAAAGAAATGATGACGCAGCTGTACTTGTAGCGGTGCTTGAACCGGAACAGCTTCAGCCTTCGGATGCTTTCAGGGCGGAGTTCGTATCGTCTGATACGGGAACTGTTTCTGATAATGAACAGGCAGAAGCGGCAGTTAAACGATTTGTTGCCGATATTATTGCCGGATTGAATGATGAAGAGATGATAACCGCTGATCTTTCGGAAGCGTTTGATCTGTGGAAAAAATGGAGCATTTCCAACCCGCCTGATGACTGCAGCGGCGGAAGATGGGATGAGATACTCTCTTCAAGAAAAGAACTGTATAAAAAGATCTTAACAGGCGAGGAAATGCCGCAGGTACTGCTTGAAGACGATGAACTTTCACCTTCCGGACTTTTTATCAATTCCGAAGAAGGCAAGGCACTCGTACAGAAGCTGACCGAACAGTTAAGAACCTGCATAACTTCAAAGAAGGACTGCGGAAGAAAGCTAAATATAGCCTTCCTCAACGGAAAACAGGGAGATATTTATATTTCGGCTTTGAAAAATATCACTGATCTGAAAGATCAGGTCAATATTACATACTACGAAAGCAGTGACGGACTTCTTACAGATGCAAAGGAACGCTTTAGTGACATTGATGCTGATATTAAGTATAAAAAGCTGATATACCCATACGCAGATACAGTATTGGCTGAAACCGCAGATATAGTTGTGATATTAAACGGACTTCACGCCTTTACTGATGTCGATAAGGGACTTCGTTTTGTTCAGATCATCATGAAAACCGATGGCTGTATGTTAGCTCTTGAAAATGAAAATATAGGCGCAATGGGTATCATAACCGCAGGCATCCTCGAAAACGGTTTTTCAGCATATGATGAAAAGAGAAAGAAAGTTTCATCTCCTATGCTCACAGCAGAAGAATGGTGCAGTGCATTGAAGCGGACAGGCTTCAGCACTGTAAGCGGAGTTGAGTTTACCGGTAACGGATATTTCGTCTTCAAGGCTGAGGGAAAGACTTCGCCTAATGCCAGTCATGATGCGATCGACTCACATTGCCGGGCTAATCTGCTTGAATATATGATACCGCATCAGATGCTTTATACTGTTGATTGGCAGCTGTCAGCAAATGGAAAGGTTGACAGGAAAAAGATCCTTGAGCAGTTTGAACTGGAGAGCCGTGCAGTCGGAACCGAGCCCGAAAGTGAGACCGAAAAAGGACTTGCAGAGATATGGTCGGAACTGCTTGGAGGAAGAAAGGTCTATCGAGAGAACAGTTTTCTTGAGATCGGCGGCGACAGCCTGACGATTTCAAGAATGATAGCAGATATAAGAAATAAGTATGGTATCCAGCTTGGTATGAAGGATGTTTTTTCCAAACCTACGCTTGTTCGTATCGCTTCTTTGGTCGATGAACAGCTTGCAGAAACGGAATTTGAAGAGGGCGAGCTTTAATATCTGAAAGAGGAGAATAATATGGAATATAATAATGCAGCTGCTGTTATAGAACGCTTTGCAGGAAGAAATGTCAGATTATGGACAGAAAACGGCAAATTGAAATATAAGGCAGCAAACGGTACTTTATCAAATGATGATATCGCTCTTCTTAAAGCAAATAAGGAGAGTATAATAGAGTTTCTTGAAAATGAAAATGTAACGATAATAAAAGATGAAGAACACGCATTTGAGCCATTTGCTTTAACGGAGATACAACAGGCATATATGCTCGGAAGGAGCAGTGCTTTCGATTACGGCGGAGTAGCATGCCATATCTACATGGAGCTCAGATATGATGAGCTTGATCCGGTAAAAACTGAGGATATATGGAACGAGCTTATCCGCAGACATCCTATGCTTCGCACCAAAATGTCAATAAACGGCTATCAGACAGTAATGAAAGAGCCTGAAAGGTTCAGAGTTGGCTTTTATGATCTCAGGAATATGGAGCCGTCTGCTCAGGAAGCAAAAAGAGCAGAGATCAAGAATGAACTCGATCACAAGGTATATGATCCTGAATCATGGCCGCTTTATACAGTTACAGTAAGCCGTACCGAAAACGATGCGCTGATGCATTTTTCCATTGAATTCCTTGTGGCGGACTGGCTGAGTATATGGAGTATTATCTCAGAGTTTGAAAGCAGGTATTTCTCGCCTGAAAAGGAGCTTCCTGAGATTGATGTTACATTCAGGGATTACCAGATCGCCGAGCAGAAGCTGCGTCAGGGAATGAAGTACTATACCGACAAGAAATACTGGCTTGAGCGTATAGAGAGTTTTCCTAAGGCACCTGAGCTTCCTGTTATCGTTAAGAATGATAAGCTTGCTCCGAGATTTGAAAGACAGCATTTCCTGCTTGAAAGCGAAAAGTGGGAGAAATTCAAGTCATTAACAAGAAAGTATGGAGTTACTCCGACTTCGGCAGTTATGACAGCTTATGGAATGTGCCTTGCAAAATGGAGCCAGAATAAGGAATTCTGCCTTAATCTGAGTATTCTTAACCGACATCAGATACATAAGGATGTTAATATGATAGTCGGCGATTTTACTGCAAGCAGCTTGCTGGAGCTCAACTGCGGAGGAAAAGGAACATTCGCAGATAAGGCTAATGCTGTGAACAGCCGTCTTTTTGAAGACCTCGATCACCGCCTTTTCAATGGAGTGCAGGTACTGCGCGAACTGCAGAAGGCTCGCAGAAACGGTGAGCTTATGCCCTATGTTTTTACAAGTGCTATAGGACTGCTCACAAACGAACAAAGCAATATAATCGGAAAAATGACTGATAACGGAATAAGTCAGACTCCACAGGTCTTTCTTGATTGTCAGGCTATGGATACAGCAGATGGATTAAACATAAATCTTGATTCGAGAGCCGGAATATTTCCCGAGGGACTTATTACTGATTTCAAAGAAACCTTCTATGATCTTCTGTTAAAGCTTTCCGAAAACGAGCAGTTATGGATTGCTGAAAGCTTTGAGATCGGCATTCCCGAGTGGCAGCGCAGGGAACGTGAAGCCGCAAATGATACAGCAGCATTAAAGGACGAGCATCTTCTTCATGAGTATGTTCTGAAGCATCTGGAGAGCGAGCCTGAAAAACTTGCGGTTGCCGATGCTGAGTGCGAATGGAGCAGAGCCGAACTGCTCAAAGCTGTGGTCAAAATCAAGACTGCAATTGCAAAAAACGGTATCGGAAGAGGTGATATAGTTGCAGTATCCCTTCCGAAATCACGTTGGCAGATAGCGGCGTGTCTCGGAATATTAAGCGCAGGAGCAGCTTATGTTCCCCTTGATCATTCAGGTGCAAAAAAGAGAAGTGATATAATACTCGGTAAAACCAATGCAAAGGCTGTTATAACACTTGAAAGCACGGGAAATTATGATTCTCTTATTGAAATATGTATCAAGGACCTTCCGGATGTGGAAGAGGACAATGTAATAGTTGAAAAGAACAGTATTGATGATCTTGCTTACATTATATTCACATCGGGTTCAACAGGTGAACCGAAGGGAGTCGAGATAAGCCATAAGGCTGCTGTCAATACGATAGAGGCTATAAACCGCTTATATGATGTATCAGATAAAGACAGAGTATTCCAGCTTTCACAGCTCAATTTCGATCTGTCGGTATATGATCTTTTCGGAGTTCCTTCCGCAGGCGGTGCTGTTATCATTCCTGATGCAGAGCAGTACAAGAACCCTGCACACTGGGCAAAGATGCTTGAACAATATGGCGTTACAGTATGGAATTCTGTGCCCGCACTTATGCAGATGCTGATGATATATCTGCAATACGATGATAAAAAGGCGGAGATACCCCTCAGACTTGCTTTCCTTTCCGGCGATTGGATACCGACTGAACTCCCCGATCAGCTTATGGAAAGATTTGAAGGAATAAAGGCAGTTAGCCTCGGAGGTGCTACTGAGGGCGGAATCTGGTCAATATACCATAATTGTATCAAGGGCGAAATAAAAGAAAAACAGCTGAACAGTGTTCCGTATGGCAGACCTCTTCCGAATCAGGGATATCTTGTACTCGATGCGGAGATGAAGGATTGTCCCGTATGGGTAGCAGGAGATCTTTACATAACGGGAGACAGCCTTGCGAACGGATACTGGAAAGAGAAGGAATTAACAGATAAGGCTTTTGTTGAATACGGCGGAAGAATAATTTACAACACAGGCGACAGAGGCTGCTATCATCCCGGCGGAGAGATAGAATTCCTTGGAAGAGCTGATAATCAGGTCAAACTTCGCGGACACAGGATAGAGCTTGGCGAGATAGAAGCAGTTTATAAAAGATTCTTTGATATACAGGCTGTCAGCTGCATCATATGTGAAAAATCAGGCGAAAAAATGATCGCTGCGGTCTATGTTCCGAATGATGGCTGCGGAGAAGATGTATTGAAGGACAGGGATAGTGTACTGAAGGAATGGCTTCCCAATTACATGATACCTTCTTATGATATCAGAACGGACAGTTTGCCGCTTACAGCCAATGGAAAGGTCGATATAAAGACAATAAAGCAGTTAGCTGAGGAAACGATAAAAGGCGTTAAAAAGCAGAGCGGTGAGAGCGATGCCCTTACTGAGTTTGAAGCAGGTATTGCCGATATTATGAAGGAATTGCTGAAGCTTGAAAGTATAGGTGCGGATGATGATCTCTATGAAGCAGGTGCGAATTCTCTGATACTTTCAAGAGCTGCGGGAAGGCTCAATCAGGAGGTCGAAAGCAGTATTTCGTTCGAGGAATATCTTGTACATATACTCAATGATCCGAAAATAAGGGATATAGCTGAATTTATAAGCAGCAAGCGGTCACAGGCTGTTTCTGTGTCTCCGGATGAGAATAATTCAGGAGAAGATGCTTTAACATATGAGCTGTGCGAAGGCAGTGAAGCAGCAATAATTATCTTTAACGAAAAACTCGGGAATGATGTAAGGGATGCATTTAGCGGGATATCTGCTGACAAGCTGTTAGTGAATGCTAATGTATCAGGCGATGAAAAAGCAAAATTGAAAAGCTTTGCATCCGAGCATAAGGATCAGCACATATATATTGCTGCTTGCGATCATATGCTGGGGACATGCCTTGATGTCGCTTCCGAACTTACGGAAGAAGGTCTGATCCCGCAAAAGGTCGTTATAATCGAAAGCGGCGAGGAGACCGAGGCAGAAAGAGAAATGCCTTATATGGGAGATATGGCATATATTGCCACTGAAACAGAAACCGAAGATGCTGAGGAGGTGCGCGAGGTTCTTGAAGATGTATGCTTGGGAGAAATAGATGTGATCTGTGGATATGAAAGCATATCATCTGTGATCAAGGAGCTGATATCATGATAAAAAGACCTAAAAGCAAGTGGTTTGCACATCAGACAGAAAATAAGAATGCACTGGTTAATCTGGTATGCTTTGTGTTTGCAGGCGGAAGTCCGAGCTTCTTTGCGCCCTGGAAACAGCTGATGCCTGACTGGATAAATCTTATGCCTGTACTTTATCCTATGCGTGAAAAACGTCTTAAGGAGAGTATGCCTGAGAATATAGAAGAATTCGTAAACAATTTTTTTCGCGAAAATAAACATCTTCTTGATAAGAAGATAGTTGTCTGGGGACATTGTTCGGGTTCTCTTCTGGGAATGGAATATATAAGGCTCCTTGAAAAAAACGGAGTATCGCCGTCTGCGTTTATTATCAGCGGAAGCGAGCAGCCTGAATATGTTCTTGTCAGACTTCGCGGAGAAAAGGGCGAGAGACCTATGTCCGAACTTAAGGATGAGGATATAATCGCGGATCTCACAAAATATCAGATGATGGATACTGATATGCTTGAAAACAAGGTGTTCTGCAAGTACTTCATCCCTCTGTTTAAAGCGGATCTTGCTCTGTTCAGAGGATATGTTCCCGAACGGGAGCCGAAGTTATCGTGCCCTGCCGTAGTAATGAACGGAACAGACGATAAGTCGCTTAAATGGGATTCGGTAGAACAATGGCAGGATTATTTTAATACCGATGTCGAATTCAGGACTTATCCTGGAGCACATTATTTCGTCAATGATCAAAAGGAAAAAATAGTCAATGAGATAGCTGATTTTATAATCAGGAACGACAGCGATATACTGCCGATACTGCCGCAGCAAAAAAAGCTCGTACAGAGCGAATTGAACGATAAAAGCAGAGGCTGCCAGAATACGGGCATTGCCTTTGAGATCAAGGGCGGGATAGATGACGGGAAGCTTGACCGTATGCTTGAAGAACTACAGAAAAGACATGATGCTATCAATTATTGTCTCGTAAAAGACAGCAGCGGAGAAGTATTCCAAAGACGTATTCCCGCTTTACAGAAATGGATAGTTCATGAAGCGGCAAATGAATATCCCGATCATGAAGCGAAACGAAAAGCTGCTCTGCGTTATGCCGAAGAGGTCAACAATGAGTATATGGATCTGTTCTCATCGCCGATGTATGAGTTCCACAAATATATTATCAATGAGAACCACATTATCCTTCACATAAAGGCAAGTCATATTATAACGGACGGTCCTTCGATCTCGGTATTGTATAAGGATATGGGGGATTGGTTCAGCGACGGCGCTTTTAAGAACAGTGATGTCAGCAGCTGGCATGATTTTGTAGTAGCTGAGAACGATTATTTTTCTTCTGAAAAAGGAATTTCCGACTGTGAATACTGGGATAATTTAAGCCGCAGCTGGAAAAAGGAAACAGAGCTTTCGGGCTTGAAGTTTGACACGCAGAATAACGGGTATGAAGAAAAAAACGGGTTCACATTGGAACTTAAAGTGATAAATTCAATCGCCAAACAGAAGAGGATGTCGCCATTCAATCTGATGCTCTTTGTATACAATGCGGCACTTATTAAAATATGGGGAGTCAATGAACTTTCCGTCGGCTATACCATGACTGACCGTTTCAGCAAAGGAAAGCGGAACATGGTAGGTATGACTACACATCATCTGAAGCATCATCTGAAACCGGACGGCAGACCACTTTCCGAGCTTATAGAAGAAAGCAGATCTCAGGTTAACAACAGTTTCGGCCATTATATGCTTGGAGAGCATATCGGCGAATCTGAATTCACACTGTCTTATCTTAGTCAGATCGTTATGTTCCCCGAGTGGAAGGGCGTAGAGATCGAGGTGCATACTATGAACGGCAATCAGAAATATGCATCACTTGATTATACGCTTATGTGCCGTGAAGAAGGAGATCAGCTGAAAATGACGATGTGTGCTGACCGTGATGTATACGACCTTCGCTTCAACTCGATGCTTGAGAAGTATATGAAAGAAGCCCTGAATGAATTGATATAGGATAACACCGCCTTACTTCCTTGTGCGGTATTGCCATAGTTATCGTGACTGAATGAAGAGGTGAAAACTGAAATGGAAAATGAAATAAGAAACAATGTAAGAGAGATGCTGCAAGAGCTTTGGAAGGAAACACTTGAGCTTGAAGATATACCTAAGGAAGAGGATAATTTCTTCGATCTCGGCGGCAACTCCTATAAAGCGTTCTTCCTTGTGGAAAATCTGCCCGAGGAATATAAAGATAAGGTCGAACTGACCGATTTTTACGACTGTGAAACATTCGGTGAGATGGTCGATATCATAACCGGGAAAATATTGAATTGAAAAGGAAAGGAATAGTTATGAAATACAGACTTACTATAACTCAGAATACTTATGCAGGAATGGAGGTAGGCGAAGGTAAACGCGGAAGCATCAACCTTTCAAACGGATTCCTGCTTAAAGGCAAATGCGATATCGAGCGCCTTGACAGAGCGGTAAAGGCACTTCATAAAAGACATGATGCAATGAGAATGAGCATGTCCGAAGACAGCGAGGGATTATATTTTGAGTTCAATGATGATGAACCGTATGGACTTGAAATGGTCGAGCTCCGATCTGAGGGAAGAGACGAGAGATTCAAAGAGGCATATGCTGATGCTTCTGAAAAAGTTAGAACTCCTGTATCACTTGATAAAAAGAGTATGTATCGTTACTGGATATACAAGATAACAGATGAGGAATACCTGCTGTTCTATGTAGCTAATCACCTTGCTACAGACGGCGGTTCAATGGCACTTCTCAATACCGAACTTGCTAAGCTTTATGAAGATCCTGACCGTACAGATCTTCCTGTTTATGCAAGCTTTGCGGATTTCCTCGGTGAGAGGGAAAGACTCTACAGGGAAAAATTCACTGATGAAGAAAAGAAATACTGGTCAGACCGTATGGAGGGTTATAAAAATCCCGATATGGAGCTTCCGAAGGTTCAGGAAACAGAATCGACCATGCAGTATGGCAGATTTACAGTTCCGCTCGAAAAGCTTGAAAAGATATCCCGAAGCGCAAGATCATCTAATTTCAATGTGCTTTTCACTTTGATACAGTTAGCTGCCGCAGAGCTTACGGGACAGAATGACATTGCTCTAAGATATGCATTTGCAAACAGATTCAAAAAAGAATTTCAGGGAACTATCGGTTTCCTTACACATGGCGTTACATTAAGGCATACATTCTCGCCTGAGGAGCGCTGGTCTGAGCTTGCAGTATTGCAAAGAGACACTATGAATCATGATATGAAGCATCTTACATTCAGTGATTGTATAGAAGTCAAGGAATATCTTCTTTCATATATACCGAATAACGGCAAAAAGGGCGAGAAAATGATGTTCGGCGATCTTGAAGTTGAACCGCTTGTGTTCCATTCTCATTTTACTTCGGGAAGAAGATATGTGGGATTGGTAGCAGTTGAGCACGGCGAGGATCTGTATGTAACGCCATATTGTGATAACAGATTCTACAGCAGAGAATTCGTTCTTGGCCTCGGAAGAAACATCAATAAGTATGTTGACCGTATACTTTCGATCGAAGATCCGACTGTTAAGGAGCTTTTTGGGGAGTGATCATATGAAAGATGTAAAGCTCATAAAGAATTATCATCCGTCTGCAAATGAGAAAATACTTTTCTGTTTCCCTTATGCAGGCGGAGGCGCTTCTGCGTTTCGTGAATGGGTATCAGGTCTGGACGGAGTTATAGAGGTGTGTCCGATACAGCTCCCCGGAAGAGAGGAAAGGATCTGCGAGAGAGGTTATACAGATATGAAAAAACTTGCTGCGGATATTTCTGATACTATTGAGGATATAGTTGAAAAGAGAGAATGCTTTTTCTATGGTCATAGTATGGGCGGCAAGATAGCTTATGAAACTGCTTTGGAGCTTTTCCGCAGGGGAAAGAAGATACATCATATGTTTATTTCGGGGTGTGAAGCACCTCATATCGAGATATCAAATAAGATTTACGATCTTCCTGATGAAGAATTCTGCAATGAGATAATAAGCTTTGAAGGAACTCCTGAAGAACTGTGTCAGAATAAAGAGCTTTTTAAGTTCTTTCTGCCGCTGTTAAGAGCTGATTTCACACTTGCAGAGACTTATTGTGCAGATAAATGCATTCCGCTCGATTGTCCCATATCCGTTATGTACGGAACAGAGGACAGCGAGGCACAATATGAGGCTGTTATGGAATGGAAACCCTATACAAAAAAGAACTTTGATATAACTTCTTTTGAAGGCGGACATTTCTTTATAAAGAGTGAAATGGAAGGCGTATGGAAGAATGTGCTCAGACGTATGAAAGTTTCAAATGTTAAAGTGAGGTAAAGAATGTATAAAAAAGATTATACCATATATGAAGGATTGAAATACTGGGAGAAAAAAACTATAGGAAAGCATCTTTCCGAATGGGCGGAAAAGTATTCCGAAAGAACAGCGTGCTCAGATCAGGAGAGAAGTATTACTTACAACGAATTATATCAGCGGGCTCTCGGAATAGCATCAGGTCTTGCAGAAAACGGAATATCAAAAGGCGAAAATGTTGTTATACAGCTTCCGAACAGCGTAACATTTGTTGAGGTATTTTTCGGAGTTATACTTGCAGGTGCAGTTCCGATAATGGCGCTTCCTGCACACAGGAAGGGCGATCTTGAAGGCATTTTCAGCATTGCAGAGCCTAAAGCATATTTTATCCCCGAATCTTATATGGGTTTTGATTATATCCCTATGGCAAAGGAGCTTTGCAAGGAATACAGTTCGGTAAAGCATATTTTTACAGACATCGTTTCTTCTGACGATTCTGTTGAAAGTATCGGCAGTCTGAACGGAGATGTCAGGGAATTTGATGAAGCATCTCCCTATGATACTGCACTTCTGCTCCTTTCGGGAGGTACAACAGGAACTCCTAAGCTGATACCGAGAACACATTCCGATTATATGTACAATTCCATGACAGCAGCAGAGAAGTGTGAGATAGATGAAAACTGTGCATATCTTGAAATGCTTCCTTGCGCGCATAATTTTTCTCTTTCCTGCCCCGGAATGCTGGGATTTTTAAGCAGAGGCGCAAGAGTGGTGATGTCACCGTCAAGCAGTCCTGATGAAGTATATCCGCTTATTGAGAAAGAGAGGATAACCCATACTGCTATGGTGCCTGCGCTTATACCGATTTTTACAGAGGTGCTTGAATGGGATCTTGGCTATGATCTGTCGTCGTGGAAGCTCGTTCAGGTAGGAGGTGCGCTCCTTGAACCTCACATCGCATCAAAGATAATACACAGCTGGCCCTGTGATCTTATGCAGGTTTTTGGCACTGCGGAGGGACTAATCTGCTTCACGGACAAAAATGACAGCGAAGAGACCATATGCAACTATCAGGGAAGACCTATTTCTCCTGCGGATGAGATAAAAATAGTTGATACGAATGGTAATGAAGTTCCCGAAGGCGAATTCGGAGAGCTCCTTTCAAGAGGTCCGTATACGATAGACGGGTATTATAAGCTTCCCGAAGTCAATAAGCATTGTATAACCGCTGAAGGCTTTTACTGTACGGGAGACCGTGCGGCATGGAGCAGTGTGAACGGACTTAAAATGGGCGGAAGAATGAAGGAACAGATCAACCGTTCGGGAGAAAAGGTAATGCCTGCCGAGGTTGAAGGATATCTTTGTCAGCACGAGCTTATTGATGAAGCGGCCGTTATAGGAGTTCCAGATGAAGAACTCGGACATAAGAGCGTTGCATTTATAAAGCTTACAGAAGAAGCAGACAGTGAAAGCGTAACAAGACAGGACATAGCAATGTTTTTCAAGGAGATCGGAGTAGCTCACTACAAGATACCTGATATGGTACAGGTTATTGAACAATGGCCTGTAACAAGCGTAGGAAAGATAGATAAAAAGAGTCTTTATAACCTGATCTGTGATAAATAATGTTTACTCAATAACCGCCTTTTGGCGGTTATTGCCACGGACTTTGTTCGGGGAGCGCAAATCACCTGCAACAGAGGTGGGTATATAAAGGATTTGCGCGTCAGATTTCTTTATTTCAAGTTCATTTTGACCTGACGGTCAGAACAAGGTGCAGGAGAAAATTTCTGTATGACAGATCCTGCACCTTGACAGCTTAAACTCGGCTGTAACAACAGGTATACGGCCGGGTTTAAGTTGATGATAAGACATTAACACAGCTATTGAAAAGGAGTCAGATTAATGCAAAGAATAAGTTTTGATGAGTTGAAAAAGCTTATTGTGTCGAATATAGAGGGAGCAGATGATATTTCGGGAGATCAGAACCTTATTGAACTCGGATTAAATTCGCTTAAAATAATGCGATTTGCCGCAAAATGGAAGAAACAGGGCATAAATGTAACTTTTTCTCAGCTTATGAAAGATCCGTGCCTGGACAGCTGGTATAAGCTCATAGAAAGCAATTCAAACGAAGAGAAAAAAACTGAAGAAAAGAAAATATCATCAGAGTCTGAACAGATAGTATATGACAGAGAATTTGATCTGACTGATGTACAGTATGCTTATTATATCGGCAGACAGGAAGATCAGCTGCTCGGCGGAGTTGACTGCCATGCTTATCTGGAATTCGACGGTAAAAACTTAGATACCGGAAGATTGATAAAGGCATGGAATAAGCTTATCGGATCTCATCCCATGCTCCATGCGAAATTCAATGATAACGGAACACAGCAGATAATGCAGAAAGCTGCTGATATCGATGTGGCAGTAAATGATCTTACTGCTATGTCTGAGAATGAAGCAGAGAAAGAGCTTTTAAATATAAGGGAAAAGCTCTCTCACCGAAAGCTCGATATTGAACACGGAAAATGTGCGGGACTTGAAATAAGTCTGCTTTCGGATAACAGACACAGACTGCATTTTGACCTTGCACTTCTTGTTGCGGACGTACAGAGCCTGAATATAATCCTTCGTGATCTCGCAAAGCTTTATAACGGCGGAAGTGTTTCTCCTGCGGCTGAAAAATTCAGTTTTGAAAGCTACCTTAAAGGAGAAAAAGAGGATACAGAGGCATTCAATGAAGCGAAAGCATACTGGCAGAAGAGAGCTCCTGAGCTTCCGCTGGGACCGCAGCTTCCGCTTGCTAAAAAAATGGAAGAGATAAAAGATTTTAAGGTCAAAAGAAATCTCATGAGGATAAGCAGCGAAAGATGGGAGAAAATAAAGCAGCGTGCTGCTGAATATAAAGTAACGCCTGCTATTGTTCTTCTGACTGCGTATGCTGCTGTACTTGAAAGATGGAGCTCTTCACCTGATTTCCTTATCAACATCCCGCTGTTCAACAGAAAGACAGATGTTGAGGGTATCGATGATGTCGTTGCCGATTTTACAACACTGGTCCTTCTTGAAATAAACAGTAAAAACAATACAAGCTTTGAAAACCTGATGTTATCCATAAAAGAACGTTTTTACAAGGATATCAGCTACAAGATGTATTCGGGAGTAAAAGTTCAGAGGGATATGGCAAAATATCACCCGGGACAGGTGGGAATAGCACCTGTAGTTTTTGCCTGCAACCTTGGAACTCCGCTTATTGAAGAGCAGTTCAGAAACAGTCTCGGAGAATTCGGATACATGGTATCCCAGACTCCGCAGGTATGGCTCGATTATCAGACCTATGAGGACGAGAACGGACTTATGCTCGCCTGGGATGAGCTTGAAGAGTTGTTCCCCGAAGGAATGATAGCGGAAATGTTCAAAGCTTTCGGAGATCTTCTTGAGAGCCTTGCGGATGAGCCATGGAACAAAAGCTTTGATGTGCTTCCAGAAAGCCAGAAGCTCCGCCGTGAAAAGGCGCTTATGACAGAAAGCTCGGAACCGCATTATTTACATACTGCATTTCTTGAAAAAGCTGTATCCGCTCCTGAGAGAACTGCACTTATAGACAGTGAAACAGGAAATGTAACTACATACGGAGAACTTGCTGAAAATGCAATGAAGATAGCTGCATTTCTCGGCAGCATTGGTGTATCCGATGAGCCTGTAGCTGTATCGATACCGAGGGGAACAGCTCAGATCAAGGCTTTATACGGTATCCTGACGGCAGGCTGTTTCTATGTACCTGTAAGCGTATCGCAGCCCTTCAGAAGAAGATCTGTCATTCACGAAAAAACAGGCATCAGATATGTCATTACTACGGAAAGCGTAGTCGATGATATAAAGTGGCCTGATAATGTATCGGTATTCACTCTTGAAAGTATACTCAGCTCTGATGCAGAGCCTGTCAGTGCGGAGAAATACCTTGATACACTTGATGCCGACGGCTCAGACAGATCGGCGTACATCATAATGACATCAGGTTCTACAGGCGAACCAAAGGGAGTTGAAATACCTCACAGAGCCGCATGGAACACGATCTCGGATATAAACAACAGATATGATATCGGAGAAAACGATACCGCCTTTTCGATATCAGCGATTGATTTTGACCTTTCAGTATACGATATTTTCGGTATACTCGGTGCAGGCGGAAGACTTGTTTGCATCCCTGAAGAAGAAAAGAAAAATGCGTTCTGCTGGCTTGATCTTGTCGATAAATACAATGTAACTATCTGGAATTCCGTACCTGCGCTGCTTGATATGCTGCTACTTGCCCATGAGGAGAAAACTGAGAAAAGACTTCCGCTCCGCGCTGTAATGATATCAGGAGACTGGATAAATCTCGGATTGCCTGCAAGGCTTGAAAGAGCTGCTGAAGGATGCAGATTCGTTGCAATGGGAGGAGCTACAGAGGCATCTATATGGTCCAATTACTGCGAAGTCAAGCTTCCGCTGCCATCGTTCTGGAATTCAATCCCCTATGGAGCTCCGCTTAAAAATCAGGTTTACAGAGTAGTGGACGATCTCGGACGCGACAGACCTGACTGGGTAAAAGGCGAGCTTTATATAGGCGGTGCAGGTGTTGCCGCAGGTTACAGAGGCGACGAAAAACTGACTTCTGAAAAGTTTACCTGTGAAAACGGAATGCGTTTTTATCATACAGGAGATATGGGAAGGTTCTGGAGCGACGGAACGATAGAGTTCCTTGGAAGAAAAGATCATCAGGTCAAGGTCGGCGGACACAGAATAGAACTTGGTGAGGTGGAATCGGCACTGGAGAAGCTGGGCTCTGTGGACAAGGCTGCTGTAACGGTAGTTGGCGATGAAAGACATCTTTCAGCTTTTATGGTCCTCAATGATCAGGATCCTGATGAGATATGCGATACTTTTTCTGTCAGCGAAGAAATACTTGATAAGGAGTGGGAATCCTGCATTTCAGCATCAGCAGAAGATGCACCGAAAACAGATCCCGATACTGAAAGGTATATATCCGATAGAATAAAGCATATAACGGTAAGGACTGTGTCTGAATTACTCGGTAAGCTGGGATATCGTGCTGATGTGAATACAGAGAAGTGGCTTGACAGTTCCGGTATTATCCCCGAATATTATCCTCTTGCCGAGCGCTGGACAGAGCTTGTGAATAAAAACCATTTTGAAAATGAAGAAAAGGATACAAACGATTCACTGGCCGATCTTTCAGCAATAGAAAGCTACGCAGCAGGTTTTTCCGAAAAAGCAGCAGATGTTCTTACCGGAAAAAAGACTGCATTGGGATTGTTCTATGATGAAGCACCTGAGCTTTCACCGTTTGCGGCACTGAAGAGCTTATCCTTTTTCAGAAGCGCTTCTGAAAAATATGTTGAGCAGATCAGCAATATCATCTCATCCTTCGGAAAAGAAATGGATATTGTTGAAATAGGCGGTCAATGCTGTGGGATAACAAGGTCTGTCCTTGAAAGAAACAGCAGTAATATAAGATCGTATACCTGCATTGTCCCTTCAGCGGCTCTCCTGTCTGATATTCAGAAAGAACTCGGTGAATTCGGAAATGTATCATTTGAAGTGAGCGGAAATGCTGATATTCCTCAACACAGCTGCAATATGCTGATCTCGTTCCATTCACTGCATCAGTGTACGGATATAAACAAGGCATTGAGTGAATACAAAAAGTATCTGACTACAGGAGCAACAGTGGTATTTGCGGAGCTTACGGGCAGTGAACAGTATCTTCAGGAACTGTCGGCAGCTGTACTTGAAAACGGCTTTACTTGCTATGAGGACAGCAGAGCGGTTTCAAAAACACCTCTCTTTACCTCCGGACAGTGGAGCGATATCCTTAAAAATAACGGATTTATCAGGAGCAGAAGCATAGTATCAGACAGCTGTGCAAGTGAGTTTTCCGAGGTGTTTACTGCTCAGTATACCGAAATGGTCAGAACGCTGAATGAAGCAAAGCTCAGAGATATACTTTCAGGATATCTGCCTGATTATATGATACCGAAGCTTATGACTGTGCTTGATGAAATGCCTATCACTGCTAACGGAAAGGTCGACCGCAAGAAACTTGCGGAATATGGAAAAACACAGGTCAGAAACTCAAAGGCAGGACGCAGTCTGACTGCTGCGGAGGAGTGGCTTGCCGCATATTGGAAGAAGCTTTTTGGTACAGACGAGATACATGCAGATGACAATTACTTTGAACTCGGCGGTGATTCACTTACAGCTACAAAGCTGATATCATGGCTCAGACAGGAAAATATCGAGATCACTGTATCAATGATATTTGAAAACCAGACTCTTGAGTCATTAAGCGCCGCAATTGAACATATAAAGGAAAATAAGGATCTGCTTCAGAAAGCACAGCGAATGGTCCCGAAGGCTGAGCCTGACAAGGAGAACCGCGGAGAACCATTCCCTCTTACCGATGTGCAGTATGCATACTGGATCGGAAGAAGCAATCTGTACAGTCTTGGTCAGGACGGCACACACTGCTATTTTGAGCTTGATATGACGGATTGTGATATCGAAAGACTCAACAAGTCGTTTAACACGCTTATCAGAAAGCATGAAATGATGAGGGCGGTCATACTTCCTGACGGAAGACAGCGCATACTTGAAAGCACTCCCGATTATCGGATAGAACTGAAAACTGCCGATAATACAGAAGGTCCGGAGCTTCTTGATAAAGTCAGGGAAGAAATGTCACATCAGGTTATAGATACTTCTGAATGGCCGCTGTTTGAAATACGTGCAACGAAGTATGACAGTGAGCATACAAGACTGCATATCAGCTTTGATAATATTATTTTTGACGGCTGGAGCATGTTCCATATACTCGGCGAATGGAAGCAGGCGTATACCGATACTCTTGCGGCTGAGGAACTTGAATTTTCGTTCAGAGATTATATTCTTGCGCTCGAAAGCGTAAAGGATACACCGGTCTATGAAGAAGACAAGAAGTATTGGAGCGATCGTGCTGATAATTTCTCTAAGGCACCTGAACTTCCGCTTAAAACAGAGCCTGACAAAGTCGGAACACCTCATTTTGCAAGAAAGGAAGCTGTTATAAGCCAAAAGGACTGGGAGATCATCAGGAACAGAGCAGGAAAGATCGGAGTAACTCCTTCTGTTGTTCTTATCGCGGCTTATTCCGAAACTCTCAGAAAATGGAGCAATAACGATAAGTTCGTTCTCAATCTTACACAGTTCAACAGATTGCCTGTACATCCTCAGGTAGACAGGCTCGTGGGCGATTTCACTACCCTTACGATGCTTGAGATCGACAGCTCCGGTGCAAACTGCTTTGCAGACAGGGCGAAAAAGATACAAAAACAGTTGTTCAATGATCTTGAACACTCGTTTTTCAGCGGTGTTGAAATGCAGCGCCTTCTTACTCGCAAGGCGAATAACGTCAATGTGAATATGCCTATTGTATTTACCAGCGGACTTGGTATTGACCAGTGGAATGAGGGCAGCTGGATCGGTAAGCTTGTTTATAATATCTCTCAGACACCTCAGGTATGGCTGGATCATCAGGTAGTAGAACGTGACGGCGACCTTTGCTTGTTCTGGGATTACGTTGAAGCATTGTTTGATCAGGATATGATCAAAGAAATGTTCGATGCGTATACGGGACTTGTAAAAAGACTTGCTGATGATGAAAAGGTATGGCAAAAGAGCTGTTATAGCACTATAAATGCCGAAATATCAGAAGCAAGACTGAATGCTAACAGAACAGAAGGAAAGCTTCCTGATGCTTCAATGGATGAAATGTTCATTGAGAGTATCAGAAAATACAGTGATAAGATGGCTGTTGCGACCGAAAACAGACAGCTTTCATATGGTGAACTCGGAGAATATGCCGGCGGTATTGCCTCCGCACTTATCGAAGAAGGCTGCGGAAAACAGGATGTTGTAGGAATATTTATGCCTAAGTGCTGGTAGCAGATAGCAGGAGTATACGGAATCCTTTTCGCAGGAGGTATCTATCTTCCTCTTGATGTGAAAAATCCTGCGGAGCGAATAAAGAAAATAGTAAGCGACAGCGGACTGCGTATTGTTATTACTCTGTCGGAATATACAGACAGACTTTCAGATATCGAAGGACTGAAGGTAATAAATGCAGATGACACAGAGAAAAACAGTGCAGGCATCCCTGAACATTCGGTAAATGAACTGAATGATCTTGCATATATCATCTATACATCAGGTTCTACGGGACTGCCGAAGGGTGTTGCGATAACACACAGCGGTGCGATGAATACTATCATCGATATCAACGAAAGGTACGGTATCAATGAGAAGGATACGGCGATAGGCCTTTCAAATCTTCATTTCGACCTTTCCGTATATGATATATTTGGTATGCTTTCTGTAGGAGGCTCTTTGGTATTGCCTCCTGACAATAAGCTCAGGGATCCACAGTTCTGGCTTGAGATGATGAACAGATATCATGTGACTGTATGGAATACGGTTCCTGCGTTCATGCAGATGCTGACAGCATATATGTCAAGAAATTCGGAATTTCAGCAGGAAAGCCTCAGACAGGTACTTTTGAGCGGAGACTGGATACCTGTAACTCTTCCCGATGAGATCAGACGATTCTTTAAGGATGTAAGGGTAAGCGGTCTTGGCGGAGCTACCGAAGCCTCGATATGGTCAAATACATTTGATATACCCGAGAATGTACCGTCTGATTGGAAGAGCATCCCGTATGGAAAGCCTCTCAGAAATCAGAAGTATTACGTTCTTGACAATGATCTTTCAGATCGTCCTGACTTAGTTGCAGGAATGCTTTATATACAAGGCGAGGGACTTGCTGAGGGATACTATCATGATGAACAGAAAACACAGGAAAGATTCATTTTCCATAAGGATAAGAATGAACGTCTCTACTGTACAGGAGATCTCGGACGTTATCTGAAAGACGGTAATATCGAGTTCCTTGGAAGAAACGACGATCAGGTCAAGATAAACGGATACAGAGTTGAGCTGGGAGAGATCGAGGCGGCAGTAAAGAACTGCTGCGGTGCGGAACAGGTCGCAGCTGTTGTCGTTGCGTCAGGTGAGCTCCATTATACCGCTGTATTTGTACAGGACATCAATGACAGCTTTGATCCCGACAGTATTATATCTGAGCTCAGAAATAAACTGCCTGATTATATGGTCCCCGCAGTTGTTGGCAAGTTGGAAAGGATACCCCTTTCCGCCAATGGCAAGGTCGACAGAAAGCAGCTTGCGGAAAAGGCAGCGGAAATGTATGAGGCAAAGGAAAACGGCAGTTCAAGGGAGATAGTTCCCCCGGGCACAGAAACAGAATCGAAGATACATGATATATGGTGCAGCCTGCTGGGCTATGACAGCATATCTGTTGAAGATCATTTCTTCGGCATCGGTGGAAACTCAATACAGGTCATACATATGACAAATGCTGTGAGCATGGAATTCGGCTGTGATGTTGATGTGACTGGTTTCTTTGAGCATCCTACAATAAGAGCACTTGCAGGTCATATAGATGAGATACTTGCAGCGGGAGTGTGAAAAATGGAAAAGAAGCTAAAGGCTGTAGTATGCGGCGCAAGTTTCGGACAGTTCTATATGGAGGCGCTTTCACGCATGAGCGATCGCATAGAGCTTGTCGGACTTGTGGCGAGGGGCAGCGAAAAAAGTATCAGGTGTGCAGAGATATACGGAGTATCGCTTTTTACTTCCAAAGATCAGATCCCTGATGATATAGATATAGCGTTCGTTATATTGAGATCGGCGGTGCTCGGCGGAGCTGCAAATGAGTATACGGATTTCTTTCTTGACAGGGGAGTTCATGTTCTTCAGGAATTCCCCGTACATCCTGATGATGTACGGAATAATTTCAAAAAGGCAAGAAAAAACAAAGTATGCTATCATGTCGGTGATTTTTACCTTCATCTTCCGCAGATCAGAAAATTCACGGAATATGTGAAAAAGCTTAATGAAATATGCCCTCCGAGTCATATACAGATGAGTCTTGCGGCAGCAGTATCAATGCCTGCATTAATGATGCTCAGGGATATGCTGCCGAGTGCCAATAGACCAGAACTGAAATGCGTTTCGGATAATGAGACTCCTTTTCAGGTGATACTTGGAAATATTGACGGTGTTCCTGTTACTGCGGAAATACATAATGAAGTCAATACCGATGATCCTGACAGTGCGATGTATCTTCTTCAGGCGTTCAATGTCATATATGAAACAGGAAGATTATCGCTACAGGATCCGTTGGGAGACATTTTCTGGTATCCTAAGGTAAAAAGCTCGGTCAGCCGTTACAGAAACGGTGCTGCCGCAAGAGAACCTGATAAAGACAGCAGAGCTAAGGATGGAGCAGTATCGCTTTCGTCATATGAAACACAGCTATCTGAAAAGGGCGTAAATGAAATATGGGTACAGGCTATCATAAGCGACATAGAAGAAATGCTTGAAGGTATCACCGACAATAAAGCGTATATGATCTATTCGCAGAAAATAATGACAGGTGCAGCTCAATGGGAAAACTTCAACAAGCTGTTAGGATTCCCCAAAAGAATAAATGGAGCAAAGGCTTCGCCTGAACAAAAAGATATGCTCATTGAAAGAATATCAGAATTTATCACTCAACAATAAGAGAAGGTGAAAAAATGAATAAGATACTGACTCCCGAAGAAGAAGTATATATATTAAAAAGGCTGAATTACTACGGATCCTGCGGTATCAGCTTATGGGCTGAGGGAGAAAAGCTGAAATTCCGTTCAGATCAGAAGCTGTCCCCCGAAATGCGCGATGAACTTATGAACGATAAGGAATTGCTGCTTGGATTTTTCCTGTCCGAACCTGAGAGAGAGGCTGATTATTTCAGCCTCACCTCTATACAGTCAGCCTATATAACAGGATGTCAGAAGGATTATGAACTCGGTGGGACCAATGCACATTACTACGTTGAATATGAGATAGAAAATATGGATATATCCCGTATGCAAATGGCTATAAATCAATCGATACGCGATAATGATGCAATGCGGCTTGTAGTATGCAGTGATGGCAGACAGCGCGTTCTGAAAAGCACTCCCGAGTATTTGCTGGAGCTCAATAAGGTCACAGGAGAAGAAGGGATAACGAGTGAAAGGGAGAAATGGTCACATCATATTTATCCTCTCGGCGAGTGGCCGATGTTCCATTTCGGAGTTACTGAAAAGGCAGAGAATACATATATCCTTCATTTCAGCTTTGATTGTATAATAATGGACGCATGGAGCGCTAAAATGCTGCTTGACAGGATCTTTTCTATTTACAGGGGAGAAACTGTACCGAAGCAGGATTACAGCTTTGAGAAGTATATGAGACGTTTCTCGTCAAATGACCAGAGTTATGAAAAGGCTGAAAAAAACTGGAACGACAGGCTGAATGATATGCCGGAATGTCCTGTTCTCGATTACAAATGCAGTTTTAGTGATGTCAGAGAGATCAGATATAAACGCCTTATGCACCGTTTCAGTACGGATGAAACGATAAAGTTTTATGAAAGACTGAAAAAACTATATATTACTCCGTCGATATTTATGTGTACGATATTCATGAAGGTAATGTCACATTACAGTTCAGGAAAGGATATAACCATTGACCTTACCCTGTTCAACAGGATGCCTTTTGATAAGGAGGTAAATGATATCCTCGGAGATTTTACAAATATAGGATTTGCGTCTTATCATGCGGAAGGTGAAACGTTCGTGCAGGAGCTGAAAAAAGTGTCTGCTCAGTTCTGGAAGCTGCTTGAGTTCCATGATTATGACGGAACAAGAGTGTTGAAGAATCTTGGCAGAAAATCACCCGGAAAAGCACTTATGCCGATAGTGTTCACCAGTACTCTTCAGGGATTTGTAAAGGAACAGAGATCTCTCGGATTCCGTGAAGTGTATGCAATAAGTCAGACTCCGCAAACAGCTATAGATCATCAGCTTCGTGATGATATGGGAGCTCTTTCACTTTCATGGGATTATATAACAGAGCTTTTTGATGAGGAATATATCAAAAAGGTGTTTGAATCGTATATTGCCTTTACCAAAAAGGTCATGAACGCTGATAACTGGGAACAGACTATCAGTATAGCGGAAGGAGGAGACCGATAATGGTCGGGATTCTTGGCGGATACGGTGATATCGGCAGAAATGTCACGGCATTCCTCGAAAAATACAGCGATGAGAAGATCAGGATCGGAAGCAGACATCCCGAAAGAAAATTAAGCGGAGAGCATTCCGACAGGATATCCTATGAATATGTGGATATTACCGATATTGAAAGTGTTAAACGCTTTATAAACGGCTGTAATGCTGTTGTTAACTGTACGGGATGCAATGATGATAACGTTGTGGCGGCAGCAGATGCTGTCTCAGCGGCAGGCTGCGGATATATAGACCTTTGCATGAATGAAAAGCTGAAGGCCGGCGGCAAAGGAAAAGTCGTTTATGGCTGCGGTAGTATCCCCGGACTTGCTGAGCTTATGATGCTCTATCTTGGCAGAGAGTTCGAGAAGCCTGAAGATATGAACTTTATATATGGCGCTCTCGGGAATTTCTCTCTGACAGCTGCTCAGGATTACCTTGAGGGTGTTCTGAAAAGCAGCAGCAGATCAATGGTTTGCCTGAAGAACGGAAAGGTTACCGAATGTGAGAGCCTTACTGAACTTGAACAGCGGTTTCCCTTTACTGAAGAAAAATGTATGATGTTCCCATATATTGACGAAGGAGCATTATATGCGGCATCAGAACTCGGACTCTGTTCGGGAAGCTGGTACATGGCTTTTGCGGGAAACAGGACGCTTCAGGCTCTTGAAAACGCATCAGCGGTCTATACAAAGGACAGAAACAGTGCTGTTCAGGCATTGAGTACTGCTTCAGAGCTTGACTGTGCTGAAAAAGGAAAATTTGTCGGGATCCTTATTGAGATCACAGGCATCATTAATAAAGAAGGGGATAGAGGTACCAAAACCCTTTATCTTCGCTGTGACGATCCTTCGAGACTCACGGGCTCGGTCGCAGCGGCTTCACTTCTTGCGCTCGGAAAGGATATACTGCCGGAAGGAGCTTATCCGCTGTATAAATGCGGGCAGCCTGAGAGGTTCATAAAGTATCTGGAGAATTTTCAGGACGTATTCAGGATCTTTATTGCAGACGGCGACAGATCAGTATTTATGGAAGAAATTGAAGGTGAAATATAATGAATAAAAAAGATAAAAAGGAAAAAAGCAGCAAGCCCGAACAATACTCCTTTTCCAGAGAACTCGGCGAATTCATGATGCCGTATAAAAAAGGATACAACACTTCGGTACTCATTAGTGTTATTGCGGTTTTATGCGGTATTTTCTCCTATGCAGCAGCAGGAAAGCTGATCGGAAAGATCTTTTTGGGAAATGCAAAGACCTCTGCGGTCGCAGCTCTTATCATTGGTATCGCAGTATTGAAGATAGCGAATATAATACTTGTAAATGTATCTACATGGATATCGCATCATGCAGCCTACAATACCCTTGCAGACATCAGAAAAGCAGTCTCTTCAAAGCTTGTGAATATGCCTCTTGGCTATTTTGAGGTGAACGGAAGCGGAAGATTAAAAACTGTCATTGTTGACAGGATAGAGGGGATGGAGAATACTCTTGCCCATCTTTATCCCGAAATGACAGGAAACCTTACAGCTCCGCTCTTTATATTCGTCTGGATGCTCTTTATAGACTGGAGAATGGCTCTCATCATTCTTGGCTGGGTAGTGTTTGGCATGCTTTTCTTCAGCGGAATGATGATCGGATATGAAGAGAAATACAAAGGACAGATCGCAGCATCAAAGTCGATGAATCAGGCTGTTGTTGAGTATGTAAACGGCATAGAGGTCATAAAGACGTTCAATCAGACCGATTCAAGCTATAAGAAATACTCGGATGCTGTTATGCATCATGCTGATTATTCAATAAACTGGACTAAACAGACACAGATATTCACATCGATCATACTGTCAATAGCACCGTTTTCGGTATTCCCCACAGTGCTTGCAGGCATTAAATTCTGGAGCGACAATACACTTTCAACAGAAAACCTGTTCCTGCTTATTATTCTTTCACTTGGTATTTACGGTCCTATTCAAAAGGCCTTCAGCTTTTTTGATACGCTTGCACAGATGGGTACTACAGCGCATGAGATAAGAGAGATACTTGATCATAAAGAGATCGAAAGAAACGGCTCCGACAATAATGAAGGCGATCTTGAACTTAAAGTTGATAATATTACTTTCAGATACAGCGATACGTCGGAGAATGTACTTTCGGGGATTTCCTTCAGTGTTCCAAAGGGCAGTATGCTTGCTCTGGTAGGTCCTTCAGGAGGAGGAAAATCAACTATCGCAAAACTGCTTGCAGGATATTGGGAGCCGGCTTCGGGAGTAATAAGCATTGGCGGAAACAGTATCAATAATTTTTCACAGGAAAAATTCAACAGTCTTGTGTCCAGTGTGGATCAGGATACATTTTTGTTTGATATGTCGATAATGGAGAATATCCGTATCGGTAAAAAAGATGCTACGGATGAAGAGGTTATAGCTGCGGCAAAGAGAGCAGGCTGTGATGAATTTATCAGATCGCTTCCTGATGGCTATAATACTTCCGTAGGAGAAGCAGGCGGCAAGCTTTCCGGCGGAGAACGTCAGAGGATCGCTATTGCAAGAGCAATAATGAAGGATTCGCCGATAATGATCTTTGATGAAGCTACTGCAAGTGCCGATCCTGAGAATGAGGCACTTATACAGAAAGCACTTTCAGAAGCCGGCAGGGACAAGACTCTTGTAGTTGTCGCTCATAAGCTCTCGACCATAACTTCTGCGGAACAGATAGCATATATTGAAAAAGGAACTGTAAAATGCATCGGAACACATGAGGAAATGCTCAGAAAATGCCCCGAGTATCAGAATCTCTGGAATATAACATCATCAAACGGAGGTGAAGCATAATGTTTCAGGCAATGAAAAAAATGTGGACATTCAGTGCAAAAAGACGCGGAATGATGCTTGCATCACTTGCGGCACGTTTTATCATGGGCATGCTTATGATAACTGAGATGATCGTGATAATCATGGCGTTCAGGTGTGTCAATGGCACCATGACTATGGCGGACAGCCGTAAGACAATAATCCTGGTTGCGCTCGGAGCCATTATAGGTTCTTTCATCATAAGCTATTTCGGTACGATAAAGAATATACAGACCGGCTTTTATATGGCTGCGGATAAGAGAATGTCAATAGCAGATACCCTGAAAAATGTTGCGCTCGGCTTCTTCAATGAACAGTCGGCCGGCAGGATAAGCTCGGTTCTGACTACAACAGTCTCGGATATAGAAGTATTGGCAGTAAATGCACTTACTTCCTGTTTTGGCGGCTTTTTAGGAGCCGTAGCAATGATAATCGTTTTTATGTTCTATGAATGGCATATAGGTTTAACGCTTCTTGTCGGAACGATCGTTTACCTCATACTCGTAAAGGTTTCCATGAAAAATGCTGAGAAAAATGCACCTTTCCGTGCCGAAGCACAGCAGAAACTCAGTGCGGCAGCAATAGCCTTTGTTCAGGGTATAAAAGTTGTCAAGAATTTCTCTTGTCAGAACGGAGATGAAAAGCTCCAGGATGCTATTGAAAGCAGCAGAAAAGGCAATATCAATATGGTCGATAAGACTCTTTTCAGTCAGACCTTGAGTCATCTTTGCATTGCTGTTTTTGAATCACTTATAATTGCTCAGGCTGTGATGATGCAGAGGGCTGATAACGGGATAAGCATTGAAAAGGCAGTTATAATCATAATCGTCAGCTTCATGGCTTATTCATCGCTTCATCAGGCAGGATCGACACTTTCTATGTTTGGCATGCTCGATACGGCTATCGGAGCTGTTGAACAGATCGAGAATACAAAACAGCTTGAGGTCAAGTCTCCTGTTGAACATATAGCATCGTCAAAAATAGAGTTCAGAAATGTTTCGTTCTCATACGGTGACAATGAGGTGCTTCATAATGTATCTGCTGTTATCGAACCAAATACCTGCACAGCTGTGATAGGACCATCCGGTTCGGGAAAAACTACCTTCTGTCATCTCATCCCTCGTTTCTGGGAGATCGACAGCGGAGCTGTTGAAGTCGGAGGGGCAAATATTGAAAATGTTGAGATCTCAGAACTTGCAAGTAATATAAGTATGGTATTTCAGAGAGTTTATCTTTTTGAAGATACTGTATATAATAATATCTGTTTTGGAAAGCCTGATGCTACAAGAGAAGAGGTCATCGCGGCAGCAAAAGCAGCAAAATGCGATGAATTTATTTCAAAGCTCCCCAATGGATACGACACTCTTGTTGAGGAGAACGGAAACAACTTCTCAGGCGGTGAAAAACAGAGGATATCTATTGCAAGAGCTATTCTGAAGGATGCACCTATAGTTATCCTTGATGAAGCGACAAGCGCTCTTGATCCCGAGAATGAGAAAGAGATACTTGAAGCTGTGGATGAACTTACGAAAAACAAAACGGTCATCATGATAGCCCACAGAATGAATACTCTGAAAAATGCCGATCATATAATCGCTATTGAGAACGGAAATATCGTTCAGGACGGCACACCGCAGCAGCTCATAGGCGAGGAAGGCATCTACAGAAGGTTCATGAACGAGCGTAAAAAAGCCGCTGAATGGACCGTCAGATAACTATCAATGGAATTGTCAAGAAATGTGCAGTCGGAGAATACCCAAAATCATGGATAGTCAGATATCAGGCAGCGTGATGAGCCAGCCCTGTTGAAGTTCTTAGTGCCACAGGTGGGAGACCGCCTGC